>Ga0111539_10010687_pt1 | contig 11560 bp, 8 predicted proteins | sample RhiMethybrSRZTD1_FD_79667 | JGI IMG/M metagenome (GOLD analysis project Ga0111539, IMG submission 79667) | Populus rhizosphere microbial communities from Tennessee, USA - Rhizosphere MetaG P. TD hybrid SRZTD1 (version 2) (version 2) | ecosystem: Host-associated > Plants > Roots > Rhizosphere >...
CGCCGTGCGCTGGCTGCGCGGCAACGCCGACCGCTACGGGCTGGACCGCAGCCGCATCGCGGCGTGGGGCGCGTCCGCCGGCGGCCACCTGGCGGCGCTCCTCGGCACGAGCGGCGGCGTGGCGGCGCTCGAGGACCCGGCTCAGGGAAACGCGGGCGAGTCGAGCCGCGTGCAGGCGGTCGTCGACTGGTTCGGGCCGACGGACTACCGGCTCGTCGATGCCGAGCAGCAGCTGACGGCCGCGCTTCTCCTCGGCTGCCCGATCGCGGCCTGCCCGGACAAGGCCGCGCTCGCGAGCCCGGTGAGCCACGTCGACGGCTCCGATCCGCCGTTCCTGATCCAGCACGGCACCGCCGACCGCGTCGTGCCGATCGTGCACAGCGAGCGGCTCCACGGCGAGCTGCTCGCCGCCGCCGTGCGCTCGACCTTTACGCGCATTGAAGGCGCCGGCCACGCAACGATCGAGTTCCTGAGCGCGGAGAACCTGGCCCGGATCGACACCTTCCTCGACGCGGAGCTGCGGGGGCGGTAAGCCGGACTGGAGATCCCTCAGGCGGCCATGGGCGGAGCCAGGCTTTCGCGGCCCAGCTCTTCGGCCCGCCCGCCGCGCGCCACCAGGTAGTAGACGACCGGCACGGCGAGCCGCGAGAGGAAGGTGGCCGCCAGCTCGCCCGTCATCAGGCTGATCGCGAGGCCCTGGAAGATCGGATCGAACAGCATCACGAACGAGCCCGCCACGACCGCGGCAGCGGTCAGCAGCATCGGACGGAAGCGAACCACGCCCGCTTCGACCACCGCTTGCTCGAGCGCCATCCCCTGGCGCAGCTTCAGCTCGACGAAGTCGACGAGGATGATCGAGTTGCGCACGATGATTCCGGCCCCGGCGATGAAGCCGATCAGGGATGTGGCGGTGAAGAAGGCCCCGAACAGGAAATGCCCGGGCAGGATCCCGATGAGGGACAGCGGGATCGGCAGCAGGATCGCAAGCGGCGCGCGGAAGGACTGGAACCAGCCCACCACCAGCACCGCGATGAGGACCAGCACCACCGCGAAGGCGATCCCGAGGTCGCGGAAGACCTCGTAGGTGATCTGCCACTCGCCGTCCCACTTCATGGCGACGCGGTCCGACGTCTCGGGGGGGGCGATCGAGTAGCGCTCGATCGTCGCTCCGCCTTCGAGCTTCAGCGCGTCGAGCTCGCGGTCGAGCGCGAGGATCGCGTAGACGGGGCTCTCCTTCTCCCCGGCGAGGTCGCCCATCACGTACTCGACCGGTTTCAGGTCCTTGCGCAGGAGCGGCTGGGGCTCCGGCACTCGCTCGACGCGGGCGAGCTCTCCGATCGAGACCTGCCCGCCCGCGGGCGACTCGACGCGCATGGCGAGACGACGATCGCGGCTGGCTCGATCGGCCCTGGACAGGCGGACGCGCACCGGCACGGGCTCGCGCGAGCCGGGCAGCTCGAGGCGGGCGACGTCCGTCCCGGCGCCCGGTCCAGCCATCGTCTCCACGGCGGCGCCGACGGGGATGCCCTTGAGCGCCGCCTTCTCCCGGTCGACGCTCACGAGCACGCGCTCGCGCTCGGCTTCACTCGAGTCGTCGACGTCGACGACGTCGGCGGTCGTCTCGAAGAGCCCGCGCACGCGCTTCGCCGCGTCGCGTCGGACTTGGCGTGTCGGGCCGTAGATCTCCGCGACCAGCGTCGCCAGGACCGGCGGGCCCGGCGGGATCTCCACCACCTTGACGGTCGCGCCGCGGCGCCGCGCGATCTCGGCCAGGGCGGGCCGCACGCGCTTGGCGATCTCGTGGCTCTGCAGGTCGCGGTCGTGCTTCGAGGCGAGGTTCACCTGCAGATCCGCCAGCTGGGGCGAACGGCGCAGGAAGTAATGGCGGACGAGGCCGTTGAAGTTGAACGGGGCGGCCGTGCCGGCGTAGAGCTCGACGTTGCGGACCTCGGGGATGGTGGCCAGGTGGTCCCGCATGCGGCGCGCCGTTTCGAGGGCGACCTCGAGGGGCGTCCCCTCTTCGTGGTCCACGATCACCTGGAACTCGCTCTTGTTGTCGAACGGCAGCAGCTTCACCTTCACGAGCTTCGTGACGACGAGGGCGACGGCGCCCCCCAGGAGGGCGACGACGAACACGAGGAACACCAGGCGCGAGGAAGACTTCCGCACGAGCGAGGTCATCACCCGGCGATAGGCACGCGTGGACAGCCCCTCGGGCCCTCGCGCCGCGGCCGGCGCGGGCGCGCCGCGACGAAAAACGCGCGCCGCCGCCCACGGGATCACGACGAAAGCCACGGCCAGCGAGAAGAACATGGCCGCCGAGGCGCCGGTGGGGATCGGGGTCATGTACGGCCCCGCCATCCCGCGCACGAAGGCCATGGGAAGGATGGCGGCGATCACGGTGAAGGTGGCGAGGATCGTGGGGTTGCCGACCTCGTCGGTGGCCTCGACGGCGACGCGGCTGATGCTCAGCCCTCTCTTTTCACGATGGTGGCGCTCGATGTTCTCGACGACCACGATCGCGTCGTCGACCAGGATGCCGATCGAGAAGATCAGCGCGAACAGCGTGACGCGGTTCAGCGTGTAGCCGGCCACGTAGTAGACGAAGAGCGTGAGAGCGAGCGTGACCGGCACCGCGATCCCCACCACGAGCCCGCTCCGCCAGCCCATCGCCAGCGAGACGAGGACGACGACGGAGAGCGTCGCGAGCAGGAGGTGTTCGACGAGCTCGTTCGACTTCTCCTGCGCCGTCTCGCCGTAGTTGCGGGTGACCTCCACCTGGACCGCCGCAGGCAGGAGGCGTGGCCGCAGCTGCTCGACCTTGCGGAGGACGCTCTCGGCGAGAACGGTGGCGTTCGCGCCCGTGCGCTTCGAGAGGGCGATCGTCACCGCCTGGTGCTCGCTGCCGACCGGGGCGGCCTCGCTGGCGCCGGCAGGTCCGGGCGAGAAGAAGACGGCGTCGGCGGCCTCGTCGGGGCCGAAGGTCACGCGGGCGACCTGCGAGACGTACACGGGCCGTCCCTGGGCCAGGCCGACGACCACCTGTCCGACGTCCTCCGCCTCGCGGAAGAGCGGGCCGACCTCGACTCGGACCTCTCCGTTGTCGCGCACCGTCGAGCCCGCGGCCCGTCGCGCCGAACCGGCCCGCAACGCGGTCGTGAGCTGGATCCAGCTCACGCCGGCCGCGGCCATCCGGTCGGGGTCCGGCTCGACGCGCACGATCCGCGGCTGGCCGCCGATCAGCAGGACCCGGCTCGCCTCGGGCACCTCGGACAGCTCCTGCGCGAGCTCGGCGGCGAGCGGGCGCAAGCCGTCGCTCGACCAGCCCTTGCCCCACAGCGTGAGGCTCAGGAACGGGACGTCGTCGATCGTGTGCAGCTCGACGATCGGCGGCAGGCTGTCCCGAGGCAGCAGGTGCCCCAGGGCCGACTGGCGCTCGTAGACCTTGACGAGGCTCGCCTCGTTCGATTCACCGACCTTGAAGCGGACGGTGACCATCCCCGTCCCAGGACGCGAGACGGAGTCGATGTGCTCGACGCCGGGGATGCCCCAGAGGGCTCGCTCGAGGGGAGCCACGATCCGGCTCTCGACCTCGGCCGGCTCGGCGCCCGGCCACGCCACCAGGACGTCCACCATCGGCACGCGAATCTGCGGCTCCTCTTCGCGCGGCGTGGCGAGCAGGCCGAGCGCCCCGAGGCCGAGCGAGGCCGCGATGACGAGCGGCGTGAGCTTGCTGTCGAGGAAGGCGCGGGCGACCCGGCCGGCGAAGCCGACGTGCATGCTAGTTCTCCGCAATCCGCCGGTCGCCGGCCGCGGCGCCGTCCACGAGCCCGGCCGGGTCGAGCGCGACACGCTCGCCGGCTTCGACGCCGGCCTCGATCTCGACGCTGGCTCCTTCGCGGGCGCCCACCGCTACCCAGCGCAGGCGCAGCTTGCCCTCCTCGACCACGAACAGGCCCGTGAGGCCGCCGCGCTCGAAGAGCGCCGTCGCGGGGACGGTGAGGCGGGACTCCGTGGCGACGGCAGGGACGAGCAGGCGAGCGAATAGTCCCGCGCGCAGGCCGGGGGCGTCCGGCAAATCGGCCCGGAGCTCGAAGCGGTGAGTGGTCGGATCCCCGGACGGTGCGACGGCGGTGACGGTGGCGGCGAGCGGCTCCGCCTGGCCGTCCACGATCGCCCTCACTGCCGCGCCGAGGCGAAGTGTCGCGGCGATCCTGGACTCTACCGTGGCCCAGAGCTCGAGCCCGTCCTCGCCTTCGAGCTCGACGAGTGGGGATCCCGGGCTCGCGACGTCGCCGAGGTTGACCCGGCGCGCGGACACCCGGCTCGCGAACGGCGCCCGCAGGACCGAATAGGAGAGCGTGTCCCTCGCCGCCGTGAGCTGGGCGCGCGCCGCGGTCGCGGTGGCCGTCATGCGCTCGAGCTCGCGGGCCGCGAGGATGCCTTGCTCGACGAGCGCCTGCGTGCGCGCGAGATCGGCTTCCGCCGCTTTCGCTCCCGCCTCCGCGGCGGCGACGGCGGCGCGAATCGCGGCGTCGTCGAGGCGGACCACGATCGCGCCCGCAGCGACCCGCTCGCCCTCCCGAAACGGCAGCTCCACGACCGAGGCGAGCACGCGGGTGGACAGAGCGGCGCGATTGCGAGCCAGCACGGTACCCGGCACGGCGACCTCGCCCGCTCCTCCCGAGCGGAAGACCTCGGCGGTCGTCACGTTCCTCGCCGGGACGGCCTCGGCCTTGGCCACGCGCGGCGACGCGTGGCCGCCGCAAGCGGCGAGGCCGAGCCCCAGGATCGTCAGTGTCGCGGCTTCACGGACTGGTCTCATCGTCAGCTCCCGCTTCATCGCCAAGATCGGCCGGGAGCGTCTTCTCGTCTATGATCGGCCCGCCGGCAAACCTGACCGGGACGCCGGACTGCGGCGGGGGAGCGGCATGGACGCGTTGTCGGACGTCCTGAGAGAGGCGCACCTCACGGGCGGCGTCTTCCTTCACGCCCAGTTCTTCGCGCCCTGGTGCATGGCGGCGCGCATCACGCCCGAGCAGTGCGCGCCACTGCTCGCTCCGGCATCCCACCTGATCCCGTATCACTACGTCGTCGAGGGCGAGATGCGCGTGCGGGTCGAGGGCGAAGAGCCCTTCGTCCTCGGCGTGGGAGAGGTGGTCCTGTTCCCACGCAACGACCTGCACCTGCTGGGCAGCGACCTCGAGCTGCCGTCGGTGTCGGCGCGCGACATCATCCAGCCGCCGAAGGATGGAGGCTTGTTGTCCATCCACCACGGCGGCAGCGGCGCGCGCACCCGCCTGGTGTGCGGGTTTCTGGGCTGCGACGACGCCCCGGGGAACCCGGTGATCTCGACGCTGCCCGCCGTGATGCGATTCAGCGTCGAGGAGAGCGGCGCGGCGGAGTGGATTCGCTCGACGCTCCAGTACGCCGCCGCAGAAGTGGGCGCAGGGCGGCCGGGGTCGGAGACCGTGCTGGCCAAGCTGTCGGAGCTGCTCTTCGTCGAGGCGGTCAGGCGCTATTCGGAAGCCCTGCCCGAGGGCGAGACGGGTTGGCTCGCCGGCCTTCGCGACCCACACGTGGCACGGGCGTTGGCGCTGATGCATCGCGACGTCACTCGCACCTGGACGGTGGACGAGCTGGGCCGCCAGGTCGGGCTTTCGCGATCGGTCCTGGCCGAGCGCTTCACGAGCCTGATCGGCGTCGCGCCGATGCACTATCTCGCCAACCGGCGGATGCAGGTCGCGGCGCGAGAGCTGCGGAGCCGCGGCAGCTCCCTCGCGCAGGTCGCGAGCAAGGTGGGCTACGAATCCGAGGCGGCCTTTTCTCGCGCGTTCAAGAAAGCCTTCGGTACGGCGCCGGCGACCTGGCGACGCTCGAGGAACCAGGCGGCGGGCCAGCCGTAGCCGTTCGGCCCAGCTCGCTAGCGGTTCAGGCGTCGGTGGGCTTGGCGCGAGCCAGAACGACGTGCGTGGCCAGGTCCGAGGAGACCTGCTTCGTGCACTCGTAGCCCAGGCTCACGGTATCGATGCCGGAGAACACGTGCTCGCCTCGCCCCAGGAGCGCGGGGGCGACCGCGAGGTGGATCTCGTCGACCAGGCCCGCGACGAGGTACTGCCGAACGGTCGCGACGCCGCCGCCGAGCCGGATGTCCTTTCCTCCTGCCGCCTCCGTCGCACGCTTGAGCGCGGCGTGGATCCCGTCGGTCACGAAGTGGAACGTCGTTCCGCCTTCCATCGTGATCGGTGCGCGAGCGTGGTGCGTGAGCACGAAGACCGGGACGTGGTAGGGCGGGTTCTCGCCCCACCATCCCTTCCACTCGTCGTCGGGCCAGGGCCCCCGCACCGGCCCGAACATGTTGCGCCCCATGATCCAGGCGCCGAGGTTCTCGAAGCCGCGCGCGGCGAACTCGTCGTCGGTGCCTCCTCGGCCGGCCTGGTCGCCGATCAACGAACCCGCGAAGTCGCCAGCGATCTTCCGGAACGTCTTCGTGCCGAGGACCCACTGGTGGAGCGCCATCCCTCCGACGCCCATCGGGTTCGCCAGGTCCTGGGCGACCCCGGCGCCGTAACCGTCGATGGAAATTCCGAATCCGTGCACCCGAAGCCTCGACATGCGTCACTCCCTTCACCAGAGCGTGGCGACGATTCCGACGAGCGTTCCTCCGACTATAAGCGCGCCGCGACCAGGTGCCAGAGGTAAGTGATGCCAGGGGTTTGGTCCGCCTCGAGAGCGGCCCGAATCGGACATTCGTAGAAACGTCCATGCAGCTTTGGCAGCTCCGAGGCGTTTCGTGCCATTTCGACGCGGTCACCGCGCGGCGCCGGCTGGCAGGTTCCTTGCGGGCAAGCGCAGTGGAGGGAAAGCCATGTCAGTCGCCAAGGTCACCGAGATCACCGCGTCGTCCACCAAGAGCTTCGAGGACGCGCTCAACGTCGGCATCGCGCGCGCCGACAAGACGCTCAAGAACGTGCGCGGCGCCTGGGTCTCGGAGCAGAAGGTGAAGGTCAACAAGGGACGCATCAGCGAGTACCGCGTCACGATGCGCGTGTCGTTCGTGCTCGAAGACTAGGCGGCACGCGCAATACGAGCGACGGTCGTCGCGATCAGAAGGCGGTGCGAATCGGCGGAAGGGCAGGAATGGTCATGAGGGGACAAGGAAGCGTCGTGCGAATGCTCGTGGTCGCGGCTCTCGTGATGTTGGGCAGCACGGCGGCAGGCGGGCGTGCGCATGCCGACGTCATCGGAATGTTCACGGGAAGCTGGCAGATGCAGTCAAACGCTGACGACATTGCTGCCAGGACCGATCAGAGCATCGACCGTCTGCAAAGTCCCGGGGCGATCTCTGGATTGGACGGCTATTTTGGGTTCACTGGCGTGATCAGCAACTACTCCCAGCAAGGATGCGTGCCGTTCGAGGTGCCATGCACCCAGACCTGGTCGGGCACATTCAGTGGCGGCACCGTGTCCTTCGCAGCCGTTGGTCCGACGACGGAATACACGGTCACGGGTGTGATCACCGGTGGTTCGTTTCTGGGAGAGGTGGGATGCATTCCCGGAGAGTGTCTAGGGTTCAACCAGGCAACGTTCAGCTTCATCTCGACGTCGACCCGATACGTTTCGTTGGCTTCGGGCGTGGTGCTCAACCCCTGGACCTCGCAAGGTACTCTCGACGTCACCAGCTCCTGTATCGGTAACTGTGGTGGATTCAGCTTTGGAACGCTGAGCATGACGACGAGCACCGTTCCCGAGCCCGCCAGCATGACGCTGCTCGGCGCGGGGATCGCCGCGTTTGCCGGACGGAGGCGCAGGCAGAGACGGGAATAGCCCTCCCCTGGGCTATCGTAGCGACCTATGCGCACACGGAGCACGGTCGCGACGAGTCTCCTACTGCTCGTAGCGGCGCTCGAATGCCGCGGTGAGCCCGTGCGGGTCGCCGTAGCCGGACTCGTGCACGGCCACGTCGAGGGGTTCCTGCGGCAGGCCAAGGACCGTTCGGACGTCGAGATCGTGGGCCTCTCCGACCCGGACGTGTCTCTGCACGGCAAGTACCGAGAGCGCTACGGGCTTGCCGAGGGCCTCTTCTTCCTTGATCTCGAGGCGATGCTCGAGCGCGTGAAGCCCGATGCGGTGGCCGCGTTCACGAGCACCTACGACCACGCCGCGGTCGTGGCCGCCTGCGCGCGTCGGAAGATTCCCGTGATGATGGAGAAGCCGCTGGCCGTGAGCGTTGAGCAAGCGCGGGCGATCGAGCGCGCGGCGTCCGAGAGCGGCATCCCCGTGATCGTCAACTACGAGACGACCTGGTACCGCAGCCACGCGGCGCTCTGGGCCTTCGTGAAGCAGGAGCGGGGGGCGGGCGAGATCCGCCGGATGGTGGCGATGGACGGCCACGAGGGGCCGCAGGAGATCAAGGTTCCGCCAGAGTTCTTCGCCTGGCTCACGGATCCCGTGAAGGACGGCGGCGGGGCGCTCTACGACTTCGGCTGCTACGGCGCGAACCTGATGACGTGGCTGATGGACGGCGTGCGGCCGGTCTCGGTGACTGCGGTGACCAAGCGCATCAAGCCCACGATCTATCCCAAGGTCGACGACGACGCCACGGTGCTGCTCGACTATGCGAACGCGCAGGGCGTGATCGAGGCATCGTGGAACTGGCCGTTCGGCCGCAAGGACCTCGAGGTCTACGGCCAGACGGGCTATGCCCGGGCGACTGGAGGCAACTTGCTGCGCCTCCGGCGCGCCGGCGCCAAAGAGGAGGAGTCGGCCGAGCTGCGGGAGCTCCCGGCCGACGAGCGCGACTCGATCGCCTACCTCGCGGCGGTCGTGCGCGGACGCAAGCCGGACGGCCTCTCGTCTCTCGCGAACAACCTCGTCGTGAGCGAGATCCTCGAGGCCGCGCGCGAGTCCGCGCGGACCGGCAAGACCGTCCGCCTCGGACGCTAACGCATCAAGCGGAGCTCGCGGAAGCTCGCCGGCCGCTGCATCGCCCCGCTGTCCTCCTGGAGGTTCAGCTTTGGTGTCGGTCTCTGCGGCTCGATCTTTGTCAGGCTGCATGCGCGCCATCAACCACGAAGACGGCAAGGTCGATGGCGGGATTGAAAATCTACTGCGAGATCAATTTCGGCTTCTCGAACAGTTTTCTTGAGATGGGCACTGCAAGAGGAGTACGGTGAGGCAGGAAGGAGGAATCGTCATGAATAGATCACCGCGCCTCGCGCGAGCAATCATCGTCGTTGTCTTCGCGACTCTCGGTAGTGCGTGGGGAGTCAGCCGTGCGCATGCGGAGATCATTCCGGCGTTTACAGGAAGCTGGGAGATGTCGACCAGCGAGGATAGAGCGAGCTTCCAAGACCAGAGCATTGCAAGACTATTGGGGTCGATCGGTTCAGCCTTCGACGGAGTGTTCTCCTTCGACGGTTCGATCGCTAACTACTCTCAACAAGGACCAACCTGCGGTCCACCCCCCTTCGGCGCGTGCATCACGGTCTGGTCCGGGATATTCAGTGGCGGCACTGTGTCTTTCGGGGCCTTCAATCAGGAGGCGCAATACGAATTCACGGGAGCGATTACCGGGGGTTCGTTTTCGGGGCTTTTGAACAAAGACCCCACCGATAACCTAGGGGAGAACCTCGCAGAGTTCGGTTTCATCTCCACGTCGACCAGGTTCTTCAGCCTCGATACTGGCGAGGTGCTGAACGGCTGGAGATCCGAAGGTACCTTCAGAGTCAGGAGCTGTGTCGGTGACTGTGGTGGTAGCTTTGGAACCCTGACCATGACGACGAGCACGGTTCCCGAGCCCGGCAGCATGACGTTGCTGAGCGCAGGGATTGGCGCTCTGGCGACTTTATGGCGTCGACGGAGTCGAGTTTCCGTCGGCTAAGGCGTCAGGCGGATCTCGTCGAACGTCATCAACGGCTGGGTGGCGCCGCTGTTCTCCTGGACGTTGAGGCGCTTGATCGAGGTCGGGTTACCGAGCGAGGCGAGGGTGACCGTGATCTCGGTCCAGGTGTTCGCGGGCGCGCTGACGACGACAGAGGCGCTTTCGCCGCCGCTATCAGCCGTCTGCGTGTAAACGCGCAGCGACTTGGCCGAGCCGGTGCCACCGTGGACCCAGAACTTGAGCGCCGTGTAGCCCGCGGTGCTCTGCGCGGTGCCCTTGCGTAGCGACAGGCCGCCCCAGGCCTGATACGTCACGTTGATCGCCCGCGTGCCGACCTGGACCGGGTTCGCGCCGTTGAAATCGATCGTGGCACTCCAGGACCAGCTCGCCCAGTCAGCCGCCAATGCGTCGCCGTATATCGTCGCCACAGGCGTCGTGGCGTTGAACGTGGCCGTGACGGATCGCGCCGCGCTCATCGTCACGGCGCAGGTTCCGGTTCCCGTGCAGGCGCCGCTCCAGCCGGCGAACGTCGAGCCGGCAGCGGGCGCGGCCGTCAGTGTGACGTTCGTGCCGCTCGTGTAGCTCTCGCTGCAATCGCTGCCGCAGTTGACGCCTGCGGGCGATGAGGTGACGGTGCCGCTCCCGGTGCCTGCCTTCGCCACGGTCAGCGCGAAGCTGGGCGTCGCCGCCGTGATCTCGATCCAGTTGAGGTTGTAGCTGCCTCCGGTCATCGAGATCCGCAGGAACTGCTGGCCGGCCGACAGGCTCACGCCCGTCCGCGTGACGTCCGTCCACGTCTGCCAGCCACCCGTCGAGGGCACTGTGAGGTTGCCGGTCTTGTCGACGCCTCCGAACAGGACCATCACCGTCGAGGTGCCGGTCGCCTGCCGCGCGAGCCGCAGCCTGAGGTCGTAGGTTCCCGCGGCCGCGACGTTCACCGTGAACTCGATCCACTCGCCGGCGTTGATCCAGCCGACGTTGTTGCCGCCGCCCGTGTCCGTCGTGGCCTGGATGTCGACGCCCTCGGTCGTGCGGTGCACGCCACCGCTGTTCGCGACGTCGGTGTCGTGGTAGGCGACGCCCTCGCCGCCGGTGTCGAAGTTCTCGGCCTGGATCCGCGTCGTGCCGCTCGCCGCGATCGCCCACGGGTTGCCGCCGTTGCCGAAGGTGCCGCGCGTGCCGCCGCTGGTGTTGAAGGTGGCGGTGACCGAGCGCGCCGCGGTCATCGAAAGGACACAGGTTCCCGTGCCGGAGCACGCGCCGCTCCAGCCGGCGAAGGTGGAGCCGCCGGCCGCCGCCGCCGTCAGCGTCACGCTCGTGCCGCTCGCGTAGCTCTCGCTGCAGTCGCTGCCGCAGCTGATGCCGGCGGGCGACGACGTCACCGTGCCGCTCCCCGTGCCCGCCTTGGCGACGGTGAGCGCGAACGTCGGCGTCGCGGCGCCGCCGAGCGCGTAGAGATAGCCGTAGAGCGCCGTCTTGCCGCGCATCGTCTGCTGCGGCGTGAACTCGGAGTGCGCCCACACCCAGGGCGAGTTGAAGTAGGCCTCGCCGATCGGCCAGGTGTTCCTGAAGTCCGCGGGATAGCTGTTCTGGTAGAGCCGCGACGGGCAGCCCATCGTCATGCCGCAGAACCAGTCGTCCATGTTCAGGTAGGGCGTGTGGCCGGGGTCGATCCCG
>Ga0111539_10010688_pt1 | contig 11560 bp, 9 predicted proteins | sample RhiMethybrSRZTD1_FD_79667 | JGI IMG/M metagenome (GOLD analysis project Ga0111539, IMG submission 79667) | Populus rhizosphere microbial communities from Tennessee, USA - Rhizosphere MetaG P. TD hybrid SRZTD1 (version 2) (version 2) | ecosystem: Host-associated > Plants > Roots > Rhizosphere >...
AGCGCGTCGTGCGGGTGCGCGTGACCGGATTTCCCCGGCGGGCCGTCGCGGCGCTGTTCGACCTCGGCCTCTTGCTGGGGCTCACCGCCGCGGTGACGACCACCGTGGCGCTGGCGCTGGGCGTTCCGATGCCGGGCCTGCGCGAGGTCGGCCCCGATCTGCTGGTCGCCGGCATCCTCGATCGCAATCCGATGGCGGTCGGTGCGGTCGGCCTGTTCCTCGGGATGACGGGGCTCTACCAGCTCTACTTCGGGGGCATGTCGGGGCAGACGCCCGGCATGCGTCTGGTCGGCATCCGGCTGATCTCCGCGCGCGGCGGCGCGCCCGGACCGGCGCGCGGCCTGCTGCGGCTGCTGGCGCTGGTGCCGAGCCTGCTGCCGGCAGGCCTCGGCTGGCTGTGGGCGCTGTTCGATCGCGAGCACCGCGCCCTGCACGATCACCTGGCCGGCACTTACGTGATCATCGACGAAGGTTGATCGCCGCCGCGAGGTCATCTGGGCGATGCCGTCTCGACTCTCCGATCGGTTGGTGAACGCGGGACGGGTTTCCGCCGACACGATGCGCTCGGCGATCGCGCGTCAGGCCGTGTACGGCGGCGCGCTCGACACCGCGCTGCTCGAGACCGACGCGATCGACGAGCCGCTCTTGTGGGAAGAGCTGGGCGTGGCGACCGGCTTGCCCATACCTGAGCCGGCGCTGTGCGAGAACCCGGTCAAGTGCGTCAACCCCGACGGTTCGGCGATCGAGCTCGACGGCAGCTGGTCGGAGCGGGCGCGGGCTGTGCCGGTGGGCGTGAAGAACGGCGCGCTGCAGATGTTGTGCGGGGAGCCGCTGGTGCGGGCCGAGCTGGACGCGGCGTCGGAGCGCCTGGGCGTCCCGTTCCAGCTCTACATCGTCCCGGAGGTCAGGCTGGCGGCGGTCCGCCAGGCGGTGTTCGACCGCCCGATGCCGCCCCGCCTGCTGCGGTTGTTCGCGCGCGTGGCGGGGGCCGAGCCGGTCCGCCGGTGGCAAACCGCCCACTCGAAGCCCGTGAAGGTCGACGAGAAGCACGGGGTGGAGGTGCTGCCGCGCCGGGCCGCGGCCGCGGTCGCCGCAGCGGCCGCGCCGGGGACGAAGGAGGCGAAGGAGGCGAAGGAAGAGACAACGGCACCCGGGAAGGCGCCGGAGCTTCCCGCGGTCGCGACGACGAGGTCCGGAAAGGTCCTGCCGCCGGTCGACAAAGCCGAGGTGGCGAAGCTGATCACGCGGCTCTCGGGCACGGACAGCGACAAGGCGCGCGAGCAGCTGGTGCGTATCACCCGCCAGGATTTCGGCACCAAGGCCAAGCGCTGGGAGGCGTGGTGGGCCAAGCACCAGGACGACGACCGCGCCGAGTGGTTGTTCGAGGGGCTGGCGCACAAGGAGCCGCGCATCCGCGCGGCATGCGAAGAGGAGCTACGCGCGCTGACAGGCGAGTACTTCGGCTACCACTTCGATCTGTCGCGCCGCGAGCGGGAGGAGGCGCGCGTGCGCTGGCAGTCCTGGTGGTACGAGTCCGGCCGCGCCCGCAAGAAGACCTGATTCGCGACCGTTGCCACGGTCCCGCCGTCCGGCTTGTGCATATGATAGGTTTCGCGCCGGCCAATGTTTGAAACGCTGACCAAGGGCTTCCGCACCGCGAAACAGCGGTTCCAGGGGCTCGCCGAGCTGGACGATACGACCGTCGACGAAGCGCTCAAGGACGTGCGCACGGCGTTGCTCGAGGCCGACGTCGGGTTCGACGTCGTGCAGGACTTCTGCCAGCGCGTGAAGGAGAAGGCCGTCGGCGTCATCGTCAGGGTGAAGGCGTCGAGCAAGGAGAAGACCCGGCGGGTGACGCCCGAAGACCACTTCGTGAAGCTGTGTCACGACGAGCTGGTCGAGCTGATGGGGCCGGTCGACAACAGCATCAAGTTCGCGAAGAAGGGACCGACCGGGATCATGCTCGTCGGCCTGCAGGGCTCGGGCAAGACGACCACCATCGGCAAGCTGGCGCGTTTCCTCGAACGCCAGCACAAGCGCCCCCTGCTGGTCGCCGCCGACGTGTACCGCCCCGCCGCCATCGACCAGCTCAAGATCCTGGGCGAGAGGATGGACATCCCCGTCTACGCGGATCCAGGCGGCAAGCCGCCCGACATCTGCGATCGCGCCGTGCAGATCGCCGCCGAGAAGGGGCGCGACGTGATCCTGTACGACACCGCGGGCCGCCTCGCGATCGACGAACCGCTGATGCAGGAGCTGGCGGAGATCGACGCGCGCGTGCATCCGGGCAACATCTTGCTGGTCGTCGACGCGATGATCGGGCAGGACGCGGTCGGCACCGCCAAGGCATTCAACGATCGCCTCAACCTCGACGGCGTCATCCTGACCAAGCTGGACGGCGACGCGCGCGGCGGCGCCGCGCTGTCGGTCAGGGCGGTCACCGGTAAGCCGATCAAGTTCGTCGGTATGGGCGAGGCGTCGGATCGGCTGGAGGAGTTCCGTCCCGACGGCATGGCGAGCCGGATCCTTGGGAAGGGCGACGTCGTCGGCCTGATCCAGCAGTTCGAGGACGTCGTTGACGAGGGGAAGGCCGAGCAGGACGCGAAGCGGATGCTCACCGGGAAGTTCGACATGAACGACTTCCAGGAGCAGCTGCAGGTCCTCAAGAAGATGGGGCCGCTCAAGGAGATGGTCGAGAAGATCCCGGGCATCGCCGACGCGATCCCGGAGGGCGCCCAGGTCAGCGACGACGAGCTGGTGCGCATCGGCTCGATGATCTCGTCGATGACGGCGGACGAACGCCGTCACCCCGAGCGGTTCATCATCACCAGCTGGGAAGAGGTGGTGGAGGGCGGCAAGCGCAAGAAGAAGCGCAGCGCATTCTACGAGTCCAAGCGGCTGGGGCGCGTCGCGCGCGGCTCCGGGCACCGCGAGCAGGAGGTCGCCGACCTCTTGAATCGGTTCGCGATGATGCGTCAGATGATGATGCAGATCGGGATGCAGACCGGCCTGCTCGGCAAGATCCCGGGATTCAAGCAGCTCGCCCAGGCGAAGAAGATGATGGGCCTGGACGTGAATCAGCTGGCCAACATGATGCAGACGCCGTCGGCGGAGCGCGGCCACTTCCAGGCGCCGAAGCGCAACGTCGATCGCATGAAGGAAAAGCGGAAGCGCAAGGACGCCCGCAAGGCGCGCAAGAAGGCGCGCAAGCGCCGCTGAGCGACTAGCTGAGCGCCAGGAACAGAGCGACGGCGAGGATGGTCGCCAGCACGGTGGCGGCGATGACGGTGGCGGTGTGCGCGCGGTGCAGGAGCGGCGGCGGCGCTTCGACCTGCCTCGGCTCGATCAGGACCGAGCGCCGCATGGCGATGGCCGGATGCATCTCGTCGATCGCGTGGCGCTGTTCGGGCGTCGGAGCGGCGTTTGCGGGTGGGCGGGAAGCGGCCAGGCGCGAGACCGTCGCGGGGCGGGGGGCGGGGAGCGCAGCCGGGGGCGGGGCCGCCGGCACTGGCGCCGGTGACAGGGGGATCAGGCCAGACGGGCGTTCGGTTGCCGGCGCACGATCCTGGTTGGCTTCCAGGTCGCGCAGGTAGCGGTCTTCGGGATCGGTCAGACGCAGCTTGAGCGGGCCCATCAGGATCAGGTCGCCGTCGGCGAGGCGCTGCTCGGTGGCGCGGAGGCCGTTGACCAGGATGCCGTTCTTCGACCCCAGATCGCGCACCACGACGCCTTTCGAACCGCGCGTGAACGACGCGTGCTCGCGGGAGAGCTCATCGACCTTGATATTCAGGTCGCATGTCTTGGATCGTCCGACGAGGTAACGACGATCGCGTTCGACCAGCTTGATCGAGCTGACGTTCGCCGTTCCCGCGACGACCGTCAGGATCGGGGCGCTGGCGTCGGGCGACGCGAGGAACAGATCGCTGACGAGGCGCCGCGCGATGGTCGCCGTTCCTTCGGCGTCCGCCGCCGCCTCCGACGGACCGTCGAACACCAGCCGCACATGCGCGAGGTCCACCTCGATGCCCGCCAGCATCAGGCGTTGCTCGCCCTGGTGAAGCCGGACGCCGTTGACGAACGTGCCGTTCTTGCTGTCGAGATCCTCGATCATCCAGGCGTCGCCGCGTCCGCCGTTGCCGGCCCGCTTGCGCCGCAGGCGCGCGTGCAACCCCGACAGGGCCAGGAACGGCAGGCTCAGCTCGACGTCGGCGCGGCGGCCGATGCGAATCTCCTCGACGTCGTCCGCGAATTCGACCAGGCGCTCCGTGGTCGGGCTCCGTCGGTCACCGGGCTTGAGACCGGCGGGTGGTATGACGCGCAACCTCAGCGGCATCGAAGCCGCCGCTACTGTATCTCAAGAACGGACACCCGCGCGCGCAGCATTCGTTCCGCGCGGCCGCGTTCGGCGGCCATGGCCATCGGCGCCTGGGTCAGAAACCGCTCGAGCTCGCGCCGCATCTCGGCATCGCGACCGAGGCGCGAGAGGGCGTCCGCGCGCACCAGCCTGGCTTCGGGATAGTGCGCCCGCAACGCCAGCGCGGCGTCCGCGGCGCGCAGGGCCAACTCCCGGTCGCCGCGCGCGAGCGCGATGAACGCCACCGCGAAATGCACCTCCGGCCGGCGCGGCGCCGCCTGGACCAGCGTCTCCAGCTCGCGCGCCGCCTGGGCCCACAGCCCGCGGGCGGCGGCGATGGTGGCGTGCGCCAGACGGTCGTCGATCGCGCCGGACCCCGATGCGATCGCGATCTCCAGCGCGCGGTTCGCCCCCGCCAGATCGCCGGCGCGGCGCAGAATCTCGGCGCGCGCCCGGTGCGCGGCGGGCAGCTGTGGGTCGATGGCGAGCGCCCGCCGCGCCTCCTGCTCCGCGGCCGCGGTTCGACCCAGGCGGGCGAGCACCAGCGCGCTCGCCGCGTGTGCGTCCGCCCGGTCGGGGGCCGCGGCGCACAGCTTCTCGAGCTCCCAGCGCGCGTCGTCGAGCTTCCCCAGTCGTAGCAGCAGCTCGGCCGTGAGCAGGCGTGCGTCCGCGTACCCGGGATCCACCGCGAGCGCGGCCCGTGCTTCGACCAGCGCGTCGGCCTCCGCGTCGCGATGAACCAGCGCGGCCGCCAGGTTGAGGTGGGCCTCCGCGAGATCTTCATTGAGCGCGAGCGCGGCGCGGAACCGCTCCTCGGCGTGAGGCCAGTCGCCGCGACGAACGGCGACGAGCCCCAGGCCGTTTTCGGCTTCCCCGAGGCGTGGCTCGAACTCGAGGGCGAGCGCGAAGTGGCCCGCCGCGCGATCGAGCTCGCCGCGCCCCAGGGCCTCGACGCCTGACGCCTGCAGGGCGAGGGCGCGCGGCTGCAGCGGTCCGGGGGCGGTCGCGCAACAGGGCGCGAGCACCGCCAGCAGGCAGGTCCATGACATCGCCCATCGGGACATCGATCCCGTCATCGGCCGGCCGCCGCGGTCGGTTGCGTCGGGGGGGCGGGACAGCCCCGCTCGCAGCGCACGCTCAGGGCGCCGGAGGGCGATACGGCGACGGTGATCGCGCCGTCCCGGTCGGTGCGCAGGACGCGCGCGTCGCGGGCGGCGTACCGCGCCACCACCTCGGGCGCCGGAAAATGAAACTGGTTGCGCCACCCGAGCGAGATCACCGCCAGCGCGGGCGCGACCGCCTCGACCAGCTCCGGGCTGGACGAGGTCCGGCTGCCGTGATGCGGGACCTTCAGCACGTCCGCGGCGACGATCTGTCCGACGTCGCGCCGCCCGGCCAGCTCGCCTTCGCCGTCGGCCTCCAGATCGCCTGCGAAAAGGATGCCCCGTCCCGCGAACCCGACGCGCAGCACCAGGGACGCGTCGTTCACGGTCAGCCCGGCGGGTGCTGCGATGCGCTCGCTGGCGCCGTCGGCCGCGCTCTCGAAGGGGCCGAGCGGGACGATCGCGGCGCCGCCGAGCCGCGTCTCCGCGACGTCAGGCGTCGCGACGGCGCGCTGACGCGCGAGCGCGACGAGGCGCCGGTATTCGGGGTTGTGCCCGTCGTCGCCGCTGGACCAGAAGGCGCCCACCTCGAAACGCTGGAGGATGCGGAACAGACCATTCAGATGATCGGGGTGAGGGTGCGACAGCGCCACGACGTCCACACGGCCGATGCCGCGCGCGCGCAAGAACGGCTCGACGATGCGCGCGCCCGGATCGAAGGATCCGTCGCGTACGCCGCCGCCGTCGATCAGCATCACGCGGGCGCCGGGCGCCTCGACGACGGCCGCATCCCCCTGGCCGACGTCCAGGAACGTCACGGTCAGATCGCGCGCGTGCCGTCGCCCGAAATCGCGAACGGCCAGGCTGCCGACGGCCAGCAGCGCGGCGGCCAGGGCGCCGGCCGCCACCCGGCGTCGCGCCGGCCCGGCGAAGGCGGCGGCGACGAGCCCGAGGGCCCCGGCCGCGGTCAGCGCCGCGGTCTCGAGCGCGTTCGGCGTGCGGCACAGCCAGAGGGGTGCGTGCACGCGAAAGCCGTCAGCGACCGCGAGCGCCGCCCGCGCCGCCAACCCGGCGGCCGCCAGCGGGAGCTGGCCCAGCGGCGGCCAGATCGCGCCCGCGGCGGCGCCCGCGAGACCCACCGGGACGACAGCGAGCTCGACGATCGGCACCAGCGCCAGGTTTCCCAGCGGCGACAACGGCGCCACCTCGCCGAAGTGGTGCGCCACCAGCGGCGCCGTCGCCGCGGTGGCCGCGATCGTCGCCGCGATGAAGCGCCACAGCCAGACGAGCAGGCGCCGGGCGACGCCGGCCGCGGGCGCGCCGCGGGGCCCGATGCCGCGCGCGCCCAGCGCGATGCCGACGACCGACGCGAGCGAAAGCTGCAGCGACACGTCGTGGAGCTGCAGCGGGTTGGCGGCCAGCAGCACCAGCGCGGCCGCGGCGATCGCCGGTCCGGGCGACGCCCGCCGGCCGACCAGGTAGGCGCCCATACCGATCGACAGCATCAGCGCCGACCGCAGGGTCGCGATCGCCTCGCCGGTCACCAGCGCGAAGAACGCGATGCCGGGCAGGGCGACGGCGGCGGCGACCGCGCGCGGGTCGAGGTAGAGGGGCAGGCGCGGAATGCGCGTCGCCGCCGCGCGGACGAGGACGAACAGCAGCGTCGCCACGGCCGCCAGATGCAGGCCCGAGACCGACAGGACGTGGGTCGCGCCGGCGACGCGGAATCCCTCCTCGACGTCGGCGTCGATGCCACGGCGGTCGCCGAGGACCGCGGTCTTGAGGAACGCCGCCGCGTTTCCGCGCAGCTCGCGATCGATCGCCGCGCGCAGGGCCCGGCGCGCCAGGAAGGCGATCCGCCGTGGGTCGTGGCCATCCGGTTCGGCGATGCGGGCGATCGCGGCGGCTTCGGGCACGCCCGCCAGCGCATCGATACCAGCGGCGCGCAGGGCAAGCGCCGGATCGGGCAGGCCGGGGTTGCGGGTTCCGCGCACCTCGCGCAGGCGCGCGCGGCACGCGACGCGTTCGCCCGGCCCGAAGTCGGGCCAGCCCGACATGACGGACAGCGCCAGCGTCCCGGACGTCGGGCTCCCCGCGATCTTCCTCAGCGTGAGGATCAAGCGCGCGCCGGTTCCCGTGGTCTCGGGGCCGCGCACGACCGTCCCCTCGATCTCCTGCGCCTGTTCGGTCTCGAACGCGGCCGCGAGGACCGGATGCGGCGCCATCGGGCGCGCGGCGCGCGTCCCCGCCAGCGCGCCGAGGACGAACAACGCCAGCGGGACCACGAGGCGCACGCGGGCGCCCGGTGGACGCGCCCGCGCCAGCGCCGCGGCGGCGATCAGCGCGAACGCGGCGCCGGAGCGCCACCCGATCGCGTCAGCGAGCGCACACGCGTCGCCGGCGACGAACGCGACGCACCAGACAACCAGCCGCACGCGTCATGTTCGGCCCGCGGCGCGTTCGGTTGCTGATTACAGCGACCTCCGGGATCGCAGCTTCGCTGCGATTGCGTCAGTACCAGTTGATGCCGACCAGGAACGCCACCTGGTTGAGGTCACCGCCGTCCAGGAACAGGTGTCCCGCACGCAGCTGGAGATCGAGCGCGAAGTTGTAGGACTGCACGACCTCGATGCCCGCCGCGCCCATGATGCCCAGGCCCCATTCGTCGCTGAAGTTGTAGCTGACCCCGGGCGTGTTCTCGTCGTTGATCTGCAGATTCGACCAGCCCATGCCACCCTTGAGCCAGAAGATGCTGGTTGCCCAGTACTGGAGGCCGATCGTCCAGATGCTGCTGTACGCCGAGGTTTGCCCCGCGACCGCATCGTCCCAGTAGCGGACCGCCCCGAAGACGTCGCCGACCAGCGCCAGGCGCGGATTCAGCATGCCGCCGATATGAAGCTCGCCCATGCCCGCGAAGCCGCACAGACTGAAGCAGTTCGGACCTGACGTCACGCCCGGCCCGATGGCGCCGCCGAGCGTGAGGCCGCTGCGGTAAACGCCCCGGGGTCCCGACGGCGGCGGGCCATAGTAGGGTCGCGCGCGGTATTGCGCGTGCGCCGCCGATACCGAGCCGAACACCGTCAGCAGGCCGATGCCGATGGCGACGGTCAGACGCTTTCCGGATGTCATGTGGTCTCCTTTCGCGTTGTTGCAGTCACTTGCGACCCTTCGACGTCCCGGCACACGCCTTCATTAGAAGGGCACACGAATTTTTCGCAACCTCTTGCGTGCGCGTCGGTGCGTACAGTCACGTGTTAGACCTCACGAGAACACACATGCGCTGGCACCAGACCCAGGTCCGCTTGAAGCCGCGCCCGCGCGGCTTTCACCTCGTCACGAGCGAGATCGTCGCTGCGTTACCCGAGCTCGCGGAATTCCAGGTCGGGCTGGCGCATCTCTTCATCCAGCACACGTCGGCGTCGCTGGCGATCAACGAAAACGCCGATCCGGATGTGCGCGGCGACATGGAGCGCTGGTTCTCGCGCGCGGTGCCCGAGAACGCGCCGTACTTCGAGCACACGACGGAAGGTCCCGATGACATGCCCGCGCACATCAAGGCGCTGCTGGCCGGGACGGCGGTGACGATTCCGATTCGCGGCGGCCGGCTCGCGCTCGGCACCTGGCAGGGGATCTACCTCGGCGAGCACCGCGACCAGGGCGGCGCGCGCACGGTGATCGTCACGCTGATGGGCGACGAGCGCTGACCGCGATCGTCAATCGACGCGGTTGCGGCGGGCGCCGGCCAGGAAGGCGCGCAGGTTCTCGGTCGCCTCGGCGGCCAGCCGCCGCCGCGCCTCGATCGCGCCCCAGCCGATGTGCGGCGTGACGACGACACGGTCGGCCCACGGCGCGCGCGCGTCGGTCAGAGGGTGGTCGGCGGGCGGCGGCTCGTCCCCGAGGACGTCCAGTCCGACGCCGCCCAGCCGTCCGGCCGCGAGCGCCGCCACCAGCGCCGCCTCGTCGATCAGCGGGCCGCGCGCGGTGTTGATCAGGATCGCGCCCGGCTTCAACGCCGCCAGGAAGCGCGCGTCCACCATCCCGCGCGTCGCGTCCGTCAGCGGGCAGTGCAGCGACACGACGTCGGCGGCGGGCAGCGCCTCGGCGAGCGGCGTGCGCGCACCGCCGGCGGGCGTCGGCGATCCGGGAACGGCGGCCCGCACGACGCGCATGCCGAACGCCTCCGCGATGCGGGCGACCGCGCCGCCGATCGCGCCGCTGCCAACCAGCACCAGCGTCTTGCCGTCGAGCTCGAACATCTCCCTGGTGAAGAAGCAGAAGTCGGGCGATGCCGCCCAGGCGCCGGCCTTGACCGCCGCGGCGTGGCCGGCGACGTCCTGCGAGACATGCAGGATGAGCGCAAATACGTGCTGGGCGACCGACGCCGCCGCGTAGCTCGGCACGTTGGTGACGGCGACGGCCGCCGCGCGCGCGGCGGCCAGGTCGACGACGTTGGTGCCGGTCGCCAGCACGCCCACGTAGCGGAGATCGGGCAGCGCCGCGAACTCGCTTGCAGAGAACGCGACCTTGTTGGTCAGCGCCGCGACCGCGCCGGCCGCATGCGCGATGACGTCGCCGTCGGCGCTGCGCGCGTGGACGACAAGCTCGCCAAGCCCGCGCAGGCCGGTCCACATCGAGTCATCCCCCTGATCGGCCGCGAAGCTGTCGAGGATGACGATGCGCATGGCCGGCGCATCCTCACGGCTGCGGCGGCTTGAGCGCTTCGGCCTGGAAGTGCGCGCGCAGGCTGCCGATGACGTCCACGAGGTCGCCGTCGAGGATGCCGGGGAGGTTGTGGCGCGTCAGGCCGATGCGGTGGTCGGTCAGACGGTCCTGCGGGAAGTTGTAGGTGCGGATCTTCTCCGAGCGATCGCCCGAGCCGATCTGGCTGCGGCGCGCGTCGCGTTCGGCGGTCTGGCGCTTCTCTTCCTCGATGTCGTACAGCTTCGCGCGCAGCAACTTCATCGCCATCGCCTTGTTCTTGTGCTGCGACTTCTCCTGCTGGCAGTGGACGATGAGGCCGCTGGGGATGTGGTGGATGCGCACCGCGGAGTCGGTCGTGTTCACGGACTGGCCGCCGGGCCCGCCCGAACGCATCACGTCGATCTTCAGGTCCTTGGGGTCGATGTTGATCTCGACGTCCTCGACCTCGGGCATCACCGCGACGGTCGCGGTCGACGTATGGATGCGTCCCTGCGTCTCGGTGGCGGGGACGCGCTGCACGCGGTGCACACCCGATTCGTACTTGAGCTGGGCGTAGGCGCCCCGCCCGGTGACGCCCGCCATGACTTCCTTGATGCCGCCCGCCGACGCGTTCGACATGGACAGGATCTCGACCGCCCAGCGGCGGCGCTCGGCGAAGCGCGTGTACATGCGGAACAGATCGGCTGCGAACAGCGCGGCCTCCTCGCCGCCCGTGCCGGCGCGGATTTCGAGGATGATGTTCTTGTCGTCGTTGGGGTCCTTGGGCATCAGCAGCTCTTTGAGCGTCTTCTCCAGACGCTCCTGCTCGCCGCCGAGCTCGGTCTCTTCCTGGCGCGCCAGATCGCGCATCTCCGGATCCTTCTGCATTTCGCGCGCCTCGGTCACGCGCTTGTCGACATCGCGGTACACCCGCAGCGTCTCGATCAGCTCCCGGATGTCCGAGTGCTCCTTGCTCAGCTTCTGCATCTGCTGGCGGTTGGCCAGCACGGCCGGATCGCCGAGCATTGTCGACAGCTCCTCGTAGCGGGCCTCGACGGCCACGAGCTTGGCGAGCAGAAGCTGATCCAGCAAGGGAGGGCCTCCGTTCCCCCTATCCTACCCACGTTGCCACGTTGCCACGTTGCCACGTTGCCACGTTGGGCGGGAGAGGGGGCGGTGCGGGTTCCGTTAGCTCGAGGCCGGCGTCTTGCCGGCGTCGGGCGCCGCAGCCGCGGCCTTGTCGGCCTTGCCTTGGCCGGTCGCGTACTTCTTGTTGAAGCGCTCGATACGTCCCGCTGCATCCACGAACTTCTGCTTCCCCGTGTAGAACGGGTGGCAGTTGGAGCAGATCTCGACCGAGAACGAGCTTCGCGTCGAGAAGGTTTCGACCTTGTTCCCGCAAGCGCAGGTGATGGTCGCGGGC
>Ga0111539_10010689_pt1 | contig 11559 bp, 6 predicted proteins | sample RhiMethybrSRZTD1_FD_79667 | JGI IMG/M metagenome (GOLD analysis project Ga0111539, IMG submission 79667) | Populus rhizosphere microbial communities from Tennessee, USA - Rhizosphere MetaG P. TD hybrid SRZTD1 (version 2) (version 2) | ecosystem: Host-associated > Plants > Roots > Rhizosphere >...
GCGGCGCCTGGCGGCCGCCGGCGTCGGGATGCGCGGGGAGAAGCCGGCCCCCGAGGTCACGGGCACCGCCTTTTCGGGGAAGACCGTGGTGCTCACGGGGACGCTCGGCTCGATGTCGCGGGAGCAGGCGAAGGCGAGGATCGAGGCGCAGGGGGGGCGCGTCGCCTCCTCCGTCAGCAAGAAGACCGACTTCGTCGTCGCGGGGCAGGACGCGGGCGGAAAGCTCGAGCGGGCGCGCGAGCTCGGCGTGGCCGTCCTCGACGAGGACGAGCTCGTGCGCCGTCTGGAGGGCGGCCCCCTGCTACCATCTCCGGACTCGCCATGAACGACGCGATCCACGTGGTCATCATCGAAGACGAAGACGGGAATCGCGAGAGCTACGAGCGCGCCCTCACCAAGATCGGTTACCGGATCGCCGCTTTTCCCGCCGCGGCGCCCGCGATCGACTACCTGCGCGAGCATCGGGACGTCGTGCTCGTCATCACCGATCTCATGATGCCTGGCCTCGACGGCTTCGGCGTCCTCGAGAAGACGCGCGAGCTCGATCCCGACATGGGCGTTCTCATGATCACCGGCCACGGCTCGGTCGAGTCGGCGGTGGACGCGATGAAACGCGGCGCCGACGACTACCTCACGAAGCCGGTGGACCTCTTCGAGCTGAGGAAGCGTGCCTCGACGATCGTCGAGAAACGGCTCCTCTCGCGCAAGGTGGTCGAGCTCGAAAGCCGCCTCGGCGAGAAGTTCGGGAAGCTCATCGGGAAGTCGCGGGCCATGGAGGCCCTGTTCCGCCAGATGGAGATGGTGGCGCCCACGCGCTCGAACGTGCTCATCGTCGGCGAGTCGGGGACCGGAAAGGAGCTCGTCGCGAACGCCCTCCATGAGAACTCGCCGCGCAAGGACGCGCGCTTCCTGCCGATCAACTGCGCCGCGATCCCCGCCGAGATTCTCGAGTCGGAGCTGTTCGGACACGAGCGCGGCTCGTTCACCGGCGCGACCGGGCGCAAGATCGGGAAGTTCGAGCTCGCCGACAAGGGGACGCTGTTCCTGGACGAGATCGGCGAGCTGCCGCTCGACATGCAGGTGAAGCTGCTGCGCGTCCTCGAGACACGCGAGTTCATGCGCGTCGGCGGCACCGAGACGATCCACGTGGACATCCGGCTCGTCGCGGCCACGAACTCGGACCTCGAGGCGGCCGTCCTCAAGGGCACGTTCCGGAGCGACCTCTATTACAGGCTGAAGGTCGTCACGCTGCGGATCCCGCCGCTGAAGGAGCGCCGGGAGGACATCCCGCTCCTCGTGAACCACTTCTTCGCCACGTTCGTGAAGGAGAACGGCCGGGAGGGGATGCGGATCGCGCCTGAGGCGATGCGCGCGCTCGTCGCGGCGCCGTGGGAGGGGAACGTGCGGGAGGTTCGCAATCTCGTCGAGAGCCTCGTCGTGCTCACGCCGGGGAGCGAGATCCGCGTGGACGACCTCCCCCCCGAGATCCGCACGGTGGCGGCCGACGGGCCGTCCGCCGCGGGACGAGGGGTCCCCCCGGCGGAGCTCGCCATGAAGCTCGGCTCGACCGCGGGCCTGACCATGGACGAGATCGAGCGCCGGGCGATCGAGGACGCGCTGGATCGGACGGGGGGGAACCGGACGCAGGCGGCGGACATGCTCGGGATCGGCCTCAGGACCCTCCAGCGGAAGCTCAAGGAGTACCGGGCCGCCGGGCACGCCGCCCTCGGGGACGGCGGCGGCGACGACGAGGCCGAAGGATGAGGCGAGCGGCCAATACGGCCGGTCTTTCCGAGATCGACGCCACTTTGACGCGAGGTGCTTGGAGCCCCGAGCGGGAAAGCGGCTCTTTCGTGTCACCGGGCGCCGGGCTGGCCTCGGCACGCCGCTTGCCCTAACAATAAGGACGCATGACTCCGCTCGGCCGCCACCGCTACACCGTGCTCGTCGTCGACGACGACGTCTCGGTGCTGGATTGCTACAACAAGCTGCTGAGCCGGGCGGGGTACCGGACGCTGATCGAGAGTGATCCGCGCCGGGTCCTCATGCATGGGCGCCCGATGGAGGACGTCGATCTCCTGCTCGTGGACTACAAGATGCCGGAGATGGACGGCCTCTCGCTCCTCGCGGAGCTCAGGCGCCGGGAATGCCGGGCCCGGTGCATCTTGATCTCGGCGTTCCTCAACGACGGCGTTCGACAGCAGGCGCGGACCCTGGGCGTCGATCACATCCTCGAAAAGCCCGTGGACGTGGGCCTTTTGCGAGGCGCCCTGGCCGAGCTCCTGCCCGTGGACGGCGAGCGGGCGGCCGGCATCGCCGGTTGACGCTCACGCGCTCGCGGTCGACGACCCCGAGGCCGACTCGTTCGTACATAAAGATGCGGACGGAGGTATCGCCCCATGAATAGGAAAGCCAGCTTCGCGGCGCTCCTGGCCGTCGTCGCGGTGAGCATCGTCTTCGGGATGATCTTGGGGGGGAAGCTGAACGCACCCCCGGTCGTCCACGCGGCCCGCGAGACGGCGGTCGCGCCGGCGTTCCCGGCCGCGGTGGACGCGGGCGCTCCGACGGTGGCTCTCCCCGACTTCTCCGACATCGCGGAGGCCGCCACCCCTGCGGTCGTCGGCGTGCAGAACACGTCGTACCAACAGGGAGACGAGCAGGAATCCGCCGGCGGGGACGACGAATCGAGCCCCGATTCGGAAGACCCGTTCTACCGGTTCTTCTTCGGCCCTCCCGGAGAGCGTGACCGCTCGCAAGGATTCCCGCGCCCATCCCCGCGACGCGTGTCGGCGGGCTCCGGGTTCATCATCACGGACGACGGCTACATCCTCACCAACAACCACGTGGTCCAGGGAGCGAAGAAGCTCCAGGTCACGCTCGACAACGGCGAGAAGTTCGAGGCGACCGTCGTGGGCACCGACCCGATGATCGATCTCGGGCTGATCAAGATCGACGCGAAAGGGAAGAAGCTTCCCACGCTCCCCCTGGGAGACTCGGACAGCCTGAAGATCGGTCACTGGGTCATGGCGATCGGAAACCCCTTGGGCCTCGAGCGCACGGTCACGGTCGGGATCGTGTCCGGCAAGAAGCGCCAGGTCCCGATCGGCGATACGGTGCCCGCGCTCGCGAACTTCATCCAGACCGACGCCGCGATCAACTTCGGCAACTCCGGCGGCCCGCTGCTCGACGGGCGCGGCCGCGTCGTGGGGATCAGCACCGCCATCTTCCGGGGCGAGCTCGCCGAGGGGATCGGCTTCGCCATCCCGATCAACGAGGCGCGCAAGGCCGCGGAGGAGCTCCGCGCTGGCGGGAAGGTGCGGCGCGGGTTCCTCGGCGTCACGATGAACCAGAGCGGGATCACCGAGAAGGCCAAGGCCTACTACAAGCTCCCCGACGCGAACGGCGTCCTCCTCTCGGCCGTCACCGAGGGGGGGCCCGGCGACAAGGCCGGCCTCAAGAAGGACGACATCCTCCGGAAGATCGACGGCGAGACGATCAAGGACAACCAGGACCTGCTGGCTCGGGTGGCCGCGCATCGGCCCGGCGAGACCGTGCGCCTCGAGATCCTGCGCGACGGCGATCCGATGAAGGTGAACGTCACGCTCGGAGACCGCCCGGTGAGCTTCGACGAAGACGGCCGTGCCAAGACGCCCGACTCCCACGAGGACGACACACCCGCCGCCTCCGGGCGGGGGCTGGGGATCAAGGTGCAGTCGATCCCCGCGTATATGAAGCGTCAGCTCGAGATGGGCGATGAGGAGTCGGGTGTGGTCGTAGTGAGCGTCGATCCCGACTCCGACGCGGCCGAGGAAGGCCTGACGCCGAGGACCGTGATCGTCGGCGTCAACGGCCACCGCGTCGGCAACCTCTCGGACTGGAACCGGTACGTGAAGGACCTCCAGCCGGGGACCACGGCGAAGATCGAGATCCGCTTGGAGCGCGATCGGACCGAGAGCGTCTTCGTGACCGTCCCCAAGACTTCGTCCAAGTAGCAGCGCTCGTACCTCCCCCTCACGCCGTGCGTCCCGAGTGGGTGCACGGCGTGTGTTATTTTTGGCCGCCCATGGCGCCACGAAGGTAGCCCCTGGTACTCGTGGTCGACGACGAGGGCGACATCCGCGCTTCCCTCCGGATGATCCTCGAATACGAGGGATACGAGGTTGCGGAGGCAGCGACGGGGGAGGAGGCGCTCCAGCGCCTCGAGGTCCTTCGTCCCGACGCGATCGCCCTCGACGTCAAGATGCCTCGCATGGACGGCCTCGAGGTGCTGGCGCGCGTCAAGCAGGTGGACGCCACGCTTCCCGTCGTCGTCATGTCGGGCCACGGCACGATCCAGACCGCGGTCGAGGCGACGCGGTTGGGCGCGTTCGACTTCCTCGAGAAGCCGCTCGGGCGGGACCGCGTGCTCGTCGTGCTGCGCAACGCCCTGGAGCAGGGGCGCCTCGCCAGCGAGAACCGCGAGTTCAAGCTGTCGTTCGAGGAGCGGTTCACGATGGTCGGCGCGTCGCCGGCGATCCGGCGGGTCCAGGATGCGATCGCGATGGCGGCGCCCACGAAGGCGTCGGTCCTCGTCACCGGCGAGTCGGGAACGGGGAAGGAGCTCGTGGCCCGCGCGATCCATCGCAACAGCCCACGGGCCGAGAAGCCCTTCGTCAAGGTGAACTGCGCCGCGATCCCGGAGGAGCTGATCGAGTCGGAGCTGTTCGGCCACGAGAAGGGCTCGTTCACCGGCGCGACCCGCGACCAGGCGGGGAAGTTCGCGCAGGCGGACGACGGCACCATCTTCCTCGACGAGGTGGGGGACATGAGCCTGCGCACCCAGTCGAAGGTGCTGCGGGCGCTCCAGGACGGCGAGATCGAGCCGGTCGGCGCCGCGAAGTCGTTCACGGTGGACGTCCGCGTGATCGCGGCGACGAACAAGCGGCTCGAGGACGAGATCGCCGCCGGGCGCTTCCGGGAGGACCTCTTCTTCCGTCTCAACGTGGTTCCGATCGAGATCCCTCCGCTGCGCGAGAGGAAAGAGGACATCCCGGCGCTCGTCGCTTGGTTCGCGGAGCGCTTCGCCGAGGATCACGGCCTCAAGGCGAAGCCCTTCGCCGAGGACGCGGTTGCGGCCCTCGCGGGCATGCCTTGGCGGGGGAACGTGCGCGAGCTGCGCAACGCGGTGGAGCGCCTCCTCATCATGACGCCCAAGGACGTGATCCGCGCCGCGGACATCCCGGCCGGCCTCGGCGCGTCCCGTGCCGGGGAGGCCCACCCCGCCGTGGAAACCGCCCCCCCGGCCTCCGCCGCGCGCACCCTGCAGGACTTCAAGGACGCCGCCGAGCGGGCGTTCATCGTCGCGAAGCTGGTCGAGAACGACTGGAACATCGCGGCGACGGCCAAGGCCATCGACACGCCGCGCTCCAACCTGTACAAGAAGCTCGAAGCCTACGGTATCCGCCGCGAGACGGACGGATGAGGCGCGGGAGCACCCGTTGATCGGTGATCGGGACGTCGTGGTCGTCGCGGGCGCCCGCACGCCTTTCGTGAAGGCGGGCACCCTGTTCCGCGACGTGTCGGCCGTCGAGATCGGCCGGATCGCGGTGCGCGAGGCGATCGAGCGCGCGGAGATCGATCCCGAGGCGATCGACGAGGTCGTGGTCGGGAACATCGCCGGCCCGGCCGATTCCGCCAACGTCGGGCGGGTCATCGCGCTCGAGGCCAAGGTGCCGCGCAAGGTCCCCGCCTTCACCGTCAACCGCAACTGCGCGTCCGGTGTCGAGAGCATCGTCGAGGCCGCCCATCGCATCCGTTCCGGAGAGGCGGACGTCGTGGTGGCCGGTGCTGTGGAGTCGATGTCGCGCATCCCGTTCCTCTTCAGCGACGAGGCTCAGGACCTCTGGACCGATGTCGCGCGCGCCAAGGGGCCCCTCGCCCGCGCCGCCGCGTTCAGCCGCTTTCGCCCGCGGCACTTCAAGCCGGTCATCGGCCTCGAGCTCGGCCTCACCGACCCGGTGTCGGGCCTCAACATGGGTCAGACGGCGGAGGTGCTCGCGCGGGACTTCGGCATCTCGCGCGACGAGCAGGACGCCTTCGCGCTGCGCAGCCACAAGCTCGCCGCCGCGGCCTGGGCGGAGGGGCGCATGACGGGCGAGGTCATCCCGGTGCCGCTCCCGCCGCGCTACGAGAAGGTCGCCGACCGTGATAACGGCATCCGGGAGAACCAGACGCCCGAAGCGCTCGCGAAGCTCCGCCCCGTCTTTGACCGGAAGTTCGGCACCGTCACCGCCGGCAACTCGTCGCAGATCACGGACGGCGCGGCCGCCCTCGTGCTCGCCTCGGCCGAGAGGGCGAGGGCGCTCGGTCTCGCGGTGATGGGAAAGGTGCGCTCGTGGGGGTTCGCGGGATGCGACCCGGCCCGAATGGGGCTCGGGCCCGTGCTCGCCACCCCGATCGCGCTGAAACGCGCGGGCGGGGTCGCGATGTCGCGGATGGAGCGCGTGGAGATCAACGAGGCGTTCGCCGCGCAGGTGCTCGCGTGCTTCAAGGCGTTCGACTCGCGCTCGTTCTGCGAGGAGAACCTGGGAACCGCGCCGATCGGCGCGCCGCCGCTCGATCGCGTCAACGTCAACGGCGGTGCCATCGCCCTCGGGCATCCCGTGGGCGCCTCGGGCGGCCGGCTCGTCCTGACCCTGCTGCGCGAGATGGAGAGGACGAACGCGTCCCTCGGCCTCGCGACGCTGTGCGTCGGCGGCGGCCAGGGGGCGGCTCTCGTCCTCGAGAGGAGCTGACGTGGAGTCCACGGCGGCCGCTTCGCTGGGGATGACGCACTGGATCGACGCTTCGGGGATCGTCCACGTCGCCTTCGACCGGCCGCGCGACAAGGTCAACCTCTTGACTCCCGCGATCCTCGAGGAGCTCGCGCTCCTGCTCGACTCGGTGAAATCCCGCGAGGACGTCCGCGGCGTCCTCTTCAAGAGCGCCAAGCCCCGGATGTTCCTCGCGGGCATGGACGTGGAGGTCATCGCGTCGTTCACCGACGCCTTCAAGGCGGCGGAGGGGGCGCGTTTCGGCCAGCAGGTCTTCCAGCGCATCGCCGATCTCCCCGTCCCGACGGGTGCCGCCATCGCGGGGACCTGTCTCGGCGGCGGAACGGAGCTCGTGCTCGCCTGCACGGTGAGGGTGGCCGCCGACGATCCGGCCGTGAAGATCGGCCTACCGGAGACGCAGATCGGTATCATCCCCGGGTTCGGCGGCACGCAACGGCTCCCGCGCCTCGTGGGGCTCACCACCTCGCTCGATCTCATCCTCAGCGGCCGCCAGCTCGACGCGAAGCGCGCGCAGCGCGCCGGGCTCGTGGACCTCGTGGCACCGCTCGCCTACCTCGAGCGCGAGACGATCAAGCTGATGCTCCAGGCGGCTCAGGGGATGCGGCGCGCGAAGCCGACGGCGGTCGAGCGGGCGATGGCGGCGATCCCGCCGGTGCGGCGGCTGATCATCGACCAGGCCCGGAAGAAGACGACGCAAAAGGTCGCCCCGGAGAACTACCCGGCTCCCTTCCGCGCCCTCGAGGCGATCGATGCGGCCTTCGCTCTCCCGATCCTCCAGGGGCTCGACCTCGAGGCGCGCATCCTCGGCGAGCTGGTGCCGACGCGCACCTCCAAGAACCTCATCTGGCTCTTCAAGAGCCAGGCCGCGCTCAAGAAGGAAGCCGGCGGGATCGTCACGCTGCCGCGCAAGGTGCGGCGCGCCGCCGTGCTGGGCGCCGGGATCATGGGTGGCGGCATCGCGCAGCTCGTCGCGGACAAGGGGATCCCCGTCCGCCTCAAGGACATCCGCCCCGACGCGCTGGGCACGGCGCTGAAGACCGCGTCGAAGGTCTGGCGCGAGCAGGTCGAGAAGCGCCGCCTGACCCCGCGCGAGATGCGGCAGAAGCTCGGCTTCATCTCCCCGACGCTCGACGACACCGGCCTCGCGAAGGTGGACGTCGTGCTCGAGGCGGTCGTCGAGAACCTCGAGGTGAAGCAGAAGGTCCTCGCCCAGGTCGAGGATCGGATCGGGGAGCGCACGGTGTTCGCCTCGAACACCTCGACGCTCCCGATCTCCGAGATCGCCGCGCGCGCCCTGCGCCCGGAGCGCGTCGTCGGCCTCCACTTCTTCAACCCCGTCCACCGCATGCCGCTCGTCGAGGTCATCGCCGGGAACCGGAGCTCGCCCGAGGCGGTCTCGACCGTCCATGCGCTCGCGATCGAGCTCGGCAAGGTCCCCGTCGTCGTCCGCGACGCCCCGGGGTTCCTCGTCAACCGGATCTTGATGCTCTACTTCAACGAAGCGCTGCGCCTGCTCGCGGAGGGCGTCTCGATCGAGGACGCCGACCGCGCGATGGCCGCCTTCGGGATGCCGATGGGTCCCTTCGCGCTGCTCGACGAGATCGGGCTCGACACGGGCCAGCACGCCGCCCACGTCCTCGAGTCCGCCTTCGGCAAGCGCATCGGGGCCGCGACGCCGGCTCTCGCCGCCGTCGTAGGGAGCGGCCGGCTCGGGAAGAAGAACGGCAAGGGCTTCTACCTGTACAAGTCGGGAAAGCGGACCCGGCCCGACCCCGAGGTCCCGCGCCTCGCCGGAGCCGGGACCCCCGTGTCGCTTCCCGTCGAGACGCTCCAGGAGCGCATGGTCCTCGCGATGGTCAACGAGGCGGCGGTTTGCCTGGAGGACGGGGTCGTCCGCGAGCCGCGCGACCTGGACGTGGCCATGGTCTTCGGCACCGGTTTCCCGCCTTTCCGCGGCGGGCTCCTCCGGTACGCGGACGCGATCGGTCCCGCGGTGATGGTGGATCGCCTCGCCCGGCTGGCCGACGCCCACGGCGAGCGCTTCCGGCCCGCGCAACTCCTGCGCGACATGGTGCGGGCGGAATCGCGGTTTTACCCGGCCTGAAACCCGCGACGCCGCGGTTCGTTTACAGCGATCGGCTGAACCCTGGGATAGAATTCGCCGTTCCCGCTCCGGGTCCCGCCCTTGGGAGGTCATGTCATGTCCGTCACCATCGTGCGCCGCGCGCTCCTCACCCTTTCCCTCTTCGCCCTGACCGCGGCCGCGATCCCGGCGCGCGCGGCCGATGTCGCCGTGCCCCAGGCCGACCGCGAGGCGATCGAGGCGATCGTCAAGAAGAAGATCGCCGACCTCGCGTCGGAAAAGGACAAGGACGGTATCGGGACCAAGCGGGGCACGTTCTCGAAGTCGTTCAAGAAGCTGAGCCCGACGAGCTACGAGGTCACCTTCCACCAGGACACGATCGAGCCCAAGACGCAGCCGGACACCGACCAGCTGAAGACCGAGCGTCACGCGCTGACGTTCACGAAGGGTGCCGACGGCAGGTGGGCGATGTCGAAGGACGATCTGAAGGACACCTACGTCGGTCTCTACCGCGGCACGTTCGGCGGCGACTTGATCTATCGCTTCGACGCCCTCAACTTCGAGAAAGAGGGCCTCAAGGTCCACTCCGGGCCGGGTTGGGCGTACGGAAACGCCCGTCTGGGCAAGATGGTGGGATGGGTGGCGTTCGCCGACGACCTGCAATTCGACTACGCGCCTCCCGCGGACACGGCCGAGACGAGCCACTACTCGGCCCTCAACAAGAAGCTCGCCAAAGATCATCCTGAGGACCTCGTCTTCAAGCCGGAGCGCGTCGGCATTCAATGCGACGGCGCGACGTGCGACGAGCTCGCCGCGAGCGCGTTTACCGGCCTGAAGAAGGTCGGAGCCGGCGGCGGGGACGGCTCGCCGAGCTTCGCCCGGATGCAGAAGCGCTTGGACGAGGCCATCCAGGACGACATGAAGAACCGGCGCGACAACGCGTTCAGCCGGTTCAACCGCAAGGACGATCCGGACAACCGCTACTGGCGCTTCACCTTCAAGCGCGACGGTGCGAAGGACCACTTCGCCTCGCTGACGTACGACAACCTCTCGGCCTGGCAGATGTCGTATTTCGTCACGGGCTACGGTTTCGCCCCCCTCTACTCCTACTACAGCGAGGACACGCGCAACAAGGGGATCGATCCGCTCGTGCTCGAGGAACGTGGCGACGAGGAGTCGCGCGACTTCGACCTCGTGGCGCTCAAGGGCAACGTCGACCTCATGCTGGAGGATCCGTCGGCCTACTCCGGCGATGTGACCTTCAAGCTCAAGATCAAGCGGACGCTCCACGAGCTGCCGTTCTTCATCGCGCGCGTGCGCTTTCCCGGAGGCGAGGAGCAGGCGACCAAGAACCCGCGCATGTTCATCAACTCCGTTCAGGACGAGGGGGGCAACGAGCTCACCTGGAGCCGGCTCAACTCGTTCACGGGCCTCGTGGTCCTGCCGAAGGAGATGAACGACGGCGACACGATCACCCTGCGCGTCCAGTTCCTCATCTACGACGCGATCTACTCGTTGAACCCGTCCTTTTACGGCCTGGCGCGCGGTGGATGGCTGCCGTTTGTCCGCTTCGGCGATTTCATCAACGACTTCGACCTGACGGTCCGCCTCCCGGAGAAGTACGAGATCCTGGGGGTCGGGAAGGTGGAGTCGAACGAGATCAAGGACGGACTGCGCGTTGCCCACTTCACGTCGCCGTCGCCGGTGACGTTCCCGACGATCATCTTCGGCGACTACATCAGCGACGACGCGGGTGACTACAAGGTCGAGAAAACGGACCACTCGATCGTGCCGGTGCGCGTGTATGTGGACAAGGGAAGCCTCGCCGGGCTCACCGACTTCGAGGGAGCGACCTCCGGCGCGCGCGACATCCGCGGGAAGCAGCTCAAGGCGATCGCGACTCAGGCCTCGGTGGCGCTCAACCTGTACCGGGACATCTATGGCGTGGACTACCCGTTTTCGAAGCTCGATCTCGTCGCCGACCCGCTGGGCAGCTTCTACGGCCAGGCTCCCGCGTCCCTGATCTACCTCGGCTACGGCGTTTTCCGCGGCGAGGGTCAGGTCGCGTCGATGAGCCGCAACTCGAGCGACCTCTCCAAGTTCAACAAGGACGTCGTCGCGCACGAGACCGGGCACCAGTGGTGGGGCGGGCTCGTGACCAACGCCAACGACCGCAACTACTGGTTCGTCGAGAGCATGGCCGAGCTGTCCTCGGCGCTTTACGTCGAGAAGGTCTACGGGAAGAAGAAATACCTCGAGAAGGTCGAGGGCTGGCGCCAGACGGTCCTCGAGAACGATCCGGTCAACAGCGTGCAGAACGGGTACACGACCTATTCGGGAGGCGGGTTCCGCTCGGCGGTCTCCAACATCTACAACAAGGGTCCGTACGCCTTCCACATCTTCCGCTCGACGTTCGGAGACGAGAAGTTCTTCCAGCTCCTCAAGGAGATGGCGCAGACACTCCAGCACAAGGAGATCGTGACCCGCGAGATGCAGGAGGTCATGGAGAAGGTCGTCGGCGGCAACATGGATTGGTTCTTCGATCAGTGGCTGCGGGGTGTCGGCCTGCCGCAATACGCGATCAACTGGACCAAGCGGAAGAACGAGCAGGGCAAGTGGATCGTCGAGGGAACGATCAAGCAGCGGGTCGTCTTCGGCGCCGAA
>Ga0111539_10010691_pt1 | contig 11557 bp, 9 predicted proteins | sample RhiMethybrSRZTD1_FD_79667 | JGI IMG/M metagenome (GOLD analysis project Ga0111539, IMG submission 79667) | Populus rhizosphere microbial communities from Tennessee, USA - Rhizosphere MetaG P. TD hybrid SRZTD1 (version 2) (version 2) | ecosystem: Host-associated > Plants > Roots > Rhizosphere >...
CGAGGTCACGTGCCGTTTCGAGCCCGCCGCGGCCCCCGGCGCGAGCGCTGGTGCTGGCTCGAGCGATTCGGAACAGGAAGCAATCGCCGTCGCGTTCTCATCGGCGACGGCGGATTTCTCCCCCAAGGGCTTCGAAGCGTCCCGCACCATCGACGGGGACCTGGAGTCGGGCTGGTCGATCGAGGCCGGAAAGCCCGGGCGCAACGTCGCCCGCGCCCTGGTGCTCGAGCTGAAAGAGCCGGTGGGTTTCGGCGGCGGCACACGAATCCGCCTCACTCTCGTCCACAATTACACTCACGAGCACAACCTCGGCCGTTTCCGCGTCTCGGCCACGACGGGGCCGGTGCCGATCCGCGCATCCGGGCTGCCGAGCGAGATCGAAGAGATCCTGACCACGCCTCGCGCGCTCCGGGATGACGCGCAGGCGCGAGCGCTTCGCCGCCGATACCGTTGGGATGCTCCCGAGCTGGCCGCTACGCGGAAAGAGATCGAAGACCACCGCGCTGCCCGCCCGAGCGCCACGTCGACGCTGGTTCTGCGGGAGCGGGAGCATGCGCGCGTGACGCGGATCAAGATTCGAGGCGAATACACGCGCGATGGAGACACTGTCGAGCCCGCGACGCCGGCCTGCCTGCCGCCACTCCCTTCGAGCGCGCCGCGCAACCGCCTGGGCCTCGCGGAGTGGATCGTCAGCCGCGAGAACCCCCTCACGGCCCGCGTGATCATGAATCGGATCTGGAGGGCGCACTTCGGCCGTGGGCTCGTCGCCACCATCGAGGACTTCGGCACGAGATCGGAGCCGCCTTCGCATCCCGAGCTGCTCGACTGGCTCGCCCGCGAGCTGCAGCGCAGGAATTGGAGCCTGAAGGCCGTTCACCGGCTGATCACGTGTTCCGCCACGTACCGCCAGGCGACCATCGTGCGGCGCGAGGCTCTGCACGCCGACCCCGGGAACGTCCTCCTGAGCCGAGCGCCTCGGCTGCGCGTCGAGGCGGAAACGGTGCGCGACATCGCGCTGGCCGCGGGCGGAATCCTGTCGGGGCGAATCGGAGGGCCGAGCGTCTTCCCGCCGCAGCCGGAAGGCGTGAACAGCCTGAGCTACGGCGACTTTCAGTGGAAAGCTGCCGAGGGCGAGGATCGGTTCCGCCGCGGCCTGTACACGTTCTGGAAGCGGACGAGCCCGTATCCCGCGTTCCTCACTTTCGACGCGCCGACCGGCGACGCCACTTGCCTGCGGCGCGCACAGACCTGTACGCCGCTCCAGGCGCTGACGCTCCTCAACGACGTTGTTTTCATCGAGGCGTCCAGGGGCCTGGCCCTGCGCGTGCTGCGCGAGGCGCCCGCCGGTGGGGAAACACGGGGCGCGCGAGCTTTCCGCATCTGCACCGCGAGGGAGCCGGACGCGGAAGAAGCCGCTCGCCTGAGCGAGTTCCTGGCGGCGAAAACTCGCTGGTACGCGGAGCACCCCGCGGACGCCGCTCTCCTCGCCCTGGGCGGCGCGGACAAGGGCTCCGGCGGCGCCGATGTCGCCGAGCTCGCGGCCTGGACGCTCCTCGGCCGAGCCCTCCTCAACCTCGACGAGACCATCACCCGCCCGTGAGCTCACGACTCCCGATATCGCTCCGACCGCTGTGCCAGCAGGCCGCTCCGCTGCGCGTTCCCATCTCGCCCGCGGACCGCGCCGCACTGGCGGCCAGCGTTTCACGTCGGCACTTCCTCGCCGAGTGCCGCGTCGGCCTCGGCAAAGTCGCGCTCGCGTGCCTCCTGGGGCGGGGAGCCCTCTCGGCCGCCGACGCTTCGCCAGAGCATGCACCGAACGGCTCGCCGCGCGCGCCGCATTTCCGGCCGCGCGCGCGGAGCGTCATCCACCTCTTCATGGCGGGCGGGCCGAGCCAGCTCGACCTTTTCGACCCCAAGCCGGCCCTCCGGATGCACGACGGCGAGCAGGTACCGGAAGAGCTCGTGAAAGACAAGCGCTACGCGTTCATCCGCAAAGACGCGAAGCTCATGGGCTCCGAGTTCAAGTTCGGACGCCACGGACGGAGCGGCGCCGTGTTGTCGGAGCTCCTGCCGGGCCTCGCGCGCGTCGTCGATGACGTCGCCATCGTGCGCTCGATGACTACGGACGCATTCAATCACGCCCCGGCCCAGGTTTTCCTGAACACGGGCTCGCAGCAGCTCGGCCGGCCGAGCATGGGCTCGTGGGTCACGTACGGGCTCGGCAGCGAGGCCGAGGACCTGCCGGGCTTCGTCGTCCTCAGCTCGGCGGGCGGCACGAGCGGCGGTACAGCGAACTGGGGCAGCGGCTTCCTGCCGTCCGTGTATCAGGGCGTGCCGTTCCGATCGAAAGGGGACCCGATCCTCGACGTCTCCAGCCCGCCGGGAGTGGCGCCCGAAGTGCAGCGCGCGTCGATCGACCTCGTGAACGGCCTCAACCAGCGGCGGCTCGCCGTCGTCGGCGATCCCGAAATCGCGACGCGCATCGCGGCGTACGAGATGGCTTTCCGCATGCAGGCGAGCGCGCCCGAGCTCATGGACGTGTCGCGGGAGCCGGCGCGCGTCCTCGAGATGTACGGGGCCGAGCCCGGGAAGCCGTCCTTCGCGATGAACTGCATCCTGGCGCGGCGGCTCGTGGAGCGCGGTGTGCGGTTCGTGAACCTCTACCACGAGGCCTGGGACCACCATTCGGACGTGGCGGGCGGCCTGAAGACGCAGTGCGGCCTCACGGACCGCGCCTGCGCGGCGCTGCTCACGGACCTAAAAGAGCGCGGATTGCTCGACACGACGCTCGTGATCTGGGGCGGCGAGTTCGGCAGGACGCCGATGGTCGAATCGAACGCCGCGCTGGGCCGGAAGCGGGGCCGCGACCATCACCCGCAGGCGTACACGATGTGGCTCGCGGGGGGCGGCGTGCGGGGAGGTCAAACCATCGGCTCCACCGACGAGCTCGGCTTCCACGTCGTCGAGGACCGCGTGCACGTGCATGACCTGCAGGCGACGATCCTCCACCTCCTCGGGCTGGACCACCTCAAGCTCACCTATCGCTTCAAGGGGAGGGACTTCCGGCTGACGGACGTGGCGGGGGAGGTCGTCGGGCGGCTCCTCGCCTGAATCCCGGCCGCCGCTGGGTGCGACACGCTTCGCCTCGTGCGAGCGACCGCGCTCCACGGTATCCTCTTGGCCGGCGGTTCCGTCGAACGGCGATTCATCCCCTCCAGGAGTGAACAACTTGCTCTCTCGCAGCGTTTCCGGCTTCGCAGTCTTCTTTGTGCCGTTCGCCCTCGTCACAGAATCTTTCGCGTTCGGCGCGCCCCCCGTTGAGTCGCCTGCACCGGCCGCTCAGCAGGCCGCACCCCAGGCTGCCGCTACGCCGCGAGCGTTCGCCATCGACGACCTCTACTCTCTCCGGCGCGTCTCGGACCCGCAGGTCTCTCCGGATGGGAAATGGATCGCTTACTCCGTCGCCTCGGTCTCGCTGGAGAAAAACGCCTCGACGAGCCACGTGTGGCTCGTGAGCAGCGACGGGTCCCGCAGCGTCCAGCTCACGAATCACGCGAAAGGCGAGACGCGTCCCCGCTGGTCGCCGGACGGCAAGACCATCGCTTTCATCTCGGCACGCGACGGGACGCCGCAAGTTTGGAATATCGCGCTCGACGGCGGCGAGGCGCGGCAGGTGACGAGAGTCTCGACGGGCGCCGACAACCACGTCTGGTGCCCCCAAGGCGAGCACCTGGCGTTCACGAGCGACGTGTGGCCCGGGCTGAAAGGCGGGGACGCCGAGCAGAAAAAGCGCTCGGAGGAGATCGAAAGCTCCGGCGTGAAGGCCCAAGTGCTGGACGGCCTCCTCTACCGGCACTGGAGCGAGTGGCGTCGAGGGAAACGTTCCCACGTTTTCGTGGTCGCAGCGGAGGGCGGAGAGGCGCACGACGTCACACCCGGAGAGTTCGACGCGCCCCCCTTCTCTCTCGGAGGGCCCGATCCGGTCGACATCTCGCCGGACGGGAAAGAGCTCGCTTACACGAGAGGCCCGGACCGGGCGGTGGAGGCCTGGAGCACCAACTCCGACATCTTCGTCGTGCCGATCGGCGGAGGCGATGCCGTCAACCTCACTGCGGAAAACAAAGGTGCCGATGCGTCGCCGGTGTGGTCCCCCGACGGGAAATACATCGCGTACCGCTCGCAGGCGCGCGACGGGTACGAATCCGACAAAGTCCGACTGGCGGTCGTGGAGCGGGCGACTGGAAAAATCGTCTACCTCGCGGCGGACGTCGATCGCTCCGTCGATCAGCTCGTCTGGCGGCCCGAAGGCGAGGCGATCTACTTCATCGCGGAGGACGCCGGACGGACCTCGCTTTACAGCGTACCGATCCGAGGCCTCGCGCAACCAGCCCCCGCGGCGCCGATCCTCTCCGGGATGCACCTCACGGGCATTTCACTGCCCGCGGACTCCAGCTTCATCGTCGGAGAGATCCAGAGCCTTACGCGGCCCGTCGAAGTGGTCCGCTTGAACTTAGCCGAGGCGCTCCAAGGCAAGGCTGCGCTGCTCACGCTGACGCACGAGAACGACGCCACGTACGCGCAGCTGCAGATGCCGTCCGTCGAATCCGTGACCTACGCGGGCGCTCTCGGCGCGCAGGTGCAGGCGTGGCTCCTCAAGCCACCCGGCTGGCAGAAAGACGTCCGCTACCCCTTGGTGGTGTTCATTCACGGAGGGCCTCAGGGCGCCTGGAACGACGGCTTCTCCTTCCGGTGGAACGCGGCCTTGTACGCGACTCGCGGCTTCGTCGTGCTCCTTCCCAATCCGCACGGATCGACCGGCTTCGGGCAGAGCTACACCGAGCAGATCTCGGGCGACTGGGGCGGCGCTTGCTACGAGGATCTCATGAAAGGCGTCGACTGGGCGGTGGCGCAGGGGCTCGCCGATCCGGACCACATGGCGGCGATGGGCGGATCCTTCGGCGGCTACATGGTCAACTGGATCCTCGGCCACACTGACCGATTCAAAGCGCTCGTCTCCCACGCGGGCGTCTACAACCTCGAGAGCATGTACGGCGTGACGGAAGAGCTCTGGTTTCCGGAGTGGGACCTCAAAGGGACGCCCTGGAAGCACGATGGGCCGTACGAGAAGTACTCACCGCACCGCTTCGCAGCCAATTTCAAGACGCCGACGCTCGTCATCCACGGAGAGCTCGATTTCCGAGTGCCCGTCGGCGAGGGAATGCAGCTCTTCACCGCGCTCCAGCGACGCGGCATCGAGTCGAAATTCCTCTACTTCCCCGACGAAGGGCACTGGGTGCTCAAGCCGAAGAACTCGAAGCTCTGGAATGAGACCGTGATCGCCTGGCTTGAGAAATTCCTCAAGCCGGCCCCGCCGAAGTAGGCGGTTTCGAAGCCTCCGCCGGCCCTCGCGCCAGCGCCGCCAGCTTCTTGACGATGTCGCAGTAGGCCGCAACGGCAGCGAGCATCTCTTTCTTCTCGATCTTCTCCTCGGCCGTGTGTGCGTCGAGGATGGAGCCGGGCCCGAAGAGGACCGTGCGGCCGACGGGCGCGAGGAAAGGCGCGTCGGTGCCGTAGGAGACGGTCGTCTCGGGATAGCCGTCCACGCGGTCGAGCCAGAGAGGCGCCATCACTTTGCGGTCGGTGATCTCGACGCGCGGATCGGGTCGACCCGTAACCGGATCGGCGAAGCAGGCCTCGAGCGTCCGCGCGGCGAGCTCCGGCTCCCCGACGAGTCGGATCAGCACGCTCGCGGACGCGGACGGGGCGAGGACGTTCGCGGCGACGCCGCCGGAGATCTCCCCCACGTTGATGGTCGCCGGCCCCAGCCGCTCGCTCATGCCGAAGTCGGCTTGCAGGGCCCGTCCGAGCCCTCGCAGCAGGCGGTGCACCGCGCTGTCGCCCTGCTCAGGGTAAGCCGAGTGACAGGCCACTCCGGCCACCTGCACGCGCACGCGAAGGACGCCTTTGTGCGCGACGGCCACTTTGCTCTCCGTGGGCTCGCCGACGACGACGTAGCCCGCCCGGACGCTCTCGCTCGCTTTCCGTGCGCCGGCGTTGTCGGTCTCCTCCCCCACGACGAAGAGGTAGCCGAAATCCCGAAAGCCGCTCGCGAGGAGCTGGCGGCCCGCCTCGATCATGCAGGCGATGATTCCTTTCGTGTCGCAGGCCCCCCGGCCATATAGCCGCTGCGCATCCTCGTGCAGCCCGAAATACGGCGGCACGGTGTCCATGTGCGTGCAGAACAGTACCGCAGGCCGCTCCGGCCCCGCGACGAGGTTGCGGCGACCGGGGGCCACGATCTGGCTTCGTGGGGTGAGGCCGAGACCCTGGAGAACACCTTCGAGGTAGGCCGCCACCGGCTCCTCGTTCCCGGTGATGGACTCGAGGGAGATCAGGCGGCGGGCCGTTTCGAAAAGGTCGGGAGCGTCCATGCTCGGGGCACGATGCTGCGGACCGATCCCCCGTGTCAAGCGCGCGGGGCGAGGGGGCCGGGGGGCATCGCTGGAATCACGCGGTCGAGGATCCGATCGGGGTCGTCCCAGCCCGTCTCGTCCTGCACCTCGCGGCACGCGGCGAGCACCTCACCGAACCAGGGGGAGGGCGCATAGCCGCGAGCCAGGAGATGCCGGCCCTGGACCACGTCCTTGGCGCCATGATCCTCGAGCGCCAGCTCGGCGGCTTTGCGGAGGAACTCATCCCCCGAGGGAAAGCTGCGCGCGAGGGCGTCGGGAGTCGTGCGGCCGAAGTGATCTGCCTGGGCGACGCGGAAAAGGATGCGCGCGCTGACACCGGCTGCTTCGAGCTTGCGCGCAAGCCGCCGGTAAGCTTTCGGCGACGCGCCCCCTTTCGGAAGCTGCGTGGGCGCCAGGTGGTGGTTCACGAGCGCCGAGACTTTCTCGATGAGCTCCCGCGAGCAGCGCAGCCGCTCGAGGAAAGCCCGCGTCACCGGCACCCCCGCCTCTTCATGGTTGGGAGAACGGATCCGCCCGCCCGTGGTCTCGGTCGTGAGCGGCTTGCCAAGGTCGTGGCAGAGCGCGCCGAGAAGCACGACGAGATCCTCTTCGGCATCCTGGATCCGCGCTCGGGCGGCTTCGTCGACGACGAGCAGCGTGTGCTCCCACACCGTGCCCTCCGGATGCCATTCCGGATCCTGCGGGACGCCGACCATCGACTGGAGCTCCGGAAAGAAGCGCAGAAGCGCCGTCTCCCGCAGGAACTCGAAGCCGAGCGACGGGCGGTGCGCTTTGAGAAGGAGCTTCCGGATCTCCTCGAACACTCGCTCGCCGGGCAGATCGGTCAGGTCCGTGGCCGCGCAAAGCTCCCGCAGGCGCGCGTCGGGCTCCATCTCGAAACGAGCGCGGAACTGGGCCACACGCAGCGCGCGCAGCGAGTCCTCGCCGAATTTTTCGGGGTCGGTGGCGCGAAGGGCGGCCCGCTGCAAGTCCGGGGCGCCGCCGTGCGGATCGAGGAGCTCTCCCGTGAGCGGGTCGATCGCCATGCTGTTGATCGTGAGATCGCGCCGGCGGGACGCCTCCGCGTAGTCGAGGCTCGGGTCGAGCTCCACCACGAAGCCGCGATGGCCGCGGCCGGTTTTCGAGTCGCGGCGCGGGATCGAGAAGTCGGCGTCGATTCCTTTGACGCGAAGGACGCCGAAGGCTCTGCCGACGGCGATGACCTCGCCGAGGCGGCGGAGCGCGGTCTCGAGGCGTTCGAGGCTCAGCCCGTACACTTCGAAATCGAGGTCTTTCGAGGCGTGACCGAGGAGGGCGTCGCGAGCGTAGCCGCCCACAAGCAGCGCCCGGCCGCCGGACTCGCGGATCTGCTCGGCGATGGACAGGACTTGCGGATCGCGCGCGCGGAAATCTCCAGGAGGCGTCATGAATGTCGCTGCAACGCGCTCGTCAGATCTGCTCCACGTGACGCTTGAGCGCAACGGTCGCGAGCACCCACTCCTGGCGCGTCGAGTGGGCGAACGCCTCCCAATTCGGGGTGGCGTCGAGGCCGTCCTGGCGCACGGTCATCCAGACGCCTGGCCCCTGCGGCTCGAGCGTGAACGCGAGCTTCATGGGCCCGCGGCGCCCGTCCGGGCCGTCCTGAAAGTAGTCCTCGATCTCGAGGCGCTCCGCCGGCTCGCACTTTGCGATGGCGCCCGCCACCGTGGAACCGTCGGCGCGCTGCGCTTTGAAGACGCCGCCGGGCCGAGGGTCGATGAACACGGAGTCGGCGTCGAGCCAGACGAGCACTTCCTCCGGGTCGAGCAACGCTTCGAAGACCCGCGCCGGGTGGGCGTCGATGTAGATTGCATCCGCAACAAAATTGTCCATCCAGAGTCAGTATAAGCGGTCCTGCTCTGCCTTCCTGTACCCCGTGGCAGCGCTCGCAGCCCGGCGGTGTCCCCAGCTCTATCGACAAGGGCGCGGGCAGCGTCCACAATCCCACGCATGCCGCCGGAACCACGAGATAGTGAGAGGAACCCGCCCCCGGCCGCGGAGGGGCTGGCTTTCTCCACGCGCGCCATCCATGCGGGCGCTCACCTGAACCGGACATCCGCGCTGACGCCGCCGATTTTCCAGACGTCCACGTTCAAACTGCCGAGTGCCGCTGCGGGCGCCGCGTTCACGAAGAGCACCGCTCCCTCGGAGTTCTACACGCGCTGGGGGAACCCGACGACGAAGCAGTTCGAGGCCGCGCTCGCCAGCCTCGAGGGATCGGAGGCCGCGCTCGCGTTCTCCTCCGGGATGGGCGCCATCAGCGCGCTCTTCTTCACGGCGCTGTCCGCGGGAGATCACCTCCTCGTGGGACGCTCGATCTACTCCGGCGTGAGTGAGCTTGCGAACGTGTTCCTGCCCCGTTTCGGCGTCGAGTCGTCGTTCGCGGACGCGGGCCGCATCGAGGACCTCGATCGCGCGATCCGGCCGAACACGAAGCTCATTTTCGTCGAGAGCCCGACGAACCCCACGCTCGACGTCTGCGACCTGGACGCCGTGGCCGCGCTGGGCCGGCGCCGCGGCGTGCTCACGGCGATCGACAACACGTTCGCAACGCCGGTCAACCAGAGGCCGCTTTCCCGCGGCTTCGACGTCGTCGTGCACGCGGCGACGAAATTCCTGGGTGGGCATTCCGACGCCACCGCCGGAGTGATCTGCGGATCGCAGCAGCTCATCGATCGAGCGTGGTACCACCTGAAGCTCATTGGCGCGTCGCTCAGCCCTTTCGAAGCCTGGCTCCTCCTGCGCGGGTTGAAAACGCTCGCGGTCCGCGTGCAGCAGCAGAACGACACCACGCTCGAGATCGCACGTTTTCTCGCATCGCGCCCCGAGGTGGAACGCGTGCACTACCCCGGGCTCGAGTCGCACCCCCGCCACGCGCTAGCCCGGCGGCAGATGACTGGGTTCGGTGGAGTCCTCTCCTTCGAAGTGCGAGGTGGACTGGCGGCGGGCGCTCGGCTGGTCGAATCGTTGCGAGTGATCCAGCTCGCGGTGAGCCTCGGAGGCGTCGAATCGATCATTCAGCATCCGGCGTCGATGACCCACGGCACGCTGCCCGAGGAGGAGATCCGGAAAGCCGGGATCGAGCCAGGGCTCTTGCGGCTGTCGATCGGCCTCGAGGACGTCGAGGACCTGCGCCGCGACTTGGCTCAGGGCCTCGATGCTTCCTGCCGCTGACCCGAGCCACAGCTGCGCCATGAACGTTCGAGTCCACCCCACACCGCGCCAGGCGACCCTCGCAGCGGCCGACTTCCTGGCGGGAGCGCTTCGGACGGCGCGCACGTTGATGGTCGCCGGCGGCAACACGCCCCTCGAGCTCTACGCCGAGATCGCGCGGCGCCATCTCCCGCTCAAGGCGCTCCATGTTTTCGTCCTCGACGAGTATGTCGGCGTGCCGCCGGAGGACCCTCGCACCTGCACGAACCTCCTGCGGCAGGCGGTTGCGCAGGCCTGGAACATTCCCGAGGAGCAGTTCCACGGCTTGAGCTCGACCCCGGCGGAGGCGAAAGCATCCCTCGATACGCACGAGCGAGCGATCAAGAGCCGGGGCGGCATCGACGCGATCGTCCTCGGCCTGGGGCCGAACGCTCACCTCGGTTTCAACGAGCCGGGAAGCGCTCGTGACTCGCAGGACCGCGTCCTCGACCTGGAGGCTTCGAGCGTCGAGGCAAATCGGCTGTGGTTCGGGGGCGAGCACGCGCCTTCGCGGGGTGCGACCGTCGGCCTCTCGACGGTGCTCGCGGCGCGTACGGCGATCCTGCTCGCGTTCGGCCGCGCCAAAGCCGCGGCAGTCCGCGCCATGGTCGAGGGCCCGCGCGAGGCCTCCTGCCCTGCAGCGTGGCTCCAGGATCACCCCGACGCTTCCATTTTCCTCGACGAGGACGCGGCGTCGCTGCTCGCGCGGCGAGGCAGGACGGATCGCGATCCCGCTTGACTTCCTCCGGGGGCAGTGGCGAATATTCTGCCTTCGAATTCACGGAAAGGAGTGAGCCTTGATCATGAAGAGATACGGTGTGGCAGGCTTCGCGGCAGTGGTTGCGATAGGGGCCGCAGGATGCGCCGAGACACCTCCTTGGGACGCCAACCCCTTCGTCCACGCCGTTTACTTCAAGTTCAAGTCGGGTGCGAATGACGCCGCCATCGCCGACATGCTCCGGGACGTGCAGCAGCTTCTCGCCCCGATTCCGACCGTGAAAGGTCTGTGGGCCGGCCGGCCGGCGCCGACGGGCAACATGCCCTTCGTCGACGGCAACTATGACGTCGGCCTGCTCGTCACGTTTGCCGATCAGAAGGGCCTGCACGAATACAACGACCACCCCCGGCACGTCGAGTTCGCCAACAAGTACAAGAGCCTCGTCGACGTGCGAGTTTTCGACTTCAGCCCGGCGGGCGACGTCAGGCCGTAATAAGCCGAAGCGCCATCCGGCGTCAGGACTGGGGACCGGGGACCGAAATGTAGCGCGCGAAGCGCGCGGCGACCTGGAGGAGCAGGTCCGACTCGGCGCCGGAGAAATCGTGCTCGACCGCTTTGCCGACGCCGAGCACGCCTTGCACCCCATCCCCCGACAGGATGGGGACGGCGACCGAGCCGAGACTGCCCGCCGCTTTCGCAGCTGGTCGAGCCACGCCCGAGGCGTCCGTCTGGAGGTTGCAGACCTGGACGGGCTCCCTTCGCTCCGCCGCGAGGCCCGCCATGCCTTTTCCGACGGGGACGAGTGCGACGCGCTGCAGCATCTCGGGCGGCAGCCCGCGGTGCGCCAAGAGAACGAGCACGTTGCGGGCCGCGTCCAGTAAATGGAGCGTGCCAACGGGGCACGCGAGCCGCTCGAGAATGAGCGCGAGCGCCGGAGCCCATCGGTCGCAGGCATCCGCGCGTCGTGCGCCTTCGAGGAGAGCCGCGTCCAGATCCCGCAGCAACGTCTCGCGCTCTTCTTTCGACTTCATCGCCATCGATCTTACCGGTCCGCCGAGCAGCGGGAAGGCTCGGGGCTGGAGAAACTAAGTTCGAGTTTCGCCATTTTCGGTGAGCCTGGTAGCGTCAGGATCGTCGAGGCCGAGGCGCGACGACG
>Ga0111539_10010695_pt1 | contig 11554 bp, 8 predicted proteins | sample RhiMethybrSRZTD1_FD_79667 | JGI IMG/M metagenome (GOLD analysis project Ga0111539, IMG submission 79667) | Populus rhizosphere microbial communities from Tennessee, USA - Rhizosphere MetaG P. TD hybrid SRZTD1 (version 2) (version 2) | ecosystem: Host-associated > Plants > Roots > Rhizosphere >...
CCCATCAGGGACGAAGAGGTTGACGATTCGCGGGAGCAGGCTTCATCTCGATCCGTCGCGCGCAACCGGCGGATAATGGCCGGCGTGGTGAAAGGTTTGGGCGACTACGGTAACGCGTTCGGAGTGCCGACGGTAGGCGGCGAGGTCTCTTTCGCCGAATGTTATTCGCTCAACCCGCTGGTCAACGCATTCGCGCTCGGCCTGGTTCGCCGCGAGCACATTTTTTACGGCAAGGCAGAGGGCATAGGCAATGCGGTGATCTACGTCGGCGCGAAGACCGGGCGCGACGGGATTCACGGCGCGACGATGGCCTCGGCTGAATTCGACGAGGCGGCGATGGAAAAGCGCCCGACCGTGCAGGTCGGCGACCCGTTCTCGGAGAAGCTGTTGCTCGAAGCATGCCTGGAAGCGATGAGGGCCGGCGCAATCGTCGGCATTCAGGACATGGGCGCCGCCGGTTTAACTTCGTCGTCATGCGAGATGGGCGCGCGCGCCGGCACCGGGTTGGAAATTAATCTGGATCTGGTTCCGCAGCGTGAGGCTGGGATGACAGCCTACGAAATGATGCTCTCGGAATCGCAGGAGCGGATGTTGATTGTGGCCAAGCGCGGCCACGGTCGGCAATTGATGGAGATTTTCCATCGCTGGGACCTGGACGCCGTCGTCATCGGCCAGGTGATCGCCGAACAGAGACTTCGCGTGCTGCACAAAGGCGAAGTCATCGCCGACATCCCCAACAAGGCGTTGACCGACGAAGCTCCGCGCTACAATCGCCCGCAGCGCCCTTTCGCGGTCTCGACCGAAGACGTGACGCCGAAGATTGAGGCCGCCGTCTCGAATCTCAAATCTCAGGCCGGAGGTGAATCGCAAGTCTTCACGGAAATCCTGCGCCGCCTCGTGGCCTCCCCAAATCTGGCTTCGAAGCGCTGGGTCTTCCGCCAATACGATCACATGGTGCGGACGAACACGGTCGTGCCGCCGGGTTCCGACGCGGCGGCGCTGCGGGTGAAAGAGACGCGGCGCTCACTGGCGATGTCGCTGGATTGCAACGGGCGTCATTGCCATCTGAACCCGCGCGAAGGGGCGAAGCTGGCCGTCGCCGAAGCCTCGCGCAATGTCGTGTGCAGCGGCGCGCGGCCTCTGGCGATCACCAACTGCCTGAACTTCGCCAGCCCCGAACGCCCCGAAGTGATGTGGGCTTTCAGCGAGACGATCGACGGAATGGCCGAAGCCTGCCGCGCGCTCGGGACTCCGGTCACCGGCGGCAACGTCAGTTTTTACAACGAGACCGAAGGAGCGGGGGTTTATCCGACCCCCGTCATCGGCATGCTCGGCCTGATCGAAGACGCGCGTCACACGACCACGCAATGGTTCAAAGAAGCGGGCGACGTAATCTTGCTGCTGGGAGTGACGCGAAACGATTTGGGCGCGAGCGAGTTGTTGTCGGTCGTGGCGGGCGAGGCGAGTGGCGCGGTTCCGCTGCTCGACCTCGAAGCCGAGAAGGCTGTCCAGAAAGTTTGCCTGGAGGCGATTCAGGCGGCCCTCGTCCGTTCGGCTCACGATTGCAGCGACGGCGGATTGGCGGTGGCGTTGGCAGAAAGCTGTTTTTCGAGCTATAGCCGAGACGCGATCGGCGCGCGCATCGACCTGAGCGAACATGCGAAGTTGAACGGCATTGACAACGTCGTGACGCTGCTCTTCGCGGAATCTCCCTCTCGCATCATCCTCAGCGTGAAGCTGGAAGACGCCGCGGCGGTTCGCGCAATCGCCGATCAATCTGGCGTCGCGTGTTCGACGATTGGTGAAACCGGTGGTTCAAACCTTGGCTTCGCTCATTCGGGCAAGGCGCTCTTCCAGGTCGAGGTCGCAACGCTGGAAGAGGACTGGCGCAATGCGCTGCCATCACATCTGGATCGCCCCGCGCAAATGGCGGCAGACTGAAGGCGTGGCTATTGGCTTTTGTCAATATCTGCGCATCAGCAGTTTCCTATAGAGGCGTCACGACATACTTGCGATTTTCACCATCTCGTGCGCGATCGTCAGCTTCTCTCGCCGCTCCGGCGTGTATAAAAAGTCTGTCTCCAGAAGATCGCGCTCATGCTCGCTGAGCGCATCGAGCGCATAATTGGCGATCAGTTCGTCTTCGATCAGCAACAGGCGTTCGACGTTCTCGTCGCCGCGCAGCAAGTCTATCTCCACCCGCTCCGCTTCATCCGGCGTCGCAACGCCCAGCAGGTATCTTCTGATCTGATCTTCTTGTTCCGGTAGCAGAGCCATAGCAATTTGGGGGATTACCAATCATTCCGCGCTCTCTTCCGGAAAAAAAACCTGCTCGTATTCATCTCATTGCTTTCAACTAGGGTGGCGCATAACAGCAGGGAGGAAACTCTACTGCGCGCGACGGTGTATACCTTGTCGCACGACCAGCGCGCGGATGTCACGCGGTTGTGCGACAAGGGGAAGCCGGATACCTATTTCATGCGCACGTTAGCTGACGTAGTGTGAGATCAGGCCCATAATGCCCGTCGCCGCCAGTGCGTGTCCTTTCGGTGAGCAATCTCGATTTAATTATTTATTTTATGACACTCGGAAAAAGTATCGGGCGCTCTCTTCACTTTTACCGCCTGCGGTCTGGCCGAAAAGGATAAGGAATTACAGGCGCCGCACTCCGATGGAGTTTTCAAACGTCGCTTGGAAACATGACATTGAAAAATTTCGTCGTTGGAAATAAGAGGCTTATAGAACCAAGCCTTTCTCGCCCTGAAAATGGACAAACTCGAGCTAGGAGGCTATGTGAGTCGTCGCGGGAGCCTTTTAGCGCCGCATCCGCCGGGGTCGTTGTCGGGGGCAGGTTATTCCCGGCCTAAATTTTGCGGATATACGTGAGTTTCTGCAGGCGATCGGTCGGCAGCTTCTTGCAGATCAGGAAGAATTCTTTTTCAATTTTACAGGCCTGGCAGGCGCTGATGTGCCGTTCTAGTTCTTCGGCTTTAGTCGCGGAGATCCGGCCAAGGACGAGAGAATGAATCCACGCTCGTAATTCCGGTTTTGTGCAGGTATCCTTGCGCATTTCTTTACAAAGACTGGCGCGTCCATTAGAGCAGTTTGCAAACCGCTCTAATAAGCTGGTTCCAGGCCATTGGGATAAAAGTCAGGCCAGTAGAATCTGTCTTCCAACTATTACTCTGAAAAAGAGCAGAAACATGTCGCTGTTTTTTTTGGTAGGGATATTTTTTTTACGACACTCGGAAGAAGTATCGCTCGATCTCTTCACTTTTACCGTCTGCGGTCTGGCCGAAAAGGATGAGGATGTAATCGCCCCTGGTGAGTTCTCCGGCCTTGATCGGCAGCGTGGCGAACGCCCGATCTTTGCCGAACCTGACGTTCCCAATCCGGCGTCGGAGGATTTCCCGCCCCTCAATGGTTTGGAAGACTGCCTGATAGTTCGCGTAATCGTTGTCGCCCAGTTCCATCAACAAACGCGCTTTTCCGGCTGAGAGAGGAATCGTCGACTGAGGCAGGGCTTTTTCGCCGCGTACCGGCTACGCACCGCTTCCAGTGTGCAGTCTCGGCAAGGGGCGTATTAGGAAGCAATGGGCCGTCTGACCGAGACTGCAAGCTGGAATCGATGCGTACCCAGGGCGCGCCTGCCGATATATACACACGCTTCACCTCTGTGCGCTCTGTGGCTAACAGTCTTCATACTTTTGAAACCCGCTGTTGTCGATCTAAGCGGCCAATTATTTCCACTCTCCATGCAACACAAATCCGGCCCAGAAGTAGGGAGACGCCCAGCGTTTCTGTCTGGACAATTCAAGCTGAGCCGCTCGCAGGGCCGCCCCCGCCGGCAGTCCGTCTTTGAGCATGCGCTGATAAAAAAGCTTCATCAGTTCCGCCGTCGCAAAATCGTCAACATTCCACAGACTCGCGATCACGCGCGGCGCCCCAGAGTACATAAATCCGCGCGTCAGCCCGATCAGGCCCTCGCCCTTGATCTCTTTGCCCAGCCCCGTCTCGCACGCGCTGAGCACGATCAGGTCGGCATTGAGCTGGAGGTTGTAGATCTCATGCAGCCGTAGAAATCCGTCCTGCGATTTCCCCTTACGGTCAATAAGCGAGAAGACCAATCCGGAAAGTTCAGGGCGCTCGCTGTTGAGCAGGCCGTGGGTAGCAAAATGCAAGATGCGATACTGACTCATTTGTGGGCTCATGGCCATGTCGCGGCTGGCGTTGAAGTCAGTCGCTTTGAGCCCTGTTCCTTTCGGAGTCAGCGCAATGATGCTCTGGGCTTCCTGGCGCGAGAAGGGGAGTCGCGTGAAACCGTCGCGGGCATCGGAAAAATTCATTGTTCTGATCGAGCGCTTCAACTCCGAAAGTTCCGCATCAGCAGTCGTCTCTCCGGAGGAGTTTCCGTTTTTAGCCGACCCCAGGCGCGGGTCGCTCTCTTCAAAGACGGGATCGGCCAGGACGGCGACTGATTTGGCCGCCCGCTGCCGGCCCGCCGTTTCAAGGCGAATGATCGATAAGACCGAAGCGGAGGGAATGCTCACTACCTCATGCTTCGCGATCAGGGGTTCATAATCTCCGGCCGGTCGCTTCTCATCTTCCGGAGCCGGCAGCGCGGCGAAAGGCAGATAAGATAGCGCGCCCGGCGCCACAACGACCAGCCGTTTGCCGCCAAGTCGCGTAGCCAGCGGGCCGAGCAACATCCTGCTGAGAGCCTTGGCCTGAGCGATAAATTCCGGATCGGGTGGATCCCAGCGTTTCGGACGCGCGGTGAGCAGTTCGTAAACCCGGCGAGTGGCGGCTTCGACCTCGTGGCGCGGAGGAAGCTCGTAGCTATCGATGGAGCGTTGCGAAACAAGCCATAGATAACTGCGTTTTTCGCCGAGCGCGTACTCGAGCAGCAGTGTGTCTTCATCAAGCGCCTGTTGTTGAATTTCTGTCAGACTCAGCGGCTGAGGCTGTGTCAGAGCCGCGTATCTTGGGCTGCGGGCCCGAATCTGGGCCTGGATCTCGTCATATTCGGCGGTGATAGCGGCGATCTCTTTTGCGGCGGCGTCGGACTGTTCGGTAGTGTGCTTACGATTTAATAAGCTAGCTTGCGCTGCGGCCCTCGCATTGAGTCGTTGCTGCAAGGAACGTTCGCGCTCCAGTAATGAGCTATCGACGCCCTGACGAATGTCGGCGCGGGACTCTTTCAGCAATTCCAGCAAGGAACGCGCCCGGGCGCGCTCGCTTACCGCTAATGCGAGAGAGTCAAGCGCCGCAGCCGGCTTCTGCTTGTGCATCTGCATCAACACGCCAATGTAAGATTCAAAGAACTCGTGCCGTGAGGCAAAATAGGAAGCGCGAAGCTCCTGGCCAGCGATATTTGTGCGTATGGACTCAATAATGCCGATAGCCTGTTCAATGAGTTGGCGAGCCTGAGTGAGATTGCCGCGTTTTTGCTCCGCTTGCGCAATCCGAAGCAGAGTAACGGCTTCTCCATTGCGGTCACCTACATCACGCCTGAGCGGCAAAGCTTCGTTGTACTTCTCTAGCGCCTTTTGCGTCTCTCCCAGTGAGTCATAGGCCTCGCCGATGTTATGGAGTGTGATGGCCTCCCAACTGCGATCACTTACTGACTGGAGAATCGGCAGAGCTTCACTGAACTTCTCCAACGCCTTCTGCATTTCTCCCAATGATCGATAAACTGTGCCCACGTTGCTGAGAGTTCTCGCCACCATCGTGCGGTCACCTACTTCCCGAAAGAGTAGCAGAGTTTCATTGAGTTTCTCCAGCGCCTTCTGCGTCTCTCCCAACGAATAATAGACTTGACCGATGTTGTTGAGCGTGGCAGCCTCCCCACTGCGGTCACCTTCGGCCCGCCTGATCGGCAGAGCTTCATTGAATTTCTCCAGCGCCTTATGCATCTCTCCCAGTGACGAATAGACCACGCCGATATTGTTGAGAGTGACCGCTTCCCCGCTGCGGTCACCTAATGCTCGCCTGATTGGCAGAGCCTCATTGAATTTCTCCAGCGCCTTCTGCGTTTCCCCCAGTAACCGATAGGCTGTGCCGATGTTGGTGAGCGTGATAGCCTCCCTACTGCGGTCACCTACTTCCCGCGAGTACGGCAGAGCTTCATTGTATTTCTCCAGAGCCTTCCGCGTCTCTCCCAGTGACCGATAGACCAAGCCGATGTTGATGAGTGTTTCAGCCTCCCCTCTACGATCACCTAATACTCGCCTAAGCGGCAGAGCTTCATTGAATTTCTCCAGCGCCTTCCGCATCTCTCCCTGTGACCAATAGACCGCGCCGATGTTGTGGAGTGTTTCAGCCTCTACTTTGCGGTCGCCTATTGCTCGACTGATCGGCAGAGCATCATTGAACTTCTCTAGCGCCTTCCGCGTCTCTCCCAGTGACAAGCAGACCACGCCGACATTATTGAGTGTTTGAGCCTCCCCCTTGCGGTCAGTTGCTCTTCGATACATCTCCAACGCTTCGTGATACTTTTCAATGCTCTTTCTTCTGGCTTCCAGGGTTCCATCTTTTAGCTGCTCCGCCTCACGAAAGACCGACTCTCCATCGACTCGATACTTATCCTCGGCGGTCGCTGCTCTCAATTCTTCTATCTTGATTTCATAGCGTCCTGTCTTGGCTGTTTTCTCAGGGGGGCGCACTTCGATCAGATATGCGCCAGACGCTTCCGCGATCAGCGATACAGTTTCTGATCCCGCGATCAAATGATCGATGTCGGCCTCGCTGATCTTCTTACTATCAGGTGTGAACAGCGCTACTGCCACATCAATCCCTCGTTGGGCGACCACCACACGCAAGCACTGACCGGAGATCATCGTGATCTTGTATGAATGCGATTGGCCACCAGAGATCTCCCGTTCAATGGGCTTGCCTGGTTCCAGCGAATCACTCTCCTGAGCGCTTTGCGTTGGGCTGCGCTCACTAGCGTTTGCTTGCACAGGCGCCGCCTCCGGCCATAGGCATCGAGAAGCCGACAATCCGGCCCAGAGGAGCATGTTGATAATCTGAATGGCGCGGCGGGTAGTTGAACAACCCCGATCCTGTGGCTTTGTGACTGGCGTAATTTGATTGAACATGGCGATGCCTCAGTTGGAGGTGACACGCATTGATTATCGTTTCGGGAAGTGAGACAAAAGAAGGAACCGCGGATTTAAACAGATGCTACGGATTGCCACAGATAATCTGTGTTGATCCGCCGCATCCGTGAAAACCCGCGGTTCTTTCTGCTCAGATTTCGATGATCACGGCCCGCAATCGCAAGCCGATCTAAAATATCACGAATAACTTTACGGTTCAGCTAACGGCAGGGACGCGACGAGTGAGAACCTGAAGTTGAAGTTCGTGACCTGTGTCCAGGTCGCGCCCCCGTCAGTTGAAGTGAATGAAAGGCCGAAGATCGGCGCATCGTTAGGCACACCAGGAGGGGTTCCGTCCAGACCGATAAGCGGTGGTAACCCGCTGACGCCGGGGAACGGAGTGGTCGTGGGAATCTGCAGCACGATGAAGAGATTCTGGATCGAGCCGTCCTCAATCCCCCTTCGAACCACGGCCCCTAGCGCGCGCGGGAAGTTGAAATAGGATGGGGCGAGATCATTATCCTGTCCGACAAATCCGTTCTTTTGCGCCAACGGTTTGTCCAGATTGATTGTCGCCGTCGTCCCGCTGACAGTTCCCGTAGTCAAGATGGCTTTGGCAAAGACCGGGACTACCGAAGCGTTAATCACAAAAGTATCGAATGCCACTCCCTGAATGAGGATGTCGCCTCCTGGATTGATTGCGGCGATCTGCGAGGCAGGAACTTGTACGGCATACATAGTCCCCGGCGGAACGCCCCCGAACCCAATGCCGTTGCGGTTGCCGAAATTATTGATATTGATCGAATCCGAAGTCACGATGTCGATGCCGGATGATAGGAAGTTGAGGCCGGGCACAGCCAGCACTGGGAACTTCTCTCCCAACCGAACTTCGCGGGCGGCCTCCCTGCTCCTGTTGTAGAACTCCTCGTTGAAATTCTGTTGGCCGAAGATGGAGCCGAGCTGGCAAGTGAGGCTGATGTTGGCGGCGGCAACGGGAGCCCCATCAACCGGTTCGGCTCCGACCGCGTAAAGGCCTTTCGGAACGGGGATGACGTAATTGCCATTGGGAATGTGGAAGGCGGGATTATTAAGCTGCAGGGCCAGCCCTCCGGTGGCGGGGTTGAAGGATACCTGGGTCGTCCCACTGAAAGCGCCGGCGACACGCTTATCGGAGAGGAGATCAACAGCGAAAACATTGCTGCCGGCGATCGGTTGGTTGAGGATGCCATGCCTCAATTCTCCCTTGATCAATCCAAACTCTTTATTGAAAGCCTTGTCCCCGCGTTGTAACTTCGCCGGGCCGGAGTTCGCCGAGCCTTCGGGATAAAAGAACGAAGAATAGGCGATGTCATCAGTGCTGGGTGAGCGTTGACCAAGCTCGGCCGCGGGATCGCCCGTGTCGATGAAGGGGAACATTGTGGCCCCGGTACCGTCCGTACTGTTGATCTGGTTTTCATACGAGTGTGACAGGCCGTGTGAATGGCCGAACTCGTGCGTCGCTACGGTGTTCAGGTCTACCGAGCGGGTGATCGTATCCAAGGCGGCGTCGCCGATTGTGAAGCGAAGGCCGTTGGTGGTTTTGGTGTTGAACTGGACGTCGTTGTCCAGGATGGTTCCGGCTTTGTAAAGGCCCGCCGGGAATTCGATGTCGCCGTCGCCGTCCACGTCGGTGGCGCCAGAGATCGCGCTGGAGACGTCGGAATCACCATCCCCGTCAATGTCATCTCCGTCCACGAAAGTCGAATCCGCGATCAAACTGGTCGAGGGCGAGACCGCGATCGCCCCGAAGTTGGCGGCGGTGCGGAAACTCAACTCGTTGACGAAATCGAACCCGGTCAGCCCCGGGTTGGCAGTCGTCCCGGTGATCCTCATGTCGATGAATGAAGTCGGAATGTTATTCCAGGCGTCAAACGACGTCTGCAAAGCCGCCTGGGCCTGGGCCAGCGTCAGAACCGGCGCGCCGAGCGGGTTTGGAATTGGATCCAGCGTATTGTTCATGCTGTATTTGATGGGAATGCTGCGGGCGTCCCATCTGATGCCGACCAACTTGGCTACCAATTGCCCCGGGATTGGGGAGGGCACATTGCCTGTGATGTCAACCTGTTCCAGCGCGCCACCCGCCAGGGCTGTGATCACGTTCGCCAGGGCCAGGCAGAGGCAGAGTCCAAAGGTGAATATTTTTTTCTCTATGTTCTTCATATCTTTTCTCTCCTTTATTCGCTATAGAGCGATTTACGGGCGTATCCGTGGACAGCGGCTACTTGTTGAGGTATCTCCTCACCAACGCCTTGAACTCCGCCAGTGGGATACCCTGAAGATTACCTCGCGTCGGGCCAGCGCCTTTCTGTACAGGCGCCTTAATCATATCTTTCGTGACCATTTTATCGCCGTCGTTGGCTTGGCCGATCGAAAACTTGCCCTGCGAGAAGCCCATCACCGTGTAGCCGTTGACGCCCTCGACCGGAGCGGTTAGGAAGAGTAAGACTTCTTCGTTGAGAGAGAACTGTGGCGCGCCGGCGTATGTCATGGCGACAGGAAACCTCCGATTGGCGTCAATGCCGCCGGGCGTCACGACCGTCAACGTTCCGTCGCTGCCGTCGCCCTTGAGCCTCTCCGTGACCGCGATTGTCGCCAGCGTGACAAGGCTTCGCCCGGACCACTCGCTTCTGGTCTGGATGCAGTTGCCAATGACGATCTCCGCCGCCTCTTGCGACATCTTCTCCATTGACAATCCCATAGCAAGGGATATCGGATCCGCCTCCCTTGTGTTCTGCGTGTCAATGAAATTAACAGCCTTGGCCGCCCAGAGTCCCGCAATGACGAGGGCGATCAGAAAAACGCCGCTCAAGGCAAACAACTTCTTCTTCATTTTTTTCTCCTTTGTCGTGAACAGATTGACCGAGCGCACAACGACAGAAAGCCCTTGAGAGCGTGAGAGGCGTGCTTACCTCTCAACGTATTTCTGGCGGCGAGCGCTAAGCGTTAGAGGCTCTATGGAAATCAGCGATGCGGGTACGAATAGGCTGTGGAGGCCGCGCCAATACAAGGAATTAGAAACTGGCGCCATAATCCCAAACGAACCCGAATTAAGAACAAGACCGCGTTCCAGCTTTCTCCTGAAGGCTGATGGCGGACTTGGGTCAAGCCCAGCAAACCGGTAAGGAAATCAGTTTGAAATAGAAGACAATATGGGAGCGATTGATATTAATGCGAGGCACTCAATAGATTCGTCCAGCAGAAACACGGAAGCGAGCGAACTTTATTTTTATCCCCTGGATTTGTCAATGCCTATATTTGTTGTATGATGCTCCTGTCACACGCCACATATCACGTCCCGCCTCATTCGGGACGATTCGCATAACATTTATGAATCAACTGCTGAGAAGCTCGGCTTCCGCTCTTGACATAGGCGTTTTAAGCCACGCCATGCCTTACGGTCTGACCAGCTGGCCGGCTAGAGTGATGCGCGCAGGTTCGACGCCCGAGGGACTGCCCGTCGGCGTTCAGATCGTGGCCCGCCCCTGGCGGGAGGACGTCGCGTTGGCGGTGGCGCAGCGCCTTGAATCCGCCTTCGGCGGCTGGAAGCCGCCGGCTGTTTTTGAATGAGTTGTCCCGAGGCAAGACGGCAAACGCCCAAAGACGATAAAGAATAATGAAACGCCGCCGCGCCTCATACATATTTTAATCGTGGGAGTAATAATACGCCTTGAACGACACTGTTGAGAGGCTCTCTGACATTGCTGCGTTCGTAAGCCAATCGCCAGTCATGCCCTCGCTGACGGTCAGATTGCTTGGCCCATTCGAACTGTTTGTGGGCGGCGCGCAGGTTTCCGCCGAGCGATGGCTTCGCCGCAAACCGAGGTCGCTCGTCAAGCTGCTCGCGCTCCAGCCTCGCCGCCAACTCCACCGCGAGCAGATCATCGATCTGCTATGGCCCGACGCCGATTTCGAGGCTGCGGCCAACAACCTTCACAAAGCCATTCATGCCGCGCGTCGCGCCCTCGAGCCAGACTTGAAATCGGGGTCGAGATCGCGGTTCGTCGTCATCAGAGACAACCTGGTGGCGCTTTGCGCTCCGGGAGGCGTCCACGTTGACGTCGAAGCGTTCGAGAGCAGGGCTGCGGCCGCACTGCGATCCGACAATCCAAGGCTGTTCGAGGCGGCGCTCGATCTCTATCGAGGCGATTTGCTGCCGGAAGATTTGTATGAAGACTGGGCCGTCGCTTCGCGCGAAAGGTTGCGCGGGTTGTACGGCGATTTGCTCTTCCGTTTGGCGCGGTTGCGCGAAGAGAGCGGGGATTACGCCGATGGCGTCGGTTTGCTGCGGAGTTTGGTGGACGCCGACCCGACCAATGAAGAGGCCCATCGGCGATTGATGCGGCTCCAGGCGCTGACAGGCAACCGGCTGGGCGCGTTCCAACAATACCGCCAGCTCGTCCAGGTCTTGCGCAGCG
>Ga0111539_10010697_pt1 | contig 11553 bp, 13 predicted proteins | sample RhiMethybrSRZTD1_FD_79667 | JGI IMG/M metagenome (GOLD analysis project Ga0111539, IMG submission 79667) | Populus rhizosphere microbial communities from Tennessee, USA - Rhizosphere MetaG P. TD hybrid SRZTD1 (version 2) (version 2) | ecosystem: Host-associated > Plants > Roots > Rhizosphere >...
ACCGGCTTCTCGGTGGTCCCGCCGTCCGGGCCGGCGATGCCGGTGCTCGAGAGCGCGACGTCGCAGTCGAAGCGCGTCCGCGCCCCGGACGCCATCTCCTCGGCGGTCTCCGCGCTCACGGCCCCGTGCCGCTCGAGCGTGGTCGGCCGAACCCCGAGGAGCTCCTGCTTAGCGCGGTTCGAGTAGGCGACGATCCCGCCCAGGTAGTAGCGCGACGCGCCAGGGGTCGCCGCGATCGCGGATCCCACCGCCCCCGCGGTGAAGGATTCCGCGGTCGCGAGCGTGGCGCGGCGCTCGAGGAGGAGCGCCCCGACCAAGGCGGAGAGTGTGTCCCCCTCCGCCCCATAAGCGTGGTCCCCGGCCAGCTCCCGGACGCGGGCCTCGCAACGGTCGAGCGCGTCCTCCATCCAGGTGAGCTCGGGTGCGACGGGCGCGAGCGTGATGTCCACGCCCTGGATGTGCGGCAGGTATCCGACCCGGATCCGCTCCTCCGACGCTTCCACCGGACGGAGCCGCTCCGCGAGCACCGATTCCGAGATCCCGACCGTGCGGATCACGCGGCGGGTCGCTGGAAACCCCGGCCGCCGGGCCTTGAGATAGGGGACGACGTAGCTCTCCATCATCGCCTCGGCTTCGTGCGGGACGCCGGGGAGCGAGAAGTAGTCGGCTTCGAGATGCGTGAAGTGGAGGCCCGGGGCGAGGCCGCGGGGATTCTCGATGATGCCCGCGCCGCGCGGGACGAGCGCCTGCGACTCGTTGATGGTGGGCATCTCGATCCCGCGCACGCGGAACCGCGCCCGGATGTGCTCGAGCACGGCCTCGTCGAGGACCAGCCGACGCCGGAACACGGTCGCGATCGTCTTCCGCGTGAGGTCGTCCGAGGTGGCGCCCAAGCCCCCGGTCGTGATCACGACCTGGGCGCGGTGGGCCGCCGCGCGGAAGACGTCCGCCATGCGCGAGGCGTCGTCCCCCACGGTCGTCTGGTACTGCACCTCGATCCCGATCGACGCGAGATGGGCCGCGATCATGGCCCCGTTCGTGTCCCGCCCGATCCCGTTCAGGAGCTCGGTTCCGATCGTGATGATCTCAGCGCTCATGGCGACACCCATCGTAGCGCAACCCGAAGCGCCACGTTCGTGAGCACGCCCGCGAGCACGTCGTCCACGACGACGCCCCATCCGCCGGGGAGCGACTGCGAGCGATGGATGCCGAGCGGCTTCGCTATGTCGAAGACTCGGAAGAAAACGAAGAGGAGCCCCAGAGCGACGATCGGCCGCGATCCCATCGACACCGCGAAGCCTCCGACGAGCATGCCCACGACCTCGTCGATCACGATCGGCTTCGCGTCCGTGCCCAGGGTCTTCTCGGCCTCGTGCGACGACCAGACCGCGATCGGGAGGAGCGCGAGCGTGGCGAGGCCCCAGGCGAGCGTGCTCACGTGGCCCACGGCGGGGATCAAGAGGAGCGCGACGAGGAAGGAAGCGACGGTGGCCGGCGCGACGGGGGCAAAGCCCACGCCGAGCCCGGTGGCGATCGCGATCGCGATCCGTCGCACGGGCGTCAGCCGAGCGTTTTGAGGACCATCTTGCAGGCAAGCTTGAGGGTGTCGAACACCCCCGTCCCGCGGAGCGCCACCGACTCGTAGTACGGCACGCCCTGCGGGTTCAGCTCCCGCTCCAGGTCCCCCACAGAGACCACGCGCGGGAGGTCGCGCTTGTTGTACTGCATCACGATCGGGATCTTGTCGGTCGCGAGCCCGTGCTCGGCGAGGTTGTCATGCATGTTGACGAGACTCTCGACATTCGCGTCGAAGCCGTCGATCTGCGAGTCGGCGACGAACACGATGCCGTCGACCCCCTTCAAGATCAGCTTCCGGCTCGCGTTGTAGTAGACCTGCCCGGGCACCGTGTAGAGATGGAAGCGCGTGCGGAAGCCCCGGATCTGACCCAGCTCGAGCGGAAGGAAATCGAAGAAGAGCGTGCGATCCATCTCGGTGGCCAGGGAGATCATCTTCCCCCGGGTCTCCTGGGGAACGCGCGAGTAGATATGTTGAAGATTCGTCGTCTTGCCGCAAAGCCCCGGGCCGTAATAGACGATCTTGCAGTTGATCTCCCGGGACGAGTAGTTGATCAGCGACACGGATCGTGCATACCCCTAGTCCTGGAAGAGACTGTCGATCTCGCTTTCCGCCTCGGCCGCGAAGTCGGCACCGAGAGGCGTCGCGATGGCCTCCTCGTTACGGTACTGGAGCTTGTCGAAGAGCTTGTTCAGAACCTCGAGCAGCTCGTCTCCGGCGCGCTTCGCCTTCAAGCGGACCAGTCCGAGCGACGTCTTCCGATCGAAGAGCACGACCAGGATGACCCGGTTCGCGATCATGGAGAGGTAGAGGCTGTCGTTCTGCCCCTGGTGGACGAGGGTGGCGAAGTCCTTCTCCCCGACCATCTCGGCGAGCTGGGCGTTGGCCGCGAAGTCGGCCGCGGCGAGCGATGAGAAGGAGGTGACGTCGAAGCCGGGGGGTTCGCCGATCGAGTTGATGAGCTGCCCCGTCTTGTCGATCAGCATGACGCTCCGCGCGCTGGAGCTGCGCATGAGCGTCTGGAGGATCGCGTTGATCGACCAGAAATCTTCTTCGAAGAGCGCCCAATTCCCTTTGACCATGTCCTGGCTCCCTGGACACCTGGCCTTGCGGTGCGCTGGTAACAGCGCCGCCCGCGGCTCAAGGGGTGTCCTTCCCTTGCCCCGCGCACGCGCCGGTGGCGAGACCGATTCCCCCACACCATGGCTAGCTCCGCGCGGATTCCGTCCCCGCGCGTCGCCCCGTCAAAGGAATTGGCGGAAACCTACCGAGCGGGCGCGGAGACGGTCAAGCGGAAAGTGCCTAGAACCGGAGGCTTAGAGTTCTTTTCGGCCGGTCAGCGCCCGGGCGAGGGTGATCTGGTCGGAGAACTCGAGGTCGGATCCCATCGGAACGCCGCGGGCGATGCGGGTCACCTTCACCGACGGCTCGCTGTGGAGGAGCCGCGCGATGTAGAGCGCGGTGGCCTCTCCCTGCGCCGTGGGATTGGTCGCCACGATCACCTCGGCCACGCCCTGCCCGCGGACGCGCCCGAGGAGCTCCTTCAACCGGAGCTGGTCGGGGCCGATCCCGTCGACCGGGGAGAGAGCGCCCTTCAAGACGTGGTAACGGCCGTGGAACTCGCCCGTCCGCTCGAGCGCGAGGACGTCCATCGGCTGCTCGACCACGCAGAGGACCGACGGGTCGCGGCGTGGATCGGCGCAGAGCGCGCAGGGGTCGGTCTCGGTCACGTTCCCGCAGATCGAGCAGTCGTGCACGTTGGCCTTCAGCTCGACGATCGCCCGTGCAAGCCGCTCCGAATCGGTGTCGGGCGAGCGGAGGAGGTGAAACGCGATCCGCTGGGCGGATTTTCGGCCGAGGCCTGGAAGCCGGGTCAGCTCGGCGATGAGCGTTTCGAGGAGGGCGCTGGAGTACTGCATGCCGGGGAGTGGGGCCTAGAAGAGACCGGGCGGGAGGCCCGCGCCGCCCGTCACCTTACCCATCTCGTCCTCGATCAGCTTCGTCACCTTGGAGCGCGCGTCCTTGAACGCGGTCAGGACCAGATCCTCGAGGAGGTCGGCCTCGTCCGGGTTCACGACGGCGGGATCGATGGCCACGGCGGTGACCTCCTGCGACCCGTTCATCGTGATCTTCACCTTGCCGCCTCCGGAGGAACCCGTCTCTTCCTTGGTCTTCAACTCCTCCTGCACCTTCGACATCTTCATCTGGAGGGCCTGGGCCTGCTTCAGCATCTGCTGGATGTTCATGTAGCGCTGCTCCCTTCGGGCCCTTGGCCCAGGATCTCGCCGTCGAAGAGCTCCACGATCCGCTGGACGAGCCCGCTCGGGGCGGGCGCCGCCTGGGTGGCTTCACGCGGCGCGGGACGGATCCCGGCTCCCGTCACCGCCTGATCGCTCCCCACGCAGAGGAGCGTAGCACCGGGCCCGTAGGTCCGCTCGAACTCCTGGTTCAGGATGTCCTTGTTCTCCTTCATCTCGAGCATCGCGCGGTGGAACGAATGCTCGGCGGTCAGCGCCACGCGCACGCTCGAGCCCTGCACGCCAAGGAACAATCCCTCCTCGAGGCAGGTGCCGAGGAGGAGCTTCCGCTCTTTCACGCGGTCGACGATCTCCCGCCAGCGGGCCGCGAGCGCGGAGTCGGCGAGCGACGGCTCCTCGGCGGCGAGATCGGCGGATGGCGGCGCGACGGGCTCGACCATCATCGGGCGGCGCGGCTCCTCGCGAGACGCCTCGTCCCGGGGCGGCTCCTCCCGTCGCGGCGCGGAGCGCAGCGGCTCGGAACGCAGTGGCTCGGCCGCGCGGAGAGCGGAGCCGCCCCCGCTCGCTTCGAACCCGCCCGTCGCCTCACGGCGCGGCGGCGCCGGCGAGCGCGACGGAGCGGACGGCGCTCGTCCGGCCGCCGGCGACTGGCGCGGCCCGGCCGTCCCTCCGCCCAGTCTCGACTCGAGATCGTGGAGGCGCTGGATGAGATCGCTGACGTCGCTCGTCATCGGCATCGTGCAGAGCTCCACGAGACAGACCTCGAGGAGCACGCGCGGCGCCTCCGCGCGGCGAAGCTGCGCGCGGAACTCGATCAGTCGCCCGAGCATCGCGCTCAGGTCGCCGGCGCGGAACCCCTTCGCCTGCGCCGCGTACCGATCGCGATCCGCCGGCGCCGCGTCGATCATCTTGTCGAGCGAAGGGTCCACCGCGAGGAGGAGGAGCTGGCGGAGGTGATGGGTGAGGCCGTCGGCCAGCTCCTCGACATCCATGCCCGCGTCGTGCAGGCGGTCCAGCGTCTCGAGCGCGGCCTTGGCGTCGCGCGCCGCGATCGCGGCGCCGAGATCGAAGTAGGCCTCGAGCCCCGCGAGTCCGAGCACCTGCGCCACGACGGCGGCGGTGATGCCGTCCGGCGAGACCGCGAGCGCCTGGTCGAGCCGACTCAGCGCGTCGCGCACCGCTCCCTCCGAGGCGCGCGCGATCAAAGCCGCCGCTTCGGGATCGAGCTTCACCTTCTCCGCCTTCGCCACCCCTTCGAGATGCCGGGCCAGCTCCTCGCTCTTCAGTCGGCGGAACTCGAACACCTGGCAGCGCGAGGCGATCGTGTCGGGCACTTCGAGCGGCTCGGTGGTGGCGAAGACGAACCGCACGTGGGCCGGCGGCTCTTCCAAGGTCTTCAAGAGCGCGTTCCAGGCGAAATCGGTGAGCTGGTGGGCCTCGTCGATGATGTAGACCTTGGACTTCCCGCCCGACGCCGCGTACTTCACGTTCTCGCGGAGGTTTCGGATCTCCTCGATCCCGCGATTGGACGCGCCGTCGATCTCGAGCACGTCGAGCGACGTTCCCGAAGTGATCTCGCGGCAGGAACCGCACTCGTTGCAGGGCTCGGACTCGCCCGGCTTCCGGCGCTCGCAATTCAAGGCCTTCGCGAGCAGGCGCGCGGTCGTGGTCTTCCCGCTCCCGCGCGGGCCGGAGAAGAGATACGCGTGGGCGACGCGGTCGGTGGCGACGGCGCGCTCGAGCGTGAGGCGGATCGGCTCCTGGCCGATGAGATCGCGAAACCGCTGCGGGCGATACTTGCGCGCGAGCGCGAGATGCGGCACGGGTTACCTCGGGGTGACGGGACGAGGGGCTCGAAGCAAAGCCCCCCCGCGACCGGCTCGGGTCAGCCGTGTCCGCGGCACATCGAGTCGATCACTGACCGCTGCTACCTTCCGGTCCTGACGGGGTTCGTGACTCTCGATTGCGCGGGAACTGACCGTCAACGCCAAGCCACAGGGAGGCCAGTGCCGCGTCGAAAGGCCTTCGGCTCAGGTGCATCGTGAAGCGTGGTGGAGATGACCGGGATCGAACCGGTGACCTCCTCGTTGCGAACGAGGCGCTCTCCCAACTGAGCTACATCCCCACGTGACGATGGACTTTCGGTTTACTGGCGGAGAGAGAGGGATTCGAACCCTCGAAGCACTTTCGCGCTTACACGGTTTCCAACCGTGCTCCTTCAGCCACTCGGACACCTCTCCGGGGAGCTAGGCGCACGCGCGCTCCCTCGCGCGCCATTTGCAAGATGGCGGAGAGAGAGGGATTCGAACCCTCGATACGCTTGCGCGTATAGCGGTTTTCGAGACCGCCCGATTCAGCCACTCTCGCATCTCTCCGCGGGAGAGATTACGCGAATCGGGCTCAGGTTTCCAGGCGGTTCATGGAGCGCCGCCGCGCCCGGAAGAACTGCTCCAGGAGCGCACTAGCGTCCGCGCCAAGCACGCCGGGCACGACCTCGGCGCGGTGGTTCAAGCGGAGATCCTGGGGCACCATGGCGAGCGAGCCGCACGCCCCCGCCTTGGGATCGCGCGCGCCATAGACGAGCCGGGCGATGCGGGCGAGAACGATGGCCCCCGCGCACATGTGGCAGGGCTCGAGGGTGACGTAGAGGGTGGCGTCGTCGAGGCGCCAGGTATTGAGTGTCTGCGCGGCCGCGCCGATCGCGATGATCTCGGCGTGCGCGGTGGGATCCTGTGCCGCTTCGACCCGGTTGTGGCCGCGCCCGATGATCCGTCCTTCGAGAACGACCACCGCTCCGACCGGAACTTCCCCCTCGGACCCAGCCAGCTCGGCCTCGGCGAGCGCCGCCTGCATGAAGCGCTCGTCCGAGGGGGACTGCCCGATCATTGCCTGGGGAATTTCTTGAACGCGTTCCGCACCAGGTCGCTCGCGACGTCCTCGTAGCGCGGCGGGTCGGTCACCTTCCGGGACTGGATGTAGCCCGTCTCGTCGTAGTTGACGGCACCGCTCGAAATATCCACCTCGTTGGCAAAGCGCTGCTCGCGCGGATCCTTGAACCAGGTCCGCTTCCTCGTCGCGAGATCGAAGAGGGCGAACTGGAACCCGACCGTCGTGTTGGACTCGCCGTGGCCGATCACGTTCACACGCACGTTCTCCCATTCGGCGATCTTGACGAAGAGGATGGCGTCGACGGTGAGGAGCGAATCGACACCGTCCACGGCGGTCGTGTCGAGCGCCCCGTAATTCGACCACTTGTCGTTGAGCGCGAAGATCTTGTCCGAGGCGTTGTGCACCTCGAGGAGGCGCTCCGTGTCCGTCGGCTGGAGGAACGTGGCCCGCTCGGCCGGGATCTCCTTGAACCGGTCGTGAAGGATGTCCTCCATGATCTTGGGAGCCCCGACATCCGCCGAGCCGTTGACGACCGGCATGATGGCCACCCGGATCGGCTTCCCAGGCGGCGGATCGTCCTTCTTGGCGCCGACCGACGCTACGAGGAAGAGGGCGAGCGCGGACGCGGCCGCCGTAGAGCGGATGAGACGATGGGTCCTCATAATGCTACCTCGTGCGGGGAAGATACCGGCGTGGGGATCGGAGGCGTCGATCTGATGAATGGCGCGCCCAGGAGGATTTGAACCCCCAACCTTCTGATCCGTAGTCAGACACTCTATCCAGTTGAGCTATGGGCGCGCGCGCCTGGGACATTCCGGTCGATATGGCGGAGAGGAGAGGATTCGAACCTCCGGTAAGGTGTTAACCCTACAACGGTTTAGCAAACCGCCGCCTTCAGCCACTCGGCCACCTCTCCCCCGAAACGTCCTAGTCGGTTCAGCCGTCGGACTATAGCCGCGGTCGAACCGCCGGTCAAGGAGCGCCCGGCATGGGCCGGCCGGCTTCCCCCGAATCCGGCGGCTTCCCTCCGGACAGCGCCCAGGCCGGCTCCACATGGATCGTGACCTCGACCACCTGGGGAAGCTGACGCTGGATGTCCTCCTTCACTCCGTGCGCCAGCGCGTGACTCTCGCGGACCGACATATCCGGATCCACCTCCAGGTGCATGTCGGCCACGTAATAGATACCCATCTTCCGCATCAAGAGTTTCTCGACTCGATGGACCCCGGGGCAGGATTCGGCCACGCGCTGGGCTTCGGCCACGAGATCGTACGGAGGGGCCTGGTCCATCAACTCGTTCACGGCCGGCTTGAGGAGGCGCCACCCGGTCACGACGATGATCCCGCTCGCGAAGAGGGCGGCCCAGTCGTCGGCCGCCTCGAAGCCGCGTCCGCCGATCAGGGCGATCGCGATCCCGATGGCGGCGGCTCCGGAGGTGATGGCGTCGCTCCGGTGATGCCACGCGTCGGTGCGAACCGTGTGGCTCCCGGTCTCCTGTCCCACCCGGGACGTGAAGCGGAAGAGAAGCTCCTTCACCACGACCACCCCGATGACGACCACCAGGGTGAACGGCGCCGGGCTCATGTGGGGAATCATGATCTGATGCACCGACTCCGCGGCGATTCCGATGGCGGCGACGACGAGGAGCACGGCTACGAGGGCCGCCGCGATGGGCTCGGCCTTGCCGTGGCCGTACGGGTGCTCCTGGTCCGGAGGCTGGGACGCGACCTGGAGCCCGCGCCAGACGATGATCGAGCCGACCGAGTCCCCCAGGGACTCGATCGCGTCCGCGATCAGCGCCTGGCTGTGGCCGAGGAGTCCCGCGGCAAGCTTCCCCACACCGAGGAGAAAATTGAGCACGAGACCCACGGCGCTCGACCGCATGCCGCGGTCGTAGCGCTCGGAGTGGATCTCGTGGCGGTGGCGGATGGCCATCCGGTCAGGGCGCGGTGGACGCCTGGGGTTCCGGCTCGGACGAGCCGGAAGCGAAGGAGGTGCCGAGGGTGAGATGGGAGGGGACGCCCTCCGGGAAATTCCGGTGGATGGCGGCCTCGATCACCTGCCGCCGGTTCCCCGGGTCCGGATGCGTGCTCATGAACTCCGGCTGGCCGCCCCCGCCGGACGCCTGCTCGAGGATCCGCATCAGCTCGATCATCGCGCGCGGATCGTACCCCGCTCCCGCCATCATGCGCACCCCCAGCGTGTCCGCCTGGATCTCGTCCTGCCGGCCGTAGCGGAGCTGCATCATCTGCGCGACGAGCGCTGCGACCTGCGCCGAGTGCTGCCCCGAGTCGTAGTCCCCCGAGCCCGCGATCCCCGCCGCGCCCACGAGCCCCTGCGCCAGCTCGCTCTTCGAGATCTGCTCCGCCGAGTGGCGTGCCACCACGTGCCCCACCTCGTGTGCGAGCACGCCGGCGAGCTGGGCCTCGTTCTCGAGTCGCGCGAGGAGCCCGTGCGTGACGAAGATCTGCCCTCCCGGGAGCGCGAACGCGTTCACGGTCTGCGGATCGGCGAGGGCGTGGAACTGGAATTGGTACGGAGTCTGCGACGCGCCCCCCTGCGCGACCACGCGGCTCCCGATTTGCTCCACGACGCGGCGGATCGTGGCGTCATCATCCTCGCCCCCCATCTCCTGCGCCATCTGCGGCGCCATCTGGAGCCCGAGCGCGATCTCCTGCTCCGGATCCATGGAGATGTGCTGCACTTCGTGGGTAAACGGGTTCTCTTGCCGCAGGGAGTAATAGCTGATCAGCGAGATCACCGCCACGATCGCGGCGATCAGCAATCGCCCTCGCCTCATGGTTTTCCTCCATCGGCCCGCACGGGGCCGGCCAGAGTGTAGGTTGGCGAGGGTGTGGCGGAGCAAGAAAGGGGCCGCGGGCCCGTCAGGCTTGGCGAAGAAGCGGGCGGGGAGCGGGCCGTTCGTGGGGCGGAGAGATGGCGCTCGCTTGCTGGTAGGACGCGGCCAGGTCCGCCGCGATCGAGGCCGCAAGGCGCTCGTTGCTCCAGTATCCCGTGTGGGAGAGCGGAGTCCACCCGGTCCAGAGCGAACCAGCGCTCACGGGGCGGTCCTCGGTGACCGCCCGGCGATAGGAGGCGTTCAGCTCCTTGAGGGGATATCCGATCACGTCGTCCGGATCGTAGACGTTGATCCAGCGCGCGGCGAGATCGGGGTGATGGCGGACGAGACGCCTGGGCGGAAACGGGATCGGCTGCCCGAACTTCGGGTAGCGAAGGCTCCAGAGCGCGATCGGGCTCCCGAGCGTGTAAAGGAGGGTGAGCGTCTCGCCGCGCTCGATCGGCGCGCGCCCGACCGCCGAGCGGACCTCGGGCGACGCGAACGACTTCCGCTTCTTCGCGAGGTCGTAGAGGTAATTGCTCGCGATCACCGTGCCGAGGCTGTGGGCGATGACGCAGAGCGGCGCGCGGGGGCCGGCGCGCTCGGCCAAGCGCCCGAGGCTGTGCGCCACTTCGAGATGCACCGCATCGTAGGCGGATCGGTCCGAGGGGGCGGGCTGGTAGGCGATCGCATCCGCCGCGAAGTCGACCATGAAATGGCGGAGCTTCCCCCACCCGAGCTTGCCTGACTCCTCGAGCCGGTCGTAGAGGAGATCCTCTCGGTTCTGGAGCGCGGCGCTCCAGTTGATCTCCTCGAAGACGAGCGCGGGCGTGGCCGGGTCCGCCGTGCGCTCGTCGAACGCGCGCTGGATGGCCCGCTGCATGGGGACGGAGTAACCCGGCTCGGTCCGGCCGATGCCGTGGATGAAGGCGACCGCGATGGGATGGGCCATACCCGGTCTATCGGACGAAGGGTGGACACGCTTGAGCCGACCGGGCGGGAATCGTGCCGCGTAGGACCCCGGATTGTGAAAGAATCGAGAGATGGACGAGGTGGGAGAAAGCCGGCCCCGCGCCGTGGAGGAGCCACCGAGGGCCTTCCTGAGCCAGACGGTGCGCCGGCGCGCGGCGCGGGTCATCGCGGTCCTCGTGGACGCGCTTCAGATCGTCGTGTTCCCTGCCTTCTTCCCCGGACTCGTCTCGCCCTTCGACAACGCGCTCGACGTGCTGACCGGAATCGTGATGACGTTCCTCCTCGGCTTCCACGTCGCGTTCCTGCCCACCTTCATCGCCGAGCTGGTGCCCTTCGTCGATCTCTTCCCCAGCTGGACCCTCGCCGTGCTCTTCGTGACCCGGAAGAAGCTGCCGAAGGAGTGAGCGCGATCCGGATTCGCCCTGCCCGGCGCGAAGACGCGGATGAGGTGGCGCGGATGGCCAACGCATTGAATCGCGCGCTCGGTGTCGATGTGGACTCCTTCACCGCGGACCGCGTGCGCGAGGACGCGTTCGGACCGCAGCCTCTGGTCTCGATTCTCATGGCCGAGATGGACGGCCGGGCCGCGGGCTACGCGTTCTATCACACGGGGTACGACTCCGACCTCCCGGCTCGGAGCCTCGTGGTCGTGGACCTCTACGTCGATCCCGAGGTGCGCGGGCGCGGACTGGGCCAAGCGCTCATGGCCGGGCTCGCGCGCGAGGCGATCCGCCTGAAGGCGCGCTCGATGACGGGCGGCGTCCTCGACTCGAACACGAAGGCGATCGCCTTCTATCGATCCCTGGGCGCGGTCCATGACGGAGTGCGGTTCGTCACGCTACGCGAGGACGCGCTCCAGGCGCTGGCGAAGGACGGCCGCAGCTAGAGCGCGCGTTGACGCGCCAGGAGCTCGGAAGACGAGTGTCCCGTCGAGATCGAGAAAGAGGTGGTGGACTGGGCCCCGCGTCACAAGGACCTTCCGCCGAACTCCCGCACGCGCTTGGCGAGATCCAGCGGAA
>Ga0111539_10010698_pt1 | contig 11552 bp, 11 predicted proteins | sample RhiMethybrSRZTD1_FD_79667 | JGI IMG/M metagenome (GOLD analysis project Ga0111539, IMG submission 79667) | Populus rhizosphere microbial communities from Tennessee, USA - Rhizosphere MetaG P. TD hybrid SRZTD1 (version 2) (version 2) | ecosystem: Host-associated > Plants > Roots > Rhizosphere >...
CGCCAGAGGCGAAGTAGGACATCTGCACGCGGGCGGCGGCCAGCGCCACCTCCAACAACGCCTCCGCGAGGCGCGTCATTTCGCTTGCGTGCATCGCCTCCCTGCCCCGTGATTCGCGCCCGCTGACGCGATCGGCCACAAGTCTCCGCGGTCTACCCTATGCGATCAAGGAACCGGTAGTGACGAAAAAACCATACGTTCCTCCGTCGCCACGCACGTTCGCTCCAGGGCCTTGGCAGCCAAGCCACGAAGCGTGTAACAAGGCCACACTGATGCGCAAGCGCTTCTGTTGGCCAGCGTGGTGTGCGCCCGTGGGCGGCCGGCCGCGTCTTTAGAGCCCGACACGACCAGAGGTCTATTGCATGACCGAGCGCGCCCAGCCGACCGATCTCGAGCTCGCCGCCCTGATCTCCAGCAAGATCTGCCACGACATGATCAATCCTGTCGGCGCCATCTACAATGGCCTGGAGATCCTCGACGAGGACGACAATGCCGAGGCCAAGACCTACGCCCTCGACGTCATAAGGAATGTCACCGAGCAGGCCTCCGCGCGCCTGCAGTTCGCCCGGTTCGCCTTCGGTGCCGCCGGCTCGGCCGGCGCCGAGATCGAGCTTGCCACCGCCGAGCAGGTCAGCCGCGGCCTGATGGCCCAGGGCAAGCACAAGCTCGTCTGGCGCGCCACCCCGGGCCAGATGGCCAAGGACAAGGTCAAATTGCTGCTCAACCTGGTCGCCAGCGCCGTCACGGCCCTGCCTCGCGGCGGGCAGATCGAGGTTGCCGTCTCGGGCAGCCTGGCCAAGCCGAGCTTCATGCTGCGCTGCCAGGGCGCCGCCGCGCGCCCGCCTCAGTACTTGAGCGACTACGTCAGCGGCGGCCAGCCCCCGCAGCTCGATGCCATGACGATCCAGGCCTACTACACATGGCGGCTCGCCGCGGCCTCGAAGATGCGGCTCGACATCGCCAAGGACGGTGCCGATGTGCTGCTGACCGCCAAGCCCATGGCTTGAGCGCTCGAGCCTCGTCGCCTCCCGACAACGCAAGGCAACTTTAACGCTTTCCGTTCAGCCTCCCTGGTTGTGGGGGCTGGTGGGCCGTTTCGGCGGTCGACCGGTGTATTTCGAGGCTGGAATGAAGACCTGCCTGGTCATCGACGATTCCGAAGTGGTGAGAAAGGTCGCCTGTCAGATCTTCCAGCACCTGCAATTCGAGACCAGCGAGGCCGAAAGCGGCCAGCAGGCGCTCGACGGCTGCAGCAAGGCCATGCCCGACGCCATCCTGCTCGACAGCCATATCCCCAGCATGGGCACCGTGGAATTCCTGTCCTCGCTCAGGGCGCTCGCCAACGGCACCAAGCCGATCGTCATCTATTGCTCCACCGAGAACAATTCGAGCGAGATTATGCGCGCACTTTCCGCCGGCGCCGACGACTACGTCCTGAAGCCCTTCGACCGCGAGTCCCTACGCGCCAAGCTGACGGCCACCGGGCTCGTTTAGGGCGTGACTTCGTAAACTGCGGTGGATCTCGTTCGGGCTCCACTTCAGCACGAGCTCGCGCCCCTGCGCGCTCAGTGTCGGATCAAGCCGCCGTTTTCAGCGCTCGCGGATGCGTGCGTAGAGCCACGCCCGGTATCGGGCGCTCAGCGTAGGCAGCAGCATCCTTGTCATCGCGCAGATCGCCCACTCGCCGAGGCGCGGAAACAGGCGATGCAACTCCTCGTGAAAGAGCGTGTCGATGAGCAACTCGCGGTCGCGCTTGTGCATCGCATGATTGATGCGAATGATGCGGCGCTCGTAGTCGATGTCCCCGTAGTTGCGCATCCTATTGTCGACGACCCACCGCCATGGCTTTTCCGAGCGCATGGCCTTGACGGAAGGGGCTCGGTCCGCCTTCCCACGGGCACGCGAGCGCGCGCGTTCCGACTTTATTTTTGCCTTGCGCAAGGACCGCAGCTCCCGTGTTGAACCATCCGGCGCGAGTGTGCGCTGAGAGGCTTGGCGGTCCTGTGGCAATTGTTCCCTGTGCAACCCTGGGGTCCGGCTCCCCTCCGGATTTCTCGTTGCAAAATAGGGGCTTGGCTCGACTACACCGGACCCTGGCCAAGCATCGCTTGCGCCGGCCGCTCGCGCGAGGGCCGCGCCGCCAGGGTTACGCCGGCGAGGATCAGCACGAAGCCGACGATGTGGAAGGGCATCAGCTGCTCGCCCAGCAGCGAGGTGGCGAGCACGGCGCTGAACAGCGGGATGGTGTGCAGGAAGGCGCTGGCGCGCGGCGCGCCGATGAGGTCGATGCCGCGGTTCCAGGCGACGTAGGCGAGCAGGCTGGTGAACAGCGCCGCATAAAGCACCGCCGAGACGGTCAGCAGATCCGGAACGAGGGTAGCTCCTGTCATATATTCCCACGCCGCAAATGGGGCATTGGCGAGCGCAGAGACATAGGCGATGGCAAACAGGAAGCTCATGGGGTGCACGGCCGGGCGCAGCCTCAGGCAGGCGCAATAGACCGACCAGAACACCATGTTGAGGATGATGATGAGGTCGCCGCCATTGAACGTGAGGCTGGACAGCCGCTCAGGTTGCAGCTGGGTGACGATGGCCAGCACGCCGATCAGCGACACGGCGACGCCGAAGAGTTGGCTCGGGCCCAGCCGGTCGCCGAACAGCATGTAGCTAGCGGCGACGATGAAGGCCGGCGACACCGAGCCGACCACGCCCATGTTGAGCGCGGTGGTGTATTGCAGCGCCACGTACTGCAAGGTGCCGAACGCCGCCCCGCCGACGAGCGCCAGAAAGGTGAGCACGCCCGCCTTGGCCTCGAGCTTGGCCCAATCCGCCCGGATTTGCGGCCATGCAAAGATGCTGACCGCCAGGAACACCACGACCCAGCGGGCCAGAGATATGCTGGCCGGCGGCGCGTGCCCGGCGATCTTCCTGGCGATCACGTGATTGCCCGCCCAGCAAGCGCACGCCAGCGGCAGCAGCAGGTAGGCGGCCGCCTGCGATCTGAGAAAAGAAGCCACCGTTGCCTTTCGTCGTCTCCTCGATCGGGCGGCTCGGCGGGGGGACCAGGGCGAACCCAACTGTACCCTCGGCTCATTGCACAGGCGTTGCGCAGCGACAAGCCCGCGAGCCATGCGTTGACGACGCAGCAGGTGGCCAGACCTCGGCGCCGCCCCGTCAGCTTCGGATCGAGGCGCCGTCGGCGCAGCTGCCGCAACGAGGCGCGCATGGTAGGTCGGTACGGATGCGATCGGCCGAGGGATGAGGGAGGACGCGGATGCGACGGCTGCTTCTGGTGACTGCACTCGGCATGGTTGTCGGAACGCCGGCACTCGCCTGCATGCGCATGGCCTCGCCGGGCGGCATCGATGCAGCCCTTGCGCAGGCGACCCTCTCGGACCACGACATCATCAGGGTCAAGGACTTGCGCAGCAAGACCGCAGAGCTGATGGGCCGGCGGGAGTACTCCGCCGCCGCCAACACGGAGGCCCAGGCCATGGCCATCATGGGCCTGAAATTGCAGGCCAGTGGGTCGCCGACCCGCGGCAGCTGCGGCGGGAATTGGGTGCGCAAGGAGCAATGAGGAAAGGCGACCGCCGCACCCCGCAAAAAAACAGGACGCCTTAGCGGGTAAGGCGTCCTATCTATTGACCCGCTGGTGCGGGGTTGAGCGGGTCGGCTAGACAACGGCCTACATGCAAGTCTATTCCGCGGCCCGTCCGATTCTATTCGTGAAGAGGTTCGCGGGGAGATGACAGGCTCATCATCACCCAGTCGAGCGTGATGCCTCATGCCACGTCCCGCGACCATGGAGCGGCGACGGCACTTTGGATGCTCGGGCGCTGGCGCGATTGCGCGAATCTTGATGCTGAGGAGGGTTGACAAGAACCGAACAAAAAGAGAACATACGGGCCGTCTTAAGCTCAACCCAGCAGCCTCACCACCTCGCTCCGCCCTTCAGGTAGTTTCTCGCTCGCATGAGTACACGCGCGCCCCACCCCCGCATCTCAGAGCAAATCTGGGACATGAAATACCGCCTCAAGGCGGCGGACGGGACGCCGCTCGACCACGACATCGCCGATACCTGGGCGCGCGTCGCCAAGGCGGTGGCCGCCGCCGAGCGCAAGCGCGGGCGCGCGCGCTGGGCCAAGGAGTTCGCAGCGGCGCTGGCCGACTTTGCCTTTCTGCCCGCCGGCCGCATTCTCGCCGGCGCCGGCACGGGGCGTGGCGTCACCCTCTTCAACTGCTTCGTCATGGGCCGCATCGAGGACGACCTGTCCTCGATCTTCGAGAACGTCAGGCAAGCCGCGCTCACCATGCAGCAGGGCGGCGGCATCGGCCACGACTTCTCCACGCTCCGCCCCAAGGGCGCATCGGTCAAGAGCATCGGCGCCGACGCCTCGGGGCCGGTGAGCTTCATGGACGTGTGGGACGCCATGTGCCGCACCATCATGTCGGCGGGGGCCCGCCGCGGCGCGATGATGGCGACGCTGAGGTGCGACCACCCGGACATCGAGGCCTTCATCGACGCCAAGGCCGATCCGGCGCGCCTCAGGAACTTCAATCTGTCGGTGCTGGTGACAGACTCTTTCATCCGCGCCGTGCGCAACGACGAGCCCTGGCCGCTCATCTTCGGCGGCAAGGTCTACCGCACGGTGCCGGCGCGCGCGCTGTGGGACCGCATGATGCGCGCCACCTACGACTACGCCGAGCCCGGCGTCGTCTTCATCGATCGCATCAACGCGCGCAACAACCTCGCCTATTGCGAGACGATCAGCGCGACCAACCCTTGCGGTGAACAACCGCTTCCCCCGCACGGCGCGTGCCTGTTGGGCTCGATCAACCTGGCGCAACTGGTCGACAAGCCGTTTACGGCCGAGGCGCGGCTCGACGAGGCTCGCCTCGAGGCGCTCACCGGCACAGCCGTGCGCTTTCTCGACAACGCCATCGACATCTCCAACTACCCGCTGCCCGCACAGAAGGAGGAGGCCAAGGCCAAGCGGCGCATCGGGCTGGGCGTCACCGGTCTCGCCGATGCCCTGATCCTGTGCGGCGTGCGCTACGGCTCGCCGGAGGGGGTGGCATTGGCGGAACGCTGGATGGCCGCCATTGAGCGGGCGGCCTATCTGGCAAGCGCCGAGCTGGCGCGCGAGAAGGGTGCCTTCCCGCTCTACGACGCCGAGCGATTCTTGGCGTCTGCGCATGTGCAGCGTCTGCCGCAGGAGGTGCGCGAGGCCATTGCCCGCCACGGCATCCGCAACGGCCTCCTCACCTCGATCGCCCCGACCGGCACCATCTCGCTGCTGGCGGGCAACGTCTCGAGCGGCATCGAGCCGGTGTTCGACTTCCGCTACGAGCGCCGCGTGCTCGAGCGCGACGGCTCCTCGCGCACCGAGATCGTCGAGGACTATGCGCACGCCCTCTTTCGCCAAATGTTCGGCGCCAAGGCGCCGCTGACCGACGCCTTCGTGACGGCCGAGGAGCTAAGCCCCCGCGCGCATCTGGAGATGCAGGCGGCCTTGCAGCGCCATGTCGACAGCTCGATCTCCAAGACCATCAACTGCCCCGCCGACATCTCCTTCGAGGCCTTCAAGGACGTCTACCTCGACGCCTACGACCTGGGCCTCAAGGGCTGCACGACCTACCGGCCGAATGCGGTGACGGGCGCCGTGCTCAGCCGTACGGCCGAAGCCGGCCCCGCCGAGACGCCGCGCAAGGCCGCCGCCGTTGTCGCCGTCCCGGCGCCGGAGGAGGCGGAATCCCCGCTGCTTCCCGGGCTGGTCCTTCCCGAGCGGGCAGGCGAGGTGGTCTACATGGCCAAGCCCCTGGAGCGCGAGGGCGTGCTGGCCGGCTACACCTACAAGATCCGCTGGCCCAGCTCCGATCACGCGATGTACATCACCATCAACGACATCGAGCGCGATGGTCCTGCCGGAGGCGGGCATTCAACGAGGCGGCGGCCGTTCGAGATCTTCATCAACTCCAAGAACCTCGAGCACTACGCCTGGACGGTGGCGCTCACCCGCATGATCAGCGCCATCTTCCGCCGCGGCGGCGACGTCGCCTTCGTGGTCGAGGAGCTCAAGGCCGTGTTCGACCCGCAGGGCGGGCAATGGATGGGCGGGCGCTACGTGCCGAGCCTGCTTGCGGCCATCGGCGGAGTGATCGAGACGCATATGATACGCACGGGCTTCCTGTCCCCACCGCGACAGCCCGGGGAGGAGGGGGAGGCCACCGAGACCAAGGCGCTGGCGGTCGGCGAGCGCCCCGCCGGGGCAGGGATGCTGGGCGGGCGTGCCAGGATCTGCCCACGCTGCAGCGCACAGTCGCTGCGCGCGCAGGAGGGCTGCCTGGTGTGCGATAACTGCGGATATTCCAAGTGCAACTGACACTTGCGTAGCGCCGCCGCCCAGTTTGCGGCGCAGCATGCGCGGGCCCTCGACGTCCGCGTGCGCTCGGAATGCCTTGAAATCACTCATGTCCCGTCACATTTCGGCTCCAAATCGCGCCTACCAAGGTGCCAAGTAAGCAGACGCGTATGGGACGCCGTTTCGCGCTATGTCCGGCCGTATCCCCAGTATTGTTCCGACCCAGCGGCGTGCGGCCCCAGAACCGTTGGCCTTGGGTCTGCCGCAAGACCTTCCGGCCCGTCTGCATTTCTGGCGCGGCGCCTCCGGCAAGCGCTACGTGCACAGCGTCTACAGCCTGATCGAGTGCCCGCCGCTGCCCAAGGCGATGTATCTGCTGGTCCATCGCAACAAGGACGGACGGCGCCAGGTGCTGCATATCGGCTGCGGCCAGAGCGACGCACCGACCCTCAACCTGGCGCGCATCCGCCAGCGCGGCGCCCAGCTCGGCGCCAACGAGGTCCACGTGCATTTCCTCGCCGAGACCGAAGCACAGCGCCGCCTTGTCACCTGCGACCTGCGTGCCGGCCAGTTCGGCGAACTCTGCTCCGAGCCGACGCGCGCGGCGCACCACTGACGCGAGCCTGCGTCGGCCTCGATCGCCATCCGAGCCCAACCTGCCCCACACTCTCGGCATGATGCATTAACGGCCGTCTGCGATGCTGATCGCCGCACGGGCCTGCCCCTTTGACACCACATTCTGCGGGTCCATTCGGGCCCGGAGGGACACCTGAAAAGACGAATATCTGCAGTGCTCTGGTGCCGCAGGCGATGAACGCGAAGTTGCGCGCCCTGGGAATCCTGCTGCTGGCCGTCCTGACGACGGCGCCGGCCTATGCCCCCGCGCGCACGTCGTCCTCGCCGACCCTGGGGCCGGCGCGCAGCGGCTCCGTGGTCAAGGAGCTGCGGTTCGGCCAGAGCCGCCTCGTGGTGTCCTTCGTGCCCGACGAGTTTCGCCTGAGCGAGCAGGACTTCGTGGACTGGGTGCTGCGCTCGGCGCGCGCCACCGCGACCTTCCTCGGCCGGTTCCCGGTCGCCGAGGTGCGCATCTCGCTCGAGGCAAGCAGCGGCGAGGATGTCGGCGACGGCGTCGCCTGGGCATCGCCGGACGCGCGCATCCGCATCGCGGTCGGGCGCAAGATCACGGCCGCCACGCTCAAGGGCGACAGCACGCTGGTGCACGAGATGACGCATCTGGGGTTCCCGGATCTCGACGAAGCCCATCTTTGGCTGCACGAGGGGATCGCCACCTACGTCGAGGCCATCGCCCGCGCGCAAGCCGGCGAGACCACCTCCGCCAAGGTCTGGGCCCATTTCGTCGAGGAGATGCCGCAGGGCCTCCCGGGGCGCGGCGACAAGGGACTCAACGATACGCCGAACGTCGACCGGCGGTACTGGGGCGGGGCGATGTTCTGCCTGATGGCGGACGTGGAGATCCGTCGGCGCACCCACAACCGCTTCGGACTCAAGCACGCGCTGCGCGCCGTGCTGGAGGCGGGAGGCACGCTCAAGGACACTTGGGAGATCGAGCGCGTGCTCGACATCGCCGACGGCGCGGTCGGCGTGCCGGTGTTGCGGGAGCTGTTCCCCACTTGGAAGGACAGGTCGGTTGCGCCCGATCTCGACCGGCTGTGGGCCGAGCTCGGCGTGCGCAAGGTGAGCGAGGCCATCAGGCTGGTCGACAGCGCCCCGCTCGCCGCGATCCGCCGCGCCATCACCGAGCCGCCGACCCAGCCCGTCCTGCTCGTCGGCCCGTCGCTGCTCTATGAGGCCAAGGCGCGGCGTTAGCTTGTCATCCCGGAATTCGCCGCAGGCGAATATCCGGGACCCAGGGGCCATATATCGAACCCTGGGTCCCGGATATTTCGCTGACGCGAAATTCCGGGATGACAATCGGGCCTCAAGCCGGTGGCGGGCCGAAGATGAGGGCGGTGTTCAGGCCGGTGAAGGCGAACGCGTTCGACATGGCATAGCGGATTTTCTTGTCGCGCCCGGCATTGGCGACGTAGTCGAGGTCGCATTCGGGATCCGCCTCGTCGAGCCCCACGGTCGGCGGCAGCCAGCTCTCCGCGATGGCCTTGATGCAGGCGACCGCCTCGATGCCGCCGCTGGCACCCAGGGGATGGCCGTACATGGACTTGGTCGAGGAGACCGCGAGGTCGCGGGCGGGCTTGCCGAACACCTTTTTGATCGCTTGCGTCTCGGTGCGGTCTCCGGCGACGGTGCCCGTGCCGTGCGCATTGATGTAGTCGATATCGGCGCCGCCGAGCCCGGCGTCCTCGAGCGCCAGCCGCATGGCCTGGCTCGGGCCGTCGACGTCGGGGCTGACCATGTCCCGATCGTCGCTCGTCATGCCGAAGCCGCACAGTTCGGCCAGCACCTTCGCGCCCCGCGCCTGCGCATGCTCGATCGATTCCAGCACCAGGATGCCCGCGCCTTCGCCCAGCACCGTGCCGTTGCGCTTCCTGGCGAAGGGAAAGATGCCCTCCGGCGACAGGACCTGCATTGCGTGCCACGCTTTCATCATGCCGTAGGTGACGGGAGCGTCCGCGGCTCCGACGAGGGCGACATCGATCAGGCCCTGGCGGATGTAGTCGCGGCCCAGGCCGATGGCGTGAGCGGCCGTGGAGCAGGCACTGCAGGTGGCGAACGTCGGACCCTTGACGCCGAATTCGATGCCGATATGCGCCGCGGCAGAAGAGCCGATGAAGCGCACCAGCGTCAGGGGATGGGAGGCGACCTGCTTGAGCTCGAAGATGTGGCGATAGGCGATCTCGAGGTTCATGATGCCGCCGAGCGCCGAGCCGATGATGCTAGCCGCGCGATAGGGGCTCTTGAAGGGCACCTCGAGACCCGACTGCTTGACGGCCTCGTCGGCGGCCGCGGCGGCAAACAAGCTGTAGCGGTCGGCGTGGAGAATGATCTTGTCGCGCTTGGAGTGCTTGAGGCGGGCCTGCTTGTCGAAGCCCTTGATCTGGGCAGCGATCCTCACCTGCAGCTCGAAATCCTTGATCTGGGAAATCTGCAGGATATGCGGGTCGTTCTGGGGAAAGGTCTCGATGGGAGCGACGGCCGATTTGCCCTGCCGCAGGCCGTCCCAGAAATCCGCCACGGTCTGGCCGATGGGGGTCACGACCCCCATGCCCGTAACCACGACACGCCGGCTGGTGCCCGCGTCCGCCATCTTGACCTTGCTCCCCCGTGGCAAGTCGAAGTGTCTTCCAGCCAAAGTCTGCGAGCAAAGTAGGCATGTGCGGTGTAGGCCGCAAGCTACAGGCGCCGGCTTGGAAAATTTACCATCAGGTCTGTGATCGGTGCGTCCCTGGTCGCCTCACGAGCGAGCGCGGGCGACGGTTTACCGCCCTGCAGCACCGCCCCACAGGCGGGCGGAGGCGATGTCGGCGCCCTCGCGCAGCGATTTCAGCTTCTTCCAGACGATGCTGGCCGCCACCCATTCGCGGCCCGTGAAGGTGCCGAAGCCGCAATCGGTGGAGGCGACGACGCGCTCGCGGTCGCCCACGACGGCCACCGCCTCCTCGAGGCGCCGGGCCACCACCTCGGGGTGCTCGACGAAGTTGGTGGTGGTGTCGATCACGCCGGGGATCAGCAGCCAGTCCTTCGGCAGGGGATTGGCGCGCAGCGCCGCGTATTCGTGCTGGTGGCGGGGGTTGGCGAACTCGATGGTGAGCGCGCCGGCGTGCGCCTGGTAGAGGACCGGCAGGATGGGCGCGAGCCCGATGTCGTGGACGTGCGGGCCCTCCCAGTTGCCCCAGCAGCAGTGCAGGCGCACGCGGGCGGCGGGGATGCCCTCGATCGCCCTGTTGATCGCCGCCATGTGCAGCTCGCAGACGCCGAGGAACTCCGTCTCGCTCATGTCCTGGAACGTCATGGTGCGCTCCATAGCGAGATCAGGCGCATCGATCTGCAGGATCAGGCCGGCCTCGTGGATGGCGAGATACTCGGGCCGCAGCTCGCGGGCGAGCGCCATCAGGTAGTCCTCATGGCTCTTGTAGTAGGCGTTCATCATGGTGGTGGCGACGATGCCGGGCGAGGGGGCGGTGGCGAAGGTCTCGGCGAACGGCACCCCGGCCGCGGCGGTGCAGGCCTTGAAGCGGGCGATCTCCTCCCCGATGTCCTTGGTGTCGAGGTAGCGCACCTCGCCGATCGCCTGCGGGGCATTGGAGATCTTGGCTCGCCTTGGGAAGCGGCGCAGGAACATCTCGATCAGCTCCGGCACCTCCTGGAAGTCCTTGCCGACCTTGCGCTTGGACTCCCCGCCGAAGCCCGACATGCGCGCGGGGATGTAGGTCTGAAAGCCCACCCGCTGCTGCTCGCCATCGTTGCCGATATCGATGCCGGCGGCGGCTTGCGCGGCGACGACGTCGCGCACCGCCCGGTCCATCTCGGCGGCCATCGTGTCGCGGTCGATCGCCTCGCCGGCCTCGCGGCGGATCAGGAGGTCGGTCAGCACCTCGTTGCGCGGCAGGCTGCCGACGTGGGTCGTCAAGATTCGATCGCGGCTGTGCAGCATGAGCGCTCCCTGGAAGCGTGCAAACCCTATGCCCTTGGCCGCAGGGGCCGGGTGGCGGCGCTGCCACTATAGCTTCGGCGCGACGATGGCGCCTCTTGCTTCCGACAGAATTTGGGGCACAATTTCCAGCTAGGCAAAACCGCACAGGCGCCACCCAGACCTCTCGCGAGGAGCGTAAGTAATGCAGTACGTGTGCGACGCCCCGCCCAAGACCTGGTTTCGCATCGAGACGGAAGGGGAAGCCGCGCTCGAATCCCGGGCCATGGACCACGCCGTGGACCGGTATTTTTGCCAAGCCTATCAGCAGGCGGTCGAGACCTACGTGCCGCCGCGCTCGGCGCACTACATCGAGCAGAACATCGGCCTCAAAGGACACGTGCAGCGCGCGATGCCGATCTTCCTGACGCTACGCGACAGCGAAGGGACGGCGCTGGTGACGGCCATGCTGCCGCCCGCAGGCAAGGACGAGCGGGCGTTCCGGCCGATCGTCGTCGGCTTCTCCAACGGCGACCCCTATCCCGAGCACGGCGAGGCCATCCGCAAGCTCGGCGAGCACTTCCGAATGACGCTCGATCCGGTGCGCTGCTACCCCTATCGGCGCAAGTGAGCGACCCGCC
>Ga0111539_10010699_pt1 | contig 11551 bp, 12 predicted proteins | sample RhiMethybrSRZTD1_FD_79667 | JGI IMG/M metagenome (GOLD analysis project Ga0111539, IMG submission 79667) | Populus rhizosphere microbial communities from Tennessee, USA - Rhizosphere MetaG P. TD hybrid SRZTD1 (version 2) (version 2) | ecosystem: Host-associated > Plants > Roots > Rhizosphere >...
ACCTTGTAGTAGAGAATCGAGGGCGGATGCTGGAACTCGGCCTGCTCGGGCACGTCGAGCATGAGACGCACGCCGCCGCAGTCGAAGAAGCTGAGCTTCGGTCCGGCATCGCACAGGTGCCGCAGGCCGAGCACGTCGCGATAGAAGTTGACGGCGCGCGGCAAATCGCGGACGGTGATGGCGATCTGGCCAATCTGGTTCAAGGCAACCATGACGAGTCTCCTGCTCGGCGGCAATTCGTTAGCTATGCTAATTATCTCGACGCGATGAGTAAAGACGCGCTCCCGGACCTGGCCCAGCAACTGCATTCGGTCGCGATTCACCTGTTGCGACGGCTGCGGCGCACGGACGATCAGATGGGCCTGTCCGGACCGCGCGCTTCGGCGCTGTCCGTGCTCGTGTTCGGCGGCCCGCTCTCGCTCGCGCAACTCGCGAAGGCGGAGCAAGTCAGGCCGCCGACGATGGCGCGGCTGGTCGACGCGCTCGAGGCCACCGGCCTGGCACGTCGCGAAGCCGACCCGAACGATCTGCGCGCTGTCCGGATCCATGCAACTGCCAAGGGTCGAAAGCTCCTCCTCCAGGGACGCGCCCGTCGCCTGCGGGAGCTCACCAGGATCCTCGGAGCAGCGACTGCGTCCGAGCGGGCGGCACTCGCAGATACGGTCAGCACCCTCCAACGGTTACTCAAGCAGCAAACCGTCGACTCTGACTGATTTCCTGCCCGATTTCGGGCAGGATTGTTGGGGACATGACCCCCGACAAGGCAGACTGCGCGCCCATGCCGGATCAGACCGAACTCGGCGAGCTGGTCGCGTACCTCGTCCGCTCGAGTCGACTGAGCCCTGCCGAAGCCGCCCGGGTCGTCAGCGAGGTCCTCGCCTTCCTCGACGAAACCGCCGACGACTTCATCCGGCGGCGCCACCTGGCGCTGCAGACGCAGGGCCGGTCGAACAGCGAGATCTTCACGCAGATCGCGAGCGAGCTGGGCCAGCGCCGCTTTCGCGCGCCCGCCTACACCGAGCGACAGATCCGGCGAGTGATCTATGGCTGATCTCATCGGAGTGCGGCTGCATGTGTGGAATCGTCGGTTATGTCGGCAAGCGCGACGCGGGTCCCATCCTCATGGAAGGGCTGCATCGGCTCGAGTATCGCGGCTACGACTCCGCGGGCATCGTCTGCGCCCGCAACAACAAGCTCAGTGTGTACAAGGCGAAGGGCAAGGTCCGCGAACTGGAGCGACAGCTCCCCGCGCAGTTGAAAGGTACGCCGGGCATCGCGCACACGCGCTGGGCGACTCACGGTGAGCCGAGCGATCGCAACGCGCATCCTCACTGCGACGGCGCAGGCCGCTTCGCCATCGTTCACAACGGCATCATCGAGAACGCCGCGCAGCTGCGCTCGAAGTTGCAGTCGGGCGGCGTCTCCTTCCAATCCGATACGGATTCCGAGGTGCTCGCGCATCTGATAGCGGCCATGCCAGCCGACAAGCTCGAAGACTCGGTGCGCGCAGCGCTGCGGCTCGTGACCGGAACGTACGGCCTCGCGGTGCTCGACGCGCAGCGGCCCGAGTCCATCGTGGTGGCTCGCAACGGCAGTCCGGTCGTGCTCGGCATCGGCGATCGCGAAATGTTCGTCGCTTCCGACCCGGCGGCACTGGTGCGTCATACGCAGAGCGTTGTGCACCTCGACGATGGCGAGCTGGCAGTGGTGCGCGCCGATGGCTTCGAAACCTCGACCCTCGACGGCGGCGCGACCGCGAAGACACCCTCGACCATCGCGTGGACCGACGAGTCGTTCGACAAGAGCGGCTACACGCATTACATGCGCAAGGAGATCGCAGAGCAGCCCGAGGCGATCCGGCGCACGCTCAGCGGCCGCCTCGACTCCCGCTTCCAGACGACGCACCTCGGCGGCGTCGAGATGGCCGCCCGCGAGCTGCTGGAGATTCGACGCGTGAAAATTCTCGGCTGCGGCTCGGCGTACATCGCCGGTTCCAGCGGCGCGCATCTCATCGAGCAACTCGCGCGCATTCCGGCGCACGCCGAGCCAGCCTCCGAGTTTCGCTATCGCAATCCGGTCGTCGAGCAGGACACGCTCTACATCGCCGCGAGCCAATCGGGCGAGACATTCGATACGCTCGCGGCGATCCAGGAAGTGAAGCGCAAGGGCGGACGCGTGCTCGGCATCGTCAATGTCGTCGGCAGCACCGTCGCGCGCGAGTGCGGCCGTGGCATCTATCTGCACGCGGGACCCGAGATCGCAGTCGTCGCCACGAAGACGTTCACTTCCACCGTCGTCGCATTCGCGCTGCTCGCGATTCATCTCGGCCGCATTCGCGATCTGTCGACAGCGCACGGTGCGCGGTTGCTCAAGGCACTCGAGGCACTGCCCGGGCAAGTCGAAGATATCCTCGCGCAGGAACAGCGCATCGCCACGCTCGCGCGCGAGATCGCGAAGTCGAGCGATGCGTATTTCGTGGGGCGCGCAGCCGGCTTTCCTATCGCCCAGGAGGGTGCGCTTAAACTAAAGGAAATCAGCTATTTGCATGCTGAAGCTTACCCGGCTTCCGAACTGAAGCACGGGCCCCTCGCGCTGATCAGTCCCGAGACCCCGACGGTCGTGGTGATGCCGCGCGACGATCTGTTCGCGAAGAACATTTCGACCATCGAAGAGATCCGCGCGCGCAGCGGTCCGGTCTACGTCGTCACGCAACCGGGCGACGCACTGCCGGTCGCGGCGCACGGAATCATCGAGGTGCCGAAGTCGGAGCCGGAGCTCGATCCGCTGCTGCTGAACATTCCGCTGCAGTTGCTCGCGTATCACGTCGCGCTGGCGAAGGATCGCAACATCGATCAGCCGCGCAATCTCGCGAAGTCCGTGACCGTCGAGTAGGTGTCGGCACCTGGTCGCTAGTAGTGACACACTTCGCTGAAGTGTTTGCTCACACGCGTCTGCGGCTCCGACGCCCCATGGATGCGATGACAATCCGTGCAGCTCTTGTCCGAGCCGCCTTGCATGACTGCGCGCGTCTTCAGATACACGTGCGAGTCGCTGCTATCGAGCTTCGCCTTGGCGTCGAGCAGCAGATCGACCTGGAAATCCTTGAACAGATCGTCACCGGCGACGTACGCGTGCGGATACGGCCGGCCGCTCGTCTTCGAGCGCCCGCCGCGCAGATGACACGAGCCGCAGATCGACGTGACTTCCTGGTCCGCATTCGGCCGCGTGCGCGACAGCAATGCGGTGCCCTGCTTGGTCGCGTGGTCCTCGGGCACGTTGCCGTGGCAAGCGTAGCAATCGAGTCCGATGCTCGAGAATTCGCCGGTCAGCGGATTCACCGCCGTGGTGTGGCAGCCAGCGCAGCCCTTCTCGAACACGTTCGATTGCCAGGAGGTGCCGCCGAGCGTGAGCAGCGAAAACTTGCCGTAACCGTTTTGTTTCAGCGGCCGGAAGTGCTCCCTACCGATCACGTGCGTCGCGTCCGGCGGCACCGGGCTCACTTGCGGCGGCTCGCCAGCGGGACGCACGGTCCACGCGTGCGAGTTGTCGAGCCAGCTCGAGCCGATATCGTCGCGGTGACAGAAGAGACAGGAATCGCCGGTCGGATAGTCGGCGATCGATTGCGCAAGCGACTCGGCGCTGCGCTCCTGCCCCACCACTGCGGCGAAGCTCGCCAGCAGCAGCGCAGCAGCGATCCAGATCCTCAGTGACACACCTTGTTCCGGCCCGTGCGCTTTGCCTGATAGAGCATCTCGTCCGCGCGACGATACAGGCCGGCGATATCCATGCTGTCGTCGAGACAGCCGGCGCCGATCGAGATCGTCACGTTGATGCGCTTATCATCGGCGACGAACGCGTGCGCTTCCACCAGCGCGCGCAGCTCTTCACCAATCTTTGCCGCATTCGCGAGCGCCGTCTCCGGCAGGATCGCGCAGAACTCCTCGCCGCCGTAGCGCCCGAGGCGGTCGTTCGGCCGCAGGCGCTTCTGCAGGATCGTCGCGAGGCCGCGCAGCACGGAGTCGCCGGCGAGATGCCCGTAGGTGTCGTTGATCTTCTTGAAATGATCGATGTCGAGCATCAGCACCGACAGCTCGCGGCTGTGGCGGCGCGCCCGCGGGATCTCCTCGTGCAGCGTCGCATCCAGCTGCTTGCGGTTGCACAGGTTCGTGAGCCCGTCCGTGACGGTCATGCGGAACAGGATCTCGTGGTACTGCACCTCGATGTCCGAGCCCGACAGGTATTTGAAGATCGTGTCGCCGACGCGCAGCCGGTCGCCGCGCTCCAGCGGCCGCTCGCGCACCGGCAGTGCCTCGTCGTTGACGAAAGTGCCGTTGGTCGAAGCCTGGTCGACGACGTACAGGCGCGGGCCGCGCAACTCCAGGCGGGTGTGCCGGCGCGAGACGCAGTCGCTCGGCAACACGATGTCGTTGTCGCGGCCGCGGCCGATCGTGGTGATCGGCTTGTCGAGCGTGTGCAGGCGGCCGAGATCGGCCTGCACCGGCGCATGAATCACGATGAGGCAACCCTGGCCGGATTGCCCGACCTTGAGCTGCTCCAGCCCGGTTACGCGGGTCTTGACGTCATAGTCGGAATCCACGGCGCGCAGAGTACTGCCCGGGCAGCGCGCCGGTCTATAGAACTGTAGGTCGGGGCCGCTCCAGCGCATCCTGCGCCCGCGCCATTCGCGCATCCCTGCGCAGCAGCCTCAGCCCGACTAGAACTTGAAGTCCGGCTTCTGCGGCAGCAGCCCGCGCACCTCGGCCGGCTGCAGGTGCCGCCATTGCCCCGCCTTCAGGTCCCCGAGCGCTATGTTGATGATCCGCACTCGCTGCAAGCGCAGCACCTTGTACCCAAAGAACGAGCACATGCGGCGGATCTGGCGGTTCAGGCCCTGTGTCAGCACGATGCGGAAAGTCGCAGCGCCGATGCGCTTGACCTTGCACGGTTTCGTGACGGTGCCGAGGATGCGCACGCCGCTGGCCATGCCGCCGAGAAAGATTTCCGTCACCGGCCGATCGACCGTGACCACGTATTCCTTCTCGTGCTCGTTCTCGCTGCGCAGGATCTCGTTGACGATATCGCCGTTGTTGGTCAGCAGGATCAGGCCTTCCGAGTCCTTGTCGAGCCGGCCGATCGGAAAGATGCGCTCCGGGTAGTTCACCAGGTCGAGGATGTTGCCGGAGACGTGCCGCTCGGTCGTCGAGATGATGCCGACCGGCTTGTTGAGTGCGAGGTAGACGTGCTGCTGCTCGGCGGCCACCGGCTGGCCGTCCACGCACACGATGTCGCCCTCCGCCACCTGCATGCCGAGTGTCGCGATGGCACCGTTGATCGTGACGCGACCGGCCTCGATGCGTGCATCAGCCTCGCGACGTGAGCACAGGCCCGTCTCGCTGATGTATTTGTTCAGGCGCAAGCGTCAAGCCGACGGAATGAACTCATCGTCGCCCTGATGCTCCCGCTCGAACTTCAGGAACTCGTAGTAGCCGCACACCTTGCCGTACGGATAGCGCCGGCACACGTTCGGCCGCGCGTCGTACACGGTGCAGGAACGCGTCTCGCGGTCCAGGAACCGGCACACCGACTTGTAGATGTGGTCCTGATGATGCCGCAGGATCTGCTCGTCGGCATCTGCAGTGCGGTAGCGATAGGTGAAGCGTTCCTTCGCCTCCGCGGCGCTCACTCCGAAGTGTCGCGCGAGGCGTTGAATGTCGAAGTCGGTGACAGCGATACGGGCATGGCTGCAGCAGTACCCGGGGCATTGAAGACAGTTGTAGCGCGTCATGACGCGATTCTCTGCAGGGTGACGAAGCTGAAGGCGTAGTGATGACGCTCATCAGCCGCGTGGTGTTCCACCGCGGTCTCGCGCCACTGCTGCGGATCGAGCTCGGGAAAGACCACGTCGCCGTCGACGCGCGCATGGACTCGCGTCAGGTGAATCTTGTCCGTGCGCGGCAGCGCCTGCCGGAAGATCTCCGCGCCGCCGATGATGACGACTTCGGGCACCGTGCCGGCGGCGGCGAGCGCGGCATCGAGCGAGCTCGCAACGACCACACCGGCAATCGCGAGCCCCGGCTGACGCGACACCACGATGTTGGCGCGTCCGGGCAGCGGTTTGCCAATCGACTCGAACGTGCGCCGGCCCATCACCACCGGCTTGCCCAAGCTCAGTGCCTTGAAGCGCTTCAGGTCGTCGGGCAAGTGCCACGGCAGACGGTTGTCGTTGCCGATCACGCCGTTCTCGGCGACGGCGACGATGATGGCGATCATTGCTTGCCGTCCCGGTCTTTCTGGTCCGTGGGCTCGCGGTCCAGCATCGTGCCGCGGCACTTTTTCGCGCCGCATCGGCAGGCGTACAGCGCCAGCTCGACCGGATCGTCGGTGCTTTCCCACGTCAGCTGATAGTCGTAGCCCAGCTCCTCGCCCGGCTTGATGCGCCGGATCGCTTCGATGAACACGCGGCCGTTCTCGATCACCGTCTCGCAGTTCGGATCGCAGCTGTGGTTGATGAAGCGCGCCTCGTTGCCATGCACGCCGGCGTCTATGACCGTGCGCCGGCTGGCGATGAACAGGAACGTATGGCCGTCATCCTCGCCCTTGCGCGCGTAGCGCCGGTCGGCTTCGGCGTGCGAGATGCGCTCGCCGAGGTATTCGATGATGCGCGTGCCCTTCTTGATCGCACGGGTGGCGTACACCCCGTGGCCATGGATGCCGGAACCGCGCGTCTCGACTGGCGGCGGCTCGAAGGCGTCCGCCTCTTTGCGCGCGGACGAGCGCGCTTTGCCGCGCTCCTGCTTGCGACTGCGTTTAGTGGCCATGGAACGGTTAGCGGCGTGCCCCGCGAAATCGTTCCGCCAACGCGTGAACAACTAATGACATCGACACGATTTCGCGGGGTGCTCTAGACGGCGATCGGCGCCTTGATGCTCGGATGCGCCTGGTAGTTCAGGAGCTGAAAATCATCGAACTCGTACTCGAAGATCGACGGCGGCTTGCGCTTGATCGCGAGCCGCGGCAGCGGCAGCGGCGTGCGCTGCAGCTGCTCGTCCGCCTGCTCGAGGTGGTTGAGGTACAGGTGACAATCGCCGCCGGTCCAGATGAAGTCGCCGGCGGCGAGCTCGCATTGCTGCGCGAACATGTGCGTCAGCAGCGCGTACGAAGCGATATTGAAGGGCACGCCGAGGAACACGTCGGCGCTGCGCTGATAGAGCTGGCACGAGAGCTTGCCGTCGCCGACCCAGAACTGGAACAGCGCATGGCACGGCGTCAGCGACATCTGCTCCAGCTCGCCGACATTCCAGGCATTGACGACGATGCGCCGCGAGTCCGGATTGCGGCGGATCAGATCGATCGTGCGGCTGATCTGGTCGATCGGCCGGCCGTCCGGCCCGGGCCAGGCGCGCCACTGCCTGCCGTAGATCGGGCCCAGCTCGCCGCGCTCGTCCGCCCACTCGTCCCAGATCGACACGCCGTGCTCGCGCAGGTAGCCGACGTTGGTGTCCCCTTTCAGGAACCACAGCAGCTCGTACACGATCGACTTCATGTGCAGCTTCTTGGTCGTCAGCAGCGGGAAGCCCTGCGAGAGGTCGAAGCGCATCTGATGGCCGAACACGGACAGCGTGCCCGTGCCGGTGCGGTCGTCTTTGCGCGTGCCGCGCTCACGGATGTGGCGCAGGAGATCGAGATATTGCTGCATGTCAGGTGGCTTGCGGCTGCAGGTTGCCGCTTGGCTGATTGCGCCGGTAGGCGATCGCCAGCAGCACGAGGCCGCCGAGGATCATCGGCGTCGAGAGGATCTGGCCCATCGTCACCCAGTCCAACAGCAGGTAGCCGCGGTTCTCGTCCGGCACTCGCACGAATTCGACGAGGAAACGGAACACGCCGTAGCAAAGCAGAAACAGGCCGGACGGCGCAAGCCGCGGCCGCGGCCGCAGCGTGAACAGCCACACGATGACGAACAGCGCGAGCCCTTCCAGCAGACCTTCGTAGAGTTGCGAGGCATGGACGTGCAGTACGCACGGATCGATCGCGAAGCGCTCGCACAGCCGGCGTGCCTCCGCTGCCTGCATGGGATGCAGCACCGCCGGGTCGACGGTGAATGCCCACGGCGCGTCGGTCGGCTTGCCCCACAGCTCGCCGTTGATGAAATTGCCGATGCGCCCGGCGAGGATGCCGGGCCCGGGGAGCGGCGCGAGAAAGTCGTAGACGTCGGCGAGGAAGCGGCGCCGGCGCCGGGCAAAAACTGCAACCGCGATCAGCACGCCGAGCAGCCCGCCGTGAAACGACATGCCGCCTTCCCAGATCCGCAGGATCATCAGCGGATCGGCGAGCACTTCCTTGGTGCTGTAGAAGAGGATCCAGCCGAGCCGGCCGCCGAGAATGACGCCGACTGCCGCGAAGAAGATCAGATCATCGACATCCGTCGCCGACCAGCTGGAGCCGGACTGCGACGCGCGGCGCCGACCGAGCCACCACGCCACGGCGAAGCCGATGACGTACATGAGGCCGTACCAGCGAATCATGAACGGCCCGATGGGACCGAACGGACCGAGGGTGACGAGGATGGGGTCGATCGAAGGGTAGGCGATCATTGTGCGTCGGCCGCTGCTACGGCGAATTGTGCGGGCAAGTATAGCAATCGCACGTTGTCAGCCCGTCAGTCGCGCACGATGCGGCAGAAGTACGCCTTGAGATAGCGCGTTTCCGGGATCGCCGGATGAATCGGGTGGTCCGGCGCCTGTCCGCCCACCTCCACGACCTGCGCGAAGCGGTCGAGATGACGTGCGCCGCGCTGAATCGCGGCCAGCAGCTGTTGCGGCTCGAGGTGGTAGGAGCACGAGCACGACACGAGGACACCGTCGCGCTCCAGCAGCTGGATCGCGAGCTGGTTGAGCCGGCGGTAGGCGGCCTCGCCTTTGGGAATGTCCTTCTTGCGCTTGATGAAAGCCGGCGGGTCGATCACGACGACGTCGAAGCGGCGCCGCTGCGCGTGCAACGTTTCCAGCACGTCGAAGGCATCGCCACGCAGCGTCGTCGGTTTCAGCCCGTTCGCAGCCGCGGCCGCCTGCAGCCCTTCGAGGGCTGACGCCGAAGAATCGACGCAAGTGACTTCGGTCGCACCGGCCCGCAGCGCGCCGAGCCCCCATGCACCGAGATAGCTGAAGACATCGAGCACCCGTGCGCCGCCGACGTACTTGCGCAGCGCCAGCCGGTTCGCTGCCTGATCGAAGAACCAGCCGGTTTTCTGTCCGGCGCCGAGCGGAATGCGGAAGGTCACGCCGCCCTCCTCCACGTCCACGGATTCGGGCACGTCGCCGAACGCGTTCGCGACGTAGGCCGACAGCCCTTCGAGCTCGCGCACACCGGAGTCATTCTTCCAGAGCATCGCGGCGGGCGCGATCGCCTTGCGCACCGCTGCTTCCACGTCGGCGCGCATCGCTTCCATGCCGGCCGTTGCGATCTGGCCGACGACGACATCGCCGAACCGATCGAGCACGAGCCCGGGCAGCGCATCGGATTCGCCGTACGCCAGCCGATAGAACGGCCGGTCATAGAGCGACCGCCGCAGCGATTGCGCAACCTGCAAACGATGCACGATGAGCGACTTGCCTGGCGGATACTCGGGATCGCGCCCGAGGATGCGCGCGCAGATCAGCGAATGAGGATTGACGTAGGCGTAGCCGAGGAACTTGTCGCGCTCCGAAACGATCCGGCACAGCGCACCCGGTGCGAAGCTCTGCAGCGGCGTCCGCGCCGTGTCGACTTCATTGGAAAACACCCATAGGTGACCCGCCGACAGCCGGCGGTCTTCGCCGCGCTTGAGGCGCAGCTCGGGTAGTTGTACAGGGGTTTCGCTCATGGGTGCCTTACTATTGGGCGGCGCATTCTAGCCGAGCATCGTCATGGCAACGCACTCCGCCCCCTCCAGCCACCGCAATCGTCTCGCCGGCGAGACCAGCCCATACCTGCTGCAACACGCGGCCAACCCGGTCGACTGGTACCCCTGGGGTCCGGAAGCACTCGCAGCGGCGCAGCGCGAGGACAAGCCCATCCTGCTGTCGATCGGCTACTCGGCGTGCCATTGGTGTCACGTGATGGCGCACGAGTCGTTCGAGGACGCCGGCAGCGCCGCCGTCATGAACGAGCTGTTCGTGAACATCAAGGTGGATCGCGAGGAGCGGCCCGATCTCGACCGGATCTATCAGCTCGCGCAGCAGATGCTCACGCAGCGCTCCGGCGGCTGGCCGCTGACGATGTTTCTGGCGCCCGGCACGCAGCGACCGTTCTTCGGCGGCACCTACTTTCCGAAGGAGCCGCGCTATGGCATGCCGGCGTTCACGGACCTGCTGCGCCGGGTGAGCGAGTTCTACCGCACGCATCGCGAGGACATCGCGCGGCAGAGCGAAGCTTTGCAGCAGGCGTTCGCCGAGATGTCGCCGCCTGCCGCGCCCAACGATGCACCCCTGACCTTGGAACCGCTCGCCGTCGCGCGCGCGAAGCTCGCAGAAGAATTCGACACGCACTTCGGCGGCTTCGGCGCGGCGCCGAAGTTCCCGCATCCGACGAACATCGATTTCCTGCTGCGCCAGTGGCGCGCCACTGCGGCGAGCGACACGCCCGACCTGCATTCGCTCTACATGGCGACGCTGACACTGCAGCGCATGGCGGAAGGTGGTCTGTACGACCAGCTCGGCGGCGGCTTCGCGCGCTACTCGGTCGATCAGTACTGGATGATCCCGCACTTCGAGAAGATGCTGTACGACAACGGCCAGCTGCTGCGCATCTACTCGAGCGCAGCGCTCGCGACCGGGGAGGAGCTGTTTCGCCGCGTTGCCGCCGAGACGGCCGAGTGGATCATTCGAGACCTGCAGGCGCCCTCCGGCGGCTACTGGTCGACGCTCGACGCGGACTCCGAAGGTCACGAAGGCAAGTTCTACGTGTGGAACGCCGCGCAGGTGCGCTCGCTCGTGCCGGCCGCTGCTTACGAAGCCTTCGCCCGACGCTTCGGGCTGGATCAGCCGCCGAACTTCGAGGGCCTGTGGCACTTCCATGCCTACCGTCCCGAGGACGAGGTTGCGACCGAGCTCGGCATCGACCTGCCGGAGCTGCATCGCCGGCTCGACGAAGCGCGCCACATCCTGCTACCCGTGCGCAACCAACGGGTCTGGCCGGGGCGCGACGAGAAGGTGCTCACCTCCTGGAACGGCCTTGCAATTGCCGGCATGGCCGTTGCGTCGCGCGCGCTTGGTCGTACAGATCTTGCCGAGTCCGCCACGCGCGCTGTCGACTTCATTCGCGATCAGCTGTGGCGCGATGGACGGCTGCTCGCAGTCCACAAGGATGGGCAGTCGCGGTTTCCGGCGTACCTCGACGACTACGCGTTTCTGCTCGACGGGCTCATCGAGTTGCTGCAGACACGATGGCGCTGCGCCGATCTGCAGCTAGCCACCGCGCTTGCCGATGCACTGCTCGCGCACTTCACCGATACCGAGCACGGCGGCTTCTACTTCACGGCTGACGATCACGAGCAGCTCATGCATCGCTCGAAGTC
>Ga0111539_10010701_pt1 | contig 11550 bp, 11 predicted proteins | sample RhiMethybrSRZTD1_FD_79667 | JGI IMG/M metagenome (GOLD analysis project Ga0111539, IMG submission 79667) | Populus rhizosphere microbial communities from Tennessee, USA - Rhizosphere MetaG P. TD hybrid SRZTD1 (version 2) (version 2) | ecosystem: Host-associated > Plants > Roots > Rhizosphere >...
CGCCGCGCGACCGCGGTGCAGCCGATGGTGGCGATCCGGTCGGAGTAGCGCTCGAAGCGTTAACGTTCCACCCACTGCCGAGTGCCGGCGATTGTGTCGATTTGTTTTTCGAACGCTTGCAGGCCTTTCGGAGCGCCGAAGTGGTCCTCGATTCGCTTGGTTCGACCGTTCCTGGTTACGGTCACGAACGTCGTCGGCAAGTCTGTGTCGGGAATGTGATAGCGATCGTCGAGCTCGAAGAAGCCGATGCGTTCGACCGCGGCCGCCAGCGCGGCGACGTCCGCTGATGAGATCTGTTTCGTTTGCTGTCCGCTCACGCGGACGTGGTTGCGACCGACGTAGGTGACCCGCCCGGTCGCGTCCACGCGGACCGAATAGACCGGACAGGTACCGAAGCACGACGTTCGCTCCATACTGACGGCAAAATCGGCCGGCACTGACTGTCCGCGAAGGAGCGAGGGTGTGAGGAGCGCAAGGGTGAACAGGAGAAGGCGATAAGTCACAGCTTGTCTCCAGCCGGCAGGGTACCACCGTATGAGACGCCGCGATCTGCAACTTACGACGCTGCATTAACACCAATTCGAAGTAAGATCGATGGCAGCCCACACATGCCATTCAAAGAAAAGGCCGTCGTTCGCCACAAACTCCGACCAGACTGGGGCGCCGGCCGCGTGCTGATGCGCACCGATGAATACCTGCAGATCGATTTCAGCGCCGGCGGGTTGAAGAAGCTGAAGACGTCGATCGCCGACGAACATCTGGAAGCGGCATCAGCCGAAGAAGTGAAGGCGCTCAAGCCCGAGAAGGCGAAACCGGTGAAGCTGGCCGGTGTGAAGGCGGCCGCAAAGAAGGTCGTTACGCCCAAGACCAGGATGGTCTGAGCCGCCAGTCGCAGTCTCTATAGAAGCCAGCCTGCGTGGTCGATACAGGGAACAGCCACGTTCCCATCGACCATGACCTCTTTCACGCTCAAATCAACGTTCGTTGCCTGGTTGTTGGTGTGCTCGGCGCCTGCCGCGCTGGCGCAGACTGATCGGTCCCGGGTCATGGGACTCGTGACCGACGAATCGGGCGGCGCACTTCCGGGCGTGACCGTGACGCTGCAGTCGCGACCGCTCGTCTCGGTCGTGACCGATGGCACCGGTCGCTACATCACGCCATGGGTGACGCCCGGCAAATACACCATTACCTTTGTCCTGTCGGGGTTCGAGACCCGCACGGTCACTGGCGTCCCACTCGGCGGCGGCGAGACGGGGGTGCTCGACCAGCAGCTCGCGCTGGCGCAACTCACCGAGACGGTGCAGGTGATCGCGCCGGCGCCGGCGCCGCCGCCCGAATTCCGTCCACCGGCGCGGCCCGAGCCGCGGCCCGTCGACGAGAGAGCGCTCGCCTCGGTGTGCGGTCCACGAGAGGCGAGAGATTTCAGCGTCGCGATCGGCCGTATCGTCTCTCTCCGCGACGACCCGAATCGCCAGCTCATTGGACCGCGCGATGTGCTGAGAATAGACGTCGGCGAGACGCAGGGCGTCGTCATTGGCCAGAACTTCGTCGTGAGGCGACGGTTCCAGACCGGCGACCGTTTCGTGCCGAAGAAGCTCGCGACGTTCGCGGAACAAACGGCCGGCCTGATTCAGATCGTTGAAACACAGCCCGAATCGTCGGCGGCCGTGGTCATCTACATGTGTGGGGAGATCTACGCCGGCGATACCGTGGAGCCGCTCGTTGCCCAGCCGGTATTCGTCGCCATCCCTGCAGGCACGCCGCAGTTCGAAGAGCCGGCACGAATCCTCACCGGCGAGCACGGACAGACCGCGAGCGCCGACGGTCAAATGATGGTGATCGATCGAGGCATCATGCAGGGCGTGGAACGCGGCCAGCGCGTGACGATCTTTCGACGGACGAAGGGCAGTTCAATCCGCGTGACGATCGGCGACGGCGTGATCATCGCGGTGCGCGCGGATTCGGCGACGATGCGCATCGATCACGTCACCGATGCGGTGATGGTCGGCGATATGGTCGCGGTTCATCGCTAGTTAACACGACAGCAACCATCACGGTTGCACGCTGATTCCTTCCAAGGCCGCGCTGGCTCGCCCACGCCGAAACTTCTTCTTTTGACTCCGCAATTCCCCGGGTAAAATCCGCGTCGACTAACCGGTTCGTTGTGCTTCCTTTTTGAGGAGGGTCTCTCATGAGATTCGCCCGTGTCTTCTGGATGGTACCCGTCGTTGTGTTTGTTCCCTGGCTCGCCGCAGCCCAAGTCACCGCCACATTGTCCGGAGAAGTTGTTGACTCGGCAGGCGCCGTGGTCCCCGGCGCCACTGTCGTCGTCACCAGCAAGTCGACCGGAGGCACCTTCAACGCCGTGACCGACGGCACCGGCGCCTTCAGCGTGCCGGCGCTCAATCCCGGCTTGTATTCGGTCAACGTCTCGTTGAGCGGCTTCAAGACCGCGGTGCTCAACGACGTGCGTCTCGAGCCTGGCCTTCCGGCGCGCGTCAAGGCGACGCTTGAAATCGGCGGACTCGAAGAGACCGTCACCGTCGATGCCGGCTCGACCATCATCAATACGCAAACGCCGGTCGTCGCCGCCACGTTGAACGTCGATCAGATCAACCAGATGCCGTTGCCGACGCGCAACGCGTTGAATGCCGTCACGTTCCTGACCGGTGTCAACACCTCCGGCATCAATCGCGACGCCAACGTCAACGGGCTGCCGCAATCGTTCATCAATATCACGCTCGATGGCATCGGCAACAACGACCAGTACAACAAGACCAGCGACGGCTTCTTCGCGTCGGTCACGCCCCGCCAGGACGCCGTCGAGGCGGTCACGGTGACGATGGCCGCGGGCGGCGCGGATGTGGGCGGCCACGGTGCCGTCGGCATCAACTTCGTCACGCGCTCGGGCACCAATCGGTTTTCCGGCAGCGCGTATGAGTACCTGCGGTCGCCAGAGCTCAATTCGAACTACTGGTTCAACGAGCGCAACGGCCTGCCCAAGAACGACATCAAATTGAATCAGTACGGCATCCGCCAGGGCGGCCCGATTTCGATTCCCGGTCTCTACGACGGCCGCAACAAGGCGTTCTTCTTCGTGAACTACGAGGAAGTGCGTCTGCCGAACAATTTCTCGCGCACCCGAACCTTGATCGATCCCCGCGCGCAGGCCGGCTGGTTCCGCTACAACGTGACGGTCAACGGCGCGCAGACGGTGCGCGAGGTCAATGTGCTCGATCTCGCGCGGGCCAGCGGCCAGCTGGCGACGATCGATCCCACGGTCGCCAACGTTTTTGGTTTCATGAATGCGGCGATGAAGACGACCGGTTCGCTCAACCTGTCGAGCGATCCGCTGATCAACGACTACGTCTGGCAGAGTCCCGGCAACCAGACCGAAAAGCAGCCGGTGCTTCGCATCGATTACAACCTCAGTCAGAACCACCGGTTGTCCGGCACCCTCAACCAGATTTGGGTGGTACGCGATCCCGATCACTTGAACAGCAACGATCGCCGCTTCCCATCGTCGACCAATTACGGACTCTACACGTCGACACGTCCGTCGCGATCGATTGCCTTACGGTCAACGCTCGGCGCGAATCTCGTGAGCGAGTTGCGTGGCGGTGTCACCAAAGGCGGCGGATCGTACTTCGGCAACGACGACAGCAACGGCATCCCGACCTTCGCCGATACCGGCGGCTATGCGATCGACCTCGATGAAGGTAACGTGCTGGGCGCCGGCCTGACGAACTGGCACGTCAGGAACACGCCGACGTGGCGCAGCGGTTATAGCTACAGCGTCGATGAAAACCTGACGTGGCTGAAAGGGCAGCACAGCATCATGCTGGGCGGCTCGGCGTTCTTCGGCCGCACGTGGGAAAACGGCAAGCAGGTCGTGCCGCAGATCGATCTTGGCTTCGATCAGACCAACGATCCCGCGTCCGTGATGTTTACGACGACGGCATTCCAGGGCGCGTCGGCGGCGCAGCTCACCGACGCCCGCGCGTTGTATGGCTTGCTCACCGGCCGCGTGATCGCGATCACGGGGCAGGCCGCGCTCGATCCCGAAACCAACACCTACGTGGCGTTCGCGCCGCGCCAGCGCGCCGGCAACATGGACGAATACTCCGCGTTCATCCAGGATTCATGGCGGGTGACACCGACACTGACGATCAACGCCGGCGTCCGGTGGGACGTCCAGCTGCCATTCGCGCCGTCGAATGACGTGATGACCGGCGCCGCGCTTGCCGACGTGTGCGGCGTGTCGGGCATCGGCGACGGCAGTATCTACAGCGCCTGCAATTTCTTTAAGCCGGGCGCCAGCGGCGGCAAGACGCCGCAGTTCAATCAGCTGACCGAAGGCACGCTCGGCTATAACACCGATTGGAATAACGTCGCGCCGAACGTCGGCGTCGCGTGGCGGCCGAACGTGGAAAGCGGCTTTTGGCGGACGGTGCTCGGCGATCCGGATTCGGCGACGCTTCGTGCCGGGTACTCGGTCGCCTACGAACGTCAGGGGCTCGGCGTCTTTACCGGCATCTTCGGGCCGAATCCGGGCAGCACGTTGAGCCTGACGCGCAACGTCAGCACCGGGCTCGTCGGCCCCGGCGAGACGTGGCCGGTCCTGCTGCGCGAGCCGAATCGCCTTTACAATGCGCCGTTCCCGACCACGCCGACCTTCCCGATCGCGATTCGTCCGAACCGCGCCGATTCGATCACGGCGATCCATCCTGATATTCAGGTCGCGTCGGCGCGGACCTTCACGGTCAGCCTGCAGCGGGCGGTGACGCAGAGCACGGCCGTCGAAGTCCGCTACGTCGGCACGCTGGGCAAGAATCAGTGGTCCGAGCTGAACTACAACGAGCGCAACATCGTCGAGAACGGATTCCTCGACGAGTTCAAGCTCGCGATGAAGAATCTCGAGATCAACAACCAGGCCGGCGGCGCGCGCCTTGGATCGTTTGCGTACTTCGGCCCGGGCTCGGGCACCGCGCCGCTGCCGATCTATCTGGCATACCTGAACGGGTCGCGAGACGCCGGCAATCCGGCGGCGTATGCGGGCGGCACCAACACGTGGACCAACTCGACCCTCGCCGGGCGGCTGGTCAAGACCAACCCGAGCCCGAACAACATCACGGTGACGAGCGCGTTCTCGACGTCGACCGCGAACGCCGCGGCCGATCTCGATGGCAACCTGACGCGGCGTCAGAACGCCATCGCCGCCGGCCTCGCGGCCAACTTCTTCGTCGTCAACCCCGATGCCAACAACGTCAACGTCACGGACAGCGGCGCGTTCAGCAGCTATCACGCGCTGCAGATGGAAGTGCGGCGCCGTCTGACGCGCGGGCTCCAGGCGAACGTGAGCTACCAGTACGCGCTCGAGGAAGGATCGTCGTTCCTCGGCTGGCACTTCGGCCGGACCAGCGTGCCCACCAACGGATCGGTGCGCCACGCGATCAAGACGCAATGGGACTGGACGCTGCCGATCGGCCGCGGCGAGCGTTTTGGCGGCAATGCCGGCGCCGTCCTCAACACGCTGATCGGCGGCTGGCAGTTCAACGGCGTCGGCCGCATCCAGGCGCGCACCGCGAGTTTCGGCAACGTGCGCCTCGTGGGCATGTCCACGAAGGAAGCGCAGAAGTTATACAAGTGGGACGTGCGCGTCGATCCGGCGACCGGACTCAAGACGGTCTACACGATGCCGGACGATGTGATCCTGAACACGCGTCGCGCGTTCAGCGTCAGCTCGACGTCGCTGAGCGGCTACAGCGATCTGGGCGTGCCTGAGGGGCGCTACTTTGCGCCTGCCAACAGCGCGGGCTGCATCCAGGTGAAGGCTGGAGACTGCGCGACGCAGTCGCTCATGCTGATCTCGCCGTTCTTCACGCGTTTCGATATCGGCGTGACGAAGCGGTTCCCGATTGCCGGCCGCGTCAATTTCGAATTGCGCGCCGACCTTCTGAACGTGTTCGACAACATCAACTTCAACGTGACGGACGCCTCGCGCACACCCGGCACCGCCGCGACGATCTTCCAGACCAACGCGGCCTACACGGACGTCAGCAACGTGTTTGATCCGGGCGGCCGTCTTGGCCAGCTGGTGTTCCGCTTGAACTGGTGATCGATTGGGAGCGGCCGGTGGTAGCGCCACCGGCCGCGTACCTCAAAGCTCGGGAAAGACGTGCCGCCCATCGCGATCGATCGGCAACGGCTTCACCCATAACGCGTCCTCCACGCGAAGCGGTCCGTAGAGATGCGGAAACAGGTCGCCGCCTCGTGACCGTTCCCATTTGATCGCATCGCCAAGCGCGCTCGCGGGTATCGCGACGAGCATCAAGTCTTGCACTCCCGCGAAATGCTTCGTCGCCGTTTCGTTCACCTGCGACGCGGTCGAGAAGTGAATGAAACCATCGGCGATGTCGACGGGTGAGCCGTTGAACGAACCCGTTCGCATGGCCTCCTCCCAGAGCGGCTTCGGCAGGATCTTGTAGATCGTCATGCGGGCGCGAGTATATCTGTCGCCGCTCAACTAGAATCTAGGCGATGCGCCCGTTCCTGTTCCGCGTTGCGGCCGTGCTGATCGTGGTGCCCGCGTTCGTAGCGGGGCAGCCAGCGACGCGCGATCGGCGGCCGAACTTCGAAGGTATCTGGAATTCCGCGACCGCGACGCCGCTCGAACGCCCTCGCGAGTTGAAAGACAAACCGTTCTTCACGCCCGAAGAAGCCGCGCAGTGGGAGCGCGCGTACGCGAAGCAGAACGAAGACCCTCCGCCAGGCGCGAAGCTGACCGGCACCGGAACCTACAACACCGTGTATCGCGAGTGGGGGACCCGAACCCTCAAGACCCTGCGGACGTCGATCATCACGGAACCTGCCGACGGCCGCATCCCGCCGCTCACGCCGGCGGCCGCGGAAGTGAAGCGTCGGCGTCTCGAAGGACTGAAGAAGTTCGAGAATCCCGAAGACCTCGGGCTTCAGGATCAATGCCTGGCGTTTCTCACCGCCGGGCCGCCGATGCTGCCGTATTCGTACAACAGTAACTACCAGATCGTGCAGACCAACGACACCGTCCTTGTGCACGCCGAGATGATTCATGACGCGCGGATCATTCATCTCGACGGCCGTCCGCACGCGCCGGCGCGACTGCGATCGTGGCTCGGCGATTCGATCGGCCGATGGGAAGGCGACACCCTGGTCGTCGATACCACCAACTTCAACGACGGCAACGGCTTCTATGGCGACGCCGGCGGCAATTTCGGCTGGGACCGCAACCTGCACCTCATCGAACGCTTTCGCCTGTTCGACGCCGACACGCTGCTGTATCAGTTCGAGATCGACAACCCGACCGCGTTCACGCAGCGTTGGAAAGGCGAGCTGACGATGACGCGATCGACTGAGCCGATCTACGAATACGCCTGCCACGAAGGCAACTACTCGTTGTCGAACATGCTGAGAGGCTTCCGCGCCGCCGAACGCAAGCAATGAGGGCGGCCAAGGCGATCCTGATCCACGGCAACGGCGGTTGCACGGCGGGCGACATCTGGCTGCCGTGGGTGGAGCACGAGTTGAGAACGCTCGGTCTCGACGTCATCAACCACACGTTTCCCGACAACATCAAAGCGCGGGCGCAGTTCTGGCTGCCGCACCTCGAAAGGCTCGATGCGGACGAGAACACGATCCTGATCGGTCACTCGTCCGGCGCCGTTGCGGCCATGCGATACGCGGAGACGCATCGCCTGCTCGGCTCGATCCTGGTCGGCGTGTGTCATACCGATCTCGGCGACAGCTTCGAGGCAGCCAGCGGCTACTACGAGGCGAAGTGGCAATGGCAGCAGATCCGCGACAACCAGGAATGGATCGCGATCTACGGCTCGACCGACGATCCGCACATTCCGATTGAAGAGCCGCGGCTCGTGGCGACGCAACTGCGATGTAGTTACTTCGAGTTCACGGACCGCGGCCATTTCGTCGACTCGCGTCAGTTCCCGGAGATCGTGGAGCTGGTGCGACGGAAGCTGGCGAGCTGACGGCTCCGCCTCTGACCGCGTTCGCTCAGCAGCGTCGCGATCGCCGAGGCGATGAAAACGGTTGAGTAGGTTCCGGCAATGATGCCGACCAGCATCGTGAACGCAAATCCCTGCAGCGCCTCGCCGCCGAACACGTACAGCGCGACGACCGAGAGAAACGTCATGCCGGCGGTGATCACCGTGCGCGACAGTGTCTGATTCACACTCAGGTTCACCACCGCGTCGAGTCCCTCCTTCGGCATCTGCTTCGCATTCTCACGCACGCGATCGAAGATGACGATCGTGTCGTTGACCGAATAGCCGATGATGGTGAGCAGCGCGGCGACGACGTTCAATGACAGGTCGTAGCCGGCCAGCGATACGCACGCCATCGTGACGAGCACGTCGTGGAGCGTGGCGGCGATCGCTCCCGCCGCAAACGCCGGGCGAAACCGGATGCCGATGTAGATCGCGATGGCAGCCAGGGAAGCGCCAACAGCGTAGATGCCGCGGCGTTGCAGGTCGCTGCCGATCATCGCGCTGACCAGCTCGCGCTTCTCGAACGTGAACTCGGGTAACCCGCCAGTCCGCAATGCCTGGCCGATCTGCGCGACCGCACCTTCCAAATCAGAGTCGGATGCCAGCGGCTTGCGAATCAGGAATTGATGTTCGGCCGGGGCGCCGTAGCGCTGCACGATCGCATCGCCGGGCAACACCGATACCGCCGTTCGCACCTGTTCCTCGCTGACTCCGTCCCCGGCGAACTCGACGACCACGAGCGTACCGCCGGAGAAGTCGATGCCCAGGTTCACGCCTTTGCCGGCGACCGTCACGAGGCCCGCGCCGATGACGACGAGCGACAGGACCAGGGCATGCCAGCGCCAGCGCGTGAAATTGACGCGTGTGTTGGCGAACAGTTGCGAGCGGCCGATGCCGAGGGTCTGCGACTGCGGCCGGCGTCTGAGCGCGAGCTCGAAGAGCGTCCGCGAGACGAACACCGCGGTGAAGACGTTGGCCAGCAAGCCGATCGCGAGCGTGGTCGCAAAGCCACGAATCGAGCTGGTGCCGAATTGGAAGAGCAGCGCGGCGGCGACGAGCGACGTGACGTGCGTGTCGATGATCGTCAGCCAGACGCGCGCAAAGGCGGCCTTGACGGCGCTGCGCGGACCGCGGGCGGCGGCGAGCTCCTCTTTGAGCCGCTCGAAGATCAGCACGTTCGAATCGACGCCCATGCCGATCGTCAGGATCAGGCCCGCGATGCCCGGCAGCGTGAGCGTCACCGGAATGTAGGCCATGATCGCGAGCAGGATGATCAGGTTCAACACCACCGAGACGAGCGCGTTGACGCCGGCCAGCCGGTAGTAGCCGAGCAGGAACACCAGGACGAGGCCGAGGCCGCCGAGCGACGCCAGCACGCCGTCGCGAATCGACGCCGCGCCGAGGCTTGCGCCGATGGTGCGCTCCTCCACGTACTCGAGATCCGCGGGCAGCGCGCCCGAGTTCAGGTTGATGACCTGCTCGATCATCTCTTCCCGGCTGACGCCGGCGATCTGTCCCTGGTCGTCGATGCGCGACTGAATCGTCGCGACCGACATGACGCGGTTGTCCAGCACGGTCGCGAGCGATCGCTGGATGTTCTGGGCCGTGAACGCGCCGAACCGTTCGGCGGCGTCGGGCTTGAGCGTGAAGCCGACCGCCGGCCGGTTGAACTCGTCGAGCGAGTGCCGCGCGCTGCGGAGATCGCTGCCGGTGATCGCCGGCACGCGCTGCACGGCGTAGAAGAGCGGGCCGCCGGAATCACTCCGATCGGATCGTCCCTCCAGGATCTCGAGACTCGCAGGCAGCGTGTTGCCGTATGCGAGGAGCGCCGCGTCGCGGCTCGCGAACGGACCCTGATCGATCAGGGTCAGCCGGAGTTGCGCCGTCGACTTGATGATCTGCTTGGCGCGATCGACGTCGGAGACCCCCGGCAGCTCCACGAGAATCTGATCGGCCGCCGTGTAGCGCATGATCACCGGTTCGGTGACGCCGAGCTCGTTCACGCGGCGATCGATGGTGCGGAGCGCCTGCTCGACGATCTCGTCGCGCGCCGCCGGCGCCATTGCCGGATCGGTCTTGACGCGCAGCACGAGCTGCACGCCGCCATTCAAGTCGAGCCCGAGTTTGAGCGCGCTCTGGATCGGATAGATCATCCAGAGCGAGAGTGCGATGACGCCGATGATGAGGAGCGCCCGGTTGCGGGTGCTCACGCCGAAAGACGAAGTTTCCGTACGCATGACTGCTTCTCCTGCTGCTTGCCCCGCCGAAGCCTCGGCGAAGGCGGGAAGACACACCTGTAGCTGCGTGAACCGCGAGCAACGCGGCGGATCAGATCAGGAGAGGCGTGTGACGGAGATAGGGCAGTGCGGAGCGGACCGGAGGATCAGGCGAGTTGGCCGCCTGTTCCGGATCGAAGGTGCGGGGAGCGGGCGTGGCCGCGATGGCCGCGTGTACCGGGGCGGACTTCCACAGCGATTCGGTAACCGCGGCGATCGTGTGTTGCTTGGCGCGCCACTGGAAATCCGAGTCGCCCGATTTGTCTGAATCGCCCGCGACCTGGCCGGTCTTGACGCCGGACATCATCGCGACGTGATCGGACCCGGCCGAGCGCGTACGAGCGTCCGCCGTCCACAGGAGCGCGGACAAGCCGATCGCGAGCAGGATCAGGCGACGCACGAAACCATTCTGACTGGTCCGTGGGGAGGCCGTCAAACGGTCTCCCCACGCGGTGAGCGCAGTCAGCGAATCACGAGGCGGTCGGTGACGCTCGTGACGCCATCGGTTTCGCGCGCGAGCTGCAGTGCTTTCGCGCGTTCGGCTTCGGAGTGCACCGAGCCCGACAGTGTCACTGCGGTGCCCCTGGTGTCGACGTCGATCGAAAGCGCCTTGACCTGATCGTCGAGCGCCATCTTCGACTTGATCTTCGCGGTCAGCGCCGCGTTGCTGAGGGCCTGTTCCGCCTGGGCGGCCCCGGTGGCAACTTTCTCCCCAATCGCGGCACCGGTCTGCCGCGCCTTTGCCGTGTCGATGCCCGGCGTTGCCTGGCGTGCAGACACCGGCGTCTCGACGCCGTCACCGCCGAGCCGGTATCCGAGGAAAAACGCCGCCACGCCCGCAATGACCACGACGATCAGCACCAGTTTGAATAGAGCTCGAAACATCGGTCGCCTCCGTACGATGCCGGAAGCATTCACCGTGCCACGCGCAGGAAGGGCTTCAGAACGAGCGGGCGAGCATCTGCACGAGCTTGATCACGAGCGCGATCGGCGCGCCGATCACCACGATCGCAATCGGGATGGCCCAGATGACGGCAACCCAGCCGAAGCTGTCGAACAGGATGGTCCTCCAGCGTGGCGGAGTGGAATCGCCGCTGACGGGCGTCATGATGGCGTCAATCGTGGAGGACGACGCTCAGGAGCGAGCTGTTGATCTGGATTCCGGCATCGAGATCGTCGACGTTGTATTCGATGAAGCCGAGCTTCTTGAACTTGTTCATGAAGAAATTCAC
>Ga0111539_10010703_pt1 | contig 11549 bp, 6 predicted proteins | sample RhiMethybrSRZTD1_FD_79667 | JGI IMG/M metagenome (GOLD analysis project Ga0111539, IMG submission 79667) | Populus rhizosphere microbial communities from Tennessee, USA - Rhizosphere MetaG P. TD hybrid SRZTD1 (version 2) (version 2) | ecosystem: Host-associated > Plants > Roots > Rhizosphere >...
GAAGCGTCGTGGCGGCGCTTGTAGCGCGGACAGGAAGTGGATCGGCCTGCGCTGCCCAGAACGCCATGACGTGGCGGATCTTCGCCTCCTTGGCGACGTCGTCGTAGAACACTCTCCAGAACCGCATGAGCCCGATCGGGCAGTCCATGCCCGCGGCATAAGCGAACGCTTGCGGATCGATCTGGATTGCAACCCCTCCCCCTTGGCCCGCGTAACCGCGCCACTGGCTCAGGAGATCTCCGTGTTCGCAGAAGCAGCAAACGTAGACGGAATCGAGTGCCGAGCCGCCCGCGTCCGCCTCGAGTGCCGCCAAGACGTCACGAGCAAGCGAGCTGACTTCGACGTTAGGATCCTCGGTCAGTTCGCGGACGACTCGAATGATCAGGGACCGGCCGTGCTCGAGTTCTTCGGCGTCATTCGAGAACCGCGCATCGGTGAGCCAAAGGTCGCTGTCCATCACGATCTTCGCGAACGCGTTCAGGTCCGTATAATGGAAGAATGGTTTGGCACCCTGGCTGATCAGGTCATACGGCGTGCCCGCAACACCGAAGTACCTCGCCACCGCAACAATGTGTACTGCAGAATCACCCATCAGCGCGCCTCCGGCCTCGTTGGTTGCGTCGATCGGCGAACACTTTCGCGCCGCGGTCGGCGACGTACTAGAGAGACGCGCCGCAAAGTTTTCGTCTAAGTCGCCTCGCCGCGAACCAACCCCCCTACTTCACGCTCCTGCAGACTGATCGTAGACGGCGTACAGGGGAGACCTTCGAGGCCTTAGAGGTCCCATGCGGATGCTCAGGTCGCGCTAGGACGAGCCGTGCGTGGTCCCCACTCCACCGGGTCGAGGACGACGCATTCTTAGGGGCTCGATGGGCTGTGCCGGCTTGATATCCTCAGCTGCGGGTGATGACGCGCAGTCGAACGCCAATGGTGACGGTAGGTGTCCAACTAACTTCGACGTCAAATGGACAGTGGCGGCCACTTCGATCTGGACCCCAACTGGTGAAGACGTTCGCGAACGCGGAGCGTCTCGCGATCAAGCGCGTGTGCGTCGGCCCAGGGCCGTACAGGGATGTCAACGCGCGCAGTACGCACCTGCTGCTCGACAGCTACGGCTCCTCGAACGCGGAGGTCCCGGGCCATTCCCTGCCGCGTTTGAGCGGAGCGGACCCCGAAGCAGCTGCCCGGCACATCACGAGACGAGTATGTGAGGCAAGACGGTCATGAGGTCGTCGTCTGCGATGCTGATCTGCGCGATCCTGTCGGTCACGAGATCTTGCGGGGGATAGGCGATCGCGCGCGCCGCCCGGAGCATGGCCGCCTCGTCGTTGAAGTGATCGCCAACGAAGACGGATTCCCCGGACGTACAGCCCACCCATGCACAAACGAGATCCAGCGCCTCGGCCTTGCCCTGGAAGTCGTACGCGGTCGCACGTACGCCGCGGAGGTCTCCAGTGTCGTCGAATTGAAGCTGATTGATGAAGACGAAGTCGACGTATTCGCGAAAGTCGGGGAAGACGTCGTCGAGGAACGTGTCGACGCCGCCGGAGATGATCGCTGTCGCGATCCCTTCGCTTCGAAGACGTCGAAGAGCCTCGCGGCAGCCGGCCGTGAGTCTGAGGGGCGCAGCGAGCTCCTTCAAGGCGGCGCGCGTCAGCCCCCGCGTGCGGAAGTGCGCGCACGCCTTCTCGCACCAGCGCGCGTAGGCGCTCGTTCGCGACGATGCGGCCCCGCCGACGCTCCGCTGCTGATATTCGCGCTTCAGCTCGTTCTGGATCTCGCGGCCGAATCCGAGCTTGGACCAGATGAGCTCCCACGAGAAGTCGAAGCCATCGCCACGAATGAGGGTCCCATCGAGATCGAACGCGGCGACGCGATGCCGCCAGGCATGCGTGCGAGCCGGCCCTGACCAAGATTGGGGCGGCGAGTGGATGAGACCCGCTTGCGGCCGCGCCACGTGAAGCTTGCGCAAGGCGGCAGGAAAGAACCTCTGAGCGTCGACGCCTCCGTGCAGGAAGACGCGCCGTTCGAGCAGCGACTCGAGACGATCGACGACGTGGGCGTAGCGCTTCCGGATCACGTCTGGATCGGTTTCGTGGAATCCCCAGCGGATCTCGAAACCAGGCCTCGGGTCTGCGACAACATCGTCCAGCGCGGACGCGATGACGTCGTCCCAGCCGCCATACCCGAACAGGATGACGAGCCTGCCGCGTAGCAGAGAACCGAGCGATGCGCGTAGCTTGGGGCGCTGAGCCGTGAGGACGAACGGAGTGTGCAACGTGTCGGCGGAGTACCAGTCGCCATGGACGTGCACGATGACGACGTCGCCGCGGGACGCGCGGGCCGATTGTACGCGGCCGTCCTCGGCGAACGTCAATTGCTTGACCTTTCCGCCGGCCAGACGGATCGCCACATCGATGAGTGGATCGAAGTTGGTCGTGATGATGGAGAGCCGAGGTGCAGCCAGCCGCACGGCGACGTGACCGAATGCACGGAGACCGTCTGTCAACTGCCACGCGTCGATGTCGTCGACGAGTTGCTCGCAGGCGTCCGGGTCACCAGCGGCTGCGCGCGACACGAGGTCTGGTTCGCATATTGGAGAGGACGCCCTCAGTACCGCCCGGCGAATGACTGCGTTCGCGGCGTCCGCGCCGCGCCTCGAGAGCAGCTTGGCGAACGCGGCCTGGTATCGATTGCCAGTGGGGGGCAATCTGGCGAGCATCGCCTGGGCGTCCGATTGGTTTCCGCCGCCATACTCGTCCGCGATCAGCTGGACCATCTCCTCGGAACCCGGTACGAGGGGTAGACAGACCCCGGAGCCGACGACCAACACGGGCGGCTTTTTTTCCGAGATCATCCGTGCCAGCAGGTCGCCGGCATCCAGGAGCTGGAAGCGCGCCCCCGCGCCTGTCGATCGATCAGATGCCATGGCGCAGCCAGTCGTAGACGTGCTTCTCGGCGTACGCGGCGCTGCAGGCGCCCGGGTGGTCGGTCTGGAGGACGGTCAGGACGCGACGCACCTGCGCATTGCCGACCCACGGGGTCAGACCGAGGCTGGCGCCGAACGCCGCCATGTTCTTTGCGCCCGGTTGTTGCTGCCCGTGGTGGATCCAGACGCGGGCGTCGCCGGCCGGTGCGCCGGGCACATGACCATCCTGGATCGCCGGATCCACCGCCCAGATCGTGCTCCATCGGGGGCTGGCGTGCGCGATCTGGAAAGCGCCCTCGCCGCCCAGACTGAAACCGGTCATGATGAAGCGAGGCGAATCACCGCCGTGCTCCTCGATCGCCGCGTCCACGATGGCGTCGACCCAGGGCGCGTCAGATGCGTCCCACCGGCGCCGCTGGTCAAGCTGGGGGCAGACCACGATGAAGCGCGATATGAAGGGCGAACCGTTTTCTGCGTGCCATGCGGGGGATCGGTGGGTGAGCACCTTGTCGAGCGGCTGAGCCTTTCCTCTTGCATCGGTCGCTGCTTCTCCGGCGCCGTGCAGGAAGCAGAGGACGGGGAGGGAAACTCCTTCCTCCTGGGGGACATACACCAGCGCTCGGGGCCGTTCGATTCGCCGCATGAACACTCGGTCAGTCGTCATCGCCGTTTCCTCGGCCGGCCGCCGCGGGCGGTTGATTCTTGGTTGGGCTCCAACCTCGGGATCGTTAACTTCTGCGCGTAGCCTCGAGTTCGCGTCGTACACGACGACGTCAGAGTCTAACCTCGGCCGCTCCGTTCGCTGATACGCGGGCGCGCGGTGGGACCTGCTCGTTGCTGAACACTCGGTCTTCACCTGCCGAAGGTGAACTGTTGCCCTGAGGTCGTGGCCGACCCTCTGCGGGGCCATTGGGTCGCGAGGACGTGCGAAGCTCATGTCAGCGGATGGCCGCGCCGCCTGAGCGGAGAGCCTGTTCGCGCTGAAATCGGGAGGAGGGCCAGCATGTGGTGTGGGTGCGCTTCGTCGGGGTTGTGCTTCGTTCCTCCGGCTCCGGAGGTGATGGCTCGTCTGTTCGCCGAGTACCTCCGGTCGGGAAAGCCGCTTGGGCTCAGCTTCAAGGAGTACCTGGAGGTGATTGGCTTCGTCAACGTCGCGGAGGGCCGGCCCGGGATGGACGATGGCACCATCGTTCGCGCCGAGCGGGCGGCTTCAGGCGGCCCGCAACTGATCCGCGTGCCTTCACAGCCAGTCGTGGGAACGTTGCGGGTGAAGGTGCTGCTGGTCGATTTCAGCGACCGCCTGGGATCGCTACCGGCGTCGCACTACGAGGCGATGCTGTTCTCTAAGGGCACGTTTCCGACGGGGAGCATGAGGGACTTCTACCAAGAGGTGAGTCTCGGAAAGGTGGATGTCACCGGCTCGGTGCACGGCTGGATCAGGCTGCCACGGACGTATAGCTTCTACACTAACGGTACCTCGGGGACGGCTGAAACGTACCCGCGCAACGCACAGGGAATGGCCGAGGACGCCGTGCGCGCCGCGCTTGCCGCCGGTATTGCATTCGAGCCCGGGCTCGATGTCCTCGGTCAGAATACGGTGACGGCGCTATTCATTGTGCACGCCGGCGTTGGCGCCGAAGCACAGCAGGATGCGACCGGCCGCGCCAACAACATCTGGTCGCACAAATGGGCCGTGCCCGATCCGATCGACGTCGGAGGCGGGATGCAGGCGTCCGTCTACCTGACCGTCCCGAACGACGCGAAGGTCGGTGTCTGCGCCCACGAGCTGGGGCACCTCGCATTTCAGTGGGAGGACTTCTACGATCCCAACTATGACAAGGACGGCAGCGAGTGGGACGGCTCCGGCCGATGGGACCTGATGGCGGGTGGCTCGTGGAACGGCAATGGCGCCTGTCCAGCGCATCCGGCTGGATTGCACAAGCTGCAGCACGGCTGGGTCGACGTCGAGGAAGTGCGAGCCACGAAGAACAACATCTCACTCGAGCCGTACTCCAAGACCACTGGGAAGGTCGTGAAGATCGTGAGCCCGCAGTACCTCCCGGGTCAGTACCTGCTAATCGAAAATCGCCGCAAGGCGGGATTCGACGCCCAGCTGCCCGGCGAGGGCTTGCTCGTATGGCGGGTCGATGAGTCCGAGGAGATGTTCAAGCCCGACCGCCCTGCATTGCTCCTCCTGCAGGCGGATGGCCGGCACGATCTCGAGCGACCCGACGACTGGAACGAGGGGGACGCAGGCGACCCCTTTCCCGGCAACGCCGCTCGGGTTCTGCTCGATGACGAGGGCGATCTGTCGACGACCTTCCCGGGAGCAAGCAGCTCCGGTGTCAAGCTCGAGAACATCGCACGCGATCCCGTCACCGGTCGTGTGTCGCTGGATGTGAACTTCGCCGGAAGCGCGCCACCCGGCAGCGGCATCACCGTGATCGAGCGGTCGATCTCGCCGGAGATTCCCATCCCTGACGCCAGGCCCGCGGGGGTAATGAGCAGCATCGCGCTCACGGGCAGTGGAACTGCGCGTGAGCTGGCGGTCGAGGTCGATATCGGGCACCCCTACATCGCGGATCTTCGTATCGAGCTGCAAGCACCGTCCGGAATGATGGCAGTCCTGCATGACGGCGGGGGCGGAGACTCCGACGACCTTCGTATAGTTTATCGATCGGCCGACCTCCCGGCTCTCCGTGCCTTGGTGGGCGAGCCGATCGAGGGGGCGTGGCGCCTGCGCGTCGCCGACCTGGTCGCTGCCGACGTCGGTGTGCTCCGGCGCTGGGGAATCGCGGTGGCGGTCGATCAGGAGCCTGCGCAGGTGGTGGGCCGACGCACGCCCGCGGTCGAGATTCCCGACAACGATCCCACCGGCGTCGCCGACGTGATGACGTTCTCGCGCGCCGGAACCGCCCGGTCGCTCTCGCTCGACCTCGATATCACGCACTCCTACGTTCAGGATCTGCGCGTCGAGCTCATGGCGCCCGACGGAACGCGCGCTCTCGTCCGCGATCGAACCGGAGGCAGCGCGGACGACATCAAGAACGTGTGCAGTTCGGTCGACACACCGGCGATGGCGGCGCTCGTCGGGCGAGACGTGCGAGGAGCGTGGACGCTGCGCGTCACCGACCTTGCGAGCCGCGACGTCGGCAAGCTCAACAGGTGGGAGCTCAGCCTCGACCTTTCGAAGGCAGCCCGCGTCGCCCAACAGGAGACGTCGCCGAATCTGGCAATCCCCGACAACTCCCCGGTCGGTGTCAGCAGTGCGCTCAAGTTCGCCGCCATCGGCACGGTGCAGGCGATCGAGATCAAGGCCGCGATCGAACATCCATTCATTGGCGACCTGCGGATCGAACTCGTCGCTCCAAGCGGGCGCGTCGCCGTAGTGCGCGACGGCGTCGGCGGTCGGACTCGGAACCTCGCGCTCGACCTGTCGTCGGCGGTCGACCCCGCGCTTGCCGAGCTGATCGGTCAGCCGAGCGCCGGCAACTGGATCTTGCGGGTGGCCGACCTCGCCGCCGCCGATACAGGCATCCTCAGGTTTTGGTCGCTGGGACTGACCTACGCGTAGGCCTTCAGATCGCGGCAACGTCGCGGGCCAGGGCGCGAAGCGTCGCGTGGCCCGTCTTGCGCCGGAGGTTCTCGGCATGGCGCTTCACGCTGTTCCGGCTGATGCCGAGAACGCCGGCGATTTCGACGGGCCCGAGGCCGCGAATCGCCAGCGCGGCCACGTCGACCTGCCGCTTCGACAGCTTGACGCGCTCGCGCAGGTCCTGGAGGTATGTGGCGCTCTTCCAGTCGTCGACCAGGAGCGTGAGCTCGAGGCGCTTGGCCACGCGCGTCCAGTTCGCCCCGCAGTCTTCCTTGAAGATGTACTCGGCGCCAAGGCGATGGGCAGCGTTGACGAGCTGCCCGTTCACATGTGCGCTGAAGATGATGATGGGGACGGCCGGATGCTGTGTGCGGATCCGCGCCGGCAGCGCGAACCACGGCTGGTCAGCGTACTCCGCGTTGGCCAGCGCGTCCGGCAGGTTCAGATCGACGATCGCGAGCCGCAGGTCGCGGATCTCCACCAGGCGCTCTAGCGCCTGGTGCGCGCTGAACGCTTGAACGAGCGGCCACGGCGCCAGGTACCGCGCGACCATGCGATGCACGCTCTCTTCGTCGTCCACCAGCAGAATCGAACCGCCGCCCCGAGACCCCAACGTGCCCGCCATCGCGGCCATTCTAACGATCGACGACCTTGGACGCGATCGCGGATCGGGTATAGCTCGGCGCAAAAGCTGCGCCCCGCTATCACCCCGGCGCGGTGAAGCTCACCTGTTTACCATCTACCACGGACCGCGGAAGCCGACCTGCGATGGTGTAGCGCGCTTTGTGCTCACGAGGGCTCGAGGCGCGAGCGCGCGGTGGCATGTGGACGCTGCGCCCGCGCTCGAAGTAGATCTTAGGGACGCATGCGGGATTCGTCGCGAAAACCCGCGGGAGAGAACAAGGCGGGCGCGGCGCTGCTGGCGATGGGGCCGCGGTGCGCGTGCGGCAGCGAGGCGAAGCGAGGCCTCGACAGTCATTGTGAGCAATGCCGGCCGCGCTTGCTCCGCCTTGCTCGTGGCGGCGCCGCGCATCCTGCGGGCGACGTGAGTGCGCCGGGGGACGCAGTCGAGGTGCAGGCGGATCGCATGGCCCGCGAGGCGATCTCGGCCGCTCCGGCCGCTCCTGGTCAGGCCGCGAGGACATCAGGTGGGCTGATCGTCGACGACGGGGCGGCTGATCTGACGAGGGGCCAGATGCGCAAGGGCGAGTTCCTCGCCCGGCTTCGGGCCGATGCCTGTGGCGCGGCGGATCGCGCGATGGCCGAATCCGGGCGGACCACCCACGGCTGCCCGTACGTCGATCAGCTCATCGGGCGATTCGCGCATCGTCCGGCACGGCAAGTGGAGCGCGTGCTCCGCATGTACGCGCCCGAGGCGCGCGGCGCGCAGACCGCCGACGAATATCTCCCGCTGGTGAGCGCGCGCGTCGGCCGTGGGGCCGCGGTGTTCGCGCGCACCGGGCAGCTCCCCGGGGACATGCCGGCCGAGCTCACCCTGATGGCGATGGGCGACGCCGGCGGGCTCGTGGGCGCGCTGGTGGGCGCCGTGTCGGCCGTCGGGCGCCTGTTCGCGAAGAGCGACGGTGCGCCGCCGGCGGCAGTCGATACGGCGGCGCTCGCCGACCGGCTCGGACCGGGTGCGCCGCTCGACGCGGGCACGCGTGGTCGGATGGAGGAGGCGTTCGGCGACAGCTTCGCCGACCTGCAGGTCCACACCGACGCGCGCGCCGCCCGTCTGTCGAGCGACCTCGACGCCCACGCGTTCACGCTCGGCAGCCACATCGCGTTCAGCTCCGAGGCATGGAGGCCCGGTACCCCGACGGGCGACGCCATCCTCGCGCACGAGCTGGCGCACGTCATCCAGCAGCGCGGCGCCGCCATCGGTGAGGGGCCGGCGGCCGCGCACGACGGTGCCGGGTATGAGCGCGACGCCGACGTCGCCGCGGCCGGGGCGGTGGCTGCCGTCCACGGCGGGGTGCGCCGGCGGATCCGGCCGGCGCTGGCGTCGCCGATCCGGATGCAGCGCTGCGCGAAGAAGAAGCTGTCTCCCGAGCTGCAGAAAGCGCTCGCCGATCCCACGACCCTCTGGAGCAAGCAGATGGCCGTCAACGTGATGATGGTCTACCAGGACCAGAGCTCCGAGGGACGCGATGCGTTCGTCGCCACCTGGGCGCCGCTCGGCCAGCTCGGGCCGATGGTGCGGAAGCTGAAGGGCGACCTCATCGCGACCGGCGGAACGTTCGAGCCCGCGGTCGTCGACCTGCTCCAGCGGGTCCAGCGGCACGGCGTCCTCGAGTCGGCGAAGGCGAGCGCCCTGGCCGACGAGGACGCGATGGCCGCAGAGCAGGCCAAGTTCATGCACGCCAAGAACCTGGCCGAGGCGCAGAAGGGCAAGCCAGCCGGTGCGCCGCCGCCGACGCAGGAGGAGGTCGCCGCGCAGCACAAGAAGGAGGTCGAGAAGACCTCGATCCCGACTCAGACCGGGACGATGATCGCTGCGCAGGAGGCCAAGGACAAGGCCGAGGTGGCGAAAGCGATTCCGGTCTTCGTCGCGTGGGTCAAGGCGAATCACCCGCAACTCAAGATCACGCCGGCGCACATCAGGAACGATCCGCGCGCGGTGTTCAAGCGCGGCAAGGACGTCATTGCATTTTCCGACAGCGGAGCGGTACGGGCGGTCGTCGGCGTGGCATTCGCGAACGCGGTGAACGGCGGCCACCCGGAGCGTGCGCTCCCGCTGATGGTGCACGAGCTGTGGGGACACCGCGAGTACGGCGACAAGGAGTACGCGTTCGGACTGTACGATCGGTCGGCCGCGAAGATGCCCGGCTACAAGCAGCCGAGCGGGGCAGCGCGGACCAGCGAGTACGACGCCTTCGGATATCAGGAGACCGAGATGTACGCCGAGATGCGGGAGCTCGAGTTCACCGTTCCCAGCGATCCCAACTTCGCAGCGTCGCAGAAGGAGATCTCCGACCGGGTCGGCATCATCGTCAAGCAATGGGAACCGCGGGTCGCGAAGGCGCTGCTCCGCGGGGTGTTCCAGCGGTTCCGCATCGACCCCCGGATCGTCGCGATCTCACTCGCCGCCTTCGAGAAAGGTGTCAACGCACACGTCACGGTCGCAAACGGATTCGGGCCGGGTGATGCCAAGGACATCCTGCAATGACGTACGTCATACGATGCGCCCTGGCCGGAGTCGCGATCGCGGCATGCGCAGGCCGATCGCCGTCGCGCGAGGCCGACACGCCGACGCCCGTCGCCTCGGCACCGCAACCTCAGGCGCGGCATGCGGAGGACGCCATGGTCGATCAAGGACGAGACGAAGAAGTCGAGATGCACCTGCGCTTCGCGCTGGATCAGTCCGGGGGCGACGCGGACGTGCGCGAGAGGGAACGAGCCGCTGCATGGCTCGTCGAGCACGGTGATCGAACCTATGGCCGTGTGCTCGAGGCGACCGAGGCCGAACCGGACAACGATCGCCTCATCGAGATACTCGGTCGCTTCGAGCGACCGGAATCCACACCCCTCTTGAGAGCAGGGCTGGAGCGGGGCAACCAGACGGCCGCCGTGGCCCTGGGGATGTCGACCGATCCGGCTGCGCGGAAGGCATTGCTGGAGGGCATCGCATCGGCCACACCACGGGTGGTGGTGGCGGCGGTCGACGGGCTCCGCGCGCGCGCCGATCAAGCGGACTGCGCCCGGATCACAGCGCTGGTCTCGCATCCCGACCACGAGGTCCGCTGGATGGTCGTCTACGCCGGAGCCGAGCTCGGGTGCTTCGATCGCGCCGCGCTCGAGGCGATAGCCCGGACCGACAAGGACAAGGAGGTCCGCAAGCTGGCGGGCGAGCGCGCGCGGGCAAGCCGGCAATGACGCAGCCCGTGAAGCCATGGACCTTGTGGGTCGTGGCCGGCAGCCGCGACGAGGTCGCGAGGCTCACACCGCTGGTGCGCACCCTTCGCGTGCCGGACAGCCCGGTCGACGTCGTGACGTGCCTGGGCGGCCAGGAGCTCGCGCTCGGTGACGACGCCGACTTCGGACCCGACCGGGATCTGCGCGGCCGCGGCGCCTCGCGGAGCCACGCCCTGGCAGAAGCGCTCGTCGCGGTCGACGACCTGCTCGAGGCGGAGCATCCGACCGCAGTCGTGGTGGCGGGCGACAGCACGGTCGCGCTGGCCACCGCCCTCGGCGCCCACCAGCGCGAGCGGCCTGTGCTCTTCCTGGATGCGGCATCGAGCCCTGGCGGCGAGTCGATGAACCGCAGGTTGCTCGCCCACCTCGCGGCGGCGAGCCTGCCGAGCGACGGCGGCGCCGCGGCGGTCATCGCGTGGTTGCGCGCCCGCGACCGTTCCGCGAATCCGCCTGCGATCCGCAGCCGGCGCGCCGTGTGGGTCGCCGGGTTCCCGTCGCCCTACGGGGGCGCCGACACCGAGCTCGATCACCAGATCAGCCTGTGGCGGCGCCGGGAAGTCGACGTGCACCTGGTTCCGATGTTCGGTGCCGATGCGCGGACCCGCGAGCGCATGCTCGCGCGGGGCTGCTCGATACACGAGTATCGCGACGACATCTTCCGCGGACAGGTCGTGGTCAGCTACTGCAACGGCGAGTTCCTGGCGCATCTGCCGCGGATCATGGCGGCCGGGCGACCTGCCACGGTGGTGTGGTTCAACTGCATGACCTGGCTGTTCGACGCAGAGCGCGAGGCGCATCGGCAGGGCTGGATCGACCTCTTCGGCTTCGTCAGCGCCTACCAGCGAAGCCTGCTGGAGCCGAAACTGGCGGCGCTCGGCCTCGTCCGCAGCTTCAGCTACCGCCCGTACTTCGATCTGGGCGAGATCGAGTGGCGCTATCGACCGTGGAACGGCACCTACCGCGTCGGCCGGATCTCGCGCGACGACGCGGGCAAGTATGCTGCCGACACTTGGCGCATCTTCGACCGGGTGATCGTGCCGCCGGGACTCGCCAAGAAGGTCTATCTACTCGGATACGGCAGCAACGCCGCGGCGAAGATCGGCCCGGCGC
>Ga0111539_10010704_pt1 | contig 11546 bp, 8 predicted proteins | sample RhiMethybrSRZTD1_FD_79667 | JGI IMG/M metagenome (GOLD analysis project Ga0111539, IMG submission 79667) | Populus rhizosphere microbial communities from Tennessee, USA - Rhizosphere MetaG P. TD hybrid SRZTD1 (version 2) (version 2) | ecosystem: Host-associated > Plants > Roots > Rhizosphere >...
AAGCGAGTCAAGAACGCGCTTCGGATCAGTACAGCGTGTAGCGCGCGCTCGTCTGGCGCCACGCGGATTCGGTGGCCGCCCACGACGCCGCGATCGCCGAAGGATCGTCACCAGCCTTGATGCGCGCCAGGTCCGCTGCCGACCCGAACAGGCGGCCGGCCAGATCGACCTGCAGCTGACCCGGAAACAGCTTCATGAGGGCCGCGGCCATCTCCACACCGACGCGGACAGGCTTCACCGCCGCGCGATCGGTGACGACGATGAAGATGCCGCCGCAAGGTTCGTTGGCGAACTTGCTCGAGAGCGGCGTGAAGCGCACGGGATAGAAGCGGACGCCGGCGAGCTGGCGCGCGTTCAGCGCATCGGCCAGCTTCGCGCCGTCGATCCACGGCGCGCCGATCTGCTCGAAGGGCGTGTCCGTGCCGCGGCCCACCGAGATGTTCGTGGACTCGAACGCGCCCAGCCCGGGATACATAGTCGCTTCGTACAGGTTGCGCATGTTCGGCGACGGGTTGACCCAGCCGAGACCCGTCTGATCGAACCACGCGTCGCGGCGCCAGTTGCGCATCGCGATGACGGTGAGGTCCGCGCCGATCTTGGCCTCGCCGTTGAACAACCGCGCAATCTCGCCCATCGTCAGGCCATGCCGGATCGGCATGGCCGCGAGATACCCGGTGAAGCCGCGCGCGGCGTCATCGAGCGGGGGGCCTTCGATCTCGGCGCCGCCGATCGGGTTCGGCCGATCGAGCACGAAGACCTTGATCTTCCGCTTCGCGGCTTCCTCCATCACGTACGCCATCGACGTCATGTACGTGTAGAAGCGCGCCCCCACGTCTTGCAAGTCGATCACGACGGCGTCGAGACCGACGAGCATCTCGTCGGTGGGACGCCGCGTCTGACCGTAGAGCGAGTGGATCGTGAGGCCCGTCTTCTCGTCACGCTCAGCCGGCACGTTCTCGTCGAGGATCCCGCGAATGCCGTGCTCCGGACTGAACAACGCCGTCAGCTTCACGTCCGGCGCCGCGGCAAGTAAATCGATCGTCGCGGCGCCATCCCGTGCACGACCCGTGTGATTCGTCAGGAGACCGACGCGCAGGCCCTTCAATGCGGCGAATCCGTCTGCGCGCAGAACGTCGATGCCGGCAAGTGTGCCCAATGACGCCGCAGGAGCGGCGGCGGCGACTGGCGTCAACACGCCGGGCCGGGGCCACGACAGCGAACGCGCCAGCTCCGGCGAGACGTCAATCAGCGAGGACGCGACGATGGTGGCGACGCGCGCCCGAAGCGGCGTCACATCGCCCGCGCCATTCGGATGGACCCGGTTCGACAGAAACACGATGTACGTGCGCGTCGCGGGATCGATCCAGAGCGACGTGCCGGTGAACCCCGTGTGTCCGTACGACCCGAGCGGCAACAGCTCGCCGCGGTTCGACGAGTAGGCCGAATCCAGGTCCCAGCCCAGGCCACGCACGCTGGTGTCGCCGGCCGGCGAGGCGGGCGACGTCATGCGCGCAATCGTGAGCGGCGCCAGCACGCGCGCGCCGTCGAGCACGCCGCCGTTGAGCAGCATGCGGCAGAAGCGCGAAAGATCCGCCGCCGTGCTGAACAGCCCCGCGTGCCCCGCGACGCCGCCCATCCGGCGCGCTGTCGGATCGTGCACGACGCCGCGCAGGATCGCCGCGTCCGGTCCGTCGCACGACGCGCCCAGCGTCGTGCACTTCTGCGTCGGCGCCACGCGCGCGCGGAGCGTCGCCGGCGGCTTGAACATCGTGTCGCGCATGCCGAGCGGCGCGAAGATCTGCTCGCGTGCGAACACGTCGAGCGGTTTGCCGCTCACGCGCGCGACGATCTCGCCAAGCACGAAGTAGTTGATGTCGCTGTACACGAATCGGCGGCCCGGCTCGCTGGTCGGCGTCTCTTCAGTCGCCAGTCGAATCGCCTCGTCGTGCCCGGTCCAGGGCGACGTCAAATCCAGATCGGGACGCAGGCCTGACGTGTGCGTCATCAGGTCGCGCAGCGTGATGCGCCCTTTGTTGTGCTTCGCAAAATCCGGGAGGTACGTTGCGACGGTGTCGGTCAGCCGCAGCTTGCCCTCCTCGACCAGCATCATCACGGACGTCGTCGTCGCCACCACCTTGGTGAGCGACGCGAGGTCGAACAGGGTGTCGAGCGTCATCGTCTCGCGGGCGGGCTCGACCGCGCGGTAGCCGTAGGCTTTCTGATAGACGATGGTGTCACCACGGCCGACGAGCACGACCGCGCCAGGCAGCTTGTTGGCGATGATGGCGTCGCGCACGACGCCGTCGAGGCGCGCGAGGCGTGTGAGATCGAAGCCCGCGCGCGTGGCCGGTGGCAGCGGCGTTTGCGCAACGATGCCCGCGCGCCCGGCGAGCGCGAGGCCCGCCAGCACCACCAGCGTCGGAACAGGAAGTCTCATGAGCCGGAAGGGATGATGGCCGGATTATACCGGCCGTGGTCGCCTGATCCGGCGGACGTGAGCGTGGCTTACTTCGAATACCGGTCGAATATCTCGACCAGCTCCGACAGCTGCTTGCGGCCTTCCGCGTCGCCCCGCGCCACCCCTTCGGGCACACAGGTCTCGACGTGAAACTTGAAGACCGCCAGGCTGATACGGTTGAGCGCCGCTTCAGCGGCTGCGAGTTGCTGCAGCAGCTCGATGCAGGATCGTGGCTCCTGCACCATGCGTCGGATACCGCGAATCTGACCTTCGATCCGGTTGAGCCTGGTTACGAGTGACTGTTGCTGCCCCTCGTCCAGCATGAACCCCCGCTCGGCTTCCATGTGCTCCATACGACTCTTAATAGTAAATGGTTGTTGAGCCAGCCGTAGTCGAATACGCGGCACAGCGGCTCATCGTTTCTCGCAAATACCCAAGTGCCCTTCAGTTTGACGCCCGGGCCGGAAAAATGGGCGCGGCCATCGTCCCGCGCCGCCGAGACCCCTAAGATGGATTCATGTCCTCCCTCCCACTCGTCCTGATTCCCGGCGTTCAGGGCCGGTGGGAGTGGATGTTGCCCGCCGTGCGTTCCCTCTCGGCGCGCCGCCAAGTGCTGACATTCTCGCTCGGAGACGTGCGCGGCGAGCACATTTTCGACCGATGGATAGCCCATATCGATCAGATGCTCGACCGCGCGGGCGCCAGGTCCGCAATTCTGACGGGTGTTTCCTTCGGCGGCCTTGTGGCCGTCCGCTACGCAGCGCAGCGGCCCGAGCGGGTGCGGGCGCTGATTCTCGTGTCTGCCCCATCGCCGCGCATCCGGCTCGATTCACGGACGTCCAGCTATCTGGACCGGCCGCGGCTGAGCGTCCCGCTCTTCGCGTTGCGATCCGTCAGCCGGCTGTTGCCCGAATTCCTCGTCGCGCCGGACACCTGGCGCGGCCGCATCACCAGCGCGCTCGGTCACCTGTATCGCGTGGTGCGATTTCCGATTTCGCCACCCAGGATGTCGCAGTGGGTCCGCGAGTGGCAGCAGCTCGATCTGGTGTCTGATTGCCGCACCATCGCCGCGCCGACGCTCCTGGTCACCGGCGAGGCGTCGCTCGATCGGGTGGTCCCCGTCACGAGCACGCTCGACTACCTCTCGCTCATTCCCGGATCACGTCACGTGACGCTCGCAAAGACGGGACACATCGGCCTCGTGATGCGGCCCGAGGCGTTTGCCAAAATCATCGAGGACTTCTCATGCATCTGACGCTGACCGGTCCGCTCGGCCCGCTCGAGGCCCTGCTCGACGAGCCGCGTTCGACCAGCGGCGACGCCACGGCCCCGCGCGCGGCCGTGGTCTTCGCGCACCCGCTGCCAACGCATGGCGGGACGATGCACACGAAGGCGGTGTTTCAGGGATCCAAAGGCCTGTTGCGGATCGGCTGCGCGGTGCTGCGATTCAACTTCCGCGGCGTCGGTCAGAGCGCCGGCACGTTCGACGAGGGTCCGGGCGAGATGGACGACTTTCGCGCGGCCATCGATTTCATGGCGGCACGGTACCCGGGACTGCCCATCTGGGCGGCGGGGTTCTCATTCGGCTCGTGGATTGCGCTGGAAACGGGTGCGGCCGATCCACGCGTGTCGGTCCTCATCGGCGTCGCGCCCCCGGTGTCGCGCGAGGGCTACACCTGGAACCACATCTTCACCACGCCCAAGCCGAAGTTCCTCGTGCAGGGGGATCTCGACGAGCTGTGCCCGCTCAAAGACGCGTGGGCGTTCTACGCGAAGCTGCAGGAACCGAAGGAGATGGTCGTGATCGACGGGGCCAACCATCTGTTCGACGGCAAGACCCCCGAGGTCGGTGAAGCGCTGGAAGAGCTGCTCGGCGATTTCGAGTAGTGGAACAATACCGCGTGCCTTCCACCCCCCGGCTCGGCGGCGACTGGCTCGTACGCGAGACATTGCCGGCGGAGATTCTGACGCCGGAGGCGCTCGGCGACGATCACCGGCTGGTTGGCCGGACCGCGGCCGAGTTCGTAACGCGCGAAGTCGATCCCGCGCTCGAAGCGCTCGAACACAAGGACTGGACCGTGGCGCGCACGCTCGTGCGCCGCGCGTGCGAGCTTGGGCTCGTAGGCGCCGATGTTCCCGAGCAGTATGGCGGCGCCGGGCTCGACAAAGCGGCGGCGGTCGTCATTGCCGACGTTCTCGGCGCGAGCGCGTCGTTTTCCATGGCGTTTGGCGCGCAAACGAACCTCACCCTGCTGCCGATTCTGGCGTTCGGCACCGACGCTCAGCGCGAACGGTACCTTCCCGCGCTCCTGTCCGGCGCGATGATCGGCGCGTACTGCCTCAGCGAGTCCGGCGCCGGCTCCGACGCGCAGAGCGTGCGCACGCGCGCGACCCGCGCTGCCGACGGATCGTGGAGGTTGTCCGGCGAGAAGATGTGGATCACGAACGGCGGCTTCGCCGATCTGTTCCTCGTCTTCGCCAAGGTCGACGGCGAACACTTCACCGCATTCATCGTCGAGCGCGCGTTTCCTGGCGTGGCGAACGGTCACGAAGAACACAAGATGGGCCTGCACGGATCGTCCACGACGCCGATTGTGCTGACCGATGCGCGCGTGCCGGCGGAGAACGTGCTCGGCGAGATCGGACGCGGTCACAAGATCGCGTTCAACGTGCTCAACGGCGGGCGCCTCAAGCTGGCGGCGACGTGCATGGGCGCGGCGAAGGCGGCCATCGCCGAAGCGGCGGCATACGCGACCGCGCGGCGGCAGTTCGGACAGCCCATCGCGTCGTTCGGTGCGATTCAGGACAAGCTCGGCGCGATGGCGATTCGGGCCTTCGGCGTCGAAAGCGCGCTGTTCCGCGTGGCCGGGCTGGTCGATGCATCGGCAGCAGCGGCCGGCACCGATGAGCCGGACGCCGGCATCCGCGCGCTCGAAGAGTTTGCGCTCGAAGCGTCGCTGCTGAAGATCGCCGGCAGCGAGATGCTCGACTTCGTCGTGGACGAACACGTGCAGGTGCTGGGCGGCAACGGGTTCGTGCGCGAGTACCCGGCCGAGCGGCGCTACCGCGATGCGCGCGTCAATCGCATCTTCGAAGGCACGAACGAAATCAACCGGCTGCTGGTGCCCGGCCTTTGGCTGAAGCGGGCGGCAAGACACCGATGGGCGATCGACGAGATCGATGGGCCCGCACTGGCGGCGACGGGCGCGCACCCTCCCGATGAACTCGCGGTGGCGGCCGACGCCGCGCGCCGGCTCGGCACGGCGACGCGAACGATCGTTGCGGCGGCCGCGCGCGCGTTCGGCGACACGCTGGCCACCGAACAGCAGGTGACCATGGGGCTCGCGGATCTGCTGCTCATGACGTTCGTGGCCGAAAGCGCCACACTCCGGGCCGCCCACGCGAGCGCCATCGATGTGCCGGCGGCGCAATCGGGCGGCTTGCGCGCCGCGGCACTGGCAATCGCGGCTGAACACGCGGCCGCGGCAGCACTCACGGCCCGGACAGCGATCGCGGCGCTGCCAGCCGGCCCCGACCGCGACCGTGCGCTCGCGGCCGCACGGCCACTGCTCGAAACGCCGCTCGCGGACACCAACGCGTTGCGGCGCCAGGTGGCCGCGCTCGTCACGGCTGCGAGACAATACCCCTTCTGATGTTCCCTCGCCTCCGCGTCCGCTCATCGGTTGTCGTGGCTGCCCTGCTCGTCATGGCCGCTGCCGCGTGTACGTCCGGGCCACCGCCACCTGTCGACGCGCGCCCGTACGACGCGCAGATTCAATCCTGGCGCGCCGACAAGGACGCGATGCTGCGCACGAGCGCGGACTCGCCCATTCCAGCGGCGAATCGCGCCTCGTTCCCGGGCCTTCCGTACTTCCCGATCGATCCGGCGTATCACGTGCCGGCCTCGCTGACGGCCGCCGGCGATGCGCGGCCGGTGGTGATGGAGCTGCCGACGTCCACCGCACAACGCCGGCGCGTCGTGCGCGCGGGCGCGCTCGCGTTCACGATCAACGGCACGCCGCTCACGCTGACGGCGTTCGCCGACGAGGGCCGGCCCGCCGATCGTCTGTTTGTTCCGTTCGGCGATTTGACGAACGGCCAGGACACGTACGAGGGCGGCCGCTACATGGAACTCGATCGCACGCCGACGGGCCTGTACGACATGGACTTCAATCGGGCCTTTCACCCGTACTGCGTCTACAATTCGACCTATGACTGTCCCGTGCCGCCGCGCGAGAACCGCATGCCGATCGCGGTACGCGCCGGCGAACGGCTGGCCCGCTGACGGAGGGCGCACGCGTTGACGCCGCTCGGCCGCGAGCTGGCGTCGGTCCTCGCGGACGATCCGGTGGACCTCGCGCGTGCCGCGCTCGTCATCGCGCGGCTCGAGTACCCGTCGCTCGATCCGGTACCGACGCTCGCCACGCTCTCGGCGCTGGGCGACCGCGCCGCCGAACGGCTGCACCAGCTGGACGCCGCACCGGTGCGCACGCGCATCGCCGCGCTCAACCGGCTCATCTACCGCGAGGAGCACTTCGCGGGCAATCGTGCGCACTACGACGACTTCCGCAACAGCCTCCTCAATGTCGTGCTCGAACGCCGGCTCGGCATCCCCATCTCGCTCGCCGTCGTCTACATGGAAGTGGCGCGCCGCGCGGGGCTCGACGTGCGCGGCGTGGCGTTCCCCGGGCATTTCCTCATGCGCGTCGCCAACCCGGCCGGTGAGGCCGGCGTGATCCTCGATCCGTTCGACGGCGGCGACGAAGTGGACGAGCAGGGCTGCCGGCAGCTGCTCGCCCGGCGGCTCGGCGACGACGCGGGGTACGACGAGGAGCTGCTCTCGCCGTGCAGCTCGCGGCAAATCATCAGCCGCATCCTCAACAACCTGAAGCGCACCTACATCGAACTGCGCTCGTTCGAGCACGCGCGCCAGGTGAGCGATCTGATTCTCGCCGTCGATCCAGCGGCGCTGACCGAGGTCCGCGACCGCGGCCTCATCGCGTACCACCTGGACGATTACTCGGCAGCACTGCGCGATCTCGAGGACTACTTCCGCCTGCAGACGTGGTCGGAGGACTCGCGCGAGGAGCGCGATCAGATCTGGGCCCACGTGAAGAACCTGCGGCGGCGGCTCGCCGGGATGAACTGAGAAGAACAGCCGAAAGCGTCCAGCGAACGGAGGCGGACGGGGACCTGTGGCAGCAGACCCCCAGTAAGCAGGCTGGCTGCTGCGCTTCGCCCGCCGACCTTCTTTCGGCTTACCGAGTTAGACACCGTGGACTAGAAATGGGGCAATGGGGCAATGGGGCAATGGGGCAATGGGGCAAAAAAATAACGGGGCCAGGATTCTGGTGAATCCTGGCCCCTGGGCCTCTGCATCCCGACACCCTACTTGACGAACAGCATCTCCCTGTAGGTCGGAAGCGGCCACATCTCGTGTGGCACGAGCACCTCGATGGCATCGCCCGCATCGCGCAGTGCCGCCATCGCCGGTACCACCGTGTCACGGATGAACGTCGCGTGCTTTTCGGCCGAGGGCGCGTGATGGTCGAGCGCCTTGGCGAGCTTGTCCGTGCCGGTGCGCAAATCATCCACGAGACCCGTGATGCGGTCCAGTACTTTCTTGGCCTCTTTCGTGGAGCCCCCGGCGTCCTTCACGGACTTGACCGAATCGGCGACGTCCTTCTGGTACTTGAGCGCCGCCGGCAGGATGTAACGGTTCGCCATCAGCACCATCAGCTGCGCCTCGACATTGATGGTCTTGATGTAGGTCTCGAAGTTGATCTCGGTGCGCGCGTGGAGTTCGCGCGAGTTGAGCACCTTGTACTTCTCGAACACCTTGACCACGTCCGACTTCACGAGCTCGGGCAGCGCGTCCACGGTGTTGGTCAGGTTGAGCAGCCCGCGCTTGGCGGCTTCCTTGCGCCACTCGTCCGCGTAGTTGTTGCCGTTGAAGATGATCCGCTTGTTCTCCTTGATCATCCTGGTCAGCAGTTCCTTTACGGCCTGATCGAGTTTCTTGGCGCCCTTGCCCGACGTCGCCTTCTCGAGTTCGGTGGCGACGTAGTCGAGCGACTCGGTGACCGCCACGTTGAGCGAGATGTTGGGCATCGCGATGCTCTGGCCGGCCGAGACCGCGCGGAACTCGAACTTGTTCCCCGTGAACGCGAACGGGCTCGTGCGGTTGCGGTCGCCCGCGTCACGCGGCAGCTTCGGCAGCACCGACGCACCGGTGTCGAGGATGCCGCCGCTCTTCGTGCTCTTCGCGCCGCCCTTTTCGATCTGCGAAAAGATGTCGGTGAGCATGTCGCCGAGGAACACGGAGATGATCGCCGGCGGCGCTTCGTTCGCGCCCAGCCGGTGATCGTTGCCGGCGCTCGCGATCGAGGCGCGCAGCAGGCCCTGCCACTTGTTCACCGCTCGCAGCACGGCCGCGCAGAACACGAGGAACTGCATGTTGTCGTGCGGCGTCTCGCCGGGGTTGAGCAGGTTGTTGCCCAGGTCGTCGCCCATGCTCCAATTGAGGTGCTTGCCGCTGCCGTTCACGCCGGCAAAGGGCTTCTCGTGGAGCAGGCACGCGAGGCCGTACTTCGGCGCCGTGCGCCGCAACACCTCCATCGTCATCATCTGGTGGTCGGTGGCGACGTTGGCGTTCTCGAAGATCGGCGCCACTTCGTACTGGCTGGGTGCGACCTCGTTGTGTCGCGTCTTCACCGGCACGCCGACTTTGTACAGCTCGGTCTCGACGTCGTGCATGAACGCGAGCACGCGCTCCGGAATCGACCCGAAGTACTGATCCTCCAGCTCCTGGCCCTTCGGAGGCTTCGCGCCGAACAGCGTGCGGCCCGCGTTGATGAGATCCGGCCGGGCGAAGTAGAACGAGCGATCGATCAGGAAGTACTCCTGCTCGGGTCCGCACGTGGTGCCGACGCGCGTGGCCTTCGAGCCGAAGAGCTTGAGAATGCGAACCGCCTGTTTGGAGAGCGCCTGAATCGAGCGCAAGAGCGGCGTCTTCTTGTCGAGCGACTCGCCGGTCCAGCTGAGGAACGCCGTCGGAATGACGAGCGTCGTGCCGTTCTGTCCGATGAGCAGCCAGGGCGGGCTGGTCGGATCCCACGCCGTGTAGCCGCGCGCTTCGAACGTGGACCGCATGCCGCCCGACGGGAAGCTCGAAGCGTCCGGTTCGCCCCTGATCAGTTCCTTGCCGCTGAACTCCGCCACCGCCTTGCCTTCGCTCGTCGGCGAAATGAACGAGTCGTGCTTTTCAGCCGTGATGCCCGTGAGCGGCTGGAACCAGTGCGTGTAATGGGTGGCGCCGTGCTCGATCGCCCAGTCGAGCATGGCCGAGGCGACGATGTCCGCCGCGGCCGGATCGAGCGGCTCGGCGTCGACGATCGTGCGGCGGAGTGCCTTGTACACGTCGCGCGGCAGAAGACGCCGCTGCGTTTCATCGTTGAACGTGAGCGATCCGAAAATTTCGGTGGCCTTCTGGCGCGGCGATGGCGTCCGTCCGGCGTTCTTGCTCCACTCGATGATGTTCTTCGTCGCGTCCTGAAGCGCTGAGGAACCCATGGGTCGTGTTTCCTTCCTGATCCTGATGAAATAAATGGTAGAAATCCCGGTGAGGTCGCGCCAACCGGGCAGGTCGCTTCTATTCTTTCCAGTACCGTTCAAAAGTAAAGGCGACGACTCGACATTTGTGTTGGAACGGACGAGATTCCAAACATTAATGTCGCAAATCGAGATCTGATCGAAAAAAGCTGCGGCAACACGGCACGATCGGGCGCGCATGCCGCACGCGCGCTGGCACCTTGCACGCCTCCTGCTCGTCATCGCCCTCGCGCTCCGCCTGATCTGGCTCGTCGCCCGATGGCAACTCGGCGCAGACGACGTCCACGGCTACCACGTGCAGACCGCCGCCGTCTGGTGGATGCTCGCCGTCGCGCTGGCGATCGCATGGTCGCGGCGATCGCCGGCCGCCGCGCCGCCGTCCGGCGTGAATGTCCCGGCGTGGCTGCTGCCGCTCACGATCGCCGGAGCCGTGCTGCTGTACGCGCGCGCGCTCGGCATCGGCTTCCTTTCTGACGACTTCATCCTGCGCGCGCAGGCACTGCACGGGAATCTGCGCTCGCTGAGCGCGGGCGCGTTTCGTCCGCTGCCGCTGGCCCTCTGGGCGATCGTGCTGCACGTGAGCGGCGGCGCCGTGGCCCTTCACGCGATCAACGTCGTGCTGCACGGCGTGAACGCGTGGCTGGGCGGACGGCTCGCCATGCGATGGACCGGCGATCGCGCGATCGGGGTGGCCACTGCGGCCTTCGTCCTGGTCATTCCGCTCGCCGTCGAGCCCGTGGCCTGGTCGTCCGGAATATTCGACGTGCTGGCCGTGACGTGCGTGCTTGCCGCGGTGCTCGTCGTACCGATGGGGCCTGCGCCCCCAGGCCGCTGGGTGATGTTCGGCGTGTTCGCCTGCGCGGCCGTGCTCTCGAAAGAGACGGCCGTCATGCTCCCGGCGCTCGTCGCGTGTGATGCGCTCGCGCGTCGCGATCGGCGCGCGGCTGTCGCCGCAGCGATCGGCATCTCTGCCCTGCTGGCCGGTATCTACGCGCTCGTGCGCCTGTACGCGGCGTTCGGCGTCGCGTCGCCGCCCTTCAGCCGTTACGTGATGCAGCGTGCGCTGTTCTCGGCATTCGGGTCGCTGGCGGCGCCCGCGCACGAACGCGTGGTCCACGCGGCGCCGTGGCTCGCGATCGCCGCCGTGGTGCTCGTGGTCGTGCTGGTCACGTGGGCGTGCGCAATCCAAGGCGGGCGCTCGCGCATCGGCGTGCCGGTTGCGGCCCTGCTCTGGATCCTCGCCTCGACGCTGCCAGTCTTTCCGATCCTCGTGGTCGGCGCCGACCTGCAGGCCTCGCGGTATCTCTATCTGGCCGCGCCCGCGTGGGCGCTCGTGCTCGCCTGGCTCGGTCAGCGCTGCGCCGCGTCAAGCCATCGCGCGCGCCCGGTCGCGTACGGCCTGCTGACCGCGCTCGTCGCCATCGACGTCGCGCTCGCGTGGCAGCACGTGTCGCCGTGGCGCGACGCGGCCGCGACG
>Ga0111539_10010705_pt1 | contig 11546 bp, 11 predicted proteins | sample RhiMethybrSRZTD1_FD_79667 | JGI IMG/M metagenome (GOLD analysis project Ga0111539, IMG submission 79667) | Populus rhizosphere microbial communities from Tennessee, USA - Rhizosphere MetaG P. TD hybrid SRZTD1 (version 2) (version 2) | ecosystem: Host-associated > Plants > Roots > Rhizosphere >...
ACGGCCATGTCGACGTGGAAGTGGTTCAGATGCGTCTTGTTGGCTTCGGGACCCAGCGCCGTGTTGAACCGCTTGCACGCCGCCTCATGGATGGCGCGCAAGAAATCCGTCTTGCCGTCGGGATTGACGGCCGGAGGACTCTGGTCGGCGCTCGCGTTCGGCTTGGGGCCGCCCAAGCGGCTCGGCGCCCCCAGGCTGAAGGCGGCGGGATGGTTCTGCTGAGCGCCCGGCACGTGAAGCGTGATGCCGGGAATGCCGATGACCATGCCGGCGCGCAAGTCGAGGGGCACCATCGCCGCAGCCGCGACGGGGGGCTTCTCGACCGGCTGCACCCTTCGTGCACCACCACGCTCGGCCGAGTCGGGCCCCGCTACGGCCTGCCGTGGCGTCTTGGCCTCCGCTTGGTGCTCCGCAGCCGCGTCGGCGGCCGCCTGGGCCGCGATCTGGCGGGCTGTCGGCCCCCAATCCGCGATCACCGCCGCGGCCTGGCCGCGCGCCGTGACAAACGAGGCGATATCAAGAGCGTTTGCCCGACCATGCTCGCTGACGCGCCCGCGGGCACGCCCGTAGGCGTTGCGGCAGGAATATGAACTCATGGTCTGGATGCGCGCGACCGGCGCGCCAAGGTGCTTGCGCGCGGCAGGCTGCACATCCCGCTCCAGCCATTCGGCAAGAGCTGCAATCAGCTCGCAGGTAACAACGGGCGGCGGAGAGAACGCCACCTGACTCCTGCCGAGACTCTTCAGACGCATCGGCGCCGGCGTGCCGCATTCGCTCCCCTCGCGCAGCGGCGCCTCCATCTCGGCGACGGCGGAGAGGTTCTTCAGCAGCACGGCACAGCGGGCCTGGGCAGCCTCCACCTCCTGCTGCGACCAGCTCGCAACCGGCGCTGCATCCGCCGCTCTCTTGGCGTCGGATAGCGTGACGGGCCACTGCGCTGACCGATTCGCGGCCGGCGGGACTTGAGTTGCAGCAGCCTTGGGCGGCGCAGGCGTCTGCGCCAATGCGTCTGCGGCGGCCAGCAGAAAGGTTGCTGCGGCCACCGCCCAACACTTACCCATCATCAGGTCTTGGCCCCCGATACCCCCGCGGGTCCCGCCTGACGCCCTACGAATCAGGACCCGGGATTTCCATCCAGCTTCAAGAATATGTATTGAGCGTTTGTATAGCGCGAAACCAAGTCCGATGCCAGTGTTCGAGCAGTGCGGACACAATATTGAGAGCGACCTGTGGAAGGGCGAACACCGGGCGACCCGCAATCCCGTGACGGCAAGGCCGGCGCACAAGACATCATCATCTCGACCGACCGCGCAGCCGGTCTGGTCACGCTGAACCGCCCTGCCGCGCACAACGCGCTGAACACGGCCATGCGGTCCGCCATGGCTGCTGCGTTCCCGCGCTGGGCGCGCGATCCCGAGATTTATGCCGTCGTGATCTCCTCTGCGTGGGAGCGTGCCTTCTGCGCCGGCGGCGATGTGCGCGAACTGATCGAGTGGGGCCGCAGCCGCCGGGACGACGCGATTCGCTCGCTCGCACAGGAGTACGCGCTCAACTGGCAGCTCGACTGCTTCGCCAAGCCGACCGTCTCGCTGATCAACGGCGTCGTGATGGGCTCGGGCGTCGGCATATCCCTTTTCGGGACGCACCGCGTTGCGGGTGAGAACTACCGCCTCTCCATGCCCGAAACGAGCATCGGCCTTTTTCCCGACGTCGGTGTCGCCTGGGCCTTCGCCCGCCTGCCCGACGAGATCGGAACCTATCTCGCACTCACGGGCCGTGCCATCGGACGCGCCGACGCCTACCGCCTCGGTCTCGCAACCCATTGCGTGCCTGTGGCCAGGTTCGGGGAGATCGCGGCGGGACTGGCCGATGCCGACCCCGTCGACGCCCTGCTCGATGTCCATCACGTGGATCCCGGCACGGGAGAGCTGTCGGCTTTGGCACCGGCAATCGCCCGGTGTTTCTCTGCAGCGAGCGTCGAAGGCATTCTCGAGCGCCTGAGGGCTGAACGTGGAGCAGAGGGAGCCTGGGCGCAGGGCGTGCTTGCGGACCTTGCCGCACGTTCCCCCACATCGCTCAAGATCACGCTCCGGCATGTGCGGGCCGCAGGCGAGTTCGACCTGCGCGCGACCCTGGCCCAGGACTTCCGCCTGGCGTGCCGCTGCCTCGAAGGGGTCGACCTATACGAGGGGGTGCGCGCGCTGCTCATCGACCGCGACCGCGCCCCGATCTGGCAGCCGGCACGCCCGGAAGACGTGGGTCCGGCCGCCGTCGACGCCTATTTCGCCCCGCTCGGCTCCAAGGAACTCGAACTGCCGAGCCGCGCGGCCATGCAGGCTTTCGACTGAGCAACGCCCAAGGATTACTCGTTAACCTATTGCTTTAAGTTAGATTTAGAGGCTTTCGCGTAGCGTCTGCGGCAAATCCGGGACAACCGGTGGCGTCAAACAGTTGCGAGGCAGGACCAATGAGTGTTGCGTTGGAGATGGCGCGTGCGCGCGCGCCGGCAGGCGACGATGCCCTCCGTGGCGAGTACCTGCGAGCGCTGAGAATGATTGAGCGGCTGCATCGCCTGCTGCTCGACGTCATCAAGGACGAATTCGACCGCAAGGGCGGGGCGGAAATAAACAGCGTTCAAGCGTTGCTGCTCAACAACATGGGCGACGACGAGCTCACCGCCGGCGAACTGAAGACCCGCGGCTACTATCTGGGGTCCAACGTCTCCTACAATCTCAAGAAGCTCGTGGAGATGGGCTATCTCCACTACAAGCGCTCGGATACCGATCGCCGCTCGGTGCGCGTCAGCCTGACCCCCAAGGGGATCGAGGCCCGTGACACCATCCAGAAGCTCTACCAGCGCCAACTGACCTCGGTCGAGGCCGTCGGACAGATCACTGCTGACGACTTCAAATCGCTGAACAAGGCCCTCGTCCGCCTGGAGCGCTTTTGGGCCGACCAAATCCGCTACCGTCTGTAGCCGGACTGGCCTTCCTCGCAACTGCCGTCACGGCCGTGCCTTGGCCCCGGCGCGGCCGTGCCCCGCCAGCGACGCACATACCCTTTTTTGCACCCGCATCGACGGATATCGCTCCTGCGGCCCGTTGGCCCGCAGTTGGATAAGCGGGCTCTCGCGTAAAGCGCTGGTCCGCCCTAGAATGGGAAGCGGGGCCTCGTAAACCGATCGGACGGACAAGTTCGGGCGCGGGGTGGAGGGTTGGATATTGCGCAGATGACAGCCAGGCGACTTGTACCTTACGTGGCCGGTGCCGCGATCGCCCTTGCCGGGGCCTATTTTTTTTGGCCCGAGCACTTTCGCGGGCTGGCTGCGGTGGAACAGTCCAAGACGGCGCCCAAGAAGGGCGACGGCAGGGGCCGGTCGCCCCCTGCCCCCGTGACCGCGGCGGTCGTGGTGGAGGCCGACATGCCGGTCATCCTCTTCGCTCCCGGCACCGTGGAGCCGCTGGCCAACGTCGCCATCAAGCCGCGGGTCGACGGCCAGATCGTGGAGGTCGCCTTCAAGGAGGGCGATCTCGTCAACGAGGGCGACATCCTGTTTCGCCTCGACGATCGCATGATCAGGGCGCAGATCAACCAGGCCAAGGCCAACATCGCCAAGGACGAGGCGACGCTGCGTGATGCCGAGGCGACGCTCGCGCGTCGCGAGACCCTGGTGCAGAAGAAGATCGTGAGCGAGGCTGCGACCGATACGGCGCGCGCCGCCGCAGACGCCCTGCGCGCCAGCATCGCCGCCGGACAGGCGACGCTGGAGACACAGAAGACGCTGCTCGACTACCTGACGATCCGTGCGCCGATCACCGGCCGCACCGGCAGCCTCACGGCAAAACTGGGAGCCACGATCCGTGCCCAGGACTCCGCCGCGCTCGTCACGATCAACCAGACCAAGCCCATCCTCGTCTCCTTCGCCCTGCCGCAAGGCGAACTCGCCGCGCTCCGCCGCGCGCTCGGCACGCGCGCCACTGCAGACATCACCGTGGCCGGCACCACCAGACGCAACACCGTCACGGGCACCATCGCCTTCGTCGACAACCAGGTCGATCGGCAGACGGGCACCCTCACTGCCAAGGTGATGGTCGCCAACGCCGATGAGCTGCTCTGGCCCGGCCAGTCGGTCGAGGTGGCGCTCACGGTCGAGGTGAAGCCGCGTACCCTGTCCGTGCCGGCCTCGGCCGTGCTGCCGGCGCAGCAGGGCATGATCGTGTGGACCATCGACGCCGACAACAAGGTCGCGCCGCGCACCGTCTCGGTCGAGCGCATCGTCGGCCAGACGGCTTATCTCGGCGACGGCGTCAAGGCGGGAGAGCGCGTGGTGACGGACGGCCAGATCCGCCTGGCACCGGGCGGCAGCGTCGTCATCGAGCAGCCGCGCAGGACGCCGCCGAACACCCCTGCCAGCGAAGAGCGCCGGACCAACGCCCGCGGCTAAGATCATCGAGGAACAGAGCATGCGCCTTTCCGAGCTCTGCATCCGCCGCCCGGTCATGACGACGCTGGTCATGGCCTCGCTGCTGCTGGCCGGCTTCTTCGGCTATCGCCTGCTTCCCATCGCCGCCATTCCGCGCATCGAGGTGCCGACCATCACGGTCTCGGTGCAGTACCCCGGCGCAAGCCCCGACACGATGGCGGTGTCCGTGGCGGCCCCGCTCGAGCGGCAGTTCGCCACCATCGCCGGCATCACCAACATCACCTCGCTCAGCACGGAGGGCAACACCCAGATCACGCTCGAGTTCGACCTCAGTCGCAACATCGATGCCGCCGCGCTCGATACGCAGTCGGCGATCTCGGTCGCGGCCGGTCGGCTTCCCGAGGACCTCCCGACTCCGCCCGCCTACCGCAAGGTCAATCCGGCCGACACACCCGTCATCTTCCTTGCCCTAACCTCCGACACCGCCCCCTCGCAGGAGATCAACGAGTTCGCCGACAAGGTCATGAGCCCCAAGCTATCGACCCTGCCGGGCGTTGCGCAGGTCAACATCCAGGGCGCCCAGAAGCGGGCGGTGCGCATCAAGTACGATCTCGACGCCCTGGCCACCCGGGGCATCTCCGTGGAGGAGATCCGCCAGGCCGTCTTGAAGCTGGCACAACTGACGCCCGTCGGCAGCATCCGCACCCAGCAGCAGCTTTACATTCTCGAGGTGAAGGGCGCCGAGCCGACGGCCGCCTACTTCAAGCCGCTGATCGTCGCCTGGCGCAACGATGCGCCGGTGCGGCTCTCCGACATCGCCAAGGTGGAGGATTCCGTCGAGAACGAGGAGGCGCGGGCCGAGTTCAACGGCACGCGCTCGATCATCGTCTCGGTGCAGCGACAGCCAGACGCCAACACCGTCGCCGTCACGGACGCCATTCACAAGTCGCTGCCCGAATTCCGCCGGCTGCTGCCGCCCACCATCAACCTCAGCGTCCTCAGCGACCGGTCCGAGTCGATCCGCGCCTCGGTGCACGACGTGGAGCTGACGCTGATACTCACCGCCGTCCTCGTCATTCTGGTGATACTGGCGTTCCTGCGCACCTGGCGCGCAACCTTCATTCCCGCGGTCGCCCTGCCGCTCTCCATCATCGGCACCTTCGCCGGCATGGCGATGTTCGGCTTCTCGCTCGACAACGTCAGCCTCCTGGCGCTCACGCTGGCGCTGGGCTTCGTCGTCGACGATGCCATCGTCGTGCTCGAGAACATCGTGCGCTATGTCGAGCAGGGCATGAAGCCGTTCGACGCGGCCATCAAGGGCGCCAACGAGATCGGCTTCACGGTGCTGTCCATCACCCTGTCACTGGTGGCGGTGTTCATTCCGATCCTGTTCATGGGCGGGATCGTCGGCCGCTTCTTCTTTGAATTCGCCATGACCATCAGCATCGCCATCCTGCTGTCGGGGTTCATCTCGCTCACGCTGACGCCAATGCTGTGCTCGCGCATGCTCAAGGTGCACCACGGCGAGGAGAAGACGAGCCCGCTCTCGCGCGCATTCGAGGGCGCCTACAATCTAATGGCGAGGGGCTACCGCGTCACGCTCGACGCGTCGCTGCGCGTGCCCTGGCTGATGTGGCTGTTGACGATCGGCACGATCGTGGCCACGGGATTTGCCTTCGGCGCCGTGAAGAAAGGCTTCCTGCCGACCGAGGACACCAGCATCATCATCGTACGCACGGAGGCGGCGCCCGATATCGCCTTCTCGGCCATGCTGGACCGCCAGCGCATCATCTCCGACCGCATCCGCGCCGACCCGGACGTCCTCTACATCAATTCCAATGTGCAGCAGACGTCCTGGAACCCGACGCTCAACCGCGGCTCCATCTTCGTGCAGCTGAAGCAGCGCAGCGAGCGGGCCGGGAGGGCAAGCATCGCCGACGTGCAGAACAGGCTGCGGCGCAGCCTCGCCGGTGTTCCGGGCATCCGCGCCTTCCCCGTCCCGCTGCAGAATTTGCGCATCGGCAGCCGCAGCGGCGCGGCCCTCTATCAGTACACGCTGACCAGCGTTAACCAGGAGGAGCTCTATGCCAACGCGCAGCGCCTGATCGACCGGGTCAAGCAGGCCCCAGGCTTCGCCGACGTCACGAGCGACCTCACGCTGGGAGCTCGCCAGCTGAGCCTCGACATCAACCGCGATGCCTTGGCGCGCTTCGGCCTGACGATGGATCTCGTTCGCTCCACGCTCTACTCGGCCTTCGGCACGCGCAAGATCGCCACCGTCTACACCCCCTCCAACGACTACGCCGTCATCCTCGAGACGGATAAGGCCCTAACGCTCGACCCCGGCGTGCTGTCGAAAATCTACATGCGCTCCGCGTCGGGGCAGCAGGTGCCTCTGAGCACGGTGGCGACCGTCAAGCTCGGTCCGGGCCCCGTCTCGGTTGCGCGGCAAAGCCAGCTGCCGGCCGTCACCATCACCTTCAATCTGGCTCCCGGCACGACGCTGGGCGAAGCGGTAATCGCCATGCGCGACCTCGAGCGCGAGGTGAAGATGCCGCCCTCCATCACCGGGCAGTTCGCCGGCACCGCCCAGGTCTTCGAAAGCTCCTTTCGCGATCAGCCCCTGCTGATCGCCGCCGCCATCCTCACGATCTACATCGTTCTCGGCATTCTCTACGAAAGCTTCATCCATCCCATAACCATTTTGTCGGGACTGCCGTCGGCGAGCCTCGGCGCGCTGCTCACCCTCTATCTGTTCGACGTCGAACTGACGATCATCGCCATGATCGGCATCATTTTGCTGGTCGGCATCGTCAAGAAGAACGCCATCATGATGGTCGACTTCGCCATCGAGGCCCGATCGCGAGGCGCCACGGCGTTCGACGCGATCCGCGAGGCCTGCCTGCTGCGCTTCCGGCCGATCATGATGACGACGATGGCCGCACTATTCGGCACGCTGCCGATCGCGGTGGGCTGGGGAGCCGGCGCTGAGCTGCGCCAGCCGCTGGGTCTGGCCGTTGTCGGCGGCCTAGCCGTGTCGCAACTGCTTACCCTCTACATTACGCCGGCCGTCTATCTGGCCATGGAGAACCTCGGCGCCAGGCTCGGCGCGGGACGGCGGGAGCACATTCCAGCTGCCGCCGAGGAGGCACCGGAAAGGCCGCGAGCGGCCGCCGAGTAGGGCCTTGCGAGCTGCGCGCCGAGGGCAGAGCAATCTCCGATCAGCGTCGCTCGCTGTCATCCCGGGCTTCGCCGAACGCGAATATCCGACAGTCAGGGCACAGGCTGAGCGCTGGCCATCTGCGGCCCTGGGTGCCGGCTCTCGGGCCACCGCCCTCGGCCGCCATGACAAGACTCATCTAGCGCGCGGCCAGGCGCCCCGGCCGCCGGCTCATGGTGCACGGCACGCCGATCGGCACCCACGAGGTGTTGTTGAGAAAGAGGTCGCAGCGGGCGAGCTGCACGCCCAAGTGCGTCTGCATGCAGACCGTGTCGCCCAGGCGGTAATCGCTGTCCCGGAAGCGGCAGCGGCAGGGTATGACCTCGCCGGTCGCACCGCTGATCACTCCGTGATAGGGCGAGCTGGGCCACGCCGGGGGCGGAACCGCCGATGCGCCGCCGACCTCTCCGTCCGCTCCACGGACAGCAACGAGAGGAACCGCCAGCGCCGCGGCAGCGACGGCAACCCACAGGAGCCGGTGCTTGGACATCGCTATCCCATTGCGCGCGAGGATAGCATGCCGAACGGCGCGCCGGAACCGGCTCCAGTGGCACCTGTGCTATCGCCTGGCCGCCAGCGCCGGCCCGATCTGGATGCACAGGATGGCCAGGAGAATGAGCCCCGCGCCGCAAATTCCGAGCCCCGTCAAGCGCTCGCCGAGCAGGAGATAGCCCGCTGCGGCCGCGAACACGGTCTCCAGGCCTACGATCACGGCGGCCTCGGCCGGCGGCGTGTACTGCAGGGCCAGCGTCAGCAAGGTGAAGGTGAGCGCACTCGAGAGCAGCCCCACGAAGGCGATGTCGAAGGCCGCAGCGGCAAGGCCCGCCGTGGTCGGCGTTTCCAGCAGCCCCGCGCCGCAGGCAGCCAACACTGCGACCACCGAGAACTGCACCGCCGTGAAAGTGATGGGGCGGCGGTAGAGGGCGGCCTGACCAGTGATCACGACGTGTGCGGCCCACAGCACGGCGGAGACCCCGACCAGACGGTCACCCGGCGAGAAGGCGCCCAGCGTGCCTCCGCCCAGCAGCCACGTGCCAAACGCGGAGAGCGCCGCCGCCGGCCACACGAAACGGCTCGGTGCCTTCCCGCTCCAGCCCCAGGCGAGGAACGGCGTGATGACGACGTAGAGGGCGGTGAGGAAGCCCGCATTCGTGACGGTCGCAGTCATCATGCCGGTTTGCTGCAGCCAGGCGCCCAGGAAGAACGCAAGGCCACCCCAGAACGCTACGGCGAGAAACGCCCGCCCGACCGGCTCGGGCGCGGTGCGCGCCTCAAGCCAGGCCAGCGGCGCGAGCGCCACCGCCGCGAGAGAGCAGCGGGCGGCGACGAAGGTCAGCGGGCCGACATGGTCCATCGCCGACTTCTGGAACACGAAGGCGGTGCCCCAGATGGCGGCCGCAAACAACAGCGCGAGGTCGGCGTTGAGGCGATGCATTGCGATCGTGCTTGGCCTGGTCGTGCTGCGCCGTTGGCGAGCGATTGTCGCGGCCGGTAGCAGGATTTGCAGACGAGGATATGAAGGCGCCCGAAGCTCCCGCGCAAGGATCTACCGCCTTTGGCGTGCATGCGCTCCCTTGCCGGGCTAGGTTGTACCGCATCCCCGCCACATCGGGCCGGTCTACCGGCTGCCGCCTCCCAACGCTCAATCCCGCCGCCTGCACCCAGCTTTTCATCGTGAGGTTCTGATGCCCACCGCCGGCCCTTGGGGCTACATCGCCCCAATCGTGCTCCTCGTGTGCTCCAACGTGTTCATGACGATGGCCTGGTACGGCCATCTCAACTTCAAGGCGAAGCCACTTTTCCTGGTCGTTCTGGCCTCCTGGGGCATCGCCTTCATCGAGTATTGCCTGGCCGTGCCCGCCAATCGCTTCGGCCACGCGCTGTACTCGGCCGCAGAGCTGAAGACCATCCAGGAGGTGATCACGCTCGCCGTGTTCGCGGGCTTCTCGGTGGTCTATCTGAAGGAGCCGCTCGGCTGGAACCACGCGATCGGCTTCACGCTCATCGCCGCCGGCGCCGCGTTCGTGTTCTCGGGACGGGCGTGAGCACCTACAGCCCGCGCACCAGATTGCCAACCATCAGGACCATGTAGGCCACCATGGCCAGCCAGTATTCCTGGTGCGGGAGGTAGCGCGGCACGTTGATGCCGATGGCACCGAACTTGGAGACGAGCGCAAGGGCCGCCAGCAGAACCGAGATGAGGAAGACGAAGATCGACGGCGGATTGAGGCGCATGGATTCCCCCAGGGCGAATGGCGAGCAGCGAATAGTAGGAAGTCGGAAGCGAACGGAAAAGAGCACAGCCCCAACCGCCCACCGGCTATTCGCTCACGACGGTCTCCGGCTCGCAGGCGACGGGAAAGTTGACCGAATTGGCGACAAAGCACTTTTCGTGGGCGGGATGATGCAGCTCGGCCGCCTTGGCGGCGTCGCTCGCCCTGGCGATGGTTACCTTGGGATGCAGCGTCACCTGGGTGAAGTAGCCGCCTCTGGCCGCATCTTCCACCATCGTTCCCGTCGCCTCGTCGCTGTAGGCGAGCACGACGACCCCGGCATCCGAGCACAGATGCAGATACCAGAGCATGTGACAGCTCGAGAGCGCCGCCACCAACAACTCTTCCGGGTTCCAGCGGAGCGGGTCGCCGCGGAACGCGGGATCGGAGGAACCCGGCAGGTCCGGCCTGCCGGGCCGGCGAAACACGTGGTCGCGCGCATAGGCCTTATAGCCGGAGGTGCCCGAGCCGAGGTTGCCCGTCCATGTCAGCGCGCAGGTGTAGGAATGCGTTTTTCCGCCCATGACCGCGCTGTTCTCCTCCTCCGAGCCGCAGGACCCCGGCGGGGACGCGACCTCAGAGAGATTTGGCCGGCGCCGGCAGCGAAGGCGAGGCCGGCTCCGCCTCGATGATGAAGCGCACGGGTGCATCCGTCCGCTCACCTGTCTCGCCCGTGACACGGCACGTCACGAGCAGCAGCCGCATCGGCAGCGCACGTGCGGTGCGGGCCGCGTCGCCACCGATGGCCTTCAGAGCCATGACCTCAAGACGGCGCTCGCGACCGTCCGCGCCGGCAATCGTGATGCGGTCGCCGACAGCAAGGGCCTTGGCAAAGGGCGCGGGACTCTCGACCTCCGCGCGTGTCAGCCAGAAGCCCTCGTCGCCGACCGTAACGCCCTGCTGGATCGCATTCGTCGCCGTGGCCTCGAACGACAGGCCCGGCCTCGGGCCTTCCAGCGCCTGGTCGAAGCCGCGGCTGAGCAGGAGATCGGTGCGCAACGCCGCCACGCCCGCGGCCATCACGGCGGCCACGCCCGTCAGGACGATGACGCGGCTCTTGAATGTCGCGATGGTGACCATGATTCGTCTCCTGGGGATCGTCCTTTCAGTTCATATAGATGAAATTGGTGGAAGTGTGGAGGAGGGGTTGGGGTGAGGAAGACCCGCCTTGACCCGTTCAGCCCCTCCTCCACCCACTGCGCCGCTGGGAGGCATAAACGCGGCGCAGATGACGCCAGATGGCGAGATTGAACGCGGCCATAGCCGCAAAGGCCAAGCTGAACAGCAGGAGTGCGTGCCTAGGGCGGGCCTGCGGCCTGGCCTCGAACGGACGATCAGGTCGCGCAGCCGCCTGGGACGCCAGCGGAGCCGAAACGGCAGCTTGCCTTGCGAGGGTCGGCAGCGCGTGCGCGTGCGTGTGGGCAAAGGTCGCGGTGAAGATCACGGCCCAGAACAGGCTCAGCGCAAACGCGAAGTCGGCCAGCCAGCGCCGCACACCTCCGCTGCTTTCTCCGCGCATCATGGTCCCTACCCGTCCTAACCCCTTCCAGGTCCGCTTGTACTCACATCGAGCACTGCGACCAGCATCACCGCCCGAACTACCCTGCGGGGCGAGCGCTGGCCGGAAGTC
>Ga0111539_10010707_pt1 | contig 11544 bp, 10 predicted proteins | sample RhiMethybrSRZTD1_FD_79667 | JGI IMG/M metagenome (GOLD analysis project Ga0111539, IMG submission 79667) | Populus rhizosphere microbial communities from Tennessee, USA - Rhizosphere MetaG P. TD hybrid SRZTD1 (version 2) (version 2) | ecosystem: Host-associated > Plants > Roots > Rhizosphere >...
ACACGCGATCGATAGATGTACTGCCGGCCCTCGGCGCGGTGGCTGACGAGTCCGCGCTGCTCCAGCCGGACGAGCATCGTCGCCACCGTGGTCAGCGCGAGCCGCCGTCCCGTCATCGCGCGCTGGACGTCGGTCACCGACGCCTCGTCGCGCGACCACAGCACCTGCATGACGGCCAGTTGCAGCGCCGTCAGACGAGGAGGCGGCGCCGACGCCTTTCGTGGCATGCCTGAATACTACACCCGTAGGAGACGGACCGCCTCACAAGGCGGCTCTGAGTTCGGCGGACTTCGCCCGCGCTCATGGCAACGCCGGCGGCAAACCGGGTATCTTCCGTGTGTGGCAGAGTGGTCAGCGGAAATTACCGTCGATCCCGAGCTCGCTCGACGGCTCATCCGCGATCAGTTTGACGATCTCCCGACGACGCGACTTCGACTGCTTGGGACCGGCTGGGACAATACCGTCTATCTCGTCGATGAGGCCTGGGTTTTCCGATTTCCACGGCGCGAGATAGCCGTCGCGGGCATCGAACGGGAGATTGCGGTCCTTCCACGATTGACTGCTCTCCCGCTGGCGATCCCTACGCCGCGCTTCATCGGCACCCGCAATTCACGTTATCCGTGGCCGTTCTTCGGCGCACGCTATATTGCAGGAAGAGAACTCCCGGACGTAACCCTGGACGATGGGCGGCGGGAGGCCATGGGTGCAGCTCTCGGCCGCTTTCTGCGATCACTGCACGCCCCCGCGCGGCTCCAGTCGCTCGCCGAACTCCTTCCTGCTGATCCGATGGGCCGCTCGGACATGCGTCAGCGGGTCGAACGCACACGCGAGCGGCTAGAGGAGATTGGGCGCGCTGGTCTGTGGGCCATCCCAGAATCGGTGGCCGCCGTTCTCAACGCCGCTCGGGACCTGCCTTCGGTACCACCGACCGTCGTCGCACACGGCGACCTCCACGTCCGCCACCTTCTCGTCAACGTTGACGCGAGCCCCGCCGGTGTCATCGACTGGGGCGACGTTTGTCGCGCCGATCCGTCAATCGACCTTTCACTGTACTGGAGCCTGCTGTCACCGGCGGGTCGTGAGGCAATGCGCCACGCGTACGGACCCGTGAGCGCCGAGCAACTTCTTCGGGCTCGCGTTCTGTCGCTCTTCCTCAACGCCATGCTGGCGATCTACGCGAACGCCGAGGGGCTTCGGGCGCTCGAATGCGAGGCGATCGTCGGGCTGCAAAGGACGATGATCGTCTAGACGGAAGACCGCGAAACGCCGAGTAGTTTGCGCCAATCCAGCAAATCCAATCGCGGTGCGGTCACGACTTCACATACGCTACCTGCCTTCTGGGGAGATGGCGGTTTACGCGGCAGCTGGTGACCTGACGATTGTCGCGCTCAACGCCGCAGACCATCGGCTCCGGGATCTCGTCCAACGCACCGGAGACCTGACCATCGCGACCGATCTCGGGGTCCCACGCTCGACCGCGCGTGGATGGCTCCGCGCGGCGCCCCGAGTCGTGGTGACTGTGGACCTGGCGGACCTCACGGCGCCGGAACTCCGGCAGGAGATCCAGAAGCTCCGGCGACGCGTTCGGTGTCAGCAACGAACGTCTGGGGAAGGACCTTGATGGCGACGTTGCGATCGAGCTGGGTATCCCGCGCCCGATACACCTCGCCCATGCCGCCAGCCCCGAGGGCGGAAAGGATCTCGTACGACCCGAGGCGCGCCCCCTCGGCCAACCGCATGAGTGTGGGCTGATTTTAGTAGTGGCGTCAGATACCGCAACGATTAAATGGACCACGCCGAAAGCGCGGGCTGGCCAGCGATCTACACGCTTCATCGCGCACACGCCACCGGTATGGGGACACGAATGGTACTGCAGTCAGAGCCCTCGCCAGACCACCAAGTCGACGTCAAGTTTCTCGAGCGCATCGCGGGTACGCGCCGGCGGTTCTACCCATTCACGGCGATCGACGATTGCCCCCGCATTCGCGTGCTGAAGGTCTCCGATGGCTGCAATCAACGGACGGCCATCGGACTCATCGATGACGTGCTCCGGCGCTTGCCCTTCCGCGTCCTATCGAAAATGTCGGCTCGCGAAGGCGCAACCCGAGCCGGACTTCAGGTAACGCTCGAACGCGACCGCGCGATGCTCGTCACCAAACTCGATCAGAACGTCTACGCGCCATGGGCGGCCGTTCGCGGTGTGCCGGGATTGGCCCTCGTTATGAGCCAGCAGCCTCGACGCGAGGTCCGACGTCACTCCGGTGTAGTACCGCGGCGGTTGGGCATCGTTTCTCAGGATGTAGACCACGCGTCGAGGCGATGGCACACAGCGGAATGGTGCAAGGTACCTACCACGGGACGACTGTCCGAAGTGGCGGGATTCTGATGGTTTCCGGAAGAGGCCTTGCAGATCCCGCGATCAGGACTCCCGCAGAGGGTTCGCACGAATTCCGGGGATGGAGGTTTTGCAGACAGGGCCGGATTGTCTATGTTGTTGACTCGCTTTGCTTTCTGGTCGGCCCTGCCCCCCTCTTTTTCCCCGGTGGTTGGGCGCAATTGCTCCCAAGTTGTTCCGACGTCCTGCGAGGATGCGACGTCTCTCAATACGCAGTTTCACCGTCGTCACCCGAAACCTGCCCACTATGAGTACGACCGGCGTCGCCGTCGTGAATTCCTTCAGGTGACCCACGATATTCGCGACGTTGGCCGAACTGCGGGCGGGTTGAGTGCTCACGCGCCGCGACAGTCCGCCCGTGCGCAAGCGCCACCGCGTCGTCGAGGAGCATCTCTTTCCCTTCCTCACGGGCGCTGGCAAAGTCCTCGACTCCGAGCGACTGTTCGACAGCACTCATGTAGCGGTTCCGGATCCAGCTGATCTCCGGTGACAGTGCGCCGCCGACGCCTTCGAGCAATCTGTCGGACACGCCCCACAGCCGCGACGCGTCCCGACTGCGCCTTTCCGCGGCAAGCACTCCTGCAAAGATCTCGAAGCTCCAGGCGATACCACGCGGGTCCTCAAGTTGCCGGCAGAGCCCCAGAACCTCCGACGCCTGCCCACGGGCCTGTTCGTTCTGCCCGCGAACGAGGCTCAGGCGCGCCGACGCGGCGAGAACGATGCTGAGTCCCCAGATCTCGCCACCGAGGCGCTCCAATGCGATTGCTTCGTCATAGAGCTGCTGCGCACGTGGAAGGTCCCCGTTCTGAACAGCTACGTTGGCAAGCACCATCAGCGGGCCGGCAGGCTGCTCTGGTTCCTCGCAGCTCCGGGAGATACGCTCGGATTCCCGTGCCAACCCCGTTGCCTGCCCGTAGTCGTTGCGTTCGAGAGCCGCCAGAGCCTGCATGAACACCGCGAAGGAGGTCGTCCACGCGTCGCACTCCTGACGACCGATCGCCACCGCCTCGGCGATCACGTCGTCGAATGGCCGCCCTCCGAAGTGGTGCATATGGGTCAAGCCGATCAACGCACGTGCCCGCACCAAGGGCGGGATGTCGCCGCCGAGGGCGACCGCTCGTTCGAGCCAGAGCCGACCTTCTTCGTACAACCCACGCTTGCTCCAGAACCAGAACAGGGCTCCAGCCAGTTCGACCGCCTTGTCGGCGAACGCCGGACTCGACAATCCCCAGTCGAGCGCCGCGCGAATGCTGTCCTGCTCTACTTGCAGCCGACGGAGCCAATGAAGCTGCTCGTGGTGCCGGGTGCGATGGAGCACGCCGCGGAACTCGTGGAAAAAGAACTCGAAGTGGCTCGCGCTCAGCCGAGTGATGCCATCAGGCTCGGCATTCCGCGCGCGGACGAACTGACGGATCGTTTCAAGAAGCCGGTAGCGCCGGTCTCCGAGCCCGGTCTCGGCGACGATGAGCGATTTGTCGACCAACCGTGTCAACAGGTCGAGGATGTCGTGCGCCTCGACGCCATCCCCGCTGCAGATCTGCTCGGCCGCGTCGAGTGTCCAGGTTGCCGGGAACACCGCCAGGCGGCAGAGCAGTTCGCGTTCGGATGGCGAGAGCAGTTGGTAGCTCCAATCGACCGTGGCCTCGAGCGTGCGCTGACGGGCGACCGCGTTTCGTGCGCCGCCGGTCAGCAGCCGGAATCGATCCTCCAGCCTGCGCTCGATCTGCTCCGGTGACAGGACGACGATGCGGGCGGCAGCCAGCTCAATCGCCAAAGGAATGCCGTCGAGGCGCCGGCAGAGCCGAACAATGGCGGCAGCATTCTGTAGCGTCGGCGCAAACGCCGGTTCGAGACCGCGCGCACGCTCGAGAAACAACTGCGTCGCCTCGAAGGCGGCAAGGGCGTCGGTCGTCAGCGATGGCGTCAATTCCGGGATCAACAAGGACGGGACCCGGTAGACGATTTCGCCGGACACGCCAAGGGGTTCCCGGCTCGTTGCCGCGATGCGCACGGCCGGCGCCTCGGTGAGCAGCGCCTGCACGATCTCGGCGCACGACGGCACGAGGTGTTCGCAGGTGTCCAGGATGAGCAGCATGTCGCGGTCCCGCAGAGTGTCGAGCAACACGTCGCGGGCGGATCGTTGCCGGCCTTCTCGAAGGCCGAGCGCCGTGGCGATCGCCTGCGGCAACAGTTCCGGCAATGAGAGCGGCGCGAGATCGACGAGCCACACGCCGTCGCGGAAGTCACCACACAAGTCGCGGGCCAGGCGCACGGCCAGCCGCGTCTTGCCGACGCCGCCGGCGCCAGTCAGGCAGAGCAGGCGCGTTCCCGCGAGGATTCCCGGCAACTCGGAGAGCTCCCGCCGGCGGCCGACGAAACTCGTCAGCTCCGCCGGGAGATTGTGGCGAGGTGGGACCACCCGCACTGCTCGGACCCCTGGATTCCTGGGGGCTGGCGAAATATCCACGACCTGGACCGGTTCGACAAACCGATATCCCCTTCCCGGCACTGTCTCCACGAACCGCGACAACTCGCGCGAGTCGCCCAGCACCTGCCTAATCCTCAGGATCGCGGTGTGAATGCCGGCATCTGCATCAGTGTGAACGTCCGGCCCCCATAAACGTCGGGCGATGGCTTCGCGCGTGACGAGCTCCCGGGGGCGGTTCAACAGCATCAATAGAACGTCCATGGGCTGCGGGGCCAGTCTCACTGCCCGGCCGCTCTGCCGCAGCTCGTACGCAGACACATCCAGCTCGAACTCGCCGAAGCGGTATTTCACGAGTGGATCCTACCGCCATCAAGAAAAATTCAGGACTCTTTCCAGCTCATGTCGATGGCAAACCCGGGTGTCAACCCTGCACAATCGGGCTCCGGCAAGACCAACTGAAGGGGTCTCAAATGGCGTCATGGTCCGGACGTTTCCTCGCCCGCGCGATCGCCCTTTCGCTAACCGCTGCAGTCCTCCTGGTTCATCCCGTGCTGCTCGCGACCGAGCAGGAGGAGGGACGCGGCTGGTTAGGCACTTGGGCCGTCAGCCCCCAGGCGGTAGCCGATCCTCTCCCGATCAACGGGCAGACCTTGCGGCAGATCGTCCACACGAGCATTGGTGGTGACACCGTGCGTATACGCCTGTCGAACACGTACGTCACTGGGGATGTTGTCGTCGGCGCTGCCAGCGTGGCGCTGAGCGCGGGCGGAGCGGCGACTGTCGATGGCACCACTCGAAGCCTGCGATTCAATGGCTCGCCAACGATCACCATCTCCCCGGGCACGCTCGTGGTCAGCGATCCGGTGAGGCTGTGGGTACCGGCCCTGGGCGATGTGGCGGTGAGTATTTACTTGCCGGGCGATGTAGGCGCGACCACTCGTCACGACGTCGGGCTGCAGACGAACTACCTCTCGGCCCCCGGAGACTTCACCGATGCGAACGATTTCAGCGGGACGACGACGCAGTCCTATCACTTCCTGACGGCGGTAGAGGTCCGCGCCTCGAACAAATCGAGGGCCGTCGTGACAGTGGGAGACTCGGTCCCCGACAAATTCGCTTCGACACCAGACATGAATCAGCGCTGGCCGAACCTCCTGGCTGAGCGCCTGCAGTCGCATGAGAGAACTTCGGACGTCGCCGTGCTGAATCCGGGTGTCAGCGGCAACCGCGTCCTGCACGATCTGGTGGGCACCGGGTCCCTCTTCAGACTCGACCGCGACGTGCTGGTGCAAACCGGCGCGGCGCACCTGATCGTCCTGCAGGGGAACGTCGACATCCTCATTCCTGACTTGATCGGGATCCCCACCCAGAACGTGAGCGCGGCGCAGATCATCCAGGGTCACCGGCAGATCATCGATCGCGCCCGTGCGATGGGTCGGCGCGTCTACGGCGGGACACTTAATCCCGTGGAAGGCTTTCCCTTCCCTGGCTTCTGGACCACCGTCATGGAGGCGAAACGCCAAGCCGTGAACCACTGGATCCGAACGAGCCGCGCTTACGACGCGGTCGTTTCACCTGAAGCACATTTACGAGAAGCTGCAGGTCCACTCGAAGACCGAGGCGGTCGCCAAGGCCCTCCGCGAACGCCTCGTCTGACTGACAGCTCGTCCGGCCCTTTTCCGCATACTCTCAGGGTAGTTACCCCTTCGGCTGCGAATAATGCCGTCCTGAAAAGGGGAATCGCAATGAGATCCAGCCCTGATCGAGCCGGCCGGATGCAGGACAAGCGGGACATCGTCGCGTTCATGAAACTGCTGGACTAACACCCCCGACAACAAAGGAGAACACGCCATGAAACGGATCGGAGTCTCCATTCTCACCGCGATCGCGCTGATGCTTCTCGCGACCGCCGTTCCCGCGGCCGCGGAAACGCGAATGTACCGGGCGACCTTCGTCGAGATCGGCGGCGACAACGGAACAGGGTCGTCGTGCGACAGCGGGACGATCAGCGGGATGGGGCATGTTGCCAACCAGTGCATCCAGTTCGACGCCTGCGGGATCAATTGTCACGAACGGACGATCGAGTTCGAGGATGGCAGCTCGGTGCTGATTGTCGAAAGCGTCGTCGGGGTGATCACTCACGGCGACTCGACCGGGTTCCTGGAGATCACGCAGAGGATCGTCGAGGGCACCGGCCGGTTCGAGGGAGCGACCGGCAGCGGTACAGGGCTCGTCAACCTCAACGCAGGAGCCGTGATCGTCGCCTCCGGCACGATCACCCTGCCCGATGACGACCAGGATTGAGACGCGGGCCCCGGCGCCGCTACCGGTGCTTCAGCAGGTAGTAGACGACGTAGAACCAGGACAGCACGCCGTGGATGCAGGCCTAGAGAACGGACTTGTTGAGACCAGGAAATGGTGATCGCCAGGGCGCTGCCAAATCCGATTCCCGCCTTGGCGGCCTGGGTCGTGTCGGCCATTCAGGACCTCTCTGCGTCTGACTTGTCTCGAGGAGCCCGGCCGCGTTCGCCGGGCTCCGCCCGCTACGGTTCCCGGGACGAGAGATACGCCAGCAGATCGACGATATCGGCGTCGGTGAGGTTGGCGAGCACCGGCATCATCAGTGCCGTCATGGCGCCCTTGCGGGTACCGAGCTTCATGTCGTACATCTGCCGTGCCAGGTAGCTCGGCGAGCGGCCGACCAGGCGCTGGAGGACCGTCGAGGCATGGGCTGGTGCCTGCAGACGATCGCGATGCTCGAAGCCGCCGCGGGTCGGCCGCGCGAGGCGGCCATGATTTACGGCGCGGCCGAAGCTCTGCTCGAGAGGGGCGGCGCGACGGGTCAGACGACCGTGACGCGAGTGCAGGATCGATATCTGAGCCAGGCGATCGCGCAGATCGCATTCGGCGATGCCGCCGCGACCGGACGCGCTTTGCCGGTGCAGGACGTCCTCGACATGGCGAATAGCAGTCGGTCTTGAGTTCCTCGACGGCGGAGGACATGGCGCGCTGTTGGCGGCCGTCCTGCGCAACAAACCGAAGGCCCGCCGCATTCTACTTGACCTGCCGCACGTCGTCTGGGGAGCCGGGGACACCTCGCTGCGGCAGAAATCGCCGACAGGTGCACGTCGATTGTGGTGATTTTTTCGTGTCAGTCCCGGCCGGCGGAGACGTGTACCATCAACATCTGGAACCCAGCGTTCCCAGCCTAGTTGCACGCGTTACGCGCCCGAACGGCGGCCGGGATCGTCGCGGCTCCACGAAACGGTTCGCGGTGGGCTGAATTCCGCTTCGGACTCGAGGTGCATGTCGTTCCAGGAGCTCCACCCCTCCTGCTCGGTCTTGTAGGCCTCGGCGTCGATGATGCGCGGTCGCATCGCGACGATCCGCGAGTCAGGCTTCCGAGCAATGATCCACCGCAGCGCTCGCTCGACGGCGAAGCCCTGAAGTTCCAGCGTCTGCTCCGGCGACGCATGCCATCGTCCGGTCTTCTTCGAGCCCACCTGGTGAAAATCGCGAGGCGGGGAGAGATTGGCATGATGAAGTTCGAGTTGTGCCTGCCCCATCCGGCTCCGAAGTCGTATTCACCGGGCTTCATGTAGTTGAGTGCCAGCACCGGATTGTCGGTTAGCGGCCACTCGGCGTCGGCGGCGAGCTTCATGACGCGCCAGCGGTGCTGGCAGAACAAATGGATGCGGTCGGTGAGCATCCGCTTCATGAACCGTAGCTACGCGGTTCGAGACGAGCTGACCTGCGCCTGAACGAGTGCCAGCCCGTTCCCGCGGGGGACCGGGTCGAACGTCACGCGGCGTTTCTCGCGCAGGTAGTTGCGGTCGTCCTCGGCCTCTTGGCTCTCCGCCGCGATCTGGGCTGCCGACTTCTGTCCAAGCTCGCTCAGCACGGACTCGAGCGTCCTTAGCATGTCCTCGTTGATTCGGCGCACCCATTCGACAAAGTACAGCGGCGTTCGCATCTGCTGCGCGGCAACGAACTTCGCGATGGCATACCAACCGGCGGGCTTCATCTTGAAGTTGTCGATCACCTTTTCGATGGCAGCCTGACCGGGTTCCTCGATCTCGCGAGTGATGAACTTCTCGAAGTCGTCGCCCTCCTGGTCGCCCTCGAACGTCGTGTAGAGGTCGCGCTGCTTGGTCAGGCTCTTGATGGCGCACAACTGCCACGGGTCGATCTTCTCGCTCGGCCCAAGCAGCCGGTAGGCCCAGACGTTCACGCCCGTCGTCGGACCAGCGACGTAGGGTGGCTTGTGGAACGTAGTGGGATTCGCGGGTGATGCCGGACATGTTAATGGGCTGACCCGATGACCTCAGCACGCAGCTGAGTCGACAAGTAGATCGGTCTGGCGAGAAGCCCTAACGATGCGCGCGCACGCGATGTCGAAGTACTTGGCGTCAATCTCCACGGTCTGTTAATCATCGTCCGCCTGATCGCGTTACACTGCGCCGTGTCCGAAGGCGGAGGTTCTCCACACCTCCACCCTTGCACGCCCACTTCTGCAGAAGACATTGAACGCCAGTCAGTTGTGGATTGCGCAGTTCGGATCCCACGGCGTTGTAGGAACAAATTGGGAACACTGCGCGGCGCGATGAGCCGCGCCGCGTTCGCGAAACAGTGATTTTTCGTGAGGAGTTTGGAGGCGCCGCCCGGATTTGAACCGGGGATGGAGGTTTTGCAGATTTAGTGGGGTCGTGAATCGTGTTGTCTCGTGCTGGTCTTTGGTCTGTCCAGCTCCCCCGTTTTGCCTCGTATTAGGGCCCTATTGGACTACATTCGGACTACAGCTTGCCGGTGATTGCTCAACCCGCGATCTGCGGCTTAGCGGCAGCGAGGAGTTGCCCGCCATCGGTGAAGTCGAGCGGTGCACGCGGTTGCATGCCGCTGGCGACCGCGATGCCGATCGCTGCGAACTGAGCCCCCAATCAAAAGTTCAATTTGCGACTGACGCCCGGCTGTTCAAGTCCTTTGACCTTCAGAGATCAGAGCAGTTCGCGTGGCTCAAGGCCTCCCCTTCGATGTCGGCAAACGGGGTAGGGTTCGCCCGCGCACCCTGTCCCCCCTGGACCGCTAACGGACTGGAATGAGGGTCCATCGCCGCGACGACAAAGGGGGTTCGTGCCGTCGCGGCTGAGTGAGTCCGTCTTAACAAACCGAGCGCCGTAACAACATCCCGGTGCACACCGCGCCGGGAGGCTTCTTTCGTCACCGGATGTAACCCAGATCCTCGGGCAGCGGCGAACCGATCGGCAGCTCGAAGAACCGTGCCGGTTCGGGATGAGTGATCAGGTTCGCGTCAGAGGCGAAGAACGTCGCAATCTGTCGTTGAACGGAGAGGCCGATCTCTACGAATCCGAGTGGCGCGCCGAACATGAATCCGTGCGGGTTCTTCGGCAGCGTCGGCCGCTCCGCGGAGGCGAGGTCGTGCCGATACAACATCGTCAGATCCGCCAGATCGCCGGCGCGTATCATGGCTGTCGTCGCCGGATTCGGCACCGCCTGGTCTCCTCTCGCGAGCTGGAGGATGAGCGGCTTGACCGCCATGCCGGCGAGCGGGGCTTTCCGCAAGTACGGCGACCACGCAACGGCATCGGCGGACTGCATCGCCCACTCGGCGTGCTCGAAATAGTCCTGGAGCGCGATCGCGCCGGGCACGTCGTTGACCACTGGTGACCGAACCACCCGCGTCGTTCCGTCTTCGAGCGTCACCGTCAGGGGAAGGCCGTTTCTAAGCGGCCTGTTCTCGTCGTATCGAGTCGGCCCCGCGATTGACACACCGTCGATCTGCGTGACGCCCGGCGCGTTGATCAACGATGGCATTCGGGCCGCGAGAGAACTGCCCAAAAGAGGACGGTCGCCGAAGTTGTTGAGTGCGCGGCTGGTCCGCGGGCCGCCGGGGACGTTGAGCACCCCGGCGCGGACGCCAGGCTCGATAGCCAACAGCGACGCGCCGTACATGCCGCCGAGCGACTGCCCGAAGTAGTAGATGCGCAACGGATCGAGGTCCGCCACTCCGTCGCCATCGACATCCACGCCGGTCTGGATCGTGCGCACCAGCTGGATCATGTCAGCCACACTCTGGCGGAACCCGTCGCGGTCGCCGACGATCACCTGCGGCGCCGCAGCGGCGAAACCCTCTCTGGCTTCGATGATGCCATCGCCGTTCTGGTCGATTCCCCGCCCACCCGACTTGAACGTCACGGTTGCCGCGCCGGCAGTGCTCAGTGATACCGTGAGCGTGCCGTCCCCACCGAACCCGTGTCCGACGAGGTTGATCGCGAGCGTGGCGATGCCCTGTTCCGCCATGGCAGCGGCAACGTTCGGCACTCCGCCCCCACCGTCCTTGCTGACGCCACCGCCATGGCCGAAAATCGCTACAGGCCATCCTCCGGTTGGCGCCGCGCTGGATGGCAACACGAGCGTGAAGTAAATCTCGTTCTCACCCTGGACGACGGGCGTGCGGGTGCGGCTGCCGACGGCCGGGATGAACTCGCCCGGGTGCACTTCGTAATCCGACGAGCGATACTTGCCGAACGCGATCCGCCCGACCGCTCCGGGCACCACACGAAGCGCTGGCAGGTTGACGGCGACCGGCGTGCCGAGCGGTCCCTGCGCGCGCGTCTGCTGGCGCCAGGCGATGCCCGCGACGGCGTCGAGCGGGAATACCGTGCGTTCGCCGCCGGACCCCAGGAGAAAATCGGGCGGCGCG
>Ga0111539_10010708_pt1 | contig 11544 bp, 6 predicted proteins | sample RhiMethybrSRZTD1_FD_79667 | JGI IMG/M metagenome (GOLD analysis project Ga0111539, IMG submission 79667) | Populus rhizosphere microbial communities from Tennessee, USA - Rhizosphere MetaG P. TD hybrid SRZTD1 (version 2) (version 2) | ecosystem: Host-associated > Plants > Roots > Rhizosphere >...
GCGCCGGTGGACACGTTCCACACGCTCCGCCTGAACGCGCGGCACCAGACCACCTGGCACTCGTCGTACGGCGGCGATCCGACGCACGCGCTCTACGTCCAGGACAACTACGCCCGCGACACGCTCTTCGACATGGGCCAGCCCTCGAACCACTTCCTCTACGTGCACCTGTACCTGAACGGCATCTACTGGGGCCTCTACTCTCTTCACGAGCAGGCCGACGAGGACTACCTGTCGTCGTACTTCGGCGGCGACCCGGAGGACTGGGACGTCTACAAGGACGGTCCCCTCGAGAACGGCACGGCCGACGCCGCGAACGACCTCGCGGACCGCATCCATCAGGACCTGAGCGTGCCCGCCAACTACGACGCCGTGCTGGCGGTGATCGACGTCGACAACCTCATCGACTACATGCTCATGAACTTCTACGTCGGGAACCGCGACTGGTTCTCCAACTGGTACGCGGGCCGCCGCCGCGTCCCGGACGGGAAGTGGATGTGGTTCGCATGGGACTCCGAGATCATTCTCAGCGGATACCAAGAGTCCGTCCTCGGCTTCGGGGGGCCCCTCGGCGTGTACGGGCGCCTCCGCGACGACAGCGCCGAGTTCCGCCTCCGCTTCGCCGACCACGTCCGGAAGCATCTCTTCAACGGTGGCGCGCTCACGCCCGATCAGGCGGCCGCGCGGCTCACGCGCAGCACGGACACGATCCAGAGCGCCGTGATCGGGGAGTCGGCCCGCTGGGGCGACAAGCTCTTCCCGGACAAGCCCTTCACGCGCGACGAGCACTGGCTCGTCGAGAAGCAGCGGCTGCTGCTCGAGTACTTCCCGCGCCGCACCGACGTGCTGCTGTCGCAGCTCCGCGGCCCCGGCCTCTACCCGACCGTCGACGCGCCCGACTTCAACCAGCACGGCGGCGACTTCCTGCCCGGGTTTGCCCTCACCATGAGCGCGCCCGCGGGCACCATCTACTACACGCTCGACGGCAGCGACCCGCGGCTCACGGGCGGCGCCGTCTCGCCGGGCGCGCAGGTGTACGGCGCCCCGATCCCGCTCGCGACCAGCGTCACGGCCTCGGCCCGCGCGCTGTCCGCCGGCAAGTGGAGCGCGCTCACACAGGCGAGCTTCTCGAAGGCCTCGCCGGTGCGCGTGACGGAGATCATGTACAACGCGCCCGGCGGCAGCGACTTCGACTACATCGAGCTGGCCAACATCGGCGGCGCGGCAATCGACCTCGCGGGCTATGCCCTCAGCGAGGGCATCACGTTCACGTTCCCCGCCTACTCGCTCGCCGCCGGCGCCCACGTCCTCGTCGTGAAGAACCAGGCGGTCTTCGAGACGCGCTACGGGACGGGGAAGCCCATCGCCGGGCAGTACGGCGGCAACCTGAGCGACGGCGGCGAGCGGCTCGCCGTGCTCGACGCCTCCGCCGGCGCGATCCAGGACTTCACCTACGACGACGCCTGGTATCCGAGCACCGACGGCGGCGGGTTCTCGCTCGTCATCCGCGACGCCACCGCCGACCGCGCGGTGTGGGACACGCCCGCCGGCTGGCGCGCGAGCACGTTCCTCCACGGATCGCCGGGCGCCGCCGAGCTCCGCGCCTGCGCCGACGGCATCGACAACGACGGCGACCTCGCGGTCGACCTCGCCGACCCCGGCTGCGCGACCGCGTCCCAGGATCTCGAGGATCCGGCGTGCAACGACGGCGTCGACAACGACTTCGACGGCGACGTCGACCTGGCCGACGCCCAGTGCGCCGCGGCGAGCGAGGTGTCCGAGGCCGCGAATCCGGTCGACCCGTTCCTCTGCTACCGCGTGCGCCGGAACGCCGCCGGAACGCCGCTCGATCGCGTCGACGTCACGTTGACCGATGCGGTCGACGGGACGGTGGTGAACACGCTCGTCCGCGAGGGCGCGCTCTGCCTGCCGGGGGCGCTCAACCACGCGCCGGTCCTGGATTCCACCACCTTCGCCGAGAGCTACTACATCCGCGCCAAGCCGGGGCAGCCCGGGCACGTCGGCCGAACGGGCGTCCGCGTCGAGAACGTCTTCGGCACGATCTTCGTCGACACCAAGGGCAGCAACCGGCTCCTCGTGCCGGCGGCGGCGAGCCTCGCGAGCCAGCCGTCCGCGCCCGATCCGGGTGCGCACGACGTCGATCACTACAAGTGCTACCGCGCCTCGGTCAGCCGCGGGAGCCCGGCCTACTTCCCGCGCTTCGCGCAGGCGAGCCAGGCCGACGCGTTCGAGGACCGCGACTACGGCCTCCGCCGCCCCGGCCACCTCTGCGCGCCCGTCGACCAGGACGGCTCGGGCATGAAGAACCCCGACGGCTACCTGCTCTGCTATCCGGCAAAGGCGACGCGCTTCTCGACGGCCCACGTGAAGCGTGTCGGCGTCTACGTCGCGAACGAGCTCGGGAACGAGCGCCTCGACACCCTGAAGGAAGAGGAGCTCTGCGTCCCGAGCCGCGTCGTCTCGGGTCTCTGAGCGTCGTCCCGCGCCGCTCGTGGAATCGCCGGGTTTGACTCGGCGCGGCTCGCCGGCGCGTAGTCGGAGGGTGGAAGCGCTCGCCCGCACCGTCCCCGCGCGCGCCGTCGCGCGCGAGGGCGTCGGCGTCATCCTCGCCGCGTCGGTCCTGTTCGGGACGATGGCGCTCTTCGTCCGCCTCGCGGCGCGCGAGATGCCGCCGGTGCAGATCACCTTCGTCCGCTTCGTCGGCTCGTTCCTGATCCTCCTCGTGACGACGCGCGGGCGCGGGCTCGCGCGCCGCGGCCCTCGGGGCCCGCTCGTCCTCCGCGGCCTGATCGGCGCGGCCGCCATTTCCCTCTACTTCGTCGCCATCGCGGGAGCCGGGGCCGGCCTCGCGACGCTCCTCCAGAACAGCTACCCGGTCTTCGCGGCGAGCTTCGCCGCCCTGCTCCTGCGCGAGCCCTTCTCGGCGCGGCTCGTGGCGGCGCTGGCGCTGAACTTGACGGGCCTCGGCCTGGTGCTCGCGCCCGAGGCCCGCCTGCACCCCGCGGCCGTGATGGGAGCCCTCGCCGCATGCGCCGCGGCCCTCCTCTCCGGCGGCGCCGTCGTGGCCGCCCGCCATCTCCGCCGTACCGAGAGCGCCTCGGTGATCACCACCTGGTTCATGGCCGTCGGCATGGTGGTGACCGCGCCGGCCCTGGCGATCGGCCTGCCCGCGCCGAGCGTGCCGCTCGTCCTCGCGCTCTTCGGCGTGATCGTCACCTCCGTGGCCGGCCAGTGGCTGCTGCACCACGGGCTCGGGTTCATCTCCGTCGCCCGGGGAAGCCTCATGGCCGCGACCAGCGTCCTCACCGCGACGGTGCTCGAGGCGATCGTGCTCGGCGAGCACCTGGGCGCGCACGTCCTGGTCGGCGCGTGCTGTATGATCGCCGCCGTCGCGCTCGCCACCGACCGATAGTGCGCGCGGAAGGAGGCTACCGCCTGCCGGCCGGCGTTGTGCTACATCGCGGCGCATGACGCGCACGCTCGCCGGCACCGACATCCCGCTTCCCGATCTCGGCCTCGGCACCTGGGCCTGGGGCGACCGTTCCACCTGGGGGATGAACGGCTACGACTCGAGCTACGACTTCGAGACCATCAGGGCCGCGTACACCACCTCGGTGCGCGCCGGCGTGACGCTCCTCGACACCGCGGAGATGTACGGCAACGGCGAGAGCGAGCGCATCATCGGCCGCCTGCTGCGCGAGGACGCCGAGCACCACGACCGAATCGTCGTGGCGACGAAGTTCATGCCCTTCCCGTGGCGGACGCCGTTCGCGGGCGCGCTCATGGGCTCGCTCCGCGCGTCGCTCGACCGGCTCGGGCTGCCGTGGGTACACCTCTACCAGATTCACGGCGCGATCAGCCTGCGCTCCGCCCGCACCGAGGCGGCGGCGCTGGCGGCAGCCTTCCGCGCGGGGCTGGTCAAGGCGGTCGGCGTCTCGAACTACTCCGAGCGCGAGCTGCGGACGATCCACGCGGCGCTCGCCGCGCACGGCATCCCGCTCGCGACGAACCAGGTGGAGTACTCGCTCCTGCGCACGATGCCCGAGCGCGGCGGCCTGCTCCGCGCCTGCGCCGAGCTCGGCGTGACCGTGCTCGCGTACTCCCCGCTCGGCATGGGCCGCCTCACCGGCAAGTACGACGCCCGGAACCCGCCCCCGGGTCGGCGCAACTTCTCCGCCTTCCCCATGGAAGAGATCGACCCCATCGTCGCCGAGCTGCGGCGCATCGGCGCCGCGCACGGCGGCCGCACGCCGTCGCAGGTGGCGCTCAACTGGATCATCTGCAAGGGCGCCGTCCCCATCCCCGGCGCCAAGAACGCCGCCCAGGCGGAGCAGAACGCCGGCGCACTCGGCTGGCGGCTCACCCAAGACGAAGTCGCCGCGTTGGACCGCGTCGCGAAGAACGGCCAGCGGGGCATCTTCAACCGCGTCTGGCAACACGGCTAGGGAGCGCCGCACGAGTCGGGGTCCGGGGCTTCCCGGCGCGAAGTCGGGCGGAAAGAACGCCCCACCCGTACGCCGCGGCCCCTCAGCCCTACCGCAGGGGCTCCCGACTCGCGCCGGGAAGCCCCGGACCCCGACCATTTGCTACGGACAATCCATCGCCGTGTCGCAGAGCTCCGAGCTGCCCGGCAACGCCACCGCGCCCGGCCCCGGCAGGTTGGCAGCCGCGTCGATCGTCGCGTTGAACGTCGGCGGGATGCAGAAGACGCTCACGAGCGTCGAGGCATGCGGGCCCGAGTCGGTGAGGTCGCCCGCAGGCGAGCCCACGGCGTTGATGGTGCGCACGGCGTTGCCGTTGGGGCCGAACGCGCCCTGCGTTTGCTGCTCGCATGCCTCGTACGTGGGATCGCTGCAGACGCCGACCGCGGTCCGGTTCTCGAAGCACTTGACCGGCGGGTTCTGGAACGCGAGCGTCAGGTCGGCGTCGCGACAGTAGCCGCAGAAGACACGCGCCTGCGTACCCGACGCCGACGCGGTGTAGCTCACGGTCCCGGAGGTGAGCTTGAAGCCGATGGGCAGCGTACCGATGCTGGCGCTCACCAGAGGCGGGCAGTCGTGGCTGGTCGGGAACGGAGCGCCGAGGTCGCTCGACTGCGGCGTGCACGCCATGCCGTTGTTGGTGCCGCCCTGGCAGGTGCCGCTGCTCGGCACGCCTGGCGAGCCGCCGGTGCAGAGCGGGCACGGCTGGATGCCGGGCTCGGTCGTGAGGCTGTCGCCGGTGAGGAAGATCTCCGCGCCCAGCGGGAGATCGATGTTCTCCGTCCCCGTCGAGCAGTTCGTGGTGCCGGAGAGATCGCTCGCCACCGTGTTGATGACGCAGGTGCTGGTCGGCGTGCTGTTCGCGTTGGGGATCGGGAGCGGCGCGCCGAAGCGGCATCCCGTCGAGCTGCAGTTGAGGTTCGTCCCGGTCTCGTTCGACGTGGTCGGGCCGAGCGTCGCATCCTGACCGGTACACGACGTGATGCGGCTGATCGTCTGCCCGAGATCGGGCACGAGCGCGGGCAGCGGCACGGAGTTGCCGCCGCCGCCGAAGGACAGACCGCCGCACTGGATGTCCGGCTGCGAGGCGTACGGCGCCCCCGTCGCCGTGAAGATGTCGCCGCAGTCGCCCGTCGCCGCGACGGTCGAGAAGCTCAGGAACTGCTCCCCGTTGCAGCACGCCGCCACGAGCGTCGTGGACGTCGAGCCGCCGGTCGTCGTGGTCGACGTCGTCGACGGCGTGGGAATGCTGGTGGTGCTCGACGCGAGCGTCGTGCTCGTCATGCTGCTCGAGGTCGACGTGGTCGGCCGCACGGTGCTCGACGTCGTGAGCGGCGGCAGCGTCGGCGGCAGGCAGCTGAGGCACGGCTTGCAGGTGACCGCGCACTGCGAGCCCAGGCGGCACGGATTGCAGAGCGTGGAGCAGAAGCTCGGCAGGAGGCAGACGCCGATCATGCCCGGCGCGCTCACGCTGCCCGGACCCGGCGCGTCGACCAGGTTGTCGACGAGGGCGTTCTCCGACCCCGGCGCGCAGAAGTTGCCGGCGATCGTCGTGGAGAACAGCGACGGCCCGCCGAGGAGCGGCGTGCCCTGCTGGCGAATGGTGCGTGCGCCCACGCCGGTGCCGAACGCCCCCGGCGTGCGTTGGTTGGGACAGAAGTTGCCGTCGGGCGACGTCAGCACGGACGTCCCGCTCGACAGCGTGAGCGGGCTCACGTCGAGCGCGCCCAGGAACTGCGTCGGATCCGGAAGGCAGTCGAAGCTCGTCCCCGCCGATCCGACGCCGCCCGCACACGGTTGCCCGGCGCGGGCGCCGGCCGTGCAGGTGCCCCCGACGCAACGCGGACACGGCGACACGGGGTCGCCCGTGAGGTAGAGCCGCGCCGCGAGCGCGAGCGTCAGCGACGACGCTCCGGTGGTGAGATTCGCCGTCCCACAGGGGTCCGTCGCGATCACGTTGACGGCGCACGCCGACAGGGCCGGCGTCGGGTTCGGGACCGGAATCGGAGCGCCGAAGAGGCAGTTCGCGTCGAGCTGGCAGTTGCCCACACCGCCACCGCAGTCGGCGTCCCCCGCGCAGAGGCCGTTGCCATCGGTCCCGGCGTTCCCGTTCACGCAGTGTCGCAGCGGGCCTGCGCCGCGCGTGCAGTTGGACGGGCCGCTCCCCCGGCTCGCGGCCAGCGTGAGCGCCGTGCCGCTGACCCCCGACACGTCGAGCCAGCTATTCGAGCCGTCAGGCAGCTTCGCGGCCGGCAGGCTCGTCGCCCTGCCACCGCCGAGGTAGAAGCACCCGAGCCCGAGGTTGCCGATCGTCGCACCCGCGGCATCGAGGACGTCGCCCGAGAACGGCGGAGACGGCGGCGGCGACATGCCGGGCCCCCCGCAGTCGGCGCTGCCGGGGGTGATCGTGAAGCTGACGGACCCGAGCGCGAGCGTCGGCGGCGGGCATGAGGCGACCGCCGCCGATGCGACGGTCGTCCGGAGCAGTGCTGCCACGAACGTGACGAGCGCGACCGTGAGAGTTCGTGAGCATGGCATGATGCAATCTCCCAGGATGCTCGGCGTTGGACGCACTACAGCAAGATTCGCCGGCGTCGTCTCACACCTGCGCGGCCGCAAACAGACGAAAATCCCGCACAAAAATCGGTGAGCGGCGTTTTCGCGCTGCGCGCTCCGGATCGATTCCGCCCGCGCAAGTGCTCTTCGCCGGCAATTTCTACGGGCGCGCGCCCAAACGCTGGGACCGGACCGCGACGCTACGGACTGCCGTGTACTGGCCCTCTTCTTGCGACCCGAACGGGAGGAGGGAGGAAAACATGAGACTATCTGTCATCGCGATGCTCGTCGTCGCACCGTTCGTGTCGCTCGGCTGCGACCGCGACCGCGACAGGCTCGGCTCGACCGAGCAGGAAGCCGTGGACGCGAGCGAGATCGCCAAGCGGCCCGACCAGTTCTACGGCCACCCGGTGACCGTCGTCGCCGAGGTCGACAAGGTGCACGGCCCGACCGCGTTCACGCTCGACGAGGACGCCGCGCTCGCGGGGCCGGACGTGCTCGTCATCATGCCGAAGGCCGAGCGGGCGGTGGAGGAGGACCACGAGGTGATGGTCCACGGGACGGTCCGGCCGATGGTGATCGCCGACCTGAAGCGCGACTACGCCTGGTTCGATCCGAGCGCGTACGATCAGGACCTGATCGGCCGCTTCAAGGATCGGGCGGTGATCATCGCGGATTCGGTCCGTGATCAGGAGCGGGGCGACGTGATCGCGGGCGCGGCGCGACGGCCGGCCGTGCCTGCCGAGAACGAGCCCCCCGTGCAGTAGCGCGGGTCACGAGGAGATCTCGCCGTTGCCGGCGCGGACGAAGGCCTCTCGCAGCTCCGCGAACGTCGTGGTGACCGGGAACTGTGGAAAGTCGGTGACGACGTTCGCGGGCGGGCGGAAGAGGATGCCCGCGTCGGCGGCGGCGAGCATCGTAGTGTCGTTGTAGGAGTCGCCGGCCGCCACCATGCGGAAGTTGAGGCTCCGGAGCGCGACCACGGCGCGCCGCTTGCCGTCGTCGATGCGGAGGCGATAGCCGGTGATGTGGCCGCTCGGGTCGACCTCGAGCGAGTTGCAGAAGAGCGTCGGAAAGCCGAGCTTCGCGATGAGCGGCGCCGCGAACTGCGTGAAGGTGTCCGAGAGGATCACGAACGGCGTGCGGGCCCGGAGCCAGGCGAGGAAGTCGGCGGCGCCGTCGAGGGGATCCATCTGCCCGATCACCGCCTGGATGTCCGGGAGCCCGAGCCCGTGCTGGTCGAGGATGGCGAGCCGCCCGCGCATGAGCTTGTCGTAGTCGGGCTCGTCCCGCGTCGTCCGGCGGAGCGCCGGGATCCCCGTCCGCTCGGCGACGTTGATCCAGATCTCCGGCGTGAGCACGCCCTCCATGTCGAGGCAGGCGATCATGGCCGCGGGGTCTACCCGAGCCCCGCCCCGCCCCACAAGCCTGCTATTCGCCGGCACCCCACTGCGGTAGTGTCCCCGGCGCGGAGGTCATTCCAATGCGCGATGCGACGCGATTCAGCGCCAACACCACGACGGACGAGGTGCTCGATGGGCTCGATCTCCGAGGCCTGTCGGTGCTCGTGACGGGCGGCTCGAGCGGCCTCGGGCAGGAGACGGCGCGCGCCCTCGTGAGCAAGGGTGCCCGCGTCGTCATCACGGCGCGCGACGTGCCCAAGGGCCGTGCCGTCGCCGAGGGCATCGCGGCGAGCACCGGCAGCTCCGCCATCGAGGTCGAGGAGCTGGAGCTCGCGTCGCTCGCCAGCGTCCGGGCATTCGCCGCCCGCTTCCTGGCGCACCACGACCGGCTCGACGTCCTCGTGAACAACGCCGGCGTGATGGCCTGCCCGCTCGCGCGCACCAGCGATGGCTTCGAGATGCAGTTCGGCACGAACCACATCGGGCATTTCCTCCTCACCTGCCTGCTCGCCCCGGCCCTCCGGAAGGGCGCACCCAGCCGCATCGTCTCCGTCAGCTCGCGCGGCCACCACCTCGCGCCGGTCGACTTCGACGACCCGAACTTCACGGAACGCCCGTACCAGAAGTGGGCCTCGTATGGGCAGGCGAAGACGGCCAACGTGCTCTTCGCGGTCGGCCTCGAGCGCCGCCTCGGCCCGGCCGGCGTGCATGCGTACGCGCTCCATCCGGGCGCGATCATGACCGAGCTCGGCCGTCACCTCGTGCCGGAGGACATCGAGTTCCTCCGCTCGCGGCCGTCTCCCGGCGGCGGCGGGCTCATGTTCAAGACGGTCGAGGCGGGTGCCGCGACGTCGGCCTTCGCGGCGACGGCCCCCGAGCTGGAGGGGCGAGGCGGCCTGTACCTCGAGGACTGCCACGTCGCGAACGTGAACGACGCCCCCGACGCGCTCGACGGGGTCAAGAGCTACGCCCTGGATCCTGCGAACGCGGAGCGTCTCTGGGCGCTCTCCGAACGCCTCGTCGGCGAGCGCTTCGCGCTCGGGTGATCTGATGGTCCTGTCCTCCCGTCGAGTCGAGATCGTGCGGCCCGTCGACGCCGCCGATCTGGCGGCCGCCTTCGAGCACGCGTCCGCCGGCATGGCCATCACGGAGCGGGGCGCCGTGATCCTCCACGCGAACTCCGCGCTCGGCGAGCTGCTCGGGTATGCGCCCGAGGCGCTCGTCGGGAAGTCGGTGGTCGACCTCACGCACCCGGACGATCTTCCGGCGTCGCTGGCGCACAACCAGCGCCTGGCACGGGGAGAGATCTCCCACTTCTCCGTCGAGAAGCGCTACGTGCACGCGACGGGCCGGCCGGTGTGGGTACGCGTGCACGTGTCCGTCCTAGCGCACACCGCACGCCGCCATCACGTCGTCCATGTGGTGGACATCACGCACGAGCGCTCGTCCGCGATCCTGCTGCAGGAGGCGCAGCAGCGCTTCGACGAGATGACGGACTCGATCGAGCAGGACTTCTGGCTCATGAGCCTCGAGCCGGCCGAGCTGCTCTACTCGAGCCCGGCCGCGAAGCGCATCTGGGGGTTCGACCCGATGATCAACCGGACGAGCCCGGAGCTGATCATGCAGCACATCCATCCGGACGACGTGGGCACCTTCATCTCGCTCTTCGGCGGTGCGCTCGATCACGCGCGCGAGGAGGAGTACCGCATCGTGCGTCCCGACGGCGCGCTGCGGTGGCTACGCACGCGCGTCGCTCCGCTCCGCAATGGCGCCGGCCGTATCGATCGTCTTGCGGGAATGACGGAGGACATCACGGCCCGCAAGCACGCCGAGCTCGAGGTGGAGCGCCATCGGGCGTTCGAGCGCCTCGTGATGGAGGTGACGGAGACGTTCGTGAACCTTCCGGCGGAGCGTCTCACGGAGGGATTCGAGCGTGCGCTCGGCCAGCTCGCCACGCTCTTCGATGCCGATCGGTCCATCATCTTCCTCTTGCACCAGGACACGGACCAGTTCGAGGCGCGCTACACGTGGCGGCGTCCCGGCCTGGACGAGGGGGACATGCCTTTCACCGTGTTTCCCCTGGCTCCCGATCATCCTCTCCGCGCCGCGCTGGTTCGCGACGGCATGCTCTACGTCGAGAACGCCCGCGCGCTGCCCGACGAGATGGCGGCTACGCGGGAGCGGCTGCTCGCCAACGGCGTCGGCGGCTTCATCGACGTGCCGCTCCTGCGAGGTGACCGGCTGATCGGCTTCTACGCGTGCGGGACGATCGGCCGGCCCACCGTCTTTCGGCCGGAGGTCGCCGACCGGATGAAGATCGTCGCCGAGGTGTTCACGAGCGCGATCGAACGCGCGCGCGCCGAGGCCGCCGTCCGGAGCCACCACGAGGCGCTGGCGCACACGCTCCGCGTCGGCACCATGGGCGAGCTCGCCGCGGGCATCGCGCACGAGCTGAACCAGCCGCTCGCCTCGATCCTCAACTACGCGAACGCCTTCGACAACCTGCTCGCATCGGGCCACATCGACGTGGCGCAGCTGCGGGACGGCGTACGCAGGATGGCCGAGCAGGCGGTGCGGGCGAGCGACGTGATCGGCACGCTCCGCACGCTCGTGCGGAAGGGCAAGGGCACGCGGACGTGGCAAGATTCGAACGAGCTCGTGCGCACGGCGCTCCGCTTCATCGAGCCCGAGGCGTCCCAGGCCGGCGCGCGCATCCTGGTCGAGCCGGCCGCTGACCTGCCTGCGGTCCAGGTCGATCCCATCCAGATCGAGCAGGTCGTCCTGAACCTCGTGCGCAACGCCATCGACGCGGTCCGGGCGCTGCCCGACGGCGCGCGGCGCGACATCCGCGTCGTCACCCGGCTGCGGGCACCCGACACGGTCGAGGTCAGCGTCTCCGACACCGGACTCGGGATCGACCCGAGCCGCGCCGGGTCGGTCTTCGATCAATTCTACACGACCAAGCCCGACGGGCTCGGCCTCGGGCTCTCCATAAGCCGCTCCATCATCAAGACGCACGGAGGCGAGCTCTGGATGGACGCCGAGCCGGGGCCGGGCGCGACCTTCCGCTTCACGCTGTCCGC
>Ga0111539_10010710_pt1 | contig 11543 bp, 9 predicted proteins | sample RhiMethybrSRZTD1_FD_79667 | JGI IMG/M metagenome (GOLD analysis project Ga0111539, IMG submission 79667) | Populus rhizosphere microbial communities from Tennessee, USA - Rhizosphere MetaG P. TD hybrid SRZTD1 (version 2) (version 2) | ecosystem: Host-associated > Plants > Roots > Rhizosphere >...
ATCCTTCTCCTTCACCATCACGTGCACGAAGGAGTGTGGATTTCGAAACAGGAACTGCACCAGCTCACCCTCGATCGTCACCGTCTGGTCTTCCAGATAGGTGGCGGCGAAGGAGTGATGGGCGTATGCCTGCGCGCCAACGAGGCTCGCTGCCGCGACAAGGCCGATTACCAGCAGACGCTTCATAGTCTGGTTCCTCCCCTGACAGAACCCATGCTCTTGCAAGGAAAATCGTAGCCGACAACGCCTGAAAATGGTTCTGAAGACTCTCTGAATTCTTCGTCAGGAAGACCCAGCCGTGAGGTCTGCCGCGACTCCGGCGAGGATACACCGAAATCGATTTTTTGTGGTCATTTTCGCGAAACAGCGTACGGATGACCGGCGTCTGACGCGAATTTATTCCCAGCGTCGATATCGACGCTGCTATCGCGACGCGGCGATATACGCGTTCACCTGCTCCTCCAGCATATCCAGCGGTAGCGTCCCGTTTCTCAGCACGACGTCGTGGAATTGCCGGATGTCGAAGCGTGGACCGAGCGCCTGTTCGGCGCGCCGGCGGAGCTCCTTGATCTTCAACTCACCCAGCTTATACGCGAGGGCCTGACCCGGCCGTGCGATGTAGCGATCGACCTCGGCGAGCGACTGGCCGGGGACGTGGAGCGCGAAGTACTCGCGCGCCCGATCGCGCGACCATCCCATCGCGTGCAGTCCGGTATCCACGACGAGCCGCACCGCACGGAACTGCTCACTCGCCAGCTGCCCGAACTTCGTCGTCGGGTCGGCGTAGACGCCCAGCTCCGAACCGAGTGACTCCGCGTACAACCCCCAGCCCTCGGAGAACGCAGCGGCCGTGAACACCTTCCTGAACTCGGGCAGCCCCTGCAGTTCACGCGCGATGCCGATCTGCAGGTGATGACCGGGCACGGTTTCATGAAGCACCAGCGCTTCGGTGCGGTACTTCACCTGTTCGGTCGGGCGATACGTGTTCATGTTGAACCACGCCGGCCGCGTGCCGTCGGCGGTACCCGCGGTGTAGTTCGAGGCCGTTGACGCCTCGCGATCGGCGGGTATCGGCCGGACGTCCACCGCCATCTTCGGCACGCGCAGGAACAGGCGCGGCAACGCTGGCTGCAGACGCGTGAGCACCTCGCGCGCGTACTGAATCATCTCGGCCTGCGACGTGAAGCGCATGCCTGGCCGCTGGCCGAGCTGCTTCTCGTACTCAGTGACGGGACCCGCGAAGCTATCAGCGCGCGCCAGCTGCTCCATCTCCTTCTCGAGCCGCGCCACTTCCTGCAGACCGAGCTGGTGAATCTGCTCGGCCGTCATCCGCGTCGTCGTGTAGGCGTGAATCAGCGTGGCGTACCCGGCCCGTCCATCGCGCAATGAGGTCAGCGCGGTCTGCGGTCGCGCCTGCTTGCGATAGGTGTCACGGAGGAACGTCTCGAGCCTCTTCCAGCTGGAGACGAACTGCTGGTCGTACGCGGCGTACGCCTGCGCGCGCAGCCGTTCCTGTTCGTTCGACGGGATCTGGTTCGGGAAGCGTCGAAACGCGGCCAGCAGCGGCGACTCGCCAGCCGGCGGCTTGCTCTGCGCCGCCACCTGATCGAGTGTGAGATCGACCACGATCGCCGGCTGCGCGAGACCAGCGGCGAGCTGCTCGCGCATCATCTCGATCGACTGATTGACGAGGGTCGGCAGGGCACGCAACCGCGTGATGATGTCCTCGTAGTCCTTGACCGTCCGCGCCGGCATCTGATCGACGACGTTGAACACTTCGTTGTGCACGCCGTCGGATTGCGACACGAGCTGCACGAGGTTCAGGTAGTCCTGCGCCTCGAGCTGCGTGCGCAGCTCGTGCTCCATCAGCAGCGACGTGACCAGGTCGGTGGGATTGAGGTTGCCCGGCGACAGGTACATCGCCTTCTGCAGGTACTCCTCGCGCTCTTTCCGCTGATGATCGCGCGCGGCTTTCGACAGATCGCGCCAGCGATCGTTGTGTTCCGTGCGGCCGACGCGCGTCGCCAGCTCGGGCTGCACGGCCAGCCGCCACTCCCAGTAGTCGCCCGTTAACTGTGCAAGGGTTTGAGAAGACGGCCCGGAGAAGCGCTCGGGCCCTTGCGCGGCGACGATGACGGGCACCGCCGCGCACGCGAGCGCCAGAAGGACTCTCTTCATGGAATGAGTTTAATTCGCCGGCAATCTGAACGCGATTAGCTCTCCGGGGAAATTCTGACTGCTGACCGCGACGACGATGTACTGGCGGCCATTCAGCATGTAGGTCATCGGCGAGCCGGTTTGCGGCGCGGGCATGTAGATGGCGCCGGCATCCTGGCCGGTGCGTTTGTCGTAGGCTCGCAGCATCGCGCCGCGACGGCCGTCGGGCAGCGTGAACACGCCACCTTCTCCGGCGATCACGAGTGACTTCGTCACCAGCGTGCCGATGCGGCCCTGTCGTCCGGTGCGCGGAATGGTCAGCCCTTTCAGCAGCGGATGATTGCGCACGTTGTCCGGCGTCTCGCCGTGCGCCACCTGCCAGAGCAATTCGCCCTTGTGGAGATCGAGCGCCGTGATGCGACCGTACGGCGGCTTGATCAGGGGCAAGCCTTGAACGGTGGTCGGCACCGCCGGAGCCTTCGGGTTCGCGGGATCGACAGTTTGTCCGCGAACGTAGGCCATGTCCGACGGCTTGACCGGACGCTCCGAGCCGGGCACGAGCCCGAGTGCGGCCACATTCGTGTTGGTGAAGATGTAGAACGTCCCCGTCTCGGGATCATACGAGCCGCCCTGCCAGTTGGCGCCGCCCGTCGCATCGGGCAGCATCAACGTCGCGAGCGGCCCCGGCCACTTGCTGACGACGGGCGGCGTGAAGATCGGTCCGATCTTGAAACGCGATGCCAGCTTCACGGCTTCGGCCCGGAGCTCGGGCGTGAAATCGATCAGGTCGTCGATCGACACGCCCTGCCGCTCGTACGCCGGCGGCTTGGTGACGAAGCGCTGCGTCGGCCACGACTTCTCCATCGGCACATCGGACTGTTCGACCTTGCGCTCCTCGATCGGCCAGATCGGCTCACCGGTCACGCGATCGAAGACGTAGAGCCAACCCTGCTTCGTCGGCTGCGCCACCACCTTCCGCATCCGTCCGTCGATCGTGAGGTCGGCGATGATCGGCGCGCACGGCAGATCCCAATCCCAGATGCCGTGCTGAATGAATTGATAGTGCCACTTGCGCTTGCCGGTCTTGAGATCCACGGCAATCAGGCTCTCGCCGAAGAGTCCCGCACCGGGACGATGGCCGCCGTAGTAGTCGCCGGTCGGCATCTCGACAGGCAGGAACACGGTGCCGAGCTCCTCGTCCACGCTGATCTGTGCCCAGACGCCGGCGTTGCCGGTATAGGACTCGGAATCCTGTTCCCAGGTGTCGCTGCCGAATTCACCGGGCTCGGGGATCGTGTGGAAGATCCACAGGCGCTTGCCGGTGCGCACGTCGAATGCGCGCACATATCCCTTTTCGTTGCGGCGGCTCTCTGGCCGGCTCCCCTCCGTATGCGCCGCGCCGATGATGACGACGTCCTTCGCGATCACGGGCGCCGCGTGCAGTCCGATGTCACCGGTGATCAGATCCATCGTCTGATCGTCGTCAAGCTTCAGATCGACGACACCGTTCCTGCCGAACGACGTGATCGGCGCGCCCGTCTTCGCGTCGAGCGCCTTCATCCGGTAGCCAGGCGTGACATAGATAATCCGTGCCGAGCGGCCGTCCGACCAGTACGCAAGGCCGCGACCCGAGAGCTGACGCGGCGCTTCTTCCCCGCGCTTGCCCTCGTCTTCGCTATGCATCCACTTCATCTCGCCGGTCGAGGCGTCAAGCGCGACGACCGCGCGTCGCGTGCCGGCAGTCGTGTAGATCCACCCGCCGACCATGAGCGGCGTTGACTGAAAGTTGAACTCCGGGCGCGGTCCGAGGTTGTCGGTCTTGAACCGCCAGGCGACCTCGAGGGTGTTGAAGTTGTCCTTGCTGATCTGGTCGAACGGTTTGTAGCGGGTGCTCGCCAGATCGGCGCCGTAGGTGCGCCACTCGCCGCTGCTATCACCTTGCGCGTAGGGCCGGTCCTGTGGACCGGCCGCCAGCCACACGATCGCCACTACGAGCAGACACTTCTTCATCGAGGCCATACGGTTCCCTGCTCCTTACGCGTCACGGCGCGGAGCCCTTTGTAGACGAACTTCTGCAGACGCTTTCCTTCGTAGGTTTCCGTGGTGTAGAGGTTGCCCTTCGAGTCCACGGCGATGCTGTGCACGGCGTAGAACTGCCCCGGCTGGCGTCCGCCGTCGCCGAAGCTGGTGAGCTCTTCGAGCGTATCGCGGCGCAGGATTCGGATCTTCATGTTGTTGCCGTCGGCCATATACAGATACGTCTGCGCCGGATCCTTCGAGAACGCGAGGTCGAAGATGGCGCCGTCGCCCCGGCTGTTCTTCGCATAGAACGCTTCCTTGACGAAGGTGCCGTCCTTCCTGAACACCTGGATGCGGTTGTTCGGGCGATCGCACACGTAGACCAGGCCGTCGTTCGACAGATCGGCGCAGTGGACCGGCGAGCGGAATTGCTGCACGGGCGCCGCGTCGGGCTTGTACGGACCCAGGTCAGTGTCATCCGGCTTGTTGCCGTAGGCGCCCCAATAGCGTTTCAGCTTCCCGGTATCGGCATCGATGATCGCGACGCGCTTGTTCAAGTAGCCGTCGGCGAGATACGCCTCGTTCGCCGAAGGGTCGACGAAGATCTTTGCGACGCGTCCGAACGAGATCGGATCGTTGCTGCCGCCCGCGTAGGTCGGCTTGCCATCCTTCATCGCACCCAGACGGGCGTTGGCCTTGCCCACCTGCAGGAGGAACTTGCCAGCGCGACTGAACTTGAGCACCTGCGAATCGCCAGGCCCGTTGCCGCCGATCCACACGTTGCCCTTGTGATCGATGGTGATGCCGTGATTCGACGTCGGCCACTCGTAACCGGCGCCGGGACCGCCCCACTGTCCGACCAGCGTGCCGTTGGCATCGAACTCGAGCACCGGCGGCGCCGCGCCGCAACACTCGTCGGACAGCTTCGTCTCGAGCGCCTTCTCCTTGTCCGCCAGCGTCGCCGAGCCGCGGTGGATCATCCATACGTGGTCGCGCTCGTCCACCGAGACGCCGATCGACGAGCCGAGCACCCAATGGTTCGGCAGCGGCTTGGGCCAATAGGGATCGACTTCGAAGTACGGCGCTTGCACCGTGTGCTGGCTCTGGCCAGCCAGCTCGCGCGCGACAAGAAGGCCGGCCGTCGTGAAGACAGCCAGCAAGAGAAGTGTCCGGCCTTTTCGCACAGGAAGCCTCCTGGCCCGTCCGCAAGGACGGGCTCTCCGCTGAAATGTGGCCGGATTATATGCGGGTTCTCTGGGCTTTGGGCTTTGGGCTTTGGACTTTAGGCTTTGGGCTTTGGCTACCAGCTACCGACTGCCAGCTAACAGCTGATCAGCCGTGACAAAGCGCGGCTCGATGTCCACTGGAACGTCCTTCAGCCTGTCGAGGACGGTCTGCACCTGCGGCCGGACGATGCCCAGCTTGTCGAGCATCCGCTTCCCCGCCTGCACGTCGCCGGTCGCCTGCATCGTCATGATGTCGTGCGTCAGATCGACGACGTTCTTCCGGATGCGCTCCAGATTGACGGCGAACGTGCCGTCCTGTGCGACGGTCACGCCGCCGTTGTCGAGGAAGTAATTCAGCTGAATGGCCACACCGCGGCCGTGCGCCTCGGTGATGCCGAAGCGGATCGAACGGAACATCGACGCGAGATACGTGGTGTACATCGTGTCGTTGAAGGACTTATCGAGCTTCTCGCGATCGACGAGGAACTGCAGCGCGAACAGACCCGAGATGTCGGCCTTGGCCTCCTCGATCGTGCTGTAAATGTCCTTGAACTCCTGCCGCACGTTCGTGACCCGGCCACCCACCGTGATGTTGTGTGGGCCGAGACCGTGCATCAGCTCGTGCATCAGGATGTGCGTGAAGAACGCGTCGAAGGAGACGTGCTTCCGATCGTCAGGGGCGAGAGCCACCATGCTGATCGGCTGCAACACGGTCTTGAACTTCGCCTCCTGGTTGTTCTTCAACATCACCCGCTTCGAGCCCTTTTCGGTGATCACACGCTCGTCGTTGGGCAGGTTATAGGCCGCGGTCTGCACGCCACGATTGCCGTCGCCGGACGAGAACACCGTGTTGACCACGCGGATGGGCGCCAACGCGCCGAGCTTGGGGTTGCGGTATTTCGGATCGATCGGCAGGTTGTTCTCGATCTCCTGCAGCTCGGACCCGAACCGCGCCAGCTTCTGCGATTCCGCGTCATCACGAAGCGTGATGAAGGCCTCGAACGCGGCCTTGTAGTTGAACCACTCGTCTTCGTAGCTCTCGTACGGACCGATCGTCGGCTCGATGCTGGCATCGAGGCCCATCCAGGCGATGTCGCTGTCGTAGTAGTCGTTGCTCAGCAGCGCCGCGGCGCGCTTCTCGAGATAGCTCTTGAGCGTCGGCTGCGTCGTGAGCGCGGCGGCTTCTCGCAGCAACCCGCTGACGCGGGCAATCTCGCCTTGATACTCGAGCGAGTACGGCACCGCGAGGAACTTGCCGTCCGGGCCGCGACGGATGGTCGTAAAGAACCCCGTGGCGCGCGCCCGCTCCGCCGGCGACAGCCCCTTCAACCAGGCTTCGACCTCGTCTTTGGTGGCGCCGGCCGGATAGAAGTTCGCCTGCGCGGGCTTCGGCGGCACGCCGGCAATGAACGCCTCGTTGTGATCGAGCCGCGACCACGGGCCCTTGTTGATCACGAAGTAGTGCAGACGCGCGCGTCCGAGCGGCGAGCCATCGCGCACCAGGTCGAGCAGCAACGTCTCGTTGCCGTCCCAGACCTGACGCAGGAACAACGCGTCGAAGACCTTCGCCGCCTCGACCATCTTGGCGAGCGCCCGCCGCTCGTTGTCCGGCAGCTTCGATACGTTGGCGGTGAGATCGACGGGCGCGAATCGCGCGGCCATCGTCTCGAGCTTCTTGGTCTCAGAATCGGCGACTGGAGCGGTGGTGGTCTGAGTTGGCACGGCTGGTTGAGTGGCTTCGCGACTACATGCGGTCACAAGCGCGAGGCTTGAAAGAAGCAGGGTGAGATGTCTCATGCGTCTCAATGGACTCCGGGACTGACTTGCAGCTTCGCGGGATCGGTACCGAGACGTCGAATCGCCGTCTCCCACATCTGGTCCGGCGGGACGCCGAAGATCAGCGCCGGATCCACGTCGATCGTCAGCCACGACGACTCGGCGATCTCGGCATCGAGTTGCCCGGGCCCCCACACCGCGCAGCCGACGACGACGCGGGCGCGATTCGAGGGCGGCGATTGCAGCAGCTCGAGCGTCAACCGGCGTGAGACGGACAGGAGCACACCCGGACACACCTCGCGCTGCTCGTCATCCGGGCCCTGTGCTTCGGCCATCACGATCCACGTGCTGTGTGCATCGACGGGGCCGCCGACGAACAGCCGCAAATCCGGATCGACTTTCACTTTGGGATCCGTTTTCACGACGGCGTGTGCGAACTCGTCCATCTGCCGATTGACGATCAATCCGAACGCACCGCGCTCGGTGTAGTCACACAGCAGGACCACACTTCGCGCGAAGTTGGGATCCGCCATCTGCGGCATGGAGAGCAGGAGAAGAGGCGCCGGTCCTGGCATCGTCAATTGATACGGATTTTCTGCCGTCCCTTGTCGTCAGCGTACTCGCGATTGTCCTCGCAGATGTACTCGAGGAGCGTGTAGTCCGGCATGCGGCGATACGCGACGGTGTAGGTGTGCGGCTTCTCGAACACCACTGGGTCTTCGATCGTGATCTCGTTCCAGAGGACGTTGGGCGACACCAGCTTCATACGCTCCTTGATCCGCATCTGGGGCGAATGCGGCATGTTCTGGAAGCGCACGTTCTCCTTGATCCCGATGGTATCAACAACGAGCGTGTCGCCGTCCCAGCGGCCGACCGAGTGCCCATAGAAGCCGGGCTCGACGTCCTCGAACGATTTCTGCGGCGTGTCCATCAGGATACGGCGCACCTGCGTGAACGCCTCCTCAATGATCGTGACCTGCCCGCGGCTCTGCAGGATCTCCATCGGGAACATCGCGCCCATCATGGTCGGCATCCCGTCGGGCAGGCAATCGGTGTAGTTCGTGGCGAGCGGCTCACCCTTCGCGTCAGCAGCTCGTCCCGCCATGATGCGGTCCTGCCACTCCTTGGCGTACTGCGGCTTGAGCTGCGGCTGCGGCGCCGGCGGCGGAATCGTCGCATCGCGCGGTCCGCCCGCACGTGCTCCAGGACCGGCGCCATGCCGCTCCCAGGCTCCGGTGATATCAGGGACCGATACGGGCTTGCTCTGCGCGCGCGCGCCCGACTGCGTCGCGACGATAGCGGCGAAAGCGACGAGCGGCAACGACCAGATGAGTTGACGTGCCTTCATGGTCGCCTCACTGCGTCTCTGTCGTCCGCTTGAAGCTGCCGACGTTCGGAACCGGCAGCGCCTTCGTCGTACCGTCGGCCATCGTCACCTCGAGCCCGAGACCCACCGGCTCGCCGCTCAGCAGCGGAGCGACGACGGCCGTGACCTTGTCGCCGGCCTTGATCATGTTCGATCGCCAGCCGACGCGCTGCATCATGTTGATGCTGGTCAACTCGATGCTGTAGTGCTTCATGCTCCCGTCGGGCTGTGGAACGTCCACCTCGAGGAACCCGTGCGGGTTCGTCCACTGAAACCTCGTCACCGTTCCGTGGATCGTCAGGGTCCGCGTGTGATCAAACACCGCAAAAGAGTGATGCGCAGCCGCGGTTGCAGCCATAAGCATCAGCAGTGACAGAACCCCTCCTACCCAGGCGGTTCGTCGTGACGACATGGTCACCTCCGTCGCGACGATCATAACCGACGGCTTTGGCTTTGGGCTTCAGGCCTTCGGCTTTGGGCTTTGGGCTTCAGGCTTTCGGCTTTGGGATTGCGCCCAGTCGACGTGCTCGCGCACGAGTGCGTCGGCAAGTGACGGCCGGTCAGCGCCTTCAGTGTCGAGGGCGTCAATAGCCTGGGCGTCACCGCTATTGCCGATCGCGACGGCGAGGTTACGACGCAGTCCGGCGACCTTGGCTCGCGTCATCGGTCCACCTTTGGTGAGCCGGCGAAGCTCGGCATCCGGCCGCCGCCAGAGTTCGACGAGGCGAGGAAGGTCCAGTCCAGCCCGCGGCTGCCACTCGCCGGCATCGGAACGCGGCGCGGGACGATTGTAGGGACAGACTTCCTGACAGATGTCGCAGCCGTAGATGTGGCTGCCGAGCGCGCGGCGATGTTCGTCAGGGATTTCCGATCGCAGCTCGATCGTCAGATACGACAAGCAGCGATTCGAGTCGAGGACACCAGGCTCGACGAGCGCCTTCGTGGGACACGCGTCGAGGCAGCGCGTGCAGCTTCCGCACTGCTCGAGGCCCTGCGTATCCGGCTCGAGCGGCAGCGTGCAGATGATCTCGCTGAGGAACAGCCATGACCCGAGTTCAGGATTGATGAGACAGGTGTTCTTGCCGATCCAGCCCAACCCGGCGTACTGCGCATAGACGCGCTCCTGAACCGGACCGGTATCGACATATGCGCGCGCCTCGAACGGCTCCTCCGACTGCTCGCGCATCCACTCGAGCAGTTCGTTCAGTCGCGCTTTCAGTACGTCGTGATAATCGTCGCCCCACGCATAGCGCGAGATGCGTGCGACATCGGGCAACAGTTCGTCCGAGTACGGCCTGTCGGTGTTGTACAGCGTGGCGGTGACGATGACGCTGCGCGCGCCGGGCACCACCTGTCGAACGTCGGCGCGCCGCTCGGCGGTGCGGGCCATCCAGGCCATCTCACCGGCGTAGCCCTTCGCCAGCCACTCCTGCAGGAACGGGAGTTCGGGAAAGTCGTCAACAGGAGCGATCCCGCAGAGATCGAAGCCGAGCGAAACGGCTTTCTGCTTGATGCTCGCGGCGGTCACCATCGAGCCGATCTTATCCGTCAGGCGGGTCTAAGACCCGCCCTACGTTCCGGTCTTCCGTCCTCCTGACTCGTCGTCCCGCTTCGCGCGGATGAGGACTCTCGTCAGCAGGCGAGCCAACTGCTGGCCTTCGTCGACCAGAGGCACGCACTTCTCCTGCGATCCAAGTCGTCTCGCGGAGCACGCGCGCAGCCAACGGACCGCGTCCCTCGCGCCGCGCAACGAGATCTCGTTGAAGTGAATGATCTCGCGAGTCGAGGAGCGGCTCAGCGCCTCTTCGCGATTGCTGCCGATCGAGCCCGCGGCATCCAGCAGTTGCCCGATGATCCGGCTCGTCGTTGGTCCGATGGGAACCGTCTCGACGAACGCCACCACATCGCAGTAGAAGCGATAGGCACGCTCGTCGATGCCCTCTGGATCGTTTCGTTTCATCGAGCGGTCCAGTGCAGGCGAAATGCCAGGACCGCTCGAGAAAGATTCGCGCCGTCTTTCACTGGTGACGACGCGACGGATTTCGGATTGTGCCGACTCTCGATCGCGCGAAGTACGAAGGTTACGCGACGCTCGCGACGTCGATCTTTCGGGCGTCGTCGATGCCATACCGAAGCATCGCGATCCGTTCGAGTCCGTAGCCGACGCCGACGGCGATATGGCGCTGGGGATCTCCGCCCAGATGCCTGACGATGCGGTCGCTGTAGACGCCCCAGGCGAGGACTTCATTCCATCGGCCGTCCTCGTCCACTTCGAGCTCCCAGGCCTGGCTGCACATCGCGTACTCGGTGGGCACAATCTTCACCGTGCGGCCGGGCAGCGCCTGATCGACGGAGCGCAGCACGCGTCCGGTCATCTGCCAGGGATCGAGACGCGCACGCTCATCCATCCACAGCACTTCCGCCTGGTGAAAGGCCTCGAGGTGCATCGCGTCCTGCTGACAGAGCCGGTAGCACTTGCCGGCGGTCCAGATCCGCAGCGGCTGCCCGTCGTAACGTACCGTCAACAGCAGCGGCAGCGTCAGGTCGTAGCGGAGGATGCGGTGATCGTCGACGCGATGGAGCTCCACCGGATCGATGTACATCGCCTCGTTGGCGATCGTCTTCCGCGCCTCGGCGAGGTCGACCAACTCGGGGATGCTCTGCTCCACGAACTCGGGATAGGCCGACCGCAGAAGGTCGAGCATCTTGCCGACCGGATTCTCGGGCAGGTCGGTGAGCTTGGGCCGGGCCAGCAGTTCAACCACCTTGGCGGGCAGATCGGCCCGGATCTCGTCGGGCCGGATTGCGCGTTGTTCAGCCACTTCCATCTCCTTACGCAGCTTGTCGCGAATGCGCTGCAGGCGTTTGCGCATCACGGGTTCGGGAACGCCGGCGTCCTGCGCCAGGCGGCCGAGGCTCCAGCCGCCGTGATAGCGCCGATCGCAGAGCCGCCGCTCCGCCGGCGTCAGGGTCAGCAACGCCGCGCTCAGCCGCTGCCG
>Ga0111539_10010711_pt1 | contig 11543 bp, 5 predicted proteins | sample RhiMethybrSRZTD1_FD_79667 | JGI IMG/M metagenome (GOLD analysis project Ga0111539, IMG submission 79667) | Populus rhizosphere microbial communities from Tennessee, USA - Rhizosphere MetaG P. TD hybrid SRZTD1 (version 2) (version 2) | ecosystem: Host-associated > Plants > Roots > Rhizosphere >...
AGCTGACAGTTCACATTGAGAAAACTCAGTGTTCAATGTGAACTGTCAGCTGTCTGCTGTGCGCTGTCGCTATGTCCCTGGTCCCTGGTCGGATGTGAAGCCCACGCTGAGTCAAGTTGTCTAGAGCTGTTCGATGATTCCCGTGCTGTCGCCGATCTTCTCCGCCCGGACGCCCGCCTTGTGCAGGATCGTCAGCAGGAGGTTGGAATGCGTCGTGTTCTTCGGCAGCCGAATATGCCTTCCACCCTTCACCGTCCCGGAAGCACCTCCGGCCAAGAGCATCGGTAACGGGTTGTGATTATGTTCGTTGCTATTGCTCATGCCGCTGCCGAAGAGAATCAAAGAGTGGTCGAGCAGACTGCCCTCTCCGTCCGAAGTCGTTTTGAGCTTATCGAGGAAATAGACGAGCAGTCCGTGATGATAGGTATTCAATTCGGCGAATCGGTCCATATTGGCCCGCACGCCGGAGTGATGCGACAGGTTATGGAAGCCGTCTTTAATATTGGTGGCTGGAAAAACCGCGCCGCTGAGCTCGTGAGCCAACATCAAGGTGGAGATGCGGGTGATCTCGGCGCGGAACGCCAGCACCTGGAGGTCGAAAAGCATTTTGAGATGATCTTCGATATTCTCCGGCGCGCCTGTCGGCGTGTCGGGCACATCGAGTTTTGCTGCGGCCATTTGTTTCTCTGACTTCTCGATACGGCGTTCGATCTCTCGCACGTCATCCAGGTAGGCCGTGAGCCGGCCGCGATCCCCGGCGGGAAGCTGATTTTTCATCGATGCGACCTGCTCGATGACCGAGTCCAGCAGACTGCGCGACTGTTGACGCCGTGCTTTGCGTTCTGCCTCATTTGTCCCATCTCCGAAGAGCTTTTCGAATATGACCTGAGGGTTACTCTCCATGGGAAGTGGTGACGTCGCCGTCTGCCAGGAAATCGTATTGATGAAGGGACCGCTTCTCTCGCCCCCCTCCCACGAGAGTTCGAGAGACGGCAGCGGGGTGTCCTGGCCAATGGCTTTGGCCGCCATCTGGTCGACGGACTCGCCCAAAACAGGCCTCGGATTTGCATCCTGCTTCGCTCCGGTCAGAAACACGGACGACGAACTACTGTGGTTTGCGGCCGCCGAAGAATCAGCGCCGTATGCATTCGGCGCGTAAGTATTGCTGACAATATTGATGTAATCCCGGAATGGCTCCAGAGGCTTGAGGATCGGCGTGTACTCAAAGCCCGCGCCTTCGGCCGCCGGCAGCCAATGATCCATGGTCACACCATGCGGATAGAAAATGAACGCCAGCCGGGTCTTCGAGACGGCCCCTGCGGCCCCTGCCGGTGTTTGCGCCGGCAGCATGGACTCCAGGAACGGCAGAGCCAGTGTCACTCCTGTGCCGCGCAGGAACGTTCGTCGGGAAAGGTGTTTCTTCGTGATGAAATTCATGGCTTCATCTCCTTCTCTTTGATGGCTGCGCCCTACCGGGCTTGCATTCGCAGCCGCTCATCTTGGCGGTCTTTTGTGCGCATTTGAAACGGCTCGCTCTTGACCACGCCAAGAACGAGCGATGAAAGGCGATAGTTTGTATTGGCGGAGTCGCGAATGATTTTTCGGACTGCAGGCATGTCCTGGGGGGTCACGGCTCGGCCTGTTGCGTAGGTCATCAGCTTTTCCGTAGCCACGCTGACGAACATATTGGATCGCGAGAGCAGCGCCCGCCGCAGACTGGCCGGACCGTCGAGCTTCGTGCCGTCGACCATCTCCGCCGTCGGGTTGATGGGTGTCTTTCCGTCGAGATCCCGCCACTTTCCGACAAGGTCGAAATTCTCCAGACTGAACCCCACTGGATCCATGATCGCGTGGCAGGACGCACACACCGCGTTGCTCCGGTGGAGTTCCATCCGTTCGCGAATCGTTGTGGCTCGGCTTGCATCCGCCTTACCGTCGAGGTTCGTTTCAACACCCGGCGGCGGCGCTGGAGGACGCATACCAAGCAGGTTTTCAAGAACCCATGCGCCGCGTTGTACAGGCGAAGTGCGGTTCGAAGCCGAAGTCACGAGCAAAATGCTGCCCTTTCCGAGAATGCCTTTGCGCGGATCGTCCTTCGCGAGGGTCACCTTGCGGAACAAGCTGCCTTTGATATTGGGAATCCCGTAGTGACGCGCCAGACGCTCGTCCACGAAAGTGTAGTCCGCGTCGAGCAGATCAATAACACTGCGATCTTCGCGCAGGATGTTCTGGAAGACCATCTCCATCTCACGCTTGAATGCGATCCGTAGATTCCCGTCGAAGTCGGCGGAGGCATCCGGTTCCGCATTCTCCAGTTCGCGCAGCTTCATCCACTGCGAGGCGAAGTTATCGATGAGGGACTTTGATTTGGGATCGGCAAGCATACGGCGCGTCTGCGCTTCGAACACCGCCGGCTTGGAGAGTTCTCCGGTGGTTGCAAGTTCGAGGAGTTTGCTGTCGGGGATGCTGCTCCACAAGAAGAAAGAGAGTCGGGTCGCCAGTTCCAGATCTGTCAGACGATAGACGGCGCCTTGTGGAAGATTCTCCGGCACGTGTTCCATTCGGAAGATAAAACGCGGATCGACGAGGACACGCGCCAGCGCGCGCTCAATCCCGACATCGAAGCCGCCTTCGTTGCGTCCTTCCTGATAGAAGCTCAACAGCGTCTCGATGGAAGGATCCTTGTCTGTGATCGGCTGCCGGAACGCCCGCGTAGCCAGCGACTTGACGATCTGCCGCGCGCAATTGGCTTCTGAACTCGGATTCACCGGATAACAGACAAAAATCTTCCGGCGACTCGGTGTGTCTCCGGGCAAGAGGAGACCGTAAGGACCCGTAATCGTGATTCCGGTGACTCCCCCACCGCGACCGGCCGGCGCACTGAAGCCGCTGTCCATGTTGCCGGCGTCGAACGCTCGAGTGCTGGCGGCGCCAACGGTGTGTAGTCCGGCCCGGATTGGCGCACGTATTGATCCGCGGCCTCCGGTCGGAATCGGCACGCCGTCAATTGTGAGGTCCACGCGCGTACCGGCCGCGCGAATCTCATATTCTGCATCCACCGGGAAATTGTGTCGCGCGAACATGCCGCCCAGCGTGCCGATCGGCATTCCGTCCAGATGAGTAGTTTGAGAAATCCCCTTCGCCGGCCGATAGGTTGCCGGTGCGGGCTGCACCGCAAGATCGCCGACAGCCAGACGGCTGATCTTCATTCCTGCGGATAAGTACGCCTGGATGAGGGAAGGCGATGTCCCCAAAACGTCCGCAATATTATCGAAGCCGGCGCTGGTGCTATCGCCGGGCAGCATTGCTGAAACGTCGACTTCCAGGTCCAGAAGATCGCGGATCGCATTCGCATACTCATTACGATTCATGCGCTGAACCGACGGGGATCCCGGGTTCGGATGGAGAGCCGCCTGGCGATCCAATCCGTTTTCAAGCCACCCTGCCAGACCGTCCAATGTTGCCCGGTCGGGCCGCGGGGCGTTCTTGGGAGGCATCATGCCTGTACGCAGCTTTCGCACAACGGTTTCCCAGGCTGCGACATCATTTTCCAGACGCGTGAGATCTTTTTTGTCGAGCTCAAGGTTCCCTGTCTTGGTTCCCTGGTTATGACAGGTGGTGCAGTACTTATTCAGGATAGCTTGCGCGTCCTGAGCAGAGAGAGGGGTCGTCGTCGCGGGGTCCTTCTGCACGCCGCTCGCTGTCACATTTAATCCGATCGCGCAGATCGCGATCCATAAAACTCGCTTCATTTCGCGCTCAATTTCTGGATCAAGGCCATTGACGAAGGTTTCGGTACCGGCGAATGTGTTGCCAAAAACACGCCCTCCGCCCAGTTATAAGGAGTACGGCCGACGTTGTCCTTGGCGTCGAGTTTGGCGCCCTTTGAAACCAGGTATTCGATGATCAAATCCGACCCGCGGTTGGCAGCGCCCATCAAGGGTGTGAGTCCCATCGAGTTCTTCGCATTCACATCCATACCCAGCTCGACGCAAAGTTTTATGGCTTCGAGCAGGGCCGGTTCTCCTTCAGTGTAGGTTTGGTTGAACACCCAGTTCACCCCGGCGGCGGCCATCAACGGAGTGGTGCCACCATAGGTAGCGATCTTCGGATCCGCTTTGTATTCCAGAAGGAGGCGCATCGTCGAGACGTCGCCGGAAAGAGATGCGAGCAGGAACGGCGTCTGACCGGTGAAGTCGACCCAGGCGAGTGATCCTCCGAGCAAATACATCCAGCTTCGCAGCGGCGGAACTTCCGTCACTTGAATGTTAGGATCGACACCCTTGTCGAGAAGCATCTTGATGAAATCCAGCATCGCCTTGCGATCTTCCGGGGTTTGAAGGAGTTCGAAGGTGCGGTAGTCCATATCCGCATTCCGCATCTCCACCGCGGCAAACAACGGGGTTCGGCCATACCAGTCTTTCGCATTGATATTGGCGCCCTTTTCGATCAAGAACCGCGCCATGTCCGGGTGATTGTTGCTGATGGCCATGAACAGCGGGCTGATGTCGTTTTTGTCGACTTCATTGACCTGGGCGCCTGCATTCAGGAGCAACCGCGCGGCATCTATTTTTCCTTCACGAGCGGCATACATAAGAGGAGACATGTTCCCAGGAATCGGTGCCCGGATGCCTTTGTCCGGCCAACCGCCGCGCACAATCCCCTCTCCATGAGAGCCGCAGCCGGATTGCGCCACACACGGCAGTCTACGCGCGGGTGTTGCGCCGGTCCGGGTGCGAACCTGAATGTCGGCGCCGCTCTTGAGCAAATCGGCAACAATCTCCGTGTAGCCGCCTTCGGCCGCGAGCATTAAGGGCGTCAATTGAAGTTGCGGTTCCGCGTAGTTGGCGTTCGCCTTGTGTTCGAGAAGGGCGCGGACCGCATCCGTGCTGCCGGTTCGTATGGCCACCATCAGGATGGTTTCCCCTGTTTTCTCGACCTGGTTTGCATTGGCCCCGGCATTGAGGAGCTTCCGCATGATCACGCCGTCTCCATTCATTGCGGCCAGGAACAACGGCGTAACATCGAGACGGTCTTTCGCGGTGGCATCAGCGCCGGCTCTGAGCAGCAGTTCGACGATGTCCGCTTCGCCCGCCCGAATAGCCCAGTGCAGCGCCCGCGTGCCGTCGTTGTCCGGCATGTTCACGGTGGCCTTGTTGGCGGCAACCAACGATCGCACAGCGTTCCAATCGCCCGAGCGCGCCGCGTCAACCACTGTCGCGGGAGGCGCTGCGGCAGCGAACGTTGACGCCACTAAGAAGGTCATGACAAAACCAACCTTGAACTTCATGGGAGTTGTCCTCTCGTCGACCGGTGTTTCATACGGCTTGCAGCTCCACCGTGATGTCATAGTTGTCCGAGAAACGCAAGACTTGCGGCTCATCCGGCGAAGGAAGAACCTTCAGGCCGATCTGCCGAAGGCCTGCAGTCACAGCATCTCGATCAAAAGGGGCGACCTTAATACAGTAATGATCAATGCGAGGTTTCTGGCCCGCTGGAGCTTTCTGCAGACCGATTCGGGTGTTGGCTTCCAGTTGGATCCAGAGCCGATCCGGGTTCGCTGTTCGCGTCGTCTTGATGTTGGAGCCGTACACGAGATGGTAGTAAGGCAGCGATTTTTCGATGTCTGTGACGTGAAGCAACACGTGATCGACGCCGCGCGGTGTCACGAGTCCGTTACTCTCGACCGACAGGGTCGAGGGCACTGCTGCTGCAACAAGCCCAGCCGGAGGCTGAAACAGCTGAAGCTCGAGTCCGTCGGGATCGGGTAACATGCCAAAACCGCCGCCCGATCCCGCAGAGAAACCGGCGGCCTGCAGCGCCTGGGCGACGCCCGCCCGATCATAGCGTTCGGCCAGCGCGCAGTAGTGACCGATCGCCGTTGGCCGCGTTCCACCAGATGCACCGATAGCGATGTAACCCACCTGGCGGTTTTGAGGCAGGTCCCCAAGCAATATGAAATAGCGGATGTTTCCCTGAAAAGGCTGTTCGTGCAGCTTCGTCTTGAAGACGCGCATGTAGACCTTCGCGGATGCCGCGGTGTCTGGCACGATAATATCCAGGTGTTCGAGGCCCAGATTCTTGAGCGGAAGCGCGGGAACGGCAGGAGCCTGTCCCCATGCCAGAGCGCCTGATGGTTTCAGAGAACTCATCAGCGGCATGGAGGCAGCCGCGCCGATACTTTTCATGAACTTTCGACGACCGGAGGTTACTTTACCCACATTCGACCTCGGAGCTTCGAACACCATAAACTCGGCTACCACCAAGCACAAATATATTTGTCTAAGTTGTTTGAAATATTAGCTCCTGAACGTTGCCATGTGTTAGAACCTCAGCCAACGAAGCCATCACCGCGGAAACTCCCGCAGTGATGGCTTTCTTCGTTGAGGAATCAGAACTCCAGCCGGAGCATCCCCTGGAAGGTGCGCACGCCCGTCTTTGTGGCGATATTGCCGAATGCGGTACTGCTATTGATATCCAGGGTCGGATTCGCCGGCTGCGGATGGTTGAAGACGTTGGTCGCGTCCATCCGAAGTTCGAGCGTCTTGGATTCGCTCACTCTGAAGCGCTTGCCGAAGCTGCTATCAAACGTCCAGGTACCGGGAAGTTCGATCACGTTCTGGCCGAGATTGCCTCGCACTCCGGGTTGCGGATTTTGCAGCACGACATTGCCGGACGCATCCGTAATGGCTCCGAGAGTGCACGCGGACTGCAGGCTCACGGCGATGGCGGAGCACTGGGGATCCGTGATTTTCTTGTAGCGATCGCCAAAGTAATTGCCGTTGAGTGCGCCGCTCTCCCACTGGACCTTCCCATCGTTGGGGTCGAAGTCGCCCACCAGATCGGGGACGCCGTTCGCATACAGTGTGGTGGCGCCCACTATATTTGAGGTGGTGCCGCTGGAAAGCTGAATGATCCAGCTCATCCTCCAGCCGCCGATCACGTGAGCCAGAATGCCCGAGCTGTTACCGGCGAACCGCTGGCCGGGCCCCACCGGCAGTTCAAACGATCCATTGGTCCGGAAGTCGTGACGAATGTCGCCCGTCTGAAGCGTGTAGTCTCCAACGCGGTCGACGGGATTGGTATAGGGACCGCCGCGGCCGAGCAGTTTGCTCCACGTGTAAGAGGCCTGCATGTCTCGGATGCCGGGCAACCGGCGGATCGTGGACTGCACCTGCAGGGAGTGGTAGTTTGTGTTGCCGAAATTCGTCAGCAGCGTGGCGGCGTTGAACTGTGGATTGGTCTTGATGAAGTTTTCGGCGAAGCCGTTGTAGCGCAAAACGGCGCCAAGTTCATCGGCCGGGATGTCCGGCAGGGTAGAGTTTCCACTGGAGGTCTTGCTGTAGTTCAGGGTGCTCAGCGTTGCCGCAACGGCCGAATAGTTCGCGTTCGCGAGATTGTTGCGGAGATTTCCTGAGGTAGCCGCGCGCAGGTGCATAGCGCCCGTCTGCAGTACGCCGCTGACGGTATTCCCGACAGGGCCGCACGTCACCGCCGCTCCCGCTGCCGTCTGGCAGCCGGTTCCGGCAACGTTGATTCCCTGGAACATCTGGTCGAGCAGCGCCGACTCGCCGCCGTTGCGTGCCGCGTCGAACGCTTCCTTCAGCCCGTTGTAAAGGAAGTTTGGCGAATTGAGGTTCACGCTGTCGTAGAGCTTGCGAGCAAGCGTCCCGATGTATCGCGTGTCGAGCGTGAAGTTCTCGCCGAAGTTGCGCACCACCGAGAGCGTCAGGTTCTGGACGTAAGGCGTGGTGTAGTGGGAATCGATGCCTGTCAGACTCACTGTTCGGTTGCGCTCGCTGATCGGCACCATCGGCTTCTGAGTGATGGGCACCGGGACGAGCGTCGAGATCTTCGTCAGGTCGAGGTACTCGTTTCCGGTGCTGCCATTGAAGACGGCGTTATACGAGCTGCCGGGAGGATTCGCCAGCGGACCGTTCAAGGTATTGAATCGACCGCCGCCAACCAAATAGCTGACCTGGTAACCGCCACGCACCGTCGTCTTGCCGGCGCCGAAGTAGGGAACGTTCCAGGCGAAGCCGATTGCCGGACTGATATTGTTGTAGTCCTTAGGCCAGGCGCTCTGCCCCGGATTGGGAGAATCGGGGCCGACGAAAATAAGCTGAGTGTTGTCCCCGCGCTTCCCCGGCTTCATCCAATTCTCGAAACCGCGTCCGGAGTATCCGAACAGCGCATCGCCACCGCCCGCAGGCGAAACCGTAAGGCCATTCGAGACCCACGGCACACCGTAATAATCCCAGCGCACGCCGAGATTGATCGTCAGGTTCTGTTTCAGCTTCCAATCGTCCTTGAAGAAAGCGGAATACTCCCTCTGGTTGAGCTGCCGTTCGCGCTGCACCGCGGTGCGGTAGTCGTCGAACTTGTCGAGTTGCTGGGACGAGCCGAGCCAGTACATCTGATGGATTTCAGACAGCGATCCCGAGAGGAGCGTCAAGAGGCTACGCATTGCCAGAGTGTTTCCGGTAGTAGCTGTTCCCTGAAGTCCCGGCATGTTTGTACTGTTGATGCCCTGAATCGGCGTGTACTGGGTCTCCCCTCCGAACGCACGCGCAAAAGTGCTCCAGGAGTTGCTGTCGACATCGTCGCGAAGCCGGGAACTCGCGAAACGCGCCTCGGCACCGCCCTTGAAGTTATGGACACCCCGGCTCCACGTCAGCGAGTCCACAAAGGTGTACAAAGGGGAGTTCTCCGCAATGTTGCCGTTGAACAGGTTGCCGGCCTCTGTCTGGAACAGCGGCTGGCCACCGCACCAGCAGATGACCGGGGCTTGCGTGAGAGCATTGAGTCCGAGATGCATGACGACCGGTATGCCTTCAACTTCTGGAACGAACTGGCTGGCGTCCGGGTTGCTAGCCAGGCCGTGGATAGTATTGCTGCCCGTGCGCCGCATGCCCCAACGCGCTTCGTTGACCAGGCTCGAGGATAGCGTTGCCGTGTAATTGATGCCGACAACTTGAGGGAACCGACGGGCTACGCCGTCGAATCGCGCCGTATCCCATGGCGTTTGCCCGTAGTCGGCGCGTACACGCTCGAAGGTCCAGGTGCCGTTGAGTTTGTGCTGCGGTGAAATATTGTGGTCCAGTTTCAGGTTGAGCTGTTTGCGGGCGTCGGTGAACCCAAAACCAAATCGATTCTGGGTGCCTTCCGTGCGGCGAACCCAGCGGTGGCCGGCGGTGTTGAGGCCTTCGCCAATTTCATAGTTGTTCGCGACAGGCATCACACCGAGCACCTTGGCCACGTAACCTGTCGGATCCATGCTCTTACGATTGGAGTCCCAAGGTGCGCCAGTTACCACCGCATCCGAACAATCGGCCGTCGTTGGATCGCTCGTGAGTCGGCCGAATACGCTGGCGTACCGAAGTTGCCCGGTAAATGCTGTTCCGTCCGGCTTCTTCGCCGGCGTCTTGGGATTCCCGAGAAAGTCCACGACGGCCGTACGCGGCGTTGCGCCCCCGACGTCGATTTGCTGCGCGTTGCCGTTGCTCCAGCCATCGAAGTAGCGGAAGATGCCGCGCGCGGCGCACGGAGTCAGCACGGTGGCGTTCGCCTCGGTACGGGTTAGCGGAATGAGGCCATCCCACAAGGCGAAGAAGAAGGTCTTGTTGCGGATGAGAGGGCCGCCCATGCTGATCGAATACTCATTGATGTTGGTCCAGGATCGCGTCGGAGGTGTAGGCTGCACGCGATTATTCGCCCACGTATTTCCGTCCAATGCGCTGTTGCGGATGTTCCAGACGGCAGCGCCGCGGAAACGATTGGTTCCGGAGCGCGTCTGAATTTGCACCTGGGCGTTGCCTCCACCGATTTCCGCATCGACGGGAGCAATGACCATGCGAATCTCGCCGACGAGGTCCGGATTCACAACAGTCGCGCCTTGAAACCCGGATGGCCACCGGCCGGCGCCGCTGGCATCCACGCCGTCGCGCTGCACGATGATGTTCGCCGCGCTTATGCCCGCGAGTTTCGAGTCATTGGCTGAGTTGATCAAATCATTCGACAGATTGATTCCGGGCAGCGTCCGCACCAGCCCCATCGCATCATTGCCCATCGCGCCCACGATGGGCAGGGATCGCACCGCGTCCTGAGGCAACACGGCGCCTACGGACGACGTCGATTCCAGCAACAGACGGTCGGCGGACACCATAACCTCTACGGCAGTGGCCACGCTCGCTACCGGCAAGGTGAAATTAAGACGGACCTGCGCTGCGTTGCCGATGCGGACGTCGGTGAAGGTCTGTGTCTGAAACCCCGGCAGGACTGCGCTAGCCACATAGGTGCCGGGAAGCAGCCCGGGCACGGTATAGGCGCCGCTTTCATTCGTGACTCCCGTCGACACAATCCCGGTCTCCGTATTTGTTATTTTGATTGTTACGCCCGGAATCAATGCTCGGGACGTGTCCGTGACGGTGCCGCTCAGTGTTCCGTTGCTGGATTGCCCGAAGGCCGATGGTGCAAGTAGGACGCATGCCAACACCCACGCTCTCGCCCGAAGTGTGTTCATTTGACAACTCCCCCTAATTCAAGTGATTCCGAGCCGGAACCATAGTTAATGACAGTGCCAGTCGCCAATACTTTCTAGTGAGACTTTGTGCGTATCGTTCGAACGCCATTTGGACAACGACGAGTTTGCAGAACACTGCAGCAGTCGGCGATCGCGTCATCGAGCAAAGGCTGTTCCGTCGAACTTAGTTCCGCCCTGAGACCCGGCGTACTTCCGCCATCGTGACAATCCGGTTATCCGCCGCGTAGTGAACCGGAATAATGCGCTCGACCTCCAGTTTCAGCCGCGTGATGTTGTCCAGCAGGCTGAGGTTGTACGGGCTGATAACGGCAGCCGGTCCGGTGGGGGGCTGCGCCGGCGGATTGTAAGCATCCGCTTCAAGCAAGATTTTTTCTTTCGGCAGGTAGACCAGCAACATTCCTTCATGGTGTCCGAAACCCTGCATGTGGTGAAGTTCCACGACCCGATTGCCGTCGGTGAGGACTCTGCGCTCAGACGCTGTCTCGAACTTTGGTTTCCGCTTCGATGTGGTCATCGCATCCGGGACCAGCGTGTGCGGCGCGTTGAGAACCTTCTCCAGGGACGCCTTGTTGGACTGATGCGTGATAATCGTGGCGCCTTCCGCCACGAATGCGCGCAGGCCGCTGGAGTGATCAATGTGGGTATGCGTGTTGACCACAAACCGAATCGGCTTGTTCGGAATGAGCCGCTTGGTTTCGGCAATCACGGCGTTGGCGCGAGCTTCGCTCTGGGGGCCTTCGATCACCACAATGTGATCCTTGAAGTCGATCGCGAGGCAGGCGTACCCGCCAAGAATCAAATAGACCCCTTCGCCGAGTTTCTCGACGGGAACCGCCGTGGCGGCAGTCCCCGCAGCGGCTGCGGGAGCGCCGGCGCCTCTGGCAGGTGCCGCCTGAATCGTGACGGGAGCGTTGACTTTGACGTTCGCGACGGTGAGATCGAAGATGGGATGGCCGCCTTGCCGTTGCACGATGTGCATGGGGAACTTCACTCCGCCGAA
>Ga0111539_10010713_pt1 | contig 11538 bp, 10 predicted proteins | sample RhiMethybrSRZTD1_FD_79667 | JGI IMG/M metagenome (GOLD analysis project Ga0111539, IMG submission 79667) | Populus rhizosphere microbial communities from Tennessee, USA - Rhizosphere MetaG P. TD hybrid SRZTD1 (version 2) (version 2) | ecosystem: Host-associated > Plants > Roots > Rhizosphere >...
AGTTGTCTGCTGGAGTGCGCTACGCGCGCCGGCAGCAGCTTCATCAAGCGCCTTCAACAGTTCTGCCTTCGTCTCTTTTTGCGCCTGCTTCGTGCCCTGTCCTTCGGCGGGCGCAATATCCAATTCGTCGCGGTTGATCTCCATCGAGATCCACGTCGGGATCGTCGCGACCATGTCTGCAAGATAACCAAAGATCATCGATTTCTCATGCGGTTTCCATTGATACTGTCCGTCGGGAACCTGCTCGATCGCCTTTCGAGAACGTTCTACTTCGCGGTCCAATTGATCGCGAAAAAATTCCGTCAATTTCATTCCTGAGCTTTCCTCCTAACAATTAAGTGGATACATTGTTTATCATCACGTCGATGCTCCTGCAACAGAATTTCGCACATTCATTTCAATCGCCAATCGTACGCGTGTTCCTCGTTGTGATCGCGATTGGATTGCTTTACGTGCTGTGGCGCGAAGTGCGAAAGATTCCAGCGAAACTCCTGGTACTGATGGCGACGGCGTTTATCGACATGTTGGGAGTGCTGATGATCTTTCCGCTGCTCCCGTTTTACGTAAAGACCCTCGGCGGATCGGGGATCAATATTTTCGGATTTCATCTTGGTATCGGCATTATCGCCGGATTCATCATCGCCTCGTTTACCTTCGCACAGCTTTTGAGCGCGCCTTTGTGGGGAAAGTTTTCGGATCGTGTCGGACGGCGGCCGACGCTGTTGATTGCGTTGAGCGCTTCGGCTGTCGCGTATCTGATTTTCGGTTTCGCTGACTCGCTTTTCCTGCTGTTCCTGTCGCGCATCGTGCAGGGCGCGGGCGGAGGAACGGTCGGTGTGATCCAGGCTTACGTCGCAGATTCCACGGCGCCAGAGGATCGCGCACGCGCACTCGGATGGCTTTCAGCAACAACGAACCTCGGCGTCACGCTTGGTCCTGTTCTGGGTTCATTCGCCATCACTTTAGGAGCGCGCGATCTCATGCCGGGTCCGCTAACGCTGCACTTGGGCCATGCTGCGCCTGGAATTTTCGCCGCCGCGCTCTGTTTGCTGAACATCGCTTTCGCCGCACGTTATCTCACGGAATCGAGGGATTTGAGCGAGCACGCGACTGTGGAAGGCGAGGTCAGACGCAGCTCACGCGAGGCTATGTGGCGCGTCATATCGCACTCGAAAGAGACTTCATCGCGTCTGATCTGGATCTATGCGATTGCAATGGGTGCGTATCAAGGCAGCTTTTCGGTGCTGGCGCTGTTTCTCAACGCTCGCTTTCAAGTGACGGAGCAAACCATCGGTTACTTCTTCATGTACGTCGGTTCGATCTCCGTGTTTACACGTGTGCTACTGCTCGGACGAATGGTCGACTGGCTTGGAGAAGCAAAACTCTCGCGTGTCGGACTGCTGCTGCTTGGAATCGGCGTGATGGGAATGCCACTCGCGCGAAACATCTGGATGCTCGGAATTGCAGTGGCACTGATCCCGCTGGGGACCGCCTTTACATTCCCCTGCGTGACGGCACTGCTGTCGCGCGTCATCAGTCCGAGGGAGCGCGGACTCTACATGGGAATGCAGCAGACGTACGGCGGTGCAGCTCGAATCATCGCGCCGCTCTTTTTTGGCTGGACCTTCGACACTCTCGGCGTGTCGTCACCCTACTTCTTCGCGTCGGCTTTCATCGTCGCGACGCTATTTCTCAGCCCGCAGATCACACAAACAACAACGAAACCCGCGCTATCGACACAACCTGCCGACAACGCTTAGCAGCACGCTCAGCTTTTGGTGTTCTTCTTGTGCCTTTTCGCGGCCCTATTCGTTGATGTTGTCGAGCCCGGTAAACTTCCAACCCGTTCTGGTTTTTTCGAAGTGATAAATGACGACTTCGTTTCCACCTGCGTCTGGACAGGCTACGCTGAAGTGCCTGGGATTGTCCGCGTCAGCTTCCGGCTTCGCTTTAGCGAAACACGCCGCTGCGTCGCTTTGTTCGTTGAAGACCTGTTTGTAGCGCTTGGTGAGTTGCGCTTTCGTTCTTACGCTCGGTATGCCGTACGACATTCCAATCGGAAACTTCGACAACCGCGCGATCGTCTCGACATCGCGTTTGCCGATCGCAGTTTTGAAAGCTTGCCAGAACGTGTCGAACAGGGAGTCCGCCGCTTGACCGGTGACTAAAAGGACCAGAGATAACGCAACTATCTTTTTCATAGTGTTACAATCCGGCTGACCATAGTAAAACGAAAGGTACTTTTTGGCGATGCTCAAAAGATTCGTGATTGTTTCTGTCTGCTTGATCGCGACGCTCGGTTTTACAGGTTGTGCAAAAAAGAAGGGCTCTGCTGCGTCGGCGGCCGAGGAGCCGGTTGAGGGCGTGGAGAAGGTCAAGCCTGCGGCCGGCAAGGGGAATGTTCAAGGCAAGGTTCTCTATAACGGCGCGCCGGTCGAGAATATCGAGGTGAAGCTGTGCGAAACGTTTAGCCGTTTCCTGAGCGGATGCGGTGGAAAAATCTACACCGCGAAAACAGACAAAGAAGGTGATTTCGTGATCACCAACGTCGAACCCAAGGAGTACCAGGGACTGACTGTGCGCGTGTTTGACACTGACTCATACGTGTTTGCGACAACGGGAATCGCCGGAATCGCCGCCAGCAAATACAACGTCGAGGCAGATAAGACGCTTTTCGTCAGGCCGACGCATTTGTTCAAAGGCGATCTGCGAGTGATCAATCCGAAGCCCGGATCAACCGTGAGCGCCGAAGGTTTGGAACTGAAGTGGGCTGCATATCCGGATGCCGCATACTATAAATTCACGCTTTATCCAGACAACCACCAGATCACGCCGCCGTATATGAATCAAAGGGTTGACGACGCCTCGTTCAAGGTGAATAAGCCGCTGGAGAAGGGGACTTATCGGTACAAAGTCGAAGCGTTCAATAGTTCAGACCGGAAACTATCCGAGACTAGCGACGATATTAATTTCACGATCAACTAGGGACACAAAAGGCACAAAGGTATGATTAAAGCGTGGTCGACATCAAAGTTCCCGACGGCAGGCAAAATCATTCAAGGAGCAGAAGCATGAAAGTATTTCGCACGACTCTAGCCGCAATCGCAGTGGCGGCTTTTACGATCCTGGTACAAACACTGCTGACTATGGGCGCCTCTTCGGCTGAAACCGTTCCTCAGCCGGCTGCTCCAGCCAACATCGGGATAATCGATTCGTCCAGGTTTGGTGACGAAAAGGCCGGCATCACGCGGGTGATGACCGCAATGAAACAGCTCGAGGTGAAGTTTCAACCACTGCAGGCTGAGATTCGCACCATGGGCGATCGACTAAACGCGATGCGCGCAGATCTGCAAAAGAAACAAGCCATCCAGGACGCAGCCACAACGGCGCGCCAGGTGGATGAAGCAAACAATCTCGAAGTACAAATCAAGCGGAAAGCGGAGGACGCGCGGACGAGTTACCAAAAGGAAGTGCTTACCATTATGGAGCCTTTGCAAAACGATCTTGGTAACGCAGTAATCGCGTTTGCCAAGGCGAAGGGGATCACCCTCGTGATCGATGCGAACCGCGTCCCGATTATCTATGCGGAACCGAGCCTGGACATCACGCAGGACTTCATCAACGAGTACAACCGTACTCATCCGGCTGGTTCAGCTCCGGCGGCAGCGCCGGCAAGAGCGACTCCGGCGCCGGCACGACCAACTACGTCGCCGGCTAAACCAACGCGACCATAACTAATGCTCAAAAAGGTTCTCCTCCTTTCGGCATCGGCTGGCGCCGGACACGTGCGTGCGGCAGATGCGATCGAGAAAGCTTTCAAGGAAGTTGAGAATGGCGAGGGCAGGGAGATTCAGCACCTCGACATTCTCAACTACACAAACAAAGTCTTTCGTCATCTCTACTCAAAAGCCTACATCGATCTCGTCAATAAACTTCCGGAGGTGCCGGGCTGGGTTTACGACAAGCTCGACAAGCCGTGGAAGAACGAACGTCGACGGCTTGCGCTTGATAAATTGAACACGCGTCCGCTGGTCAAGCTGCTGCGCGAGTATCAGCCCGATCTAATTGTCTGCACGCATTTTCTTCCGGCCGAGATCGTGTCGTGGTTGAAAGCGAAAGAACGTCTTGCGAGTCGACAGGTGATCATCGTCACCGATTTCGACGTGCACGCGATGTGGCTGGTCCATCATTACGAACATTACTTTGTCGCGCTCGACGAAGCGCGCGCGTATCTCGAGGCGCTCGGGATTCCGGCGCCGAAGATTACTGTTAGCGGGATTCCCATCGATCCGGTTTTCGCAAAGCAGAAAGACAAACAGGCGATGCGCGCGAAACACGGGTTGGAGCCGGACCGCATGACGATCTTGTTATCTGCGGGTGGATTTGGTGTTGGTTCAGTTGATGCGCTAATCGCGTCGCTGCTTCCGATGAAACATCGCGTACAGGTGGTTGCGATCTGCGGGCGCAATGAAGAGTTGAAGAAGCGTCTGACGCGAATGGCTGCGCGCGCTAAGCCGGATGCGACGGTTCTATTGAAACCTTTCGGTTACACAAAGGAGATGGACGAGCTCATGACGGCGTCAGATATCGTGCTCGGAAAGCCGGGTGGGCTGACGACGTCTGAAGCGCTGGCGAAAGGTTTGGTGTTTGTGATCGTGAATCCGATTCCGGGACAGGAGGAGCGTAATTCCGATCACCTGCTTGAACGTGCGGTCGGGATTCGTTGCAACAACCTGCCGGTGTTGTCATATAAACTCGATCGTCTCCTGGCTGATCCAAAGCGCTTTGCAACGATGCAGGCCAACGCACGCAACATGGGAAGACCGAACGCAGCCACCGAGATCGTAGAACATTGCTTGCATATTTCGGGTTAGGAGATAACGCCTCGACGTTTTAGGCGACGGATCAACAAAAATGAAAATCAGCAGACGAAAGTTTATTGAGGCATCCGCACTGACGGTTGCCGGATCGCTGGTGGCCTCTGCGAGCCTCCCCAGGCCGCGAAGTCTCAAAGCGAATGATGCAAAGGTCCGGGCACTTCTATCTCAAATGACGCTGGAAGAGAAAGTCGGGCAGATGGTCCAACCCGATCAGCGTTCACTCAAAGACGTCAGCGACATCGAAAAGTTATTCCTCGGTTCACTGCTCAGCGGCGGCAGTTCAGATCCGAAGACCGGTAACCGCCTGATCGACTGGACCAACCTTTACGACAGCTTTCAGTCTCGCACGCAAAACACTCGGCTGCGCATTCCGCTCCTTTACGGTATTGACGCAGTGCACGGACACAGCAACGTACTCGGCGCCGTCATCTTTCCACACAACATCGGCCTGGGCTGCACGCGTAGTCCTGAATTAGTCGAACAAGCCGCCCGCGTCACGGCGATCGAGACGCGCGCGACCGGGATCAACTGGACGTTCGCGCCGTGCGTCACTGTTCCGCGCGACGAGCGTTGGGGCAGAACTTACGAAGGCTTTGGTGAAGTGCCTGAGTTGGCTCGAATGCTTGGCGAAGCGGCGGTGCGCGGATATCAGGGCAACGACCTCAGCGATCCTCTGCGCATACTCGCTTGCGCGAAACACTTCATCGCCGATGGCGGCACGAACTACGGCACGGGTAAGAAACTCAAAGGCGACGTGCAGATACTCGATCGCGGCGACGTGCGTGCGACGGAACAGCACCTGCGAGACATACACATGGCGGGTTATCTGAGCGCGATCAAGGCCGGCGTCGGGACGATCATGCCTTCGTACAGCAGTTGGAATGGCGTGAAGTGTTCCGGCAGCAAACGTCTGTTGACCGAGATCCTGAAAGGAGAGCTGAAGTTCGACGGATTTCTGATTTCAGATTACGACGCGATCAACGAAATGCCCGGCGATTACAAGACGCAGATCGAGACGTCGGTAAACGCTGGAATGGACATGTTCATGGTTTCGACTCTATATCGCGAGTTGTATAGTTTTCTGCTCGCGCTGGTAAAGGAGAATCGCGTTCCGATGTCGCGTATCGACGATGCCGTTACGAGGATTCTGCGAGTGAAGTTTGCGATGGGATTGATGGAACCGGGACGCTCTTTGCTGGCTGATCGCCGGCTTCACCAGAAGTTTGGCTCGGCCGAGCATCGCAGGGTTGCGCGCGAATGTGTGCGCGCGTCGCTGGTGTTGCTGAAGAACGAGAAACGTGTTCTGCCGGTGTCGAAACAAGTGAAGCACATACACGTCGCAGGCAAGAGTGCTGATGATATCGGAAATCAGTGTGGTGGTTGGACGATCAGTTGGCAGGGCAAAAGTGGACCTAATACCGAAGGGGGAACGACGATTCTGAAAGCGATCCAGGAGACTGTGTCGCCGCAAACGAAAGTGACGTTTTCTCTCGATGGGTCGAACGCGGCGGGAGCGGAGCTGGGGATTGTTGTCATTGGTGAAACACCTTACGCGGAGATGATTGGCGACAGAGCGAGCCTCGTACTGGGGGATGAAGACGTCGCCGTTGTCGATCAAATGAAACAGTCAGGAATGCCGGTGGTGGTTGTACTGCTCTCCGGGCGCCCGATGATCATCGATAAAGTGATCGATAAAGCAGACGCATTTGTCGCAGCGTGGTTGCCGGGAACTGAGGGTCATGGAGTTACCGACGTGCTCTTCGGCGACTTCAAACCCGTAGGCAAACTCTCGTTCTCCTGGCCACGCTCGATGGACCAGATTCCGATCAATGTCGGTGACAACAATTACGATCCGTTATTCAAATATGGATACGGATTGAGCTATTGATCTTTCTCTGCGGCCCTCTGCGTATCTCTGCGTTCTCTGCGTTGAGAACGATGTAACGCAGAGAACGCAGAGATACGCAGAGGGCCGCAGAGAGAGCGATGATCATTCGTCAGGCAACAATGGACGACCGCGAACCGATCAAGCAATTGATCGCGGAGTCGGCGCGGATTCTCAGTCGCGCGCACTACAATGACGCTCAAATCGAGGCGGCGATTGCAAGCGTGTTTGGCGTCGACACAACGCTTATCGAAGACGGCACATACTTCGTTGCCGAGCTCTCTGGAACACTCGCCGGCTGTGGCGGTTGGAGCCGGAGAAAGACACTCTTCGGCGGCGATCAGTATTCATCAAGAGATACGGCCTATATCGATCCGGCGAAAGACTTCGCGAAGATCCGCGCCTTCTTTATTCATCCAGACCACGCGCGGAAGGGAGTTGCACGCACCCTCCTCGCACGATGTGAAGACGAAGCAAGAGCTCACGGCTTTCACGGACTCGAACTGTTGTCAACCTTACCCGGCGTGGAGTTCTACAAGTCTTGTGGTTTTTCAGAACGCGGTACTTTAGATCTCGAATTAACAGGGGGCGTAAAGCTCGAGTTCGTGCCAATGCAAAAAGAGTTGTGAAGCTGTAGATTACGTCTCCAAATGGAATCCAAACGGAAACTGCTGAATCATTTCCTCGCGGCGCTTGCTTATCGCACGCAGAAAGCGCTGCGCAATGCGCCGGAGGATTTCGGATCGTTTCGCGCGATGGAGGGCGTGCGGACGCCGGCGGAGCTGGTGCGTCATATGACCAGCGTGCTTGGATACGCGCGCACACACTTCATCGGCGGTCGTTACTGGCCAGAGCCTTTGGACACACTCGACGAAGAGATCGAACGTTTTCACGAGATGCTAGGCATGTTGGCCCAACATCTTCGCGAGGGCGATACGTTGTTGGAAGGAATGACTGAAGAACGTCTGTTACAGGGACCTTTTTCAGACGCGATGACGCATGCCGGGCAGTTAGCGCTGTTGAGACGTTTGGCCGGCGCGCCCGTGCCGCCGGAGAACTTCATTGTCGCGGAGATCGAACCGGATCGACTCGGAAAGGATCAGCCCGAGCCGGTTAGCCCGGATAAGAATTGGCCTGAAGCGCCACCTGGATGGCACGGGCCACAAAAAGGCACATAAAAGAATACAAATGAAAATCAATAGAAGAAGCTTAATTCTTTTTTCACTGTTCGTCTGTGCCGCGCTATTCCAACAAGCGTTTGCACAGGATGATTTCAAACCCAAAACCGTCTTCCTCATTCGTCACGCCGAGAAAGAAGACGAACCCCGCCAGGATCCACCTTTGAAGAAAGAGGGAGTTGCGCGCTCGCAGGAACTTGCGCGATTGCTCTCGGGCGCGGGTATCAAAGCGATCTATACTTCTCAGTTCACGAGAACAAAGCAAACAGCCGAGCCGCTAGCCACGAAACTCGGCTTAACTTCGACCACGATTTCACTTAAGTCAAACCCGAGCAACCCTCGTCTGATCGCAGAAGAATCGACAGCGGAGGTCGTTAACAAAATTCTCCAGGGATCAGGCGAGAACGTCCTGCTCGTCGGTCACAGCAATTCGATTCCCGACGTGATCAAGATGCTCGGCGGCGACGTTGTTCCTACAATCGATGAACGAAAGTTCGACGATCTCTTCGTCGTCACTGTCTACGCCAAAGGCAAGGCAAAAGTGACACAAATCAAGTACGGGGCCGAATAGAAAACTGGTCCGTTTCGGCGCGCCGTTACGCGTTAGGGATTGTAGACTTTAAATCGTGACAGCCATTCCGGCATGGAGCGCCGGTGCAGGAGATTTAGAGATGAAACGTCTGTTCTTTGTATTTCTGCTGCTGTTTCCCGTTGTTGCATTTGGCCAGCACAACCAACACGGCCACGCGCCCAAAGCGCCGGCGCCCGTTGCACTGGTGACAGGCTTAGGCGACATCAATCACCCGGTTTCAACTAACAACCCAGAAGCCCAGAAGTTTTTCAATCAAGGTCTAGCGTACGTCTACGCTTTCAATCACGAAGAGGCTGTGCGTGCCTTCAAGCAGGCCGCACAACTCGATCCGCAACTCGCGATGGCGCACTGGGGCGTCTCCCTCTCGCTCGGATCGAATTACAACGTTCCGGCGGACGGCCCCGCGCTCCTCGAAGCTTATTCCAATTTGCAAAAAGCGATCGCACTTGCTCCGAAAGCGTCTGAACAGGATCGCGCGTACATCAACGCGCTGTCCAAACGTTATTCGGCCGACATTAATACGGATCAAAAGAAGCTTGCCGTTGACTACAAGAACGCAATGGGCGAGCTCGCAAAAACTTACCCAGACGACCCGGACGCGGCCACGCTTTACGCGGAAAGCATGATGAACCTGCATCCGTGGAAGCTTTGGACGCTCGACGGTAAACCTAATGAAGGCACGTTGGAGATCGTTTCCGTGCTTGAAGGTGTTCTGCGTCGTTATCCAAATCACAGCGGAGCGAATCACTACTACATTCACGCTGTTGAAGCGTCGACTAATCCCGAACGAGCGCTGCCGAGCTCGGCACGTCTCGGGAAGATCGCTCCCAAGGCTGGTCACCTGGTCCACATGCCGTCGCATATTTACATTCGCACGGGCGATTACTATGAAGCGGCGCAAGCAAACGTAGAAGCGATCGCGGTGGATCGTGAGTACATGACCCAGAGTGGTAACAAGGGTCTTTACCCGATGATCTACTACCATCACAACGTTCATTTCCTGGCGGCAGCAAGCGCGTTCAAGGGACGTTACGCGGACTCGATCAAATCCGCGCGTGAACTCGAAGCGAGCGTGGCGCCGCAACTCAAAGCGATGCCGATGCTCGAGATGTTTCGGCCGTACCCGCTTATCTCGCTGGTTCGCTTTGGACGTTGGGATGAAGTGTTGAAAGAACCCAAACCAGATGAAGCGTTGAAGATCACGACGTCGTTCTGGCATTTCGCGCGTGGCAGTGCATACGTCGCTTCGAAAGAGCCGGCGAAGGCTGAAACGGAATTGGCGGCGATGCGCGCTCTCGATCAGGCGATGACTGACGAAGTCCGGCTCTTCAACAACGCGGCCGCACACGTGTTGAAGGTTGGTGAGTTGGAATTGGAAGGGAAGATCGCTTTGGCTCGTGGAAATAAACAGGCGGGCATCGATCTCTTGCATAAAGCGGCGGCCGCTGAAGATGCGACTGACTACGCCGAACCTGCGGATTGGGATCTTCCTGTGCGAGAAGTGCTCGGCGCTGTCTTGCTGTTGACTGGTGACAACTCAGGTGCGGAAAAAGTGTTTCGCGCTGAGCTTGAACGACACCACCGCAACGGGCGTGCATTGTTTGGCCTTGCCGAGAGTTTAAGAAAGCAGGGTAAAGACGGTGCTGCACGAATGGTCCAAGGGGAATTCGAGAAGGCGTGGCAATACGCTGATACGAAGCTGACTGTCGAGTCGCTAGCGGGTGTAGCGGTAGGCGCCGCGGGTGCATCGTCTACTACGGCGCAAGTGCGGTTCTCGAGCGTCAAGCTCAAGACTGGTCTTCGCATGCGTTACGCGTACAAGGGCGACGCGTCGGGACGGCCCGTCATCCTGCTGCACGGTTACGGCGACTCGTGGTTTTCGTACAGCCCGATACTGCCGTTGCTGGACAGCAAGTATCGCGTTTACATTCCGGATCAACGCGGACACGGTGAGTCAGATCGTCCGCAAGGGAATTATGCGTTGAAGCAATTCGCGGCGGACGTTGTCGCGTTCATGGATGCGATGAATGTGAAAGACGCGACGATTGTTGGTCACTCGATGGGCAGTTTCGTCGCACAGAATGTTGCGGCGCAGGTGCCCGAGCGAGTGAACAAGCTCGTGCTGATCGGCTCAGCCACGAAAATTCGAAACAACGTCGTCACGGATCTACAGCGCGAGATCAATGGATTGACCGATCCGCTGTCGGAGAAGTTTGTGCGCGACTTTCAGACCAGTGTCACGTTTCAGCCTCTGCCGTCGGAGTTCTTTAACGGTCTGGTGAAAGAGAGCATGAAACTGCCGGCGCACGTCTGGCGTGAAGTGATGGCTCAGATGCTTTCACCTGAGGGCGAGGTCGAACTTGCGAAGATCAAATCGCCGACGCTGATTATTTGGGGCGACAAGGAAAGCATCTTCCCGCGCTCCGAACAGGACTCGCTGGTTGCAGGGCTGCGCAATGCCGTGTTGAAGGTTTATCCGGATACAGGACATGCGCCGAACTGGGAACGCCCGGAGCAAGTTGCCAAAGACTTGCACGAGTTTATTAACTGAGCGCCAAAGGCGCGATTATGAAGGGGCATGTTTAAGCGCCAACGGCGCGATATATGAAAGCCAGGGGCAAGCGCGAAGCGCGTCGCCCTGGTTACCAAGAGCACGCAGAGCGAGGCCTGAAGGGCCGAAATATTTCCTGCGTATTACGCCCTTTTCAGGGCTGGATAGGTTTGGTTGTCTTTACCAGGGGCGACGCGCTCCGCTTCGCTTCGCGTTGGCCCCTGGCTTTCATATTTCCGCGCCCTTGGCGCTCCCAACATGTTCCGCGCCTTTGGCGCTGCGAACCTCATGGATTACAGGAAAGCCGATTTACCAACTCTCATAACCCAAGCGGACCTTGTCGCGACCCACGCCAAGTCTACGTTTGGTAACCTAACCGCCTCACAACTCAACTGGAAACCGAGCGCAGAGCGTTGGAGTGTCGCTCAGTGTTTCGAGCATCTCCTCACGTC
>Ga0111539_10010717_pt1 | contig 11537 bp, 7 predicted proteins | sample RhiMethybrSRZTD1_FD_79667 | JGI IMG/M metagenome (GOLD analysis project Ga0111539, IMG submission 79667) | Populus rhizosphere microbial communities from Tennessee, USA - Rhizosphere MetaG P. TD hybrid SRZTD1 (version 2) (version 2) | ecosystem: Host-associated > Plants > Roots > Rhizosphere >...
CGGCCTGCCCTGGCGCGTCGAGCGCGGCGTACGCTTCCGTCAACTGGCGATGGATCAAGCCGAGCTGCGCACGGGTGAGCTCGCCCATGCCGAGCAGCTTCCCCCCACGGGTCACGGCGTCCACGTAGCGGCCGCCCCGCACGTCAGCGAGCAGCACCGGCATGTCGAGGTCGACCCGACGCTGCGCCTCCCTCGTCGCGCCGTGCGCTTGCGTGCGAGCGGCCGCATCGGAGGCCGCGGCTTCCGCTTTGCCTGCCTCGGTGAGCGGCAAATTGGTGAGGGGGATCAACACTTCGTCGCCGCGACGGATCGGCTGGCCCTTGAACTTGTTGTACTGATCGAGCATCCAGGCCTTCTCTTTTTCGCTGAACTTCTGGGCGATGGTGACGATGTTGTCCTTCTCCGTAGCGATGTAGCGAAGGTTGTAGGGCACCACGATTTCCGCCCCTTCGACGGGGTGGATCCAGGGCATCGTTCCGTTCGCGCGCGCGAAGACGGTGGCGCGGTCGGCGTCGCCGAGCAAAGCGAGCGCGAGCGCAGGCCACGTGTCGCCGGCATTGACGATGCGGTGATCGAGCGCCGGGATCTCGAGCCGTTGCCCCGGCACGATGGGCGAGCCCCCTTGGGCATCGAGCGCATTGGCCGCCACGAGGATGCTCTCGTATTGAATGCGGCCGTACGTTCGCTCGGCGATCTGCGCCAAGGTTTCGGTTTTTTGGACGATGTGCGTAAACGCCGAGGCGTGCTCGCCGAGCGTGGCGAGGGCCAGGACGCACATCACGAGGACGAATTTCGACCAACGCATGCCCCGACCATAGCAAGGTCGAACGACGACGGCGACGCGCGCGGTCGTCGCGGCCCGCTACTTCGTCGGTACCGTCGAGGGGGGCTTACCGAAGCGCTCCAAGCGGACGCCGGTCCGCTGGATGAGGCGCCACAGATGTTTGCGGTCGATCTTGGCGAGGCGTGCCGCCATCGACACGTTGCCGCACGACACCTTGAGCACACGCGCCACGAAGTCGGCCTCGAATTGGAGGAGCACACGCTTGCGGAGAACGCGGTAGCCGAGGTCCCACGGTTCGGTGCCAGGTTCGTCGCTCGTGCGCGGAAGCCACAGATCCATCGGTTCGATCACCTTTGTCGGGTTCGTCGAGCAGAGCTCGACCGTGTTTCGTACGAATTCGCAAAGCTCGCGAACGTTGCTCTTCCACGTTCGGCGCTCGAGAACTTCTTCTGCTGCCGGCGAGAATTTCTCGACGGAATGGTGCGTCTGCTCGCGCAGCACGCAGAGAAAGTGGTCGAGAAGAACGGCGATGTCTTCACGTCGATCGTGCAGAGGGGGAAGATGGATGGTCGACGCCGTGAGCCGTTCGCAGAGGGTCGCGTTGAACGTTTGCTCCCGGACGAGCGCGGGCAGATCTTGCGTCGTGCTGCAGATGAGCCGCGCGGTGGAAAGCGGACCTTTGCCGACGCCATCGCTCGCCGCGTGTCGATCGCGGGCTCGGATGAGCTGCTCTTGGAGCGGTATCGACAGCGCGCTGACTTCGCGCAGAAAAAGCGTGGTGCCTGGCGGCTTCGGTCCGAACAGATCGTTGTCGAGGACGCCGGCTGGCGCCGACCCCTCGACGCAGAGAAACGGGCCTTGCCGCCCGCTCTGCTCGTGAATGGCTCGCGCGACGTGTGCTTTGCCGGTGCCGGCCTCCCCGGTGATCAGCACGTCGCAATCGTTCCCCGCAGCGGCGGCCGCAAGCCGTCGCACCTCTTGCATCGAATCGCTGTTTCCGAGAATGGGAGCAGCGGCGCGGGGTGATGAATCTGCGCCGGTGAAATCTGAGTGCATGTCCGAAGGACGATCGAACACCGCAATTGTCGCGCCACTTTCAGCAGCTGTAATGCGGGGCAAATGAGCCCCAACTCTTCATCGAAAATCGGTGAGTGCGGCTTCAGGCTGACTAGGCAGAACGAGGTGTCGCGCGGGATCCCAATGGCCCTTCGTTGCCACTGCATGACAGATCGGTCGGATCCGCCCAGGCACTTGGCCAGATCCGGACAACTCTCCTCGACCACGCGGGACGCAAAATGGGCCTAATTGCCGCACATTCGTGCTAACTGCGCATCACAATTGAGCAGGGGTGACTCAAATTGAGCGGCTCAAATTGAGCATTCGCCTGATTGCGGCTCAGGGCTCAGACCCTGTGGCGCTTCGGTCTCACATTGCGGAGGGCCGCGGACTACTTGTATTTCCGCGTCCAGCGGGCCGACGGCCAGCTTTTCGTCTTCGCAGTGCCGGGCGGGTAAGAGCGAACCAAACCGTCCTCGGGAATGGCTGTGAGGAGCTGTTCCAACTCGCGTGCCCCCTTCGGGCGCTCGTCGACGTGCTTTCGGAGCGTCTTCATGACGACCTGATCGAGGCTCTCGGGGATGTCGAGATCGGGGCGCCGCTGACGCAGGGTAGGGGGGATCTGCCGCTGGTGCAGCTCGAGCAGCTCGCGACGGGTCCTCGCGACGATGGGCAGCTCACCGGTCAGCGCCTCGTACATGAGGACGCCGAACGCGTAGAGATCGGTGCGTGGCTCGACAGTTGCGCCGATGCATTGCTCGGGGGCCATGTATTCGGGGGTCCCCAGCGTGTACCCCTCCTGGGTGAGGCTCTCGGCGGACGCGAACTTGGACATGCCGAAGTCGAGCACCTTGGCCGTCCCGTCGTCGCAGAGAAAAACATTGCCCGGCTTCAAATCGCGGTGAACGATGCCCTTCTCGTGGGCGGCGCGGAGCGCGCGGCAGACCTGGATGAAGATCGGCAGTGCGAATCCCGGCGCCACGATGCCGGTGCGCGCGAGCTTGTCGGCCAAGCTGATGCCGCGGAGCAGCTCCATCACGACGTAAATGCTGCCGTCCGGCATCTGATCGAGGTCCAACGTGCGGACGACGTTGGGATGCTCGATCGTCACTTGCACCTGCGCTTCGCGCCGCAGCCGCGCGATTTCAGCGGCATCCTTGGCCGCGGCACCGCGCAGCACCTTGATGGCGACCTGCGAACCCAACGCGATGTGCTCGGCGGCATAGACGACGCCGATGCCTCCCGATCCAATCTTGTTGGTGATGCGGTACTTGCCACCGAGTACGGTGCCGGCGAGGTCGCCGGGGGCAGCCGAAGATTCGCCGCGCAGCGACAGCCCGCGCTCGAGCGCGGCGATGCGGTGCTTGTCGAGCGTGCGCGCCGCGCGATCGCGGTGGACCCGATTGGAGAGCGCGCCGATCACGCCGCCCAGCGCGGCGCCGATCCCCGCCGCGATGCCCATGGCGACATGTCCGCCGGACATGGCCACCGATCCGGAGGAGATGATGGCCCCGGTCACCGCCGCGAGGTACGGGCTGAACGGTGAGGTGAAGGCCTTCCACGTGACGACGTAAGTGCAGGTGGAGTCCCCCTTGGCGAGGCAGCTCTGGTGCACGACGCTGGCGTCGGTGAGTCCCCAGAAGCGCGGCAACGCAGTGAGCTCCCCTTCGCGCGCATCGCAGAACAACCGATGCCGCTGCACTTCCTCCGCCTCGTCGCGCAGGTGATAGACCATGCGCACCGAGAGCGGCGACACCTCGGTCATGTCGTACGAACCGATGCGACTTGCCTGCTCGGGGTTTTGCGCGATGAAGCGGTACGCGTCGATCGGTTTGACCGCGGTGCGCAGCATGCGCACGTACGTGCCGAGGTTCTCGGGGTGCGTGAGCCAGCTGTCGCGGCGCGTGAGGGCGCCCGCACCGAGCGCTTCCTCGATGGCCCCGAGGGCGCGGCGGGCCGCTGCGACGGAGATCCAGCCCGTCTCGTCCTCGATCACGCTCAAGGGGATTCCGGCCAGCGTCATCAGCGCGCGGACGGCGCTGTCGTCTTTCACCGATCGCAAACGCAGCAGATAAGGTTTGAGAAGGTTGGCGCGCAGCTCTTCCTTCCCTCCCACGCGCGCCCCGGAGACGAAGCTCTGGGGCGTCGTCGGTTCCTTGATCGGTGACGAACCCATCGACAGCTACAAGACTACCGCAGCTCGCCCCCGCGCGTAGTCGCCGTCTTTTCAAACATGTGGGGCGCTGAAGGTTCCTTCAGCAGGTCGTGCGAAAGCTCGAGCCGCGAGCAGGCAAAGCAGGGGCACGATCACGACGTGGTAGCGATCCTCGCCGAAGAAAACTGCGTGGGTGACGATGGTGGCGGTCAGACAGAACAGCGCCCAACGCGTAACGGGCCCGGCGGCAGCGCCGTTCAGCCACCCGACCACCGTCATCGCTATCGCAAGGAGATAGAAGGGCGAAGCGTCGCTGCTCCAGGCGTAGATCGCGAGGGCCGCGAGAGCGAGTGTGCCCAGCAAGGGCTGCGCAATGCGAGCCGGTCGCCGCTCCTGTCCGCTACTGCCGAGCCCAGCGAGCACTCCGAACAAGGGGGCGACTCCGAGCGCTGCTGCCGTGAGCCAGAGGCGGTGCGTCCCGGTCAACCAAGCCCGCCCGAGCCGCCGCCGATCCTCGGACCAACGATCGGGGTCGGCTTCGTGCAGGTATTCGACGGGGAACGATTCGTGGTCGAACGTGAAGCCGAGCTTTTTGGGAACGAGGCCGACCCAACGACCGAAATCGCTCTTGATGGTGGCGATGGCGAGATCGCGCCAGCACTCGTCCTGCTGCACCTGCCCGGTGACCACCGCGCAGCCGTCCGACGCGCGCAGCGTCTCGAACCGCCCGGTGGCGCGCGAAAAGGATCCGATGGCGAGGTTCCAACCGCCGTTGGTCGAAAGAAGCGTGCACCGGTCCATCACGCGGCAATTGCGCAGCGTCCACGGCAGCACGGGTACGAACGCGCAGGCCGTCGCGATCGCCGCCGACGCGACCGCTTTCTGCAAATCGGCTCCGCGCAGCGAGCGCGTCAAAGCTTCGCCGGAGAGCACAACGAGCGCCGGCGCGTAAGCGAGAAAGCTCGGATGCACGAGCGCTCCGAGGCCGATGGCGAGCCCGAAGAGAACCGCGGCGCGATAGGGATGCGCTTCGCGATCGCGCATCCATACGAGGCCCGCCGCGACGAGGGCGAATGCCGACAACGTTTCCGTCATGACGAGCGCGGAATAAGCGATGAGCCCCGGGTGAACCGCGCACATGATCCCCGCGGCGCGCGCGCGCCAACGCGAAAGTTCGTAGCGCGCCAATCGATGAGTGAGAACGGCGAGCAGCGCGCCAACGATGGCATTCAAGATCGTGGCGACGTGCGGCCCCGAGCCGAACACGCGGTAAGCCCCCGCGAGCACGCCGCTGTAGCCGACCGGCCAATGGCACCACGGGTGCCAGCCGCCGATCCCGTCCGAATAACCATAGCCGGCGGCGATTCGGCGCGCGCCAAAGTCGTAATAGTGGCCGTCCCACACCGGTTCGCGCGGCCAAGCGATGGCGACGTAGAGACGGGGCAAAAAGGCGCCCAAGCCGAGGTACGCCGAGAATTGAAGATCGCGATCGGGCGCTCGATCGGGCTCTTTTTTCAAAGAGACGTTCGTCCGGAAAGCGCGAGCGTGTCGCGCATGCGCTTCAAGTACGTCCTGGCAACCTGGGACGGGTCGAGCCGCAGACACTTGGCGAGCTCCTGCACGAAGCCGCGCGTGTAGACGAGCGCGGGGAGCTCTTCGAAGGCGTCTTGCTCGATGGCGCGCAAGTGCGCCGCCGCGATCTTGGTCTTGGTCGCGATTTCGGCGATCTCGACTCCCTGTGACTCGCGCACTTTTTTGAGCAGGGCGCCGGTGAACTGCGTCTCGGCGTGGATCTCGCGCGCGAGCTCGGACTGCAGCATGAGGAGCTCGCTGGCGATGCCTTGCTGCGCGGGGTCCTGCGTGGGGAGCGACGAGGTGACCTCGTCGGGAAACGTGGAAAGGTCGTAGGCGCGGCGGCGAACCGGGTCGAGCAACGTGTCGTGCGCCTCTTCGATGCGCGCTTGCTCGCGCGCGAGCTCTTTGCCCCACACGAGCGAGGTCAAAGGGAGGCTACCCTCGGCGAAGATGTCCCGCTGTCGCTTCGAGCCGCGCCGGATTTCCTCGTCCGACGCGCCCTGGGAGACGCCGAGCGTCTCGTAGAGCGTCAGTTGCTCGGGGGGAGGCGGAAGGTGGCTTTCGGCCGTGCGCCCATCGCGTGCGGTCGCGAGTGCCAAGACGCGCCGCGCGATGCGCTCGACGTTGCGCGCTCCTTTGGAGGCAGGGCTGTCGATGAGAAGCGGTCGGCGGCGCCGCACCGTGATCCACACCGCATCGTCGTGCTCGATGTAGCCGAGGTAATCGAGGTCGAGGCCGAGATAGCGCCCCGCCAAGGCGCGCATGGATAGACCGAGCTCCATGTCCGTGCGGACGCGCGTTTGCGACACGACCAGCCGCGGGCGCAGGCGTCCGATCTGCGAGGCCGCGAGATCGGCAACGACGCGGTCGTAGCGTTCGAGCGCGGCCACCACTTCGACCGGCGTCGGCAGCGGCGGGAGGTCCTTCAGCGCGCGCTCGACGAGGCGCAGCTTGTAGCGCTCCTTGGCGAGCGATCGGCGCAGCTGCCGTACGAACAGCGCGCGCAAGAACCGGTACGTCGATTCGATGGCCGGCGGCTCGGGCAACGTGACGCACACGCCGACGTCGGCGGCCATGAAGAGATCGAGGGACAGGTTGGGAATGCCAGCCCCGAGATCGAGCAGCACGTAGTCGGCGGGCAGCTCGCTCACGTTGGTGAGCCAGCGCCCCTTCTTTCCGAAACGGAGCAGCGCGCCCGTCGGGTCGTAGACGGGGGGCATGAGCACGAGCCCCGGGATTGATGTGGGGATCGGCAGTGACTTGGGGTCCGGCGTGTCGTCGCCGGGCTTCGCCTTCGGCGGGGGCTCGCCGGTGTCCTCGGGTGGCTTCGGTCGCGGTAACGGATCGAGCCCGAGCATGGTGTGAAGCCCGCCGCCCGCCGGGTCGACGTCGGCGACGATGACGTTGCGACCCAACTGGGCGAGGTAAACGCCGAGGTTGATCGTGAGCAGGCTCTTGCCGGCACCGCCAGGGCCGCCGCCTATCGCGATGACCCGCGGAGCACCGCCGGGGGGCGGGGCGTTGCTCGGGCGGGTTTCGTCGGACATGGCGCTCGGGTGACGGACCCTACACTGGCATTTCGCAGGGTCAAGCGGGCGGGGCAAGGCCGTCCGCCCGCCAGATCGATCTGGCCGCGGGGAGGCCGGAAGTGTAGTGCTAAGCTCCCTTCCGCCGATGTCCCTGATTCGTCTCGCTCCCCTCTTTCTCGCTGCGCTTACGACCTTCGAAAGCACGTGCCGTAGCTCGGCCGGCGCCGGGGCGGCGCCCGGCGGTGGGTCGGCCGACACGAACGACGTGAACCTGGCCGGCGTCGATACCGGCTCGCTCACCGCCCGCGAAAAAAAGGATTGGTCGACGTGGGTTTCGGAGCTCCTCGCCCCTTGCCCGAGCGAGCCAGTGAGCGTCGCGCAGTGCGTGAAGGAGTCGCGCAAGTGCTCGAAATGTCTTCCCGCGGCGCGCCTCCTCCTCAAACAGGTGCGCGCCGGCAAATCGCGCAGCCAGGCCGAGGAGGCCTTTTTCGCGCGCTTCGCGGCTGACCGCATCAAGGCCGTCGACCCGAGTGACTCCCCCGCCAAGGGGCCGGCCACGGCCCCCGTGACAATCGTCGAATGGGCGGATTTCGAATGCCCCCACTGCCGCCACGCCTCGCCGGTGCTCGACAAGATCGTCGACAAGAACGGCGGCAAGGTGCGCCTCGTTTACAAGTTTTACCCCCTCACGGCGCACGTCCACGGCGAATCGGCGGCCCGCGCCGCCGTCGCGGCCATGAAGCAGGGCAAGTTCTGGGAGATGCACCACAAGCTGTTCGAGCACCAGGATGCGCTCGAGCCCCGCGACATCGAAAAGTACGCTCGCGAGCTCGGGCTCGACATGGCGAAGTTCAAGGCCGATTGGGAGTCGGAGGCGACCGCCGACCGCGTGAGCCGCGACCGCAAGCAGGGGGACCTCTTGTCCCTGAGCGGCACGCCGGGCGTCTACATCAACGGCCGCGAGTTCGACCTCGCGAAGTTCGACATGAACGAGGACCTCGACGACTGGATCGCCGTCGAGCTCGAGACCGGCGTGTCGGCGTCCGTCGCAGCGGCGACCGAACCTGCCGCGCAGAAATCGAAAACCGCTCCCGCGGCGTCGGCCTCGGGCAAACCGACCGACCCCGCGCGCCCCTCGGACAAGAAATAAGACATGAAGGGACTCGGGGACGGCTGCGGGTGTTTCCCGACCGGCCGCCACTACGCCGGCATTGCGCACCTCATCCGCATCCAGGCCATCGGCGTCGTGGAAGGGTTCGACGGCGACGCGAGCTGGATCGAGCTCCCCATCGCACTCATCGACGTCGAGACGACGGGCACCGACAGCATGGCCGACCGGATCATCGAGATCGGCATCGTCATCGGCCGCGGCGGGGAAGTGCTCGAGAAGAAGTCGTGGCTCGTCAACCCGGGCTGCCCCATCACCGAAGAATCGCGGGCCGTGCACGGCATCACCAACGAGATGGTGGCCGATAAACCGGGCTTCCAAGAAATCGCCGCAGAAGTCGCGGCGGCGCTCAGCGGCGTCATCCCGGCGGCCTACAACGCGTCGTTCGATCGCGGCTTCGTCTTGGGCGAGCTCGAGCGCGCGGGCTACGATCGGCAAGGGCTGCCCCCTTCGCTCGCGACCAGCGTCGAGTGGATCGATCCTCTCGTGTGGGCGCGCGAAATCCACGAGCTCGAGAAGAGCCGCTCGCTCGTCGAGGTGAGCGCTCGGCTCGGCATCGTGCACGAGACCGCGCACCGCGCGACCGACGACGCCGAAGCGGCGCTACGCGTGCTCTACACGTTCGCCAAGGACATGCGCGTGCCCAAGAGCTACGCGGGTTTTGCGCAGGAGCAGCGCCGTCTTTTGCGGCTTCAGGACGAAGAGCGCAATCGCTTCTGGCGCAACGCCAATCCGGCGCCCCCCACGACGCCTTCCACGAATCCCAAGCCGAGCTGAGCGTTTCTTTCGCGGGCGGCGGGCGCGGAGACGGTGGTACCCTCCTTCGTCATGTCTACGAACGACCGCGTCGCCATCGTCGCCGGATTGCGAACACCGTTCGCCAAGCAAGGATCCGGGCTCCGCAAAATGCGAACCGTCGACCTCGGCATTGCCGTGGTCAAAGAGCTCATCGAACGCGCGGAGATTTCCCCGCGCACCATCACCCTGTGCGTCTATGGGCAGGTCGTCCCTACGCTCGATTGGATCAATATAGCGCGCGAGATGGTGCTCGGATCGAGCATGCCCAAGAACGTCGATGCTTTCAGCGTCTCGCGCGCTTGCGCGACGTCGCTCCAGGCCATGACCGACGCCGCCCGCATGATTCAAAGCGGCGAGCACGACGTCGCCATCGCCGGCGGGGCCGACAGCATGAGCGACATGCCGCTCGGCGTTTCGCGACCGCTGCGTGACGCGCTCCTCGCTGCGCAAAAAGGCAAGACGGTCCCCGACAAGCTCAAAGCGTTCGCCACGCTCAGCGGCAAAGACCTGATTCCCCCCGTCCCCGGTTTCGCGCGCGAGCCGACCACCGGTCAGCTCATGGGTGAAGCCGCGGAAAAGATGGCCAAAGAAAACGGCATCACGCGCGAGGAGCAGGACCTCATTGCCCACAACTCGCACGTCAACGCGGCGCGCGCGTGGAGCGACGGAACGTTCGCCCCCGAGGTCATGCACATCATCCCGCGCGGCGGCGGCGACGCCGTCACGCAAGACAACGTCGTGCGCAAAGACTCCACGCTCGAGTCGTACGCCAAGCTCCCGCCCGCTTTCGACAAGGCCCACGGCACGATCACGGCCGGCAACGCGTCGCCGCTCACCGACGGCGCGAGCGCGCTTCTTCTCATGCGCGAGTCGAAGGCCAAATCGCTCGGCTATCTGCCGCTCGGCTACTTGCGCAGCTATGCGTATGCCGCCGTCGATCCCGGTTGGCAGCTGCTCATGGCACCGGTGTTCGCGCTCCCGAAGGCGCTCGATCGCGCGGGAGGGCTCAGGCTCGCGCAGATGGACCTCGTCGACATCCACGAAGCCTTTGCGGCCCAGGTCGCGTCCAACTTGAAGGCCATCGCCTCCAAGAAGTTCGCGGAAGAGCACCTCGGGCGCAGCGAGGCTATCGGAGAGATCGATCCCGCCAAGATCAACGTCAATGGCGGCTCGATCGCCATCGGTCACCCTTTCGCCGCCACCGGCGCGCGCATGGTCGTCTCCACGCTTCGCGAGCTCAAGAAGCGAAAGAAGCAGTTCGGGCTCTTGTCCGTGTGCGCCGCGGGGGGACTCGGCGCCGTGGTCGTTCTGGAGGCCACATGACGCTCGGAGCCGCCCCCGAGCCGCGCCCGGCGAACCCGCGAGATGCGCGCGTTTTCTCCACGCGCGTGCGCAACGACGGCGTGGCGGTCGTCACGTACGACGTTCCCGGCGAGCCCATCAACGTCTTGAAAGCGAGCTTCAACGACGAGTTTCGTGCCCTCTTCGCCGAGCTCGAGCAAAACGAGAAGGTGCGCGCCGCGGTGCTGATTTCCGGCAAGGCGGACAGCTTCATCGTCGGGGCCGATATCGACATGCTCAAAGCCGTGACGACGGCGCGCGAAGGGGAAGCCCTCTGCCGCACGGGTCACGAGACGATCGCGCGGCTCGCCAGCGCAAGAAAGCCCATCATCGCGGCGGTGCACGGCCCCGCGCTCGGCGGTGGTTTCGAAGTCGCCCTCGCGTGCCAGGGTCGCGTCCTCACCGATGACAAGAAGACCGTGCTCGGCTTTCCCGAGATGCAGCTCGGCCTCTTGCCCGGGCTCAACGGTTTGCAGCGGCTAGCCGCCATCGCGGGGCTGCAGGTGGCGCTCGATCACGGCCTAACTGCGAAGAACATGCGCCCGAGCAAAGCCAAGCAGCTCGGCGTGGCTGACGACGTCGTCCCGCGCGCCATCCTCGAGCAAGCGGCAGCCGAGCTCGCGCTGCGCATTGCCGCGGGGAAAAGGCCCGAGCCGCGCAAGAAAAGGCCGCCGCTCACGAGCGAGCTGTCCCGCGCGGTTCTCGAGGACAACCCGGTGGGTCGCAAGCTCTTGTTCAAAAAAGCGACCGAGATGACGGAGAAGCAAAGCCGCGGCCATTACCCGGCGCTTCCGGCCATCTTGCAAGTCCTCAAGACTTACGCCGCGGAGGGATTCGAGTCGTCCAAAGAAGTCGAAGCCCGCGCGTTCGGCGAGCTCGCGGTGAGCTCGGTCGCGCGTCGCTTGATGGACATCTTCTTCGCCACGACGGCGCTCAAGAAGGACACCGGCGTCGACGATCCCAAAGTCGAGCCGCGCGCCGTCGAGAAGGTCTTCGTGTTTGGCGCGGGTCTGATGGGCGCGGGTATCGCGTACGTCAGCATGACCGCCGACTACCACGTTCGTATGAAGGATCGCGATGACGCCGCCGTGAGCCGCGGCCTCGGCACCGTCGGCGACATCCTCGATGAAC
>Ga0111539_10010719_pt1 | contig 11536 bp, 9 predicted proteins | sample RhiMethybrSRZTD1_FD_79667 | JGI IMG/M metagenome (GOLD analysis project Ga0111539, IMG submission 79667) | Populus rhizosphere microbial communities from Tennessee, USA - Rhizosphere MetaG P. TD hybrid SRZTD1 (version 2) (version 2) | ecosystem: Host-associated > Plants > Roots > Rhizosphere >...
ATCTCCTTATTCTCAGAGGATAACACGGAAATCTGCTCCACGAGATTTTTCAGCTGTCGGATGTTTCCGGGAAATCGATATTGAAGCAGGATTTCTTTCGCATCTTCAGTTAAGATGATCGGCTTTACCTTGTATTTTTCCGCGAAGTCGGTTGCAAACTTTCTAAACAACAACTCTATATCCTTCCCTCTTTCGCGAAGGGGCGGAACATAGATCGGTACAGTACTGAGGCGATAGTAAAGATCTTCGCGAAACTTTCCGTCCTCGACATTTTTCATGAGGTTGATGTTTGTGGCCGCAACAACCCGCACGTCCGTCTTCTGAACCTTTGAAGATCCGACTTTTATGAACTCACCATTCTCGAGGACACGCAGCAACCTTGCTTGAGTACCCAAAGGCATTTCTCCGATTTCATCAAGGAAGATTGTTCCGCCGTTGGAAACCTCGAAGTATCCCTTACGTGCTTCATGCGCGCCGGTGAACGATCCTTTCTCATGGCCAAATAATTCTGAGTCGATCGTTCCCTCAGGAATTGACCCGCAGTTTATAGCAATGAACTGTCCATGCTTTCTTGGGCTGAGATGATGGATGATCTTGGAGAAGGATTCCTTTCCACTACCGCTCTCACCAGTAATCAACACTGACATATCTGTCGGAGAGACTTGCATGGCAACGTTCACGGCGTTGTTCAGCAGCGCTGAATTTCCGATGATGCCAAAACGTTGTTTTACACTCTGTATTTCTGAATCTGTTATAGTCATCTTTTTTTTCTCCCGTCTTTCAGTTCACGGCGCGCCCCATAAGTGTGGCCCCTGTGCAGTCCTCGACTAACACATTGACGTACTCTCCCTTCTGATATTTCTCTCGGGGAAACACCACAACCTTGTTGGCAGTATTTCGACCCTGAAGGAAGGCGTCGGACCGTTTTGAATTTCCTTCTACGAGTACCTTATGAACCTTTCCGATATCTTTCTTATTACGATGCAAGGAATGTTCCCCTTGCTTTGCTATTATTTCATCTAATCTTCTTTTCTTGGTTGTGTCTGGAACATCGTCCTTGTATTTCTTTTCAGCAAGCGTGCCCGGCCGTTCAGAATAAAAGAACATGTACGAAAAGTCGAACTTCACTAGTTCCATCAACGAAAGGGTTTCCTGATGTTCGCTATCTGTTTCGGAGCAGAATCCCGTAATCATATCCGAGGATATTCCACAATCTTCTCCCAGGACTTCTCTAATCTTTTCGATCTTGCTCAGATACCATTCCCGCGTATATCCTCGGCTCATTAACTCGAGAATTCTCGTGTTGCCGCTTTGAACTGGTAAGTGAATGTACTTGCAGATGTTCTCATACGTTGCCATAGTTGTAAGAACATCATCCGTGATGTCCTTGGGATGCGAGGTTGAGAATCGAATTCGCAGTTCAGGGCTTACGAGGGCTACTCGCTTTAGAAGCTCCGCGAACGTGACCACATGCGTGACATTGTTCTTTTCAATCCACGCCTTGTTATTCATTTCTTCACTCCATTTGTAGGAATCCACGTTTTGTCCGAGCAATGTGACTTCACGATAGCCACGATCGAACAGATCCTTTGCCTCGGCCACAATGGAACGCGGGTCCCGACTCCTTTCGCGTCCCCGCGTGAAAGGAACAACGCAAAACGAGCACATATTGTCGCAGCCTCGCATAATGGATATGAAAGCAGTCACCCCGTTTGAGTTAAGACGGACGGGAGTGATATCAGCATAGGTTTCTTCTCTTGAAAGGAATGTGTTTACCGCTTTCGATCCTTCATCGACCTTTTCAATCAATTTGGGAAGGTCACGGTATGCGTCGGGACCAGCTACCAGATCAACGATCTTTTCTTCTTCAAGGAGTTTTGATTTTAATCGTTCTGCCATACAGCCCAAAACACCGACAAGCATATCCGGCTTATTTTTTTTAAGACCGTTGATATGTGTGAGTCGGTTTCTTACGGTTTGCTCTGCTTTGTCCCGGATGGAACACGTATTTAGGAAGATTACATCTGCCGAATTTATGTCAGAGGTGGTGTCAAACCCGTTTTGAGAAAGTATGGAAGCGACGATTTCGCTGTCTGAGAAATTCATCTGACAGCCGTAGCTTTCAATGTACAGTTTACGCGGCTTTCCGGAGTTTTTGTTCTCCGTAGTGCGAACACTCTCGCAGGCCTCCAGATCGCTCAAAATATCCAGCTCGCTTATCAAGTTCTCCATAATCCCTACTATCAAGTCGCAAAAATAACAACTTTTATCGTTCCATGTGACATCTTGTCAGTCAGATTTAAGAATCGGCCCTGGCATTGTAGATTTCGCGAAAAGACGAATTATGGCTATCGTTAAATCAGTGAGGGGGTATACTCCCAAGTTTGGTTCTGACTGTTTTTTGGCAGAAAACGCTACGGTCGTAGGAGAGGTCATCATGGGAGACCATTGCACGGTATGGTTCAATGCAGTGGTTAGGGGCGATGTTCACTCCATCACTATCGGCAACAATACGAACATTCAGGACGGTGCGATAATTCACTGCACATATCAAAAAGCTAAGACCGTCATTGGAAGTAACGTCTCAATAGCACACAACGCTATCGTTCATGGATGTACAGTGGAAGACAATGTACTTATAGGGATGGGTGCAATTATAATGGATGACGTAGTGGTCGGAACAAATTCTGTAATAGCAGCCGGAGCCGTGGTATTACCAGGAACCATTATTGAGCCAGGAAGTATATACGCCGGCACTCCTGCGAAACGGATTAAAGATATTAGTAATGAAATGCGCGAAGTGATCTTGAGGACTGCGAGAAATTATCCGATGTATGCCGGATGGTATAAATGATCAATAGTCGGTTCAATGAATTTTTGAATACTGCAGACTATTAAAGTTTTTAATGTATATTCAATTAACCGCTTGATTAATGGATAAGGAACAGAACAGAGGGTTTGATTCTGAGGAAATAAGGGAATACAAGACGAAGATGATGAGTCTTGGAAAGACTTATCTGCCGGATGATGAAGATGAGAGCACGGATGAATATTCGCATTTCTATTTTATAGGAAGATTCGAAGGACGAGAGGTCATTTACGATGCGGTGATTTATACTTTGAGATTACATCACGAGAGCGAACTTTACGAAATTGCCGAACATCGAGCAGCCCAACATTTTCCGCAATACAAGAAGATCTCCTATGACGAAGATGAGAATGGAAACATGGAGGCGCTTGATCCGCTCGAGGAAGAGATTGGTTTGTTTATGGCGGAGGTAATTATGGAGCTCGAGGAGGATGAAGCGGTAAAGGTTAAAGAGCATATTGAGGTGGACTCAAATTCCGAATTCGGAATCAGCCTTGACATTGGACTTCAGGTTGAAAAAATAACCTCCAAAGTCATTGAGAAATTTATCAAAGAATACAACGAAGACAGTCTGAAGCTCGACGAGACGCTTTATTCCTTTCAAACTCAGGATCAGGAAGCTGATTGATCGATTTGAGTTTCTTAGATCAAAATTCTGGCAATTCTTAAATTCTGCGCATATTTGCGCCCTTAACTCTAATTTTTTTTGCTAAATGAAGAATTTGTCCCTTGTCCTCAATGCCATATTGCTGGTTGCGGTTGGCGTTTTGTATTATTTGCACTTTTCCACGGGTAAGTCCACTGACACTTCCGAATCGACCGCTACAATGGGAGATTTGAAAATTGCATATATAAATGCGGATACTGTATTGAAATATTACGAGTACCTGAAAACCACCAAAGTTAAACTGGAAGAAAAGACTAAGAAGATGGACCAGGATTACCGTAATCGTGCGATGGGTCTGCAAAATGAAATAGCCGCCTATCAACGAAACGTGTCGAACATGACGCTGGGTCAGGTGAAGGCAGTCGAAGAGGATCTGGGGAAAAAACAACAAAATCTTCAGATGTATCAGCAATCGCTTAGTCAGCAACTTATGGAAGAAGAAGCTAAGGTCCAGAAGGAATTGTATGAGCGTATTACCGTCTTCCTTAAGAAATATGGAAATGAGAAAGGTCTGCAGATTGTTTTGAAATTTGATCCGACCAGCGATGTGTTATTCGCAGGTCAGCCGTTGGACATTTCACAGGACGTGATCACAGGTCTGAATGATGCATACAAACTGGAAGGCAGCAAAACAAAAGCTGACTCTACGGCGACGAAGTAAGCAATCGAACTCTTGATACCTAATAAAAGACCGGCCTGTGCCGGTTTTTTTTTATCTTTGATTTGAGCTATGGCAAATCGTTTTGTTGGAACACTGCAGATCCAGACACAGGAGCAGAAGCAGATTATTCTGATGTTGTGTACTGGATTTTTTATGGGTGTGTTTATCGCCACCTACCAGGTAACTGCTGATTCCCTGTTTCTCAACCGTCTTGGCGATCAACTTGATCGTGCATTTCTTATCGCCGGTTTTCTAGGTATCGTCACTACCACACTGTTTTCTACGGCTCAAAGTTTTATCAAGTTTACAACGCTCGCGCTAAGCAGTGTTACGCTTATTCTTGCGTTCACATTAGGAGCATATTGGCTTATTCATTTTGGGGATAAAGTTTATCAGGACTACTACATTTTTGCGCTCTATTGTATGTCGGGGCCGATCACCGCTGTTCTGTTGTTGAGCTTCTGGGGGATCTTTGGTCGTTTGTTCAATTTCCGGCAGTCAAAACGGATCATAGGTTGGATCGACACAGGACAACTTATCGCAGCGATCATTGCGACGCTGATCGTAATTCCGTTCACTACAAAGCTTATCGAAGAAACATCGAATTACCTTCTGCTGTGTGCGATAAGCATTGCAGTGGTTTCAATCCTGATGGTGATTATCTCGAATGTTTTTACGATCTCAAAGAATGACCCCGCAGAGTTTGGCGCTACTGTCAGACGTGAAACCCGGGTGAACATGCTCTTTCGCGATCAATACATCGTTTTGATGTCCGTTTTCTTATTGATATCAATGGTAATGTTTGTTCTAAGCCAGTATTCCTTTCAGACGCTGGTCAAGGAACAGTATCCCGAAGAGCGCGACCTGACCAATTTCAATTCCTTCTTTATCGGTGCTGTTTATGGCATAAGTCTGTTCATGCAGACATTTGTGAACCAGAAGATCATCAGCAATTATGGTCTGCGTATTTCGCTGTTCATTTTGCCGATTGTCATGATCATTTTTTCTTTTGCTTCCCTTGTTACCGGAAGTTTTCTTGGGTTTGAAAAAAGTATAGCGCCGACAGGATTCATTTACTTCTTTCTTTTTGTTTCATTAAGCCGGTTGTTTAACTGGACATTGAGGGAGTCATTGGAAACGCCGGTGTTCAAGTTGTTCTTTATACCATTGGACAACAAACTTCGATTCAGCATTCAATCAAAGGTCGAGGGCATAGTAAACGAGAGCGCAAGATTTATTGGCGGTTTATTGATATTTGGTTTGGCCTTCGTTCCATTTTTCAACATAGTTCATATTTCAATTTTTCTCATTGTCCTTGCCAGCATCTACTTCTTTGTGGTCACCAGGCTTTATAATGGTTACCGGAACAAGATCAGATTGAAGCTTGAAAGCTCGGATGCACAGTTGGAAAAACTCGAAAAAGGTTATGCTCAGATTACTAGCAAGCTGGAGAACATGCTGACGATTCCAGTGGCGAGCAAAGCGGTATTCTCCTACAAGCTCCTGGAAAAGATCAACGCGGCGCAGGTCCCTGCCTGGGCAAACAATCTCATGAAAAATGAAAATGAGTCGGCCCGTCACTATGCTCAGGAAAGGATGAATGAACTGAAAGGGCTCTCCGTTTCGGACCAATATGTGATCCGCTTGGACGAGTCGAGAATGGTAGGAAGCGATAAAAACGTTCTAAGTAAGTTAGACCTTCAGATGATGTTCGAAAATGGCGGTGACATCACAAAGTCAAGGATTCAAAAGCTGACCAGGTCAACAAACGCTAACGACAGACATTATGCCGCCGAGCTTTTGCTTCACACTTCGAAAGATGAATGCACATCGTTTTTAATAGAGCTTCTTAATGATGCCGAACCAAAGGTGCGCCATACTGCGATCAAAACTTCAACCAAAAAGCATAATTCGGAGGTCATAAATGCGGTGATAGAAAACCTGGGAAATCCTGTTTTCAGTAACCAAGCGATGAATGCGCTCGTGTTGATCGGGCCGGATACGTTAACGGCTCTCGATAGTTCCTTCTATCGCAGCGGTCAGAGTACGCAAATGATGTTGCGTGTGATACAGGTTATTGGAAGGATAGGAGGGCAGCGCGCAAGAGAGATACTATGGAGCAAGATCGACTATCCAAATAAGATCATTGTGTCACAGGTGCTGTTGTCGTTGGGTGAGTGTGGCTTTAAGGCTGGTATATCACAGATCACACGTATTAAATACGCTATTGAATCTGATATTGCCGACATAAGCTGGAATTTAAGTGCAATCCAGGAAGTTGGCGATGAAGGTTTTAGTCAACAGATCAAGTCCACGCTGCGGTGGGAAATTCAAAATGACATCGAGCACATCTATATGCTATTAACGATGTTGTACGATACACGATCCATTCAACTTGTAAAGGAAAATATCGATAGTGGCACAACGGAAGGCATAACATATGCAATCGAGCTCCTGGATGTTTTCTTATCCGAGCAATTGAAGCAGCGTGTTATTCCGTTGCTTGATGATCTTACTGATACGGAGAGAACGCATAGGCTGGAGATCTTTTATCCACGGGTCAGGCTAGATTCAAAATTGGTGCTGAAGTTCCTGATCAACCGTGATTTTGCCCAGTCAAACCGTTGGACAAAGGCATGCGTATTATTTCAGATAGGCATCTTAAAGATAGCCGATTTTAAGCTGGATCTTATTGCGCAGCTTTTTAATCCAGACACATTGATTCGTGAAGTTTCAGCATGGGCACTATACCAGCTGGATCAGGAGGAATATGAAGCGAACACAAAACGACTGGGAGAAACAGCCAAGAGAGAACTGGATACTTTAATTATACGCTCGCGGAAGATGACACGGTTTGAAATGGTGCTTTTCTTCCAAAAGATAAACTTCTTTGAAAATGTTCCGGGTATCACGCTTTCACACTTGTCGGACATCAGTGAAGAGATCCGCATGAAGCCGAAGGATTCGCTGACGCTGGACGAGAAACTTAATAACAATTTTTATGTGATGATTTCCGGTACGGTTGATTTCTTTCACCGTGGTGAATTGGTTTCGGAATTTAATCAAGGTCAGTTTATCGGCGAGATGCTTGGTTCGCCAAACTTTGTGAACACAAATCTCATTATCGCAAAGTCCGATGCAGTGATCCTAAAGTTCAATAAGGATCAGTTTTATGAATTACTCTCCGACAACGTGAAGCTTGCGGATAAAGTGTTAGAGTTCATTTAGCGAATGACAAGAAGTAAAAAGGTATTTACAGCCGTGGCTGTTATTTTTCTGATTCTGCTCATTTATGCGAGCTATGATATCAGCAGGAAGACGACGTTTCCAGGGTCAAAATCCCAGCTGAAGGAGCGATTAAAGCAAACTTATACCGTTCAGGACACCGTGAAATCCGATTCTTTGGGCCCGAAAAGTCCAAAAAATTAAGTTTTTCTCAAGATTTTGTGATGCAATCGGTTGTTTTGACAACGTTTTGTCTTATCTTTGACCCAGATTAAAGCCAACTATAGACATGATAATCCCCCTTAGTCGAGAACTTTGGGGGATTTTCAATTTTAGGCCTGACCCACTTTTTGTCCTGAATATTGGCTACTTATCCGGACTATTTTCCCCTGGCCGATTTCGAGATCTGACTTTTAATTCCCCCGTTTATATTTGGAACAGATTAAAGCCAACTATAGACAATTGATTATCCCCCGTCGTCAAGGACTTCGGGGGATTTTCATTTTCAGTGCATTCGGCTTCTGATCTTTTCAACTCCTCAACTTATCTTCCTCTTCTATTCTCTTCAACTCCTCAATCTTCTCCCTCATCGAGTTGGACCAATCCAACGCTACTGGAAATTTCGTATTTAGGTTGCTTCTATCCTGTCACAAAATCCGTTACTCGTCTGATTATTTAATTGTTAGAACATAAGATCATCTTTGTATGTCATAATTGTTTTCTTATCTTTTGTTTATGAACAATAGAATAATCACTGCGTTTTTTGTTTTAACTCTCCTCGTTGTTACGATCCAATCTTGTGAAGATGACAAACTGCCTCCTCCAAACGCGATCGATTGTGATGGATTTAAGACGGTGAGCTTCGATGTCGATATACAGCCCATTATTAATTCTAATTGTGCGATTGTGGGTGACGGTGGATGTCACAACGGAGGAAACGGTCCCGATCTTAACTGGACAGTATTCAGCAACTTCCAAGGTCACGCAGCGCAGGTTGAAGATCGAGTACAGCGACCTGTTACGGCGGACGGTCACATGCCTAAGATCGGATCGATAACCGACGAACAAATTAAATTGCTAGTGTGTTGGGTGAGGCAAGGAGCGCAAGATAATTAGCTAATGAAAAGACGGTTCACATCAACTATTGTCGTTTCGCTCATCACAGTTTGTTGCTGGGCGCAAAAATATACCACAGAAAAGACCTTCGTAACGTTTTTCTCCGATGCAGCCATCGAAGACATAACCGCCGATAACAAGGCATCCTCTGGTATCTTTAATTCCGCTACCAATGACATTGCTTTTTCGATACCTATCAAAGAATTTGAGTTTGCCAAGTCTTTGATGAAGGAACACTTTAATGAGAAGTACATGGATACGGAAAAATACCCGAAGTCGACATTCCGTGGAAAGATAACCGGCTTCGATCCCAACGGCACAGGTGCACAAAACGTCAAGGCTACAGGCCAGCTAACCATTCATGGTGAAACTAAAGACATTGATGTTCCTGGTACGATCGAAAAACAGGGCGATAAACTTATTATGAAGTCGAAATTTATTGTGAAACTGGAAGACTATAAAGTAAAGATCCCACAATTGATGTGGCAAAACATTGCAGAGCAGGTAGAGGTTAGTGTGGATTTTACTTTTAAGCCCCAGTGACAACCAGACCTATCAAACTCTGCCTATGATTATTTTTAGGAAGCTGCTATTACTTTTCTTTCTTTTTATCTCGATCCATTCTTACTCACAGCAACGCTTCTTTGCCGAAAAAGCTATAGCTTCATTCTTTTCCGATGGAGTAGTTGAAGATATTTCTGCCACTAACGAAAAAGTTACCAGTATATTCGATGCGGTGAGTGGCGAAGTTGCATACCTTATGAACATCAAGGATTTTCAGTTCCCGAATAAGCTTATGCAGGTCCACTTTAATGAAAAATACATGGAGTCTGAAAAGTATCCCAAGTCGTCGTTTCAGGGAAAGATCAGCGGTTTTAACCTCACGGCAAGCGGAAAACAGGAGGTAAAGGCAACAGGGAAGCTGACCATACATGGCGTGACGCAAAATATCGACGTTCCCGGAACGGTCGAGGTTAATGGCAACCGGCTCACTGTAAAATCAAAGTTTGTTGTTAAGCTCCTCGACTATAATATAAAAGTACCTCAGATCGTTTGGCAGAACATTGCACAACAAGTAGAGGTTACGGTTGATTTTGTTTATAGACCCTTATAATCTGAAATGTATGAGAAGACTTATTTTACTTCTTTTAATTACTCCCTTAGGCGCGTTTGCACAGGAGGACTTGCTTGGTGAATTGGAGAAAGGCGCTAAGGAAGAGGTTGAGTATGCGTACGCCACATTTAAAGGCACACGGTTGGGAAACGGGCACACGATTGAAACCAAAAATGCCGGATCACTGGAGTTTATATTCCAACACCGCTTTGGAGCAGTTAGCGGCGGAGCGTATGAGTTATTCGGACTTGATCAGGCAGACGTCAGATTGGGCCTGGATTATGGAATTACGGACAATCTCTCTGTAAGCATCAGCAGGAATTCCGTCGATAAAACGATGGATGGATACTTCAAATACAAAGCTCTCCGCCAGAGTTCCGGTGCAAAAAACTTTCCAGTTACAATAACGGCATTGGCTGGAATGGCTTACAAGCTTTCACCGCAGGATTTCGAAGAAGGATCGGGCCTTGAAAATGTCGACAGGCTCTCTTATACCGGACAATTGTTGATTGCGAGGAAGTTTACCACGAATTTTTCATTCCAATTGATGCCGACATTCATTCATAAAAACCTTGTGGAGTATAACGAGGTGAATGATCAATTTGCTCTTGGTTTTGGAGGACGGATAAAACTCACAAAAAGCGTAGCGATAACCGGGGAATATTATCACAACTTCAATTTGCCAGATAACGACCTCGTTGAGGATCCTTTTTATAAGCGCTATAACTCGCTCACATTTGGCATTGATATCGAGACCGGGGGCCACGTCTTTCAATTATTGATGACAAACGCTATCGGCCTTACTGAACGCGCTTTCATTACAGAGACACGCGACGATTTTTTCGCAGGCGATATCCACTTGGGATTCAACGTGACGCGTACATTCCAGCTTAAGAAAAATAAGTAGGCAGTAACTTCAGGCATTGAAAAATTAATGCTGTTTTTTACATTTAGACATTCAACTGTCTAACTGAAGCATTGTTACTATTCTCTATCATCACCTATCTCGTACTCACCGTGGTGATTGGGTTCTGGGCTTCGCGAAGAGTAAAGACTTCTGGTGATTTTATGTTGGCAGGAAGAAGCCTGCCGTTGACATTGAGTTCAGCCGCGCTTTTTGCGACGTGGTTTGGCTCTGAAACCGTATTCGTCGCCTCCTCGGAGTTTCTTAAAGGCGGACTATATGGCGTAATTGAGGATCCGTTCGGTGCCGCGTTGTGTCTCTTGCTCTTCGGATTGTTCTTTGCAAGGAAGTTGTACAACATGAACCTCCTTACCCTCGGTGACTTTTTCAAAGTAAGGTATGGTAAAAAAATTGAGTTGGTAGCCTCAGCATTCCTGGCATTGCCTTACGTCGGTTATATCGCAGCACAGTTAGTGGCTATGGGTTTAATACTGAATGTCGTCACGGGCATGGTTTTGTGGCAAGGTGTCGTTGTGAGCGCGTTCGTTGTCACATTGTATACTTATGTGGGCGGCATGTGGGCCATTTCCATTACAGACTTTATTCAAAGTATAATCATTATACTTGGGCTGTTGGTACTTACCATTGTTCTTGCTGACAAAGTAGGAGGAGTCGGTGTTGTTATTGAAGCGATGCCTGAAGAGAATTTCCGATTTCTTCCACACCTGGATTTCAAAGAAGTGACAAGCTATATAGCGGCCTGGTGTGTGCTGGGCCTGGGATCCATTCCCTCACAGGACGTTTTTCAGCGAGCGATGTCCTCCGGCTCTGCTCGCACCGCGGTTTGGTCATCATACATCGGTGCCATAATGTATCTGACAATTGCAATGTTACCGCTATTCATAAGCCTTTGCATCAAACATCTGTATCCGCAGGAGTTGGCTGGTGATACGCAGCTTGCGCTTCCAAATATGGTCCTA
>Ga0111539_10010721_pt1 | contig 11535 bp, 10 predicted proteins | sample RhiMethybrSRZTD1_FD_79667 | JGI IMG/M metagenome (GOLD analysis project Ga0111539, IMG submission 79667) | Populus rhizosphere microbial communities from Tennessee, USA - Rhizosphere MetaG P. TD hybrid SRZTD1 (version 2) (version 2) | ecosystem: Host-associated > Plants > Roots > Rhizosphere >...
GATCCCCGATCCCTGATCCGCCTATTTTTTCTCTTGCGGCGTGTCGTGAAAGTACTTGTCGGTGCCGTCCAGCCAGTCGTGGCGGATCGGGCTGAAGATGTCCATCTCGAAGGTGTCGTCGATCGCCTCGGCCTGGTGCGGCACCCATGACGGGATGTGCAGCACTTCCCCTTCGCGGACGGTGATCTCCTCGCCGTTGATCAGGAAGCGCAGGCCGCCCTGCAAGACGTAGGTCATCTGCTCGCTTTCGTGCGAGTGCATCGGCACGATCGCGCCGCGCTTCAAGTAGATCTGCGTCACCATTTCGCGCTCGCCGGTGATGATCTTGCGCGAGATCATTTCGGTGACTTTTTCGAGAGCGATTTCATCCCAGCGATGGAGGCGAACGGGTCGTGTGCTCATGTCTGTAAATGTCTTGTACGGTGAGAATTAGGGGCGGATTATAGCACCGGCCCGGGTGATATAATTTTCATCGACATGAAGGCTTCGACGCTCGCATCCAGTCCCGAGGCGCGCACCAGTTCCAGCGCGGCCCGTTGGGAAGGCCTCGGCGCGGACGATCTGTTGCGGGCCTACCGCACGATGCTGCTATCGCGGCGCATCGACGACAAGGAAATTCAACTCAAGAACCAGAGCCTGATCTTCTTCCAGATCAGCGGCGCGGGACATGAAGCCGTGCTGACCGCCGCCGGCATGCACTTGAGGGCCGGCTACGACTGGTTCTATCCCTACTACCGCGATCGCGCGCTCTGCCTGACGCTGGGCATGACCTCGCTCGAGATGCTGCTCGCCGCGGTGGGCGCGAAGGACGATCCGAATTCCGGCGGGCGGCAGATGCCGTCGCACTGGGGCCATCGCAAGCTCAATATCCCGTCGCAGGGCAGCCCCACCGGGACGCAGTGCCTGCATGCCGTTGGCGCCGGCGAAGCCGGCATGATCTACGAGCGCATCACGGCCATCGCCGATCGCAACGAGCGTTTTCACTCCGACGAGATCACCTACCTGTCGATCGGTGAAGGCGCGACCAGCGAAGGCGAGTTCTGGGAATCGCTGAACACCGCGTGCACGCGCAGCGTGCCGGTGCTCTACCTCGTCGAAGACAACGGCTACGCGATCTCGGTGCCGGTCGAAGTGCAGACGCCGGGCGGCGATGTGTCGCGGCTGGTCGAAAGCTTCCCGAACCTGAGAGTGACGCGCTGCGACGGCACCGACTTCATCGATAGCTTCCGAACGCTCGGCGAAGCCGCCGCCTACGTTCGCCGCGAGCGCAAGCCGGCGTTCGTGCACGCCAAGGTGATTCGTCCGTACTCGCATTCGCTGTCGGACGACGAGCGCCTCTATAAGACGCCCGATGAGCGCAAGGCCGAAGCGCTGCGCGATCCGCTGACCAAAATGCGCGCGTTCCTGCTGCACGAGCAGATCGCGACCGAAGCGGATCTCGAAGGCATCCTGCAGTCGGTCGATCGCGAGATCGCGGAGTCCACCGAGCAGGCGCTCAAGGCGCCCAAGCCGTCCGCGGATACCGCACAGTCGTTCGTGTTCTCGCCGACGGTCGATCCCACATCGACGGCGTTCCTGACGACGGCGACGCCCGAAGGCAAGCCCGACACCATGGTCGGCGCGATCAATCGCACGTTGAAAGACGAAATGGCGAAGAACCCGCGCATTGTCGTCTTCGGCGAGGACGTCGCCGACGCGAGCAAGGCCTCGGCGCTGCCGCACGTGCCCGGCAAGGGCGGCGTGTTCAAGGTCACCCACGGATTGCAGAAGGCCTACGGCGCCGATCGCGTGTTCAATTCGCCGCTTGCCGAAGCCAACATCGTCGGCCGCGCCGTCGGCATGGCCACGCGCGGGCTGAAGCCGGTCGTCGAGATCCAGTTCTTCGATTACATCTGGCCGGCGATGATGCAGCTCAAGGACGAGATGTCGATGCTGCGCTACCGCTCCGGCAACAACTGGTCGTGCCCGGCGGTCGTGCGCGTGCCGATCGGCGGCTACCTGCGCGGCGGCGCGCCGTACCACAGCCAGTCCGGCGTCAGCATTTTCGCGCACTGCCCCGGGCTGCGCATTGCGTTCCCGAGCAACGCCGTCGATGCCGCCGGGTTGCTGCGCACGGCGATTCGCTGCGACGACCCGGTGCTGTATCTCGAGCACAAGCATCTCTATCGGCAGACCTACAACAAGGGCGTCTATCCGGGTCCGGACTACATGGTGCCGTTCGGAAAGGGCTCGCTCCGCCGCGACGGCACTGACATGGTGGTGCTGACGTGGGGCGCGCTGGTGCAGCGATCGCTGCTCGCCGCCCAGCAGGCGGAGAAGGATGGCATCAGCGTCGCGGTGTTCGACCTGCGCACGATCATTCCGTACGACTGGGAGGGCATCGCCAATCTCGTGCGCAGCACGAGCAGGGTGATCGTCGCCCACGAGGACACGCTGACCTGCGGCTTCGGCGCGGAGATCGCCGCGCGCATCGGCGAGGAATTGTTCGAATATCTCGACGCGCCCGTGAAGCGCGTCGCTGCGCTCGACTGCCCCGTCGCCTACTGCCCCGAGCTCGAAGAGAAGATCCTGCCGCAATCATCGGATGTGCTCGCGGCAATCAAGAAGCTCGCAGCTTATTAGTAGCCAGTAGCCGGTAGCCAGATGTGAAGAGCGGCCTTTTCCTTCTGGCTACTGGCTACTGGTTACTGGCTACTGTCCAACCCGCCGTTCGTGTTTCACCAGGAACGGTCGACGTCCTGCGTTCGATTGATTCACTCGCGCCTGATGTCGTTGGGCTCTTCCGCGAGCCGATTGGCTTCAAGCAGACGGCGAATGGCGATTACTACGTCTTCGACAGACGCGGCCACACAGTGTTTCTTGTCAGCTCCTCCGGAGCTGACGCGCGCAAGCTCGTGCAAATCGGCGCGGAAGACGGGAAGCTGATCGAGCCGAGCGCATTCGACGTCGCGCTCAATGGCAGTTTCGCGGTGGCCGATGCGCCCAACAGCCGCGAGCGCGTGCAGATCTTCGATGCCGCCGGCATCCGCACGGGTGGATTCATCCTGCCCGGGCGTGGCGCATCTCGCGTGGTGCTGGGCTCGCTCGCGTTGAATGGCGTCGGCACGCTCGCGTTCAACGGCCGCACCCTGCTCATGAGCCACCCTGAATCGGGCTGGTTGATGACGGAGTACGCGCTCGACGGATCGCCGCTGCGATCGATTGGGCAACTGCGGAAGACCGGACACGAATCGGATCGCGATCTGCATCTCGCCTGGAATGCCGGGATTCCCCTCGCCGATCCGGCCGGCGGCTTCTTCTTCGTCTTCATGGCCGGCGAGCCGGCGTTCCGCAAGTACGACGACAAGGGCACGCTCATCTACGAGCGCGTCGTCCAGGGGCGAGAGATCGATCCGCTGGTGGCCGCGATTCCGGATCGGTGGCCACGCCGCAATGCTGGTGAGTTGCCGCTCGTCGCGCCGATGGTGCGGACCGCGGCCGTAGATCGATCCGGCAGACTGTGGATTTCTTTCGTGCTGCCGTTTTCGTACGTTTACGACGCCGGCGGCGAGAAAGTCCGCACGGTCCAGTTTCGAGGAGCAGGCACGATCTCGCCGTCCAGCCTGTGGTTCAACGAAACGGGCCGGATTCTGGTCACACCAGGGTGTTACGAGTTCGCTCCCTAGGGACGGACGCGGCGCCCGCCGGAGGCTGGGCCCAGAAACGCCCGCCGGAGGCTGGGCCCAGAAACGCTGTGATGACCTGGATCAGGAGTGACGATAAGACCGTACGGTAAAATGGCTGGTTCAGGTAGATGCAAATTGTGAAGTCTTGGGTAATTGGCGCGGCGATCGCGTTGGCGCTTGGCGGCGCCGCGTGCAGCAGCACGACCGGTCCCACACCACCGCCGCCACCGCCACCTCCGCCGCCGGGTCCATTGCTGTCGTGCGGCGATGGCGTTTCGAGGGCGACGGTGAACGCCAACGGCATGACGGTCAGCTTCGACACGCCGTCCGCGAGCGGAGGGCAGGGCGCGGTGACGGTCACCTGCTCGCCGGCATCGGGTGAGAATTTTCCGATCGGCACGACCGCGGTCACGTGCAAGGCAACCGATACGCTGAATCGCACCGCCGAGTGCTCCTTCCCCGTCACCGTTTCCAAACTCCCGACGCTTTCGCGCGTGCGCTATCTCGCGTTTGGTGACAGCGTCACATCGGGTGAGGTGTCGTTCCCGGTAGGCTCGACGTCATTCCACGGCCTCGGCGGAATCACCAAGCAGGTGGTCGTGCCATCGGCGGCGTATCCGACGATTCTCGCCAAGACTTTGCAAGGCCGCTATTCGTCGCAGGCGGAACAGATCGTCGTCGCGAACTACGGGCTTGGCGGTGAAAAGACCGTGAATGCCCGCGATCGTTTTTTCCAGGCGCTGGCGATCGTGCGGCCTGAAGCCGTGCTCTTGATGGAAGGCTACAACGACATTCCCGGCGGCGCGAACGGCGCCGCCAGCGGCGCGGCCAGCGAGATCGACATCATGGCGGCCGAAGCGCGCAACCGCGGCATACGCGTGTTCCTTGCGACGCTGGTACCGCCGCGGCCCGGCGGCAACCGCTCGATCGACCTGATCTACATCACCGATTACAACAACCGCATGCGCGTCGTCGCATCGCGGCAGGGCGCCGTGCTCGTCGATCTTTACTCGGAGCTCCTGCCCGACGTGAACCGCTACATCGGCGTCGATGGCCTGCATCCGAACGAAGCGGGCTACGCGAAAATCGCCGACGTGTTCTTCCAGGCCATCCAGGCCAACCTCGAAGTGCGATAGCCTTTCGGCGGATGGCAGCCGCGCTGCTCGTCGCCGATCGCCTGTCGCGCATGTTCGACGAGCGCGTTGCCGTGCGGGACGTGTCGCTGTCGGTCAACGCCGGCGAGATCGTCACGCTGCTCGGGCCAAATGGCGCCGGCAAGACCACGACGATGAGGATGCTGGCGGGGTTGATCCTGCCGACGGCCGGCCGTATCTCGATCGACGGGATCGAGCTCACCGCCGGAACCGCGGCCAGGGCGCGCGCCAACGTCGGGTTGCTGACCGAAGCGCCCGGCCTGTGGGAGCGTCTCTCCGTTCACTTCAACCTGCTGACCTACGCCCGATTGCAGGGCGTCGCGGATCCCGCAGCCAGTGTCCGCGAAGCGCTGACGCACGTCGATCTGCTCGATCGCGCGAGCGAGATCGCCGGCAAGCTCTCGAAAGGCTTGAAGCAGCGCGTCGCGATTGCGAGGGCGCTGCTGCACAAGCCGCGAGCCCTGTTGCTCGATGAACCGACTTCCGGGCTCGATCCGGCCAGCGCGCGCCACGTCCGGGATCTGATTCTCGGATTGCGATCCGAGGGCCGCGCCATCCTCGTGACGACGCACAATCTTGGTGAAGCCGAAGAGCTCTCCGATCGCATCGCCGTGCTGAAGACGGATCTGCTCGCGTTCGATACGCCGGCCGGTCTCCGAGGGGCGCGCGCCCGCGGCAGCCGCGTGATCATCGAGCTCGAAGGCGGCGGACGCCGCGAGTTCGCCATCGCCGCGACCGGCGAGATCCCGGAGATTGTCGCGAGGCTGGTGGCGGAGGGCGCCCGCATCATGCGCGTCACGCCCGATCAGCGGTCGCTGGAAGACGCCTATCTCGAGCTCGTCGGAGCGGAGCGATGACGCCGTTCAAGTGGTACCGCGTCACCGCGCTCGCACGCAAGGATGCGCGGGAGCTGCTGCGCAATCCCGGCGCGATCGTCCCCGCGGTCCTGATGATCTTCGCATCGCTCTTCCCTCTTTTCCTGGTGATTTTTTTCGTGCCGATGATCGTCGGCAAGACGCTCGAGCAGTCCGGTGAATTTTCGGAAGAGGCGTTGAACGCGATGAGCCGGATGCCCGAACTTGCCGGCCTGTCCGGCAATGCGCTGATCCAGACGTTCCTGTTTCATCAGTTCTCGCTGCTTCTTCTGCTCGTGCCGATCGTGTCCGCAACCACGCTGGCGACGCATGCCGTGATCGGCGAGAAACAGTCGAAGTCGCTCGAGCCCCTGCTCGCGACCCCGATCTCGACCCTCGAGCTGCTCGCCGCCAAGACGCTGACGCCGTTTGTGTTCGCACTCGGGCTGACGTGGGTTGCGGTCGTACTCGAGGTGATGGGAACGATCGCGATTGGCGAGGCGGGCGTATGGCGAGCGATCCTCGGGGCACGGCTGTTCATCCTGTTCGGCGTGCTGGGGCCGCTGGTCGTGCTGGCCTCGCTCGAGGTCTCGGTGATCACCTCGTCTCGAGCAAGCGATCCGCGCTCCGCGCAGCAGCTGACGGCGCTGCTGATCCTGCCGGTCACGGCCGTCTTCGTCGCTCAGCTGCTGGGCCTCGTCATCGTCGGTCCCGCCGCGCTGCTGCTTGGCGCACTCGCCTGTGTGATCTTCAATGCCGTGCTCGCCTGGGTCGGCGTCCGGGTATTTCAGCGGGAGACGATTCTCACGCGCTGGCACTAGGATCGGCACTTTCTGCAGCCCCTTTTTGGCAGTTTCTTCACTATGTTGAATTTGGGGTCAGACCCTGTATTCAACCTTCCGGCATTTTCAACCCTTGAACCTAAGGAACTTCTTGAACTCTTTGAACCCTTTGAACCCCTTGAACCGACAACCGCGGTTGCATTTCGACAGCTGCAGTTGACAGCGGCGCCGTAAATGAATGACCATTCATTCAGTGGCGATTCGGGCAACCTCGAGCAATCGGCGTTTGAGCATCGTGCGGGCGGCGCCCGCCGGGGAAAAGCGGGATCTGATCCTGCGCGCAGCCACCAAGGTCTTCGCGCAAAACGGCTATTTCCAATCGCAGGTCGCCGACGTCGCGCGGGTGGCGGGCGTGGCCGCGGGGACCGTCTATCTCTATTTCAAGAGCAAGGACGACCTGCTCGTCTCGATCTTCGAGCGGTCGATGAACGACGTGCTCGCCGAGGGGCGCGCGGCCGTTGAGGACATCACCGATCCCGCGGCGCGGCTCAGCAAGCTTGCGCATCTGCACCTCGAACGCCTCGGCCGCGACAAGGACCTGGCCGTCGTGTTCCAGGTCGAGCTCCGGCAGTCGGTGAAATTCAAGGAGCGCTTTTCCGAGACGTTCCTGCAGGACTACTTCAAGCTGATTCGGCAGGCGATCGCCGACGGCCAGCAGAGCGGCGCGTTCCGCAAGGACATCAGCGCCACCACCGCCACCAAGATTTTTTTCGGCGCCCTCGATGAAATGGCCACCAACTGGGTGTTGAGCCGGCGCAAATACGACCTCAACGCGGAAGCGGATGCGGTCGTCGACCTTTTCATCAACGGAGTCAAACGCCGGTGACGGCCGCAGAAGTCAGATCACCAGGGCCACAGAAGGCACAGATGACACAGATTGGGATTAATTCCGTCACGGTGCTCGGCGCCGGCACCATGGGTGCGCAGATTGCGCTGCACTGCGCGAACGCGGGCATTCCGGCGCTGCTGCTCGACCTGACCGCGGACGTCGCGAAGCAGGGCCTCGAGCGAACCCGCAAGCTGAAGCCGGATCCGCAGTTCACGCCTGATGCCTACAAGCTCGTCACGACGGGCGGCTTCGACACGCATCTCGATCAGATTGCGAAGACCGACTGGATCATGGAAGCCGTGGTCGAACGGCTCGACATCAAGCAGCAGCTGCTCGCGAAGGTCGACGAGAAGCGCCGTCCAGGATCGATCGTCAGCTCGAATACGTCGGGCATCCCGATCGCGGCGATCGCCGAGGGCCGATCGGACGATTTCCGAAAGCACTGGCTGGGCACGCACTTTTTCAATCCGCCGCGATACCTGCGGTTGCTCGAGATCATTCCCACCGCCGAGACCGATCCGTCGGTCGTGGCGGCGATGGTGAAGTTCGGCGATCACGTGCTCGGCAAGGGCGTGGTGATCGCGAAAGACACGCCGAATTTCATCGCCAACCACGTCGGCCTCTACGGCGTGGCGCGGACGCTCGACGCGCTCGCCACCGGCAAGTACACCATCGAGGAGATCGATGCGATCACCGGGCCGGCGCTCGGCCGGCCGGGCAGCGCGACGTTCCGGACCATGGACATCGCCGGCATCGACGTGCTCGCGCACGTGCTGCGCAATCTCAGCGAGCACCTGACCACGGATGCCGATCGCACGGCCTTCGCGGTGGCGCCGCTGGTTGATGCGTTGATCAAGAACGGCGCGCTCGGCGAGAAGACCGGCAAAGGATTCTACGAGCGGCGCAAGAGCGCCGCCGGCGAAACCGAGATCTGGACGCTCGATCCCGCAACGCTGCAGTATCGGCAGAAGCAGTCAGCACGGATCGGATCGATCGAAGCCGGCAAGTCGATCGATGACGTCGGCGAGCGCGTGCGGATGCTGTTCAACAGCAAGGACAAGGCCGGCGAGTTTCTGCGCGAGACGCTGGCGCCGACGCTCGTTTACACAGCGCGCGTCACGCCGCAGATCGCGCACTCGATAGATGATGTGGATCGCGCGATGCGATGGGGCTTCGGCTGGGACCTTGGTCCGTTCGAGCTGATCGATGCCATCGGCATCAAGGACGTGCTCGGCGCCGCTCAGGGCACGCATGCGATGGAAGGTGGCGTGCCGCCGCTCATCGCCAGCCTGCTCGAGGGCGGCTTGAATCGCTTCCGTGAAGGTGCCGTCAAGCCTGCCGCGGCCGACCTGCAAATCCTGCGAACGGCGAAGGAACAGAATCGCGTCATCAAGAAAAACGCGGGCGCGAGCCTCGTCGATCTGGGCGACGGCGTGATCGCCGTCGAGTTCCACTCGAAGATGAACGCGATCGGCGGCGACACCATCCAGATGCTGCAGGCCGGCGTGAAGGAGGCCGCGAAGTCCGGCCAGGCGCTGGTGATCGGCAACGACGCAGCGAATTTCTCCGCCGGCGCCAACCTGATGCTGGTCCTGCTCGAAGCGCAGGAAGGCAACTGGGACGAGATCGACCTGATGATCCGCGCGTTCCAGCAGGCCAACATGTCGCTGCGCTACAGCCCGGTCCCGGTGGTGGCCGCAACCGCCGGATTGTCGCTCGGCGGCGGCACCGAGATCCCGCTGCATTGCGATCGCGTGCAGGCCGCAGCGGAAACCTACATGGGCCTCGTCGAAGTCGGCGTTGGCCTGATCCCCGGTGGCGGCGGTACGAAAGAGATGCTGGTCCGCGCCATGGCGCAGCTGCCGACACCGGCGAGCGATCCGCTGCCGTACGTTTCGAAGGCATTCGAGACCGTCGCGCTCGCGAAAGTGTCGGCCAGCGGGCCGGACGCGTTGCGGCTTGGCTATCTGCAGCCAACCGATTCGTTCACGATGAATCGCGAGCGGCTGATGGCGGATGCGAAGGCCAAGGCGCTCGAGCGCGTGCGCGAGGGCTATCACGTGCCGGCGCCGCGCACCGCCATTCCGGTCGGCGGCGAATCGGTCACCGCGGCACTGAATCTCGGCGTCCACCTGATGTGGCGCGCCGGCCGCGCGAGCGATCACGACAAGTTGATCGGCCAGAAGCTCGCGCTCATTTTCGGCGGCGGCAACGTGCCGCATGCGACGACCGTGAGCGAGCAGTACTTGCTCGATCTCGAGCGCGAAGCGTTCATGAGCCTGCTCGGACAGCCCAAGACGCTCGAGCGCATCCAGCACACGCTCAAGACCGGAAAGCCGTTGAGGAATTGATGTTCGATCGCGGCACGGGCACACCGATCGTCCTCATCCCCGGCCTGCAGGGCCGCTGGGAATGGATGCGTCCGGCCGTCGACGCGCTCGCGCGGCAGCATCGCGTGATCACGTTCTCGCTGTGCGACGAGCGGACCAGCCCGTTCCCCTGCGATCCGAAACGCGCGTTCGAGAATTACATCGAACAGGTCGATGCCGCGCTGGATCGCGCCGGCATCGATCGGGCGGTGATCGCGGGCGTCTCGTTCGGAGGTTTGATCGCCACCGAATTTGCGGCGCGTCGTCCGCAGCGCACCAGCGCGCTGGTGCTTGCCAATGCGCTGCACGCGTCGTTCGAACCGGATGCGCGGCAGCAGCGGTATCTCCAGGCGCCGTTGTTGATGAGTCCCGTGTTCGCTGCGACCGCGCCCGGGCGCATGCGGCCGGAGCTCTCGGTCACGTTCCCGTCGATGGTGCAGCGGCTTCGCTTCACCGCGGAGAACGGCCTGCGCGTGGTGATGGCGCCGTCGTCGCCATCACGGATGGCGCGACGGGTGGCGTGGGCGAAGTCGCATCATTTTGCCGATCCGCACAGCGTCAAGGCGCCGGCGCTGATCGTGACCGGTGAGCCGGGTCTCGATCGCATCGTGCCGGTCGACGTGTCGCGGCGCTACCTGAGTGATTTCGAAAGGGTCGAGCACATCGTGATGAAGGGGACGGGACATCTTGGTCTCGTGACGCGCCCGGATGAATTTGCCGGCGTGCTGCAAAGGTTTGTGAATGGCGCCAGACTTTCTGCGTGAGATTCCGGGCCCGGCCGGCCCGCTCGAAGCGCTGCTCGACGAGCCCGATGGCGAGCCGCGCGCCGTCGCGGTGTTCGGCCACCCGCATCCGCTGCATGGCGGGACGATGCACACCAAGGCGTTGTATCGGGCCGCCAAGTCGATGCCCCGCATCGGCGTGGCCGCGCTGCGCTTCAACTTCAGGGGTGTCGGCGGCAGCGCCGGGACCTTCGATGCGGGGCCGGGTGAAAAGGAAGATTTCAAGGCCGCGATCTCGTTCATAAGCGAGCGATATCCCGATCTGCCAATCTGGGCGGCTGGGATGTCGTTCGGATCGTGGATTGCGATGATCGCGGGCGCCGAAGACGCGCGCGTCTCGCTGCTGCTCGGCATCGCGCCGCCGGTCGATCGCTACGATTTCGACGCGCTGAAAACGTGCACGCTGCCGAAGTTCATCATCCACGGCGAGGCGGATGAGCTCATCTCGATCAAGGACGTGCGCAAGTTTTACTCGCAGCTCCCGGAGCCGAAGGAGCTCGTCACGATCGAGGACGCCAATCACCTGTTCGAGGGCAAGACATCATTGGTCGGCGAGGCGGTCGAGGACTTGCTGGCCGATTTCAACACGGCCACAGATCAACACAGATTAAACACAAAGCCATAGGATCCAAACCCATGCAAGACGCAGTCATCGTTTCGGCAATGCGCACCGCGGTCGGGAAAGCGCCGAAGGGCACGCTCAGCGTGATGCGGCCCGACGAGCTCGGCGCCGTCGCGATCAAGGCGGCGCTCGACAAAGTGCCGGGGCTCGATCCCGCATCGATCGACGATGTAATCATCGGGTGCGCGATGCCCGAGGGCGAGCAGGGGATGAACGTGGCGCGCATTTCGAGCCTGCGCGCCGGCATTCCGGTCGAGGCCTCGGCGGTCACGATCAATCGCTTCTGCTCATCGGGCCTGCAGGCGATTGCCTACGGCGCCGAGCGCATCATGCTCGGCCAGGGCCGCGCCGCCGTCGCCGGCGGCACCGAGTCGATGAGCATGGTGCCGATGGGCGGCAACAAGATTTCGCCGAACCC
>Ga0111539_10010723_pt1 | contig 11534 bp, 13 predicted proteins | sample RhiMethybrSRZTD1_FD_79667 | JGI IMG/M metagenome (GOLD analysis project Ga0111539, IMG submission 79667) | Populus rhizosphere microbial communities from Tennessee, USA - Rhizosphere MetaG P. TD hybrid SRZTD1 (version 2) (version 2) | ecosystem: Host-associated > Plants > Roots > Rhizosphere >...
GAGAGGACGAGCGCCTACCGCCGCGACCTGCGCCGCGCCGAATACGGTGACGAGCGTCCGGCCGAGATGCAGCAGTTTTTCGAGCGCATCTCCCCGGCTTCGCGCATCCATCAGATCCGCTCCGCCTTGCTCCTCGGGCACGGCGCGAACGATCCTCGCGTGCCGCTTTCCGAGGCGCGCCAGATCGTCGAGAAAGCGCGCAGCGCGGGAGTCCCGGTCTGGACGTTCTACGCTTCCGACGAAGGCCACGGCTTCGCTCGCAGGAAGAACGCCGATTACTTCGACGCCGTAACGGCCACATTTTTCCGCGCACACCTCCTCGGCGCGTCGAGCCCTCCCCGGACAGCAGGGACGGCTCCGGAGTCCAGCGCCGCGCTCGACGCACTGGACAAAGCGATCGCGCTCCAACCGACCGACGGCGCCCTCCATCACCTTCGCGCCATCGAACGCTTCAAGCTCCGGCGGTTCCGCGAGTCGGTCGCCGACTTCGACCGGGCCGTGGAACTGGGAGGACGCACGCACAGCGCCGACGAATGCTGGGAGCGCGGGCTCGCGCGCTACTACGCCGGCGATTTCGCCGGAGCGAGGAGGCAGTTCGAGGGATACCACCGAGTCGGACCGCTCGACATCGAGAATGGACTGTGGGTGTTCCTCTGCGCAGTTGCCGAGGCCAAAGGGGGCCCCGACGCAGCAGCCAAGGCCAGAGCCGTTCTGCCGCAGTACGGCCAGCGCGTCCGGCCCCCATTCCCTGCGCTGCTCGATCTGTATCTGGGCAAAGGCTCCGTGGAGGCCGTGCTGCAGGACGCCGCCAAAGCTACCGGCGACGAAGGCCGGGAGCGGACGTTCTACGCGCACCTCTACGCCGGCAAGTACCTGCAGGTGAGCGGTGATCGCGAAGCGGCGCTCGACCACTTCCGCAAAGCTGTCGCGGCGCCCGTGGATCACTTCATGCTCTGGTGCGCGAAGGTGGAGCTTGCCCCGTAGCGGAGCCCCGTAGCGGAGCCCCGTAGCGGAGCTTGACAACGGCGAGGGGCGCGCCTACACGAGAGGGCCGTGAAAACATCCGCTGGCTGCCTCGTCCGCGCCGAGATCGATGGGCAAGTCCGATTCCTACTCGTGCATCCGTCGGGGAACTACAACCGCGCGGCGCCGTGGTCGATCCCCAAAGGCGAGCTCGAGGTCGGCGAGGAGGCCGAGCAGTGCGCCCTTCGTGAGACGCGCGAGGAGACGGGCGTCGAGTGCCGGATCGTGCGCGCGCTCGGCGAGTGCGCCTACAAGAAGTCGCGAAAACGGATCCTCGGATTCCTGGCCGAGCCGCTCGAGCCTCTGCTCGAGTTGGCGCTGACGCCGGCGTCGTGGGAAGTCGACCGCGTCGAGCTCTTGGATCCGGAGGAGGCTCGGCGGCGGATCCACCCGGACCAGGCAGTCTTCCTGGACCGAGCCCTCGAAGACGCCACCCGCTAGGGTGGCCGCGAACGGCACGGCGCCGCGCCGGACTCTCGCCTACTTCCGGTTCGAAGACCAGTCGTAGGAGAGGTAGTCGATTTTCACGCGGTTCGCCTCAATGAACTTCCGCGTGCGGTCGTCTGCGAACTTCTTGAAGAACGCGAGCACGCCGGCCTCCCCTCCGAAATCCGACGCGTACCAGGAGAAGATTTTCGAGACGTGGAGGACTTTCGCCGCTTCGTCGAGGTAGTTCTTTCGCTCGCTTTTCTTCGTCACCTCGCGCTGGAGCCAGCTCCGGCACTCCTCATCGAGCTGCGCTTCGAGGCGCGCGCCGACAAAAGCTTCGGGCCGCAGGCGAGGGCAGCTGCTCGCGCCGCAGACGACCGCGGCGTGCAGTCGCGGATCCGCCAGCTTCTTCCGGAGGATCTCGTGCTCGATCTCGTCGAGGCTTCGCACTTTGCCCGCCACCGCGTAGCGCTCGATCTTGAAGACGTTCTTGCCGAAGAACCTCGCATGCGGCACTTCATCGGGCAGCCCCTCGTCGAGGAGCGTGCGGATGCAGACGGCGTTGTACGCGTTGATCCAGAAAGCCCGCTCGGCGTTTCGGTCGCCAAGGCGTGAGGGGTCGGCGGCGGCGAGCGCGTCGAGGTAGCGCTGCAGGTCGGCGGCGTCCCGGCCGCGGAAAGCAGCGTAGTCGACCCAGCCGGCCTCGCTGACGTTCGCTTTGAGGAGCCGATCCCAGACCGCGTGATCGAAACTTTCGCCTTCCCCTCCCCAACCGGGCGCCGCCAGGAGCCACAGAGCCAGGAGAGGCCAGGAGCGTCGGCGCATGGCAGTACGGAGGCCGTTTCCTATTGGCGCCGCATCGCGGCCGTGCAGCCGCCCGAAGTCAGGATGGGCTTGGAAAAAAGGTCTTACCCGGCCTTCGAGGGCTCGTCGACGGAGAAGCCCGCGGCTTTCTCCTTGGCCTGGATTGCGGCAAGCTCGAGCGCGCTGGGCAAGGCGTCCTTCTTCTCCGAGACCACCGTCCCGCCACCGAAAAGCGCCCGGTTTTTCTCGGTCCAATCCTTGTAGGGCTCGGGCAGCTCGCTTTCCGGGTAGATCGCGTTGATCGGGCACTCGGGCACGCAGAGCTCGCAGTCGATGCAGGTGTCGGGATCAATGACCAGCATGGCGGGCTCTGCAATCTCGTAGAAGCAATCCACCGGGCATACGGTGCAGCAGTCCGTGTAACGGCAGTCAACGCAGCGTCCTGTCACTACGTGGGGCATTGATAGGTCCTTATAGTTCGCATCGTTCCCCGAGCACCATTGCTCCGGCGGAAGTAGGAAGGATTCTATACGAGCGGGAAAAACGGTCCAGCTAGAAAGAAACTATACCGGGCTTCGCCGCCCTCGCGACTCGCGAGGCCCTGGAAAGCGGCCGTCCCTCACCGCGCCCCGGTCTGCGGCGCGCTCTGAAGGGCGCGCAATCGAGGCTGCGCACGCCTCCCGCGAAGGCCCGCTGGAGCGCGCCGGCGCACGGGATGTTTCCTGTTGACGGCGGCGGGCAGCCTCAGCAAACTACGCGCTTTCCTTTTCGGCATCATCGCGCTTCGTCACCCTCGTGCACTGGCTGACGGCAGCACTCGACGACAGACACTTCTGGAGACAGATTCGAACATGAGCAGCGTAGCGGCCGCGGCGCACGCGCCTCCCGCCGAGCGAGAAGTCCTCGGAGTCTCGAACGGGAAGCTCGCCATGTGGCTCTTCCTCGGGTCGGACGGGATGTCCTTCATGGGACTGATCGCCACCTATTTGGCCCTTCGGATTGGCAACTGGTCCAACTGGCCCGACCCGACCCACATCCTCAGCATTTACATCACCGCGGCCAACACGTTCGTCCTCATCTGCTCGAGCGTGACCATGGTCAAGGCGTTCGTCGCGGCGCAGGCCGGAGACGTCGGCGGACTGAAGAAATGGCTGGCGCTCACGGTCCTCGGCGGCCTGATTTTTCTCGGGGTGCAGGTCTTCGAGTACTCGAGCCTCATCCATGAGGGGATCAAGCTCTGGGACACGGCCGGAAGGCCCATGACCGAGTGGTGGGAAGGCCACATCAAAGAGGCCATGCTCGGCAAGTCGCCGCTTTTCATGGCGACATTCTACGTCTGCACCTGTTTCCACGGCTGCCACGTCTTCAGCGGCGTGGTCTACCTCGGAGTCGTCCTGATCGGCGTCCTGCGCGGCCGGTGGACCGTGAACCGCATCGAGATCGCCGGCCTCTACTGGCACTTCATCGACCTCGTCTGGATTGTCATCTTCACGATCATTTACCTCTTTTGACGCGACACATGACCGAAGGACACAAACACCCGCCCTACCTGGCGATCTTCGGCGCGCTGGCCGCGCTCACCGCGGTCGAGCTCGCCGCCGCGATCGCCCTTGCGAGCCACAAGGCTCTGCTCATCATGATCCTGGTGACGCTTGCGCTGGTGAAAGCGGGCCTCGTCGCGGCCTACTTCATGCACCTCAAGTTCGAGCGGAAGACTTTCATCGTGATCGTCTGCTTCCCGCTCCTTCTGGCGGTGGTCCTCATCACGGCGCTCTTTCCCGACGTAGGCTGGATGCACGGTGGCTCGCGGCATACCGCCGCGACCCATGAAGGCGGCGCGACGGGCGGGGCTCCCCCCGCCGAAGGTGGAGCGCCGACCGCCCCAGCCGAAGCGAAGTGACGGAGGGGCCGCCGCAGCCCCCTCGCGGCGATGATTACTTCGTCCCCCTCGTTGTGATGGGGATCATCCTCGGCTGCTTCTTGCTCGGGCTCGCTTTCCTCGCGTTCAGCATCTTCGTCGGCTGACCGCGCGGGGCTCAGTCGGCGAACTCGAACGAGTCTCTACGGAAAAACTTCGGCGGCAGCAGCCAGATGATCTCTCCGCTGCCGAAATCGACGTCTTTCCAAAGTTCCGTCTCGAAATCGATCCGGACCATGCATGCCGTCGGAAAGCGGACTTTGCCGCCACCCGTCAGCTGCCTCGCCAGCTCCGACCAGGTCGGCTCGTGGCCCGCGAGCAGGAGCGTACCCGTCGTCTGTGCCTCAGTCCGCACCTCCTCGAGGACGCGGGCCGGTGTGGATTCGTAGAGCGCGTTCGTCACGCGCACGGAGCACTTCCACCCGCGAGTTTGCACGGCGAGCTCGACGCTCTTTCGCGCCCGCACGGCGGAGGCTGTGCCTCTGGAGTCCGGCGGTTGCTCGGCGAGCGTGAGGAGGCGGCCCATGGTCCGCGCTGCCCGCTCGCCGCGGGGGGAAACGGGCCGCTCGTGGTCGCGGCCGTCGTCCGCGTCCCAATCCGACTTACCGTGCCGGAATAGAATCAGGCTCTTCACTCTTCGCGAGCTCCTCGGTTTGCTTCGTCGAGTTGCTTTTCCTTTTCGGTGGCTCCACCCTTACCGTATCCTGTAGCCCCGCTTCAGGTACCGTCAACGCTATTATTCCAGGAGTAAAGGCTCCCCCCGGCATCATGAAATCGACCCGTGGAGCGATTCGCGTGCTCGCCGTCCTCCTCTCTGCCGCGTGCGCGGCACATTCCGTCGAGATCGAATTCTCGAAACGGCAACTGGACGGTGCGTTCCGCTCCGAAGGAGTCGCCGTCGCCGACGTGGACGGGGATGGCAAGAAAGACATTATCGCGGGCGCCCTCTGGTACGGAGCTACGGACTGGAAGCCTCACGAGATCGCACCGCAACAAACGTTCAACGGGGAAACCGGCTACAGCGACTCTTTCGCCTGCTACATCGATGACTTCAACAAAGATGGCAGGCCGGACCTCGTCGTGGTCGGCTTTCCGGGGCAAGCGGTCCGCGTGTACGAGCACCCGGGACCCGACCGTCTGGGAATGCATTGGCCCCGCCATGAAGCGTTCCCGAGCTCGACGAATGAGAGCCCGCTCTTTGTTGACCTCGACGGCGACGGGCGACGCGAGCTCGTCTGCGGTTTCGAGCCGGAGGAGCGGATGGCCTGGTTCTCGCCGGGGGCGCAGATCTCGGACCCGTGGACCTGCCATCCGATCAGCGCGGCCAAAGCGCCGGGTGCGCAGCGCTTCTATCACGGCCTCGGCGTGGGCGACGTCAATCAAGATGGGCGCAGCGACGTGATCGTGCCGCATGGCTGGTACGAGGCTCCGCCCGAACGCAAGATGCCCGACTGGAAATTCCACCCGCTGGCGCCCAGCCCGGCGATGGCCCACATCATCGTGCTCGACGTCGACGGCGACGGCGACAACGACCTCATTGGCAGCTCGGCGCACGAGGTCGGTATCTGGTGGTTCGAGGCGTCGAAAAGCGCCGAAGGGGCCGAGCAGTGGACGCAGCACGCGATCGACGCCTCCTTCTCGCAGTCGCATGCGCTGGTCTCGGCGGACGTCAATCGCGACGGCCTGCCCGACCTCGTCACGGGAAAACGGTTCTGGGCCCACGGCCCCCAGGGGGATGTCGAGCCCGGGGCGCCCGCGTTGCTCCTCTGGTTCGAGCTCCACCGGCAGGAAGGGAAGCCGACCTGGACGAAGCACGTGATCGATTCCGACTCCGGCGTCGGGACTCAGTTCGAGGTCACCGACGTGGGCGGCGATGGCTTGCTCGACGTGGTCGTGTCGAGCAAGAAAGGCGTGTACTACTTCGAGCAGAAAGCGGGGGCTCCGCCTCCGGCAGCCGCCCCGGCGAACGAAAAAAGCAAGTAGCGCGGTTCTTGCTAGTCTGGTTTCTCAGCCCCGAGCTACGTGGCGGAGGAAGAGGCGGAGGTAGACCGCGAGCACGATGGCAGCCAAAGTCGCGACACCCGCCGCGAGGTAGTTCTTGGTCGTGCCGGCGTCCGAGTGGAGGAAGAGCTCGTAAAGCGCGAAGCCTCCGCAGAAGAGGACCCCGCACACGATCAGGACGACGTGGAAGCGGAGGAGCATCGACATGGGGAGATCTTAGCTTGAAAAATGCATTTTGCCGGTGCGTTGGGCGCGCCAGGACGGGAGCCAGGCGCCGAGCTCGCCGGGGCCTGCGCGCGGGACGGACCGATCGGCATCAGGTGCGCGCGAAGCAGTAGAGCTTCTTTTCCGTCCGCAGGAAGACTTGCCCGTCCGCGAGGGCGGGTGTGGCCATGCACGTGTCTCCCAACTTGCCTTCTGCGGTCACTGCCCACTCTTTCCCTGCCCGCAGCACGCAGACGCCTCCGTCGCGGCTGATCGTGTAGATCTTGTCCCCGGCAGCCACGGGCGACGCATAGTAGTTCCCCGCGGCCGGGAGGCGCGCCTGCTTGTAGACCTTTCCGCTCCGGCCGTCGAGGCACGTGAGGATGCCCCCATCTTTCACGATGTAGACCAGCCCTTTGTGATAGAGCGGCGACGGGACGTAAGGGATGGAGCGGTCGTAGCGCCACAGGACGGAGCGCTCGGCGGGCTCACTTCCAGCTCCCGGCTTCAACGCGAAAATCGAGTTGTGGGCCGCTTCGAAAATTTTCTCCATCGCGCTCCACTCCGCGGGCGTGATCCGGCCGTCTTTGTCCGCATCGATCTGCGGAAAGCGCGAGAGGAATGGACCCTCGGGAATCTCGGCAAGCACGAGAGCCCCGTCCTTGTTGCGATCGTTCTCCCTCGCGAACTCCGAGAAAGGCACCATGGAGATCCGATCGCCATCGTCGCCCCCCGGCGCATACGACGAGACGTAGACGAGCCCATCGCCCAGGACGGGAGTCGAGTTGACGATGCGAGCGAGGCCACCGATGCTCCAAAGCTCCTTCCCGTCCGCGGGATCGTAAGCGATCAGTCGCAGCGTGCCGGCAACGAGAACCTGGGAGCTGTTTTTCTCGGCTTCCGACCACATCACTGGTGTGGAGAATCCGCGGGGGAAACCGGGCCGCGGCGTCTCCCAGAGTTTCCGTCCGTCGCGCCGATCCACGGCGAGAAGGAATGAGCCGATGTCTTGGTCGCAGTTGAGGAAAATGCGGTCGCGCCACACGATCGGCGAGCTGGCCTGCCCGTAGTTGTTCTTGAAGGGGCCGAGCGGCGTTTTCCATGCCGGCTTTCCGTCCTTCTCGTACGCCAGGAGGCCGTAGGAGCCGAAGAACACGTACACTCTCTCCCCGTCACAGGTGGGGGTCGGCGTGGCCGGGCTGCCGATCGTGTGCACTTCCTCGATCCGATCCGCGGGCGCCGCAGCTTTCCACACGACCGCGCCGTTCGCCCGATCGAGCGCAAGGGTCACGAGATTCGTTCCTTCGAGGGCGGTCAAGTAGACGCGATCCGCCTGAACGCAAGGCGAGGAAATGCCGGGTGGCAGGGAGACGACCCATCGCGCGGGCGCGTCGGCGGCAATGCGCTCGGGGTACTCCGCACCGGAGCGCTCCTCCGCCACACCGCCCGCATTGGGGCCGCGGAACTGGGCCCAGTCCTCACCGAGCGCTGGGCTGGCGAGAGGGATCATCGACAGAATCGTGAGCACGATGGCAGCGTGGAGCGAAGCGGATGATCTCATTGGCGCCAGTGTAACTGCTCGCCGGCGCGCCGCGGAGAGCTCGTTCCGGAAAGGACGGGGCTATCAAGGCCTCCCCCGCCGGGGCCGAATCCAGAAGGGAACCACTGCTCGCCTGGGAAGGACCTACTGCGCATATGGACATGAAGCCCTACGGTCTGGGGGATTGGACCGTGCTTACGCCTCCGCACCGGCGGCTCGACGCGTCGATCGCCGAGCCGCTCACGCAGGCCTTTGCTGCGGCGGCGCGCAGCGGTAGCGTTCGCTTCGTGATCGACCTGTCGGCGGTCGACTTCATGGACAGCGCAGGACTAGGCTCGCTCGTTTTTTTTCGGAAGCGGCTCGGGGCCCAAGGGCAGGTCGTCATCGCCGGGGCCCAGCAGGAGGTGGCCACGATCCTTAAGATCACCCACCTCGACCGCGTTTTCCGGCTGATCCCGACGCCCGCGGCCGTTCGGCAACTTTCGGTAGCCAACACCTGAACGCCGACGGCGTTCGGCCGCGCGAGGGAACCCTGGCACCCATCACTCCGACGTCAACGTCCGAGAATGAGAGACCCGTGCAGGCGGAGGTGGAGCTGCCCGCGGGAGACGCTCAGGGCTCGGCGGTCCTCGAAGAGCTCGCCCTCGCCTACGAGGAGATCCACTTTCTGCACGCGTTGTCGGGCGCTCTCGAGGACGAGGTGGACCGTCGGACCTGCATTGCCCGTGTCGTCGAGTGCCTGCGCGCGTTCCAGGCGATCGACGCCGTGCAAGTCTGGATACCGTCTCCGGACTCCGAGGAGCACGTCTGCGAGTTCCACTGGGACGTCCGGGGCTCCACGGCGCGGCCGGAGGCCGTCCCGTGCGACGACGGGACACGGACTCTGCTCGCGGGGCTGCGAGTGCATGTGTGTCGAGAGCTCCCGTACAACTCGGCCCAGCCCGAACAGCTGGAGACCTTCCTCGCAGAGATTCTCCAGCGCTCCGGCCTGCCCGCGGTGGTGGCGCCCCTCCTTTCAAAATCGAGGATGCTGGGTCTTTTCGTCGCGCGCGTCCCCCCAGCCTCCCGAGCTTTCAGTGCGTCGCGCCTCCGGGCATTCGGCGCCGCCGCCCGGCAGGTCGGGCTCGCGCTCCACCTCCATTTCGTGCTGCGCGAGGTCGAGGCGACGCAGGGACTTCAGCGGGAGATCGAGATCGCGCGCCAGATCCAGCACGGGCTTCTACCGCAGAAAGTACCGCAGAGCCCGCGCTTCGAGCTCTTCGGAGGCTGCGTCACGGCCGCGCAGGTGGGCGGAGATTTCTACGACTTCTTCGAGCCGGAGCCCGGCAGCCTCGGGATCCTCGTCGCGGACGTCGCGGGGCACAGCGTCGCGTCGGCGCTGATCGCGATGAGCTTCCGGAGCACGTTCCGGCTCTTCCTTTCCCACGGCGAGCGGCACGAACGCCTTTTCGAGCTCTCGAACGAGGCGCTCTTCGCGGAGGTCTCGAAGACCGACAACTTCCTCTCGGCTTTCTACGCGACGTTCCACACGCCGACCGGGTCTTTCCGCTACGTCAACGCCGGCCACAACCCCGGCCTCGTCTGGAGCGCGCGCCGTTCAGCCTTCCTCACGCTCGACGAGGCGGGATTGCTGCTGGGGATCCTTCCCGGACAGACCTACTCGGCGCACGACGTGCAGCTCGAGCCAGGCGATGTCGTCGTCCTCTACACAGACGGAATCGTCGAGGCAGAGAACCAGCGGGGCGAGCTCTTCGGCCTCGAGCGATTGAAGTCCGCGGTGCGGAAGCACCTCCCGAGGAGCACGCGCGAGATGTACCACTACATCCTGAAAGAGATGTATTTGTTTCAGGATGAGCGCTTCAACAAGGACGACGTCACCCTCGTGATCCTGCGCGTGAAAGCTGCGCCCAGAGCCGCGGAGTAGCCGCCTCATGGAGATGCCCAAAGTCCTCCTCATTGATCGCTGCCGCATCACCGCGCTGCTCCTGAAGCACCTTGCGGCAAGGATCGGCGTGCGAGCGGATACCGCCGACAGCTACGAGGCGGGCCTGCAGCTCGCACAGACGCAGGACTACCCGCTCTGCTTCATCGACGCTTCGATCCTGGCGCGAAGCGGGTCGGAGGCCCTGCGTCCCTTGCGCGCGCGTCCCGATGGCGGCTCGCGGCGCTTGATCGTTCTATCCTCGCTCGGCGAGGAAGCGCACGCGACCGACCTGACGGCGGCTGGCGCGGATGGTGTCTTTTTCAAGCCCATCGTTCCCTCGCGAGTCATCGGCGAGATCGAGCGAGCCGTGCCGGCGGAGCTCGAGCCCCACGGCGCTCTGTGAGCGAGAAAAAAGCTCCGCCGGGGGTGCCGGCGGAGCTTAAGGCGCGAGCGTCGCCTGGCCTCTCAGTTCGAGTTTGGCCATTGATCGGCGAGCTTGGTAACGTCAGGAGCCTCGAGGCCAAGGCACGACGACGATCGCGTATTAGCGGAGAGATACGCTGAGGAGGAGTAACGAAGGCATCGAGGCTCCTGACGCTACCCGCAGGGACGGCCGGTTTTCGACCTACGTTTCTCGTGTCTTACATTGCAGGAACTGGCCAGCATGCCGATCTCGCCGCGGTAAACGGCCGGCCAAGCCGGCGATCAATGGCCAAACTCGAACTTATGCCTTGATCTTCGAGTCGCGCGGCACGCCCGATGGCGCCTGGGCGGGCTTCAGCTCGCCCGCTAGCTTCTCGACGCGCGCGCGCACATCGTCCGGCAGGGTCTCAATCTTGTCCCACGGAAGATCCTGGGCGATCGATTTCCCGGCTTTCGTCGCGCTGACGGTGCGGTTCCCGTTGACTTCCTTAACGCTGATGTCGTAGTCGCCATCGATGTTGCGAATCACCGACGAGCTGCTCTCCACGCTGGTCGAGCCGCTGCCGGAGGGATCGTTCTTGCCGAACTCATGGTCGAGCTCTTCGGTCAGCTTCTGAATGCGCTGCTTGAGCTCGTCCGAGTCGAGATACTGGTGGAACTTCGACAGCTCTTTCTGGATCTCCTGGTCGACGTCCTTCAGCCGGGACTGCAGGTCTCGCGACCACTGCTCGGCCTTAAAAATCCCTTCGGGCAGCTCGAACTGCCAGTTCTTGCCCTGGGGGCCTTCGATGATGACGCGGCCTTTGCGGCGAGCCTGAGGACCGGGGGAGGGGAACTGGAAGTAGTTCCCCGGCAACCGGCGCAGGCCCTGCTCGGGCAGGTCTTTCGGCCGCTGCGCCAGCTCGATCTCGGCCGTCGATTTCGCGCCCTTGTGGAAGTATTCGACTTTCACCTTGTCGCCGGGCTTCTTTTCGCTCATGAGCCGCGCGAAGTCCTCCGCTCCCTTGATCTCATAGCCGTCCACAGCAGTAAGGACGTCATGGACCGCAAGCCCCGCGGTCTTCGCCGGTGATTCCTTCCAAACGTCGTTCACGACGATGCCCGCGCCTTCGGCGAGCCCGAGGTGCGTCGCCAGGATGGGGGGAACGTCTCCGAAGCCGACGCCCAGGAAGCCTCGTTGGGCCGTGCTGGGGTCGGGTGCGGGAGCGAGAGGCTGCGCATCCGGCGCGCCCTCCTTGTCGCTCCTCTCCTCGGCCTTCTTCGCCGCC
>Ga0111539_10010726_pt1 | contig 11532 bp, 8 predicted proteins | sample RhiMethybrSRZTD1_FD_79667 | JGI IMG/M metagenome (GOLD analysis project Ga0111539, IMG submission 79667) | Populus rhizosphere microbial communities from Tennessee, USA - Rhizosphere MetaG P. TD hybrid SRZTD1 (version 2) (version 2) | ecosystem: Host-associated > Plants > Roots > Rhizosphere >...
CGACGATGGCGAGGAGAGCCAGCATTGGACTGACGCTGAACTCGCTGCCGCCCGCCGCCTGCTGCGCCGACTGGACAAAGGACTGAGCGGTTTCATTCGCTATCTCAACGACGCCAAGGCCCCCGGACGCTAAGCGAACCCCGAACCCATTCGAACCCATCCGAACCCCGAACCCCTTCGAACCCTTCAGAACCAGTTCGAACCAGTTCGAACCCTTCCGAACCCGTCCGAACCCATCCGAACCCCTGCTCTCACAAGTGTCTCAGCGCCACGTTCGGATCGACGCGGCTCGCGCGGCGTGCGGGCAGATAGCACGCCGCGACACCGGCGACGAGAATTGGCAGCGCCGCGAGCGCGAACGCCATCGGATCGATCGCGGACAACTCGAACGTGAAGTACATCTGCATCAGCTTCCGCACGAGCGCGGCTGCGCCGAGGCCGAGGACCACGCCGCGAATCACGGGCCACAGGCCGCCGCGCAGCACCATCAGCAGGATGCGCCGGCGATCCGCACCGAGCGCGATGCGCACGCCCATTTCCCGCGACCGTTGCGCCACGACGTACGAGAGCACGGCGTAGAGGCCGCTCATCGCGAGGAACAGTGCGAACGCCGACAGCGTCGCTGCGAGGCCCACCATGATCCGCACCGCCACCATGCCGCCGCCGGTCAGCAGCCCGGCCGGACCGACATAGGTCGTGGCAATCGTGGAGTCCACGGTTCGAATCGCCGAACGGAGCGGTTGCACGACCGACGCAGCGTCGCCGTCGGCGGCGCGCGCGATGATCACCAGCCCGGGATCGAATTGCTGTGACGCCGGCAGGTAGATCACACTCTGCGGCACCCCCCGGCCGTCGCGTTCACCGTCATCGACCACGCCAACGACAGTGACGGTAGTCGGCTTGCCGCTGGTGCGCGTGTAGCGCGCGGTGTCGAGCAGGTACTGCACCTCCCGCCCGACCATCGAGGCCGACGCCAGTCGATCCGCCGCCGCCCGATTGAGCACGACCACCGGCGGCGCACCTTGACCGTCGTCGTCGGTGAAGAGCCGCCCCGACTGCGCGGCCAGGCCCACCGCCCTGAAGAGATCGGGCGTGGCCGTCACCATCCGCGTATCCACACCGATCGTGCGGCCTGGCGCGAACGGGCGATCCGGCGTGGTGAGCATCGTCCACGAGCGCCGCGAGAAGTTGACACTCCCCATGAACGGCCAGTTCGACCCCGCGCCCGCGGCGGCCACGCGCGGCGAGCGCCGGAGCTCGCGAATCACGGCGTCGGTGGTTTCGCGCGCGCGCTGATCGTTCACGCCCTGGTAGTTGAATGGGATCACCGCTGCAGATACCGCGTCAATCTCGAGCCGCGCCTCGCCAGTGCCCCGTCCGCGCGTCTCGCTGATCACGCCGCGGACCGCGATCACCGTGATGAGGAAGAGTCCAACGGACACGGCGACCTGTGCGGCGATGAGGCCGCCACGACCGCGCCAGCGCGGGAGCGATCGATCGGGTGTATCGACACTGAGCGCGGCATTCGCGGCGCCGCGCGAGAGCTGCAGCATCGGCACGAGTCCGGCGATGGCCACCGACAGCACGCCCGCCGCCGCCGCAGCCCCGAAGGCCGTCGGCACCAGGCGCAACGAAATCTCCAGCGACGGTGCAAACGCGGCAATGGCGTCGTGCAGCAGCGTCAGGCCGCCGACGAGCAATGCCTGCGCGATGAGCAAGCCTGCGGCGACGCCGAGCCCACAGACGACCGCCACCTCGACGAGGCCGTCCACCATCAGCCGCCAGCGCGTGGCGCCGAGCGCGCGGCGGACGGCCAGATCGTGGCGCCGCGCCAGGCCGCGCGACAGCACGAGATTCGCGAGGTTCGAGCACGCGACGAGCAGCACGATGCCCGGCAGCAGGATGATCAGGATGCCGGCGTTGGTATCCGTCGCGCGAAGGCCGCTGCGCACCGGTGTCGCGAGCCACAGGCGGCGGTTGGCCGCGTCGGGCTGTCCGGCCGCTGCAGGAATCGGCGGCAACGGCATCATCCGATCCTGCCGATCGGCAAGCAGCGCCAGCTCCGCGTTCGCCTTGGCAAACTCGACACCGGGCGCGAGGCGGACGACGGCAAACAGCCACGCGCGCGCGCGACGCACACGCGCATCGTCACCGCGGGTGCCGTCGATGGCCGGCGCGAACGAGAGCGGCACCCACGCGCCAATCTCGCGGAACGGCATGTGCTGCGGACCGGTGAATCCTTCCGGCGCGACGCCGACGATCTCGAACACGGTCGATCCGAGCGTGAATCGCCGGCCGACGATCTTCGAATCGCCTCCGTACTGACGGCGCCACATCGCCTCGGAAATCACCGCAGCCGCCGGCGCACCGGGCTGATCGTCCGCGCGTCCGAGGAAGCGTCCGACGACAGGTTGGATGCCCATCATCGGAAACAGCTCGCCGCTGACGAGCTGGCACGCGGCCAGTTCGGTTCCGGCCGGACCGATGAACGACGTTCCGAACGACGTGTAGGCGCCCACGCTCGCGAAGCTCTGCGCGCCGGACCGGATCGCGGCGACGTCGTCTTCGGAGACCGACGCCGGCGAAGCGCGATTCATGGAATTCGATCGCGTGATGAACGCCAGCCGCTCGGGATCGGCAATGCCATCCGACTGCCAGATACCGCTATAGATCACCGAGTAGGCGACGGTGGTCGAGCCGATGCCGAAACCCAGTGTGGCGACGGCGAAGAGCGTGAAGCCGGGCGCGCGGCCCAGACGACGGAGCGCCAGCCACACATCGCGGCGCAATCTGCCGAGCACGTCAACGACGCGTTCGACAGCCGTCACAGCAAGAGGGCCTCGACGCGGTGCGCGTGCACCATTTCCTCAGCGTGCGACCACTGAAAGATGGTGAAGCGCCCGTCCTGCGAGGCAACAAGCGCCGTCGCGTCGCGCTGATCGTGCACGAACTGCGCGGCGGAGAAGTGTCGCGTGCCGCCGAGCTGGTACGGCGTGAGCGTGACGCGATCGCTGCCCTCCACCGGTTCGGTGGTGACGACGCGATCGACAGACGCGCTGCCGCGGCGGCGCGTGATCTTCGCGCCGAAGGCAAGCAACTCGTAGCGATCGTTGATGAGCGTGGCGCCGTCCACCGCGGTGAGGCCCGCCAGCGCATCGACGGCGCGGCGCAGATCTTCCTGCCACTCGTGTGAGCGGCGCGTCCGCGCGTTCGCCGTGACGAGTGCGCCCAGCTCGGCAAACGGCGGGTGCACGGCGTAGAGCACGGGATTGACGATGGACTCCGACCACGTCTGGTTCGTGGACGGAATCAGCAGCAGCGCGCCGCCGCGGCCGTGCGCGCGCATCGACGCGGCAATCTGCACGACCACGCTGACCGGATCGTTGCGGATGCCGGGCACTGGCACGCCGAGCAGCGACGAGACCAGGCCCGGACACTCGGGCGTGTTGGCGCGCGACTCGTCGATGAACTTGATCACGTCGCCTTCGAGCACGGCGACGTTGACGAACTTGCCGAACTCCGCGCTGCGATGCTTGATGACGAGCAGCCCCGACGCGACCACCTCGAGCACGAAGCAGACCGGCGGCAGACTCCGCGTCGTGCCCCACACCGCGAGTCGATCGTCGATCCGCCACACGCCCAGATGAATGCCGGGACGTTCGACCGCCGGCGCCAGACGCGCGAGGCCCGAAGGCGTGAGCGCGAGCGGCGCTTCGAACGTCAGCGGCTGTCCCGCCAAGTTCGGTGGCACGAACGCCAGCGAAATCTTCGGCAGCAGTCCTTCTTCACGGCGAAGGCTCGCCCAGAACGCCGCGTCGACGATGGCTTCGATGGCGCCGGCATCGGGTTCGGGCGCCAATTCCGTTTGACCGGTTTCGCGAAGCTCGGCCTGGTGCCGCGCGAATTGTGCGGCGGTGCGCGCCGCAATGTGTCGTGCCGCGGGGTACGCCGGGTCGGGCATCTGGTCGGTCGAGCTTATCGCGACTCGGCCGTGTCCGTCCGTACGCCAGGGCTGTAGACTGGCCTCATGACTCAATCGATCGTGCGGGCCGTGGCCGCCGTGTCTCTCTTCGCGGCCGGCGCTTCGGCGGCGTCCGCGCAATCGGTGGGATTCGAGCGGGCCTATCCCGTGAGCGAGGCGATGACGGTAGACGTGCAGACGCTGCGCGGCCGCATCGACGTGCAGCCCGGATCGGCGAACGAGGTGCGCGTCATTGGGCGCGTCAGCGTGCGCACCGGCTGGAACGTGCCGGCCAACGCGCTCGAGCTGGCGCGCGCGATTGCCTCGGCGCCGCCGATCGAGCAGGACGGGCGCACGCTGCGCCTCCGGCCGCCGGCCGACGCGCCCGCACGCGACGCACTGACGGTGGCCTACGACGTGCGCGTGCCGCCAGGCTCGGCACTGCTCGTCGACACCGACTCCGGCGCCGTGACGGTGTCGGGCATGACGGCACCGGTGAACGTGCGCACGCAGTCGAGCGAAATCACGTTGCACAACGTGCGCGGCGGCGCGGACGTGCGTACGGGATCCGGCGCGGTCACGGTGACGAACAGCGCCGGCGGCGTGCGCATCGGCTCACAGAGCAGTGCGATCACGGCGCGCAACATCGACGGCGACCTGAGCGTTGAAACCGGCAGCGGCCGCGTGCACGCGACGCTTGCCGGCGCCGGTGACGTGGACGTCCACACCGAGTCGAGTGCCATCACCATCGTCGGCGCCGCGGGTGGACTCGCCGCGCACAGCGAAAGCGGCGCGGTCGAGATTACGGGCGCGCCGTCCAAGTCCTGGCGCGTCAGCACGGGCTCGAGCGCGGTGCTCGTCCACCTCGGCGCCAGCGCCACCGCGCACCTCGACGCGACGACGGGATCAGGATCGATCACGGTCAGCACCGCGCTCGTGGACGGGACGATCGAGAAGCGCCGCGTGAGCGGCGCGATCCGCGGCGGCGTCCTGCCGCTACAGATCACGAGCCGCAGCGGCTCGATCCGGATTCAGTGACGCCTGTTGCAGGAACTCGTCGAAGTCCGCGCAGACCAGATCCGGCGGCGGCTCCGATGCCGCGAATGCGGCGGCATCGAACGTCGTCGTGAGCGCGACGCAGGTCATGCCGGCGGCGCGCGCGGCCGCGACACCGACGGGCGCGTCTTCGAACGCCAGGCAGGCGGCCGGTTCCACGCCGAGCACCTCCGCCGCGCGCAGGAACACGTCGGGCGCGGGCTTGCCGTGCGGCACCTCGTCACCGCGGACGATGGTGCGGAAGTAGCGCGCGAGGCCAATCGCTTCGAGCGTGTGGCCGACGTTCTCGCGCGGCGCCGACGTCGCGAGCGCCACCGGGATGCCGAGCGCCTCCAGCCGATCCAGTAGCGCGATGGCGCCGGGCACGGGTTGCAGCTGGCCGTGCGAGATCTCGCGATAGAGGCCTTCCTTCTCCGCCTCGAACGCTCGCCACTCGGCGTCGGTCATCTCACGGTTGAACAGGATCGGAAAGATCTCGGCGTTGCGCTTGCCGTCGATGCGGCGGCGCAGTGCCATCGTCATGGGCGGCAGCTGGTGGCGCGCGAGGAACGCGCGGAACGCGGCGGCGTGCAGCGCCATGTTGTCGGTGAGCGTGCCGTCGAGATCGAAAATGACGGCGGCGGGGATGGTCGCACCAGCATTGGTCATCTGGCCAGCGATTGTACAAACTCCCGGCCGACGGTTTTCATTCAACTCCGCGCGACGCAGGCGCGATGGCAAGGGCAGCGAATGCCAGCGTCAATGGCAGCAGCGGCACGATGTAGCGTGGTTCGGGGTTTTCAAGCGTCGACAACAGGGCCAGGCGAAACAGAATGCTGGTGGCGCCGAGTGTCAAGACGGAGACTGCCCCGGACTTCAGAAGCTTGTAGGCACCAGCGAAGGCCAGGATCGAGTACGCGCCAACCAGGACCTTGAAGCTTCGCGCCATTCGCGCAGACGTCTCACCGAAATAGGTTGTGTGATTGCCGAACCACATCCGGATGATGCGCTGCGCCGGAAGGAGCAGATAGAAGCGGGCCGGATGACGGTGAACCCGCTCTCGCGCGAGTCTGGCAAAGTCGTCGTCCGCTCGTTCCGGAATCCTCCACAACATCCCTTCATTGAGCATTGACCCGCGGTCCGGCCTGACCAACTGGGCGAACTGGGCGGGTGTTGCGGTCGCGGAGCGGTCGGTTCCGCTTGCGCTTCCTCGGTATGTCGACAACGAGTATTCCTGCAGAAGCGCTGCGACGCGACGCCGCTCATCGGCGGAATCGAATGCAGATGCTGGAATCTGATCGATCTCAATCGGACCATAGCCAAGCGTCCAGATGAGGCTGTCTGTCTGGCTGTCGTCGGTGACCCACGTGCGAAGCCACGCGAAATAGCCTCGTGGAATCGACCCGTCCGGCAGGATCGTGTGGGTCGGCGGCAGCACTTCTTGGCCGTGTCGAACCGCCCAGACCGTCCAGGGAAGAATGGCGGTAGCGCAGCCGGCGCAAACCGCCACGACTGCCCACAGCCCCTGTGGTCGACCTGGTCTGCCGGACCGGCGCCGGTGAGTCACGGCGAGCGTTGTCACCAGGGCCGCGACGACCAGAATGCCCTCGGGCCGCACCAATGTGCCGATTCCAGCGAGGACGCCCGCACAGGCCATCAGCCACGGTTCTCGTCGCGCGTCTTGAATCCCGTACGTCGCCACCAGAACCGTAGCCGCCAGCACCAAGGTGAACACGGTCTCCGTCAGGATCGATGCGGCAAAGATCGCGGTGAGCGGACAGGCGGAGGCCAGCAAGAGAGCGATGAATCCGACAGCCCTTCGTCGCGAGGTGCTTCGACACCAGGCTCTGGCGATCAGGCAAACGAGCACAGCCGTCGCGACGTCAATGACGGCTTGAACCATCCGGACACGTTCCGCATCAGCCCGGGCGGCGCGCAGCGCAGCAAGGAACAGTGGATATCCTGGCAAGCGAATCGACGTAGAGCGGTACGGCGGTGTGGCCTCGATGGAATAGCCTCGCCCCTCCTCGATGTTTCCGGCGAGGCGCCAGTACACCGGCGCGTCACCTGTCGTGCAGCATGGGTACGTCGCAGCCAACGTGAGGCGCCACAGGACAGCACACGCCACGATCGCACCGCAGGCGACCACGAAAAGCCACTTGGGTACGTGGATGTTCATTGCCTCGGCTAGAGGTAGCGCACGCCGCACTGCACGCTGCCGTAGAGACGTCCGACACAGTAGCCGAGCAACACGGCAGCCTTGGCCCTCGATGCTCGTGACCCGGGACGGCAGGCCGCACTCAAGGCCGCGCGCCAGTCCTTGGCCGCGGTGGCCCATGATCGCGGTGGCATTCCGCGACTGCGGAACAGACTGTAGAGCTTCACCTGGTTACTGCCCCAGTGCCGGGTTTGCTGAAAAAGGCGCCGAGTGTTTTCCCGATAGCGATAGAGATACACCGCGTCGGGCACCAGGTGGATTTGGATCCCGGCGGTCAGTTGGGCTTCCCAGGAAAACGCAATGTCTTCGGTGGCCGTGAGTGCCTCACAGAAACCACCCAACTTGCGGAACAGCGCGGAGTCCACGCCAACGTTCGAGCCGGCGGCTGGAAGAAAGTCGAAAAACACGCCAATCGCCTCAGCCTGCCAGAAACCCCCGTGGGCTTCGACGACCGATGACGCGTTCAGCGCTTCGGAATCGACGCGCGACGTGACAAATGGAAAGTGGTCCAGAGCCCGAGCCATGACGCCGACGTACGTCAGGTCGACGACATCGTCAGCGTCGATGAAGAGGAACTTGCCGGCTCGGGCCTGGCGAACACCGACGTTCCTGGCGTACGCGCACGAGAAACGCTCGGTGGCGCGGATCAGGCGCAGTGACAGACGCGTCCCAAAGTCTTCCACGACGTGCGAACTGCCGTCACTCGACCCGTTGTCGACGGCGATGACCTCGAAGCTTGGCGCATTCTGCTGTTGCGACAACGCCAGGAGCAGTTCGCCGACATAGGGTTCCGCGTTCTTGAACGGAACGATCACGCTCACGTCTGGAACGGACGATGGCGACATCGGTCACTCGCGGGTGCCCGAGCGTGCCGGTTGCGTGACGGGGCCGAACTCCTGGGCGGGGACTGACAGCAATGTTTCCGCCGATTCTATGTCGGTTCGTGTCCGCACGTTGACGGTGGTCCTTCTCGCCTGGTGTAGAGTTGGACGCGCGATGACTCCGACGTCGCGAGTCGTTCGATGACCTTCGGGGCAGAGTCGCGGACACTGGCCTTCCTCGCTTGTGGACCAGACGAAATCCCACACTTTCTGTCGCGGCTCAGTGGTCTTGGCTCGCACGAGTCATGCACCGTCGTGCTCTTCGCGCCGTTGCCCGACAGCGTGTCCCTTCCTCGGAATCTTTCGCGCGTCCTTACGGGACTTCCGCCAGCACGCGCCGTGGGGCTTTGGCTGCGAACCCACTGGCGCGCATTCGATCACATTGTGATCTGTCGCGGCAGCCAGGTCGATCGCGACGCACTCGATCGGCTCATTCAATTCACCGGAATACTCGCAGGCCGGCGCCGGCTCCTGATTTCAGCGCACGAGGATGATCGAGAGCTGGATGGCACCGGCATCTGGACGATGGTCCGGACCCTTGCACGCTTCCGAAGTCCTGCCGGCTGGTCAGCCGGCCGTGCAGCGCTCCTCCAACTGTCTGTCTGGGCAACGGCAATTGGCTTGACGGTCTTTCGTGAGGCTTCGCCTCCTGAACCTCGGCATCGAGGAGGTCGGGTTGCCCTTCTCGTGCCGATTCTGCCAGACCTCTCGCACACATTCGTATATCGCGAGGTTCTCGCGGTGAAGCGGCGTCACCCCGACGTACAGGTGATCGCTCTTGAGCGCGGAGACGACTCTGTCATTCATCAGGAAGCGGCCGAGTTGCTTTCGATGACAACGTTTCAACCCCACCCGTCGCCGAATGCGTATCTTCGCCTCTACCTCAAGCAGTGGCTCATCAGGCCACGGCGAATGGCAGCGCTTGTCCGATGGGCCAGCAGCAACTCGGCGACGTTCGGCCCTGGCGCTGTTTCGAATGACTCGCGTGTCTTCCTCCGGCTCGAACACCTGACGCACAGCAGTCATTTGATTCGTGCGTTGATCCTGGCCGATGAGCTCAGCCGACTCGATATCGGCTTTGTACACGCGTACGGATCGACGTATCCGGCCCTGCGAGCGCTCGTCGCGTGGCAGCTCCTGGGTATCCCATACAGCATCTCGACATTCGTGGACTTCGATTACGCGACGCCGTTCCAGTTGCTCGATCTGAAGTTCGGCGCGGCCCGGTTCGTGTTCGCGTGCAGCAACTTCTGCGTTCGGCGCCTGCGCGACCGCTTCCCGTCTCTGCGAGAGCGATTCGATGTCCTGCACATCGGGCTGCCGCTCGACTACGCCGCGCAGCCAGCATTCCGGCCACAGGAAGGGCCGCCGCGGTTGATCTTCGTTGGTCGGTTCGTGCCGAAGAAAGGTCTCGACACGCTGATCGCTGCATGCCGGATCCTCGTCGATCGCGGCACCGATTTCCGTTGTCGACTGTACGGTTCCGGCGACGAAGAGGGGCGGCTTCACGCTCAAACGCTCGCCCTGAATCTGTCGCGCGTCGTCTCTTTCGAGCCGCCGATTCCAAACGAACGCTTCTACTCCGTGATGTGTCCCGGGGACGTCTTTGTGTGCCCGAGCCGGTATGCCTCAGATGGCGAACGGGACGGCATCCCGACAACACTGGTCGAGGCGATGGCCGCGGGCGTCACTGTGGTCTCGACGTCAGTGTCCGGCATTCCCGAGCTCATCGAGGACGGCGTCAATGGGTTCATCGTGCCTCCCGACGATCCGGAGCGGTTGGCGGAATGTCTGCTTGGACTGCTGACCCGGCCCGCGCAGGCCCAGATCGCGGCCAACGCGATCCGGACGGTTCGCGATGCCTTTTCCCTGCCGCAGACAGTGCACGTGCTCGAGGACCGTATCAGCCGAGAAACGTCGTTTGCATTCGGAAGCGGCTCACCGGCGAGTGATCGCCCCGGCGCATCCGCCTGATCAACCGACGCTTGGACCACATTCTGGGCGCCAGCCGGACGACGCGGCCTGCCGCGAGCCAGAGCGCCTTCGTCTGTTTCCGTCGAACCGAGCTGCGGACGTCGGCGAGCGTTCGGCGGACGATCGGCGAAAGATCCTTCCAAATGTCCCGGACTTCGTCGTTCTTCAACATCACCAGGAACCGGTTGGAGAGAATCAGCGCAGCCCCTTCTGGCCGATCGGCGTGGCCGCCTCCACCCCGAGCGTGTGCGCCGATCGCGGAGGGCACGAAGAGACACCGGTATCCGGCTTGCTGCGCGCGCCAATCCAGATCTACATCTTCAAAGTAGGCGAACAGGTCCTCATCGAACACCTGGCCGTGAATCGCGAGGGCCTCCAACATGCTGCGTCGGTACATCGCGGCGCACGCCGACGCTCCAAACACATCGGCCTCGTTCGGATAGTCGGCGGGCCGATGACGTGCGGGGTCGCACCCGTACACATATCGACTGGGTAGAAAATAGTGGCCATTACAGTCGATCTCGTCGACGGGTCCCGCAGGCGTGAGTCGTCGCAAGGCGCCTGCCGCCCATCCGACATCGGTGTATTGCCGCAGCGTCGCTGCCAGCACGCCAATGAACGTCGGTTCCAGGGTTACGTCAAAGTTGAGACTCAAGATGAACTCACCGCGCGCCGCCCGGATTCCGGAGTTGAGCGCCGCGCTGAACCCCGTGTTTCGGTGAAGCTCAATAACGGACACGCGAGGCAGCCGCGCGCGAATTCTTGACACGCTGTCGTCGGTGGAATCGTTGTCGACCACGATGACTTCATGGTCGGAATAAGTTTGCCGCTCGATGGCCGGACAGATCGAGTCGATCCACGGCCCGCCATTCCGGTTGACAAGAATGATGCTGACAAGGCCCGGCACTACGCTTCGCGGGGAGTCTCCGTCACCGCCGCGGATCGGTGCGTCCGAGTGTGCTCTGGTCATTGCCGCGGGGACGCCCCGGTCTTGTCGGCGGCGCGAACGACTCGCATGGGAGCCAATCAGCCGACCTCGCCGAATGCGCGAGACAGCATCGCGGACAAGTCGGTGTCCGCCGTGACCTCTAGACGCGGCAGACCCAGGGTCTGATCGCTGGAACAAACGGCGCGGGTCTCGGTTGTCACACCCACGTTGAAACCGGCCTCGGCGGCCAGCCGCGTCGTCAGCTTAACGCGCTCGCCAAAGGGATAGGCGACGCGACGAACCTCCCTGCCCAGAAGCTGCTCGAGCGTCGATCGCGATTCGGCGAGTTCCTGCCGCTGAACGTCAACCGGCTGTCTCGGCAATGACAGATGATGCACGGTGTGGGCGCCAATCCGGTGACCGTCATGTCGCGCCAAGGATTGGATCTCGTCACCCACCATGGGCCGCGCCGTTTCTGACGACGCTGGACCGCACTGCTCGATGACGGCGTCCACGGCATCGTTGCGTTCGTCGA
>Ga0111539_10010728_pt1 | contig 11531 bp, 9 predicted proteins | sample RhiMethybrSRZTD1_FD_79667 | JGI IMG/M metagenome (GOLD analysis project Ga0111539, IMG submission 79667) | Populus rhizosphere microbial communities from Tennessee, USA - Rhizosphere MetaG P. TD hybrid SRZTD1 (version 2) (version 2) | ecosystem: Host-associated > Plants > Roots > Rhizosphere >...
GCCGCGCGCAAGACCGCCGACGCACGCCATCGCGCCTTCGCCCTGGGCGCAGCCTCGGCACTGACGGGCGTGCTGATCGGCATCCGCTGGGCCTGCGCGGTGCTGATCCCGGCCGGCGGCCTTTCCTTGCTCCTGCCCGACGGTCGGCGCGGGCTGGTGCGGCGCGGCCTGGCGGCCGTGGCCTACGGCCTGCCGGCAGTCGCCGTTTACTGGATATACGGCGCCTTCAACCGCGCCTACAGCCACACGGGGAGCAACCTCCTCGACTTCATCACCCCCAAGTGGGAGTTCCACCGCCTGGCCGTGCTGCACCCGTGGGAATCCCTGCTCACTATCCCGCTGGCGCTCGAACCGCTGCTTCAGCGCGCTTGGCGCGCCTTGGAGCCGGGCACCGCTTCGACCGGCGCAGGCGCCCTGGTACGCCTGGGCATCCCCCTGCTGCTGGTAGCGGGCCTAGCGTGGGCCTGGTGGCGCGGGCCCTACCGGCCGGCCGATTGCGCCCGCGACCTGCGCCGCGTCGTGTTGGTGTTGAGCGGGACGCTCGTGCTGTTCCTGGCCTACCTGAGCGTGCGCTACAGCTGGGGTGAGGACATTGACTGGACTTACCTTGCAGAGCAGCGCTATTTCCGCCCCGTGTGGCCGGCGGTCGCCCTGTTCTGGCTAACCTTGGTGCCCGACCTGGCTCACATGCCGAGGGTGAGAGTGGCGGTCCTGGTCGTTCTCGCGGCGGGCGTTGTTTACCTCGCCCAGGCCCACGTTCGCACTGAGCGCCGGCTGCTCACGACGGCGGACGAGTCCTGGCAACTGGTAGAACGGGTGCGCGCGCTGGAAGCCGAGCCAGGCCTCCAGGTGGTCTTCGACATGGACATCAGCGATTATTTCGCCGCGGCGACCCCGAACCTGATCGCCCGGCATTACCCCGAGCCCACCACGGTCCTGCGCCTGGTGGCGAGCCGGCCGGCACAACTATGGCTCGTCCGCCGCGTCCTGCTCGATCACGGCTCCGACGCCCGGCTGTTTGAAACTCTGGCCACGCGCTTTCACGCCCGCAAGGTCTGGACCTCGAGCCAGGGCGAGTTTGAGCTGTACCACGCGGCCGCGAGCCCGGCCACGGCCGAGTAAAGTGAGACGCCTGCGGCGGTCGTGATCACGTCCCCGGAACTCCCGGACCAAGAGAACGAGCCATGAGCGGCACATTGCCGGCGGGCTGTCCCCGAGCGACGCTAATCAGGAACGCGGCCGTGGCCACCCCTTGGGGGGTGCATGAGGGGCAAGTCGAACCATGTAGCCTGGAACGCATGGCCTAAACGCTGGGTGCCGTGGTTCGAGCCGCGCGCAGCCTGGCGGAGTACAAGCTGCTCGACCGTGGTGGCGGTGGCGAATCGTGTGGGATGTTCGGCCGTTTTGCGCAACTGAGTCTGGTTGAACAGTAACCATCCGATAGGGGCCTCCTTTCGGGTAGCCGTTGTGCGTGGAATAGCTTGCTCAATGACTGGCAAATTAATGGGCACGCATGAGCACGGTAACGTCTGACCGGGCCTGAGCGACGACGGCGATGGACGTCGGCTGAGAAGCCGTGAAGCGGCCCGGCCGACCGGTGAGCAATCGCCAAATCTTTAATCGAGCAGCGCCTGCTCAACTTCGGGCTGTTCGATTGTAAGGATTTCTAGGAATGGCGCTGGGACGGACGGGCTTAGCCGTCGCACTGCGATGCTGCCGGGTCCTAACCCATGGTCCACTTCGCCTCGAGCGCGGCATCGGTCATGTCCTCGGGCAGCGACCAGTTCAGCCCGGCACCCTGAAGCGTCTGGTCGTTGTGCAGACTGTTGATGCCGCAAGTCCAGTTCGACGTGCGATCTCACGTGTCGGTACCCAGAGCCAACTTCGTCCGTACCACTTCGCTCACTCGGCGCATGGTCGTTCTCTTTGCTGGCGTCCGGTCCCTCCTTCGGAAAGCCGAAGGAGCGGACGAAAATCGTTCACCTCTCCCGCGTCGGATTCGCGAGGAAGTCCGCGTAAGCCCGGGCCAAACCTTCTCTCAGAGGAATCCTCGCCTTCCAACCCAGGGCCGAAAGCCGTGAAACGTCGACCAGCTTCCGCGGCGTACCATCTGGTTTCGATACGTCGTACCTAATCTTACCCTGATAGCCAATCACATCTGCGACTATTTGAGCGAATTCTGCAATCGTCATGTCTTGGCCAACACCAATGTTGAGGAATTCGGGACTCGAATAATTCTTCAGGATGAATACACAGGCATCGGCGAAATCGTCGACGTGAAGGAACTCCCGCCTAGGCGTGCCCGTTCCCCATATCGCGACCGCCGGCGCATCAGCGACTTTGGCCTCGTGAAACCGTCGGATGAGGGCTGCAACGACATGACTGTGCTCCGGATGATAATTGTCGCCCTGCCCATAGAGGTTGGTCGGCATCACCGAGACAAAGTCGCAACCGTACTGGCGGTGGTAAGCTTCGCACAGCTTGATCCCCGCGATCTTCGCAATCGCATACCATTGATTTGTCGGCTCAAGCTCGCCGGTGAGCATCTGATCCTCGCTCATCGGCTGTTTTGCGAACTTCGGGTAAATACATGTTGATCCGAGAAACAATAATTTCTGCACGCCACCCGTGTGGCTCGCTTGGATGCAATTGAGAGCCATGGCGAGATTATCGGCGAGAAACTCCACTGGATAAGTGCTATTGGCCAAGATCCCGCCCACGCGTCCTGCCGCCATGACGACCACATCCGGCTCTACGGAGCGAAAGTAGTTCTCCGTCGGCTCCTGCCGCGTAAGATCGACGTCGCGGCGCTCCGCGACCAGCACCTCGCAAGGCACTTGGCGAAGCCGCCGAACAATGGCAGAACCCGCCATCCCATTGTGGCCGGCAACGAAGATGCGCTTTCCAGTCAGATCGAAGGGAGCGGGCAAGGCGCTTGCCCTCTAGTCGTGCGGTTTCAACTGACGCGAGGTCTCGCCGGCGACGGTGATTAGGTCGGCAGCAACCATTTCGGCCACGAGATCATCGAATGAGACCTTGTGCTGCCAGCCGAGCTTGGACCTGGCCTTGGATGGATCGCCAATGAGAAGGTCGACCTCTGTGGGACGGAAATAGCGTCGATCAATCTCGATTAGCACCCGGCCCGACACGGAGTCCACTCCCTTCTCTTCCACCCCCGACCCCATCCACTCGATGCTGATGCCGATTTGCAGAAATGCCTTCTCCACGAATTCACGCACGGAATGGGTCTCACCGGTCGCGAGGACGTAGTCGTCGGGCTCCGGCTGCTGCAGGATGCGCCACATCCCCTCCACATAGTCGCGCGCATGCGCCCAGTCGCGATTCGCGTCCAAATTGCCGAGAAACAGTTTTTGCTGACGGCCGAGCTTGATCGCCGCCACTGCCCGGGTGATCTTGCGGGTGACGAAGGTCTCACCTCGGGTCGGGCCTTCGTGGTTGAACAGAATCCCGTTCGACGCATGCATACCATAGGCTTCCCGGTAATTCACCGTGATCCAGTAGGCATAGAGCTTTGCTGCGGCGTACGGCGAACGCGGGTAGAACGGCGTGGTCTCATGTTGAGGAACTTCCCGGACGGCGCCGTAAAGCTCCGAGGTCGAGGCCTGATAGAAACGTGCGCGTCTCTGCATGCCGAGGATTCGGATCGCCTCGAGTAGCCGCAGGGTGCCGAGACCGTCGGCATTCGCCGTGTATTCCGGTGTCTCGAACGAGACCTGGACATGGCTTTGGGCCGCCAGATTGTAGATCTCGTCGGGCTGCGTCTCCTGGATGATGCGGATCAGGTTGGTGGCATCGGTCAGGTCGCCGTAATGCATGGTGAAGCGTAGGTTCTCCTCATGCGGATCTTGGTAGAGGTGATCAACCCGGCCGGTGTTGAAAGAGGATGAACGTCGCTTAATACCATGGACAACGTAACCCTTCTCGAGCAAGAATTCGGCGAGATAAGCGCCATCTTGGCCCGTGACGCCGGTGACCAACGCAACACGCTCTTTCATATCCTGCGATCTCCATCAATGTCGTAGCATCAGGGCCGCGCCGACCACTAGTACCCGGAATCAGGGTTGAGTGATATGCCGATTTTCGAACCGCCGCCGAAGACCTTTTTCTTAGTCCAGGCGACCGTTGCGCTCTCCTGATCCGATCAGGTTGCAAATCGTTGCCGTTGGGGCCGCGGGCATATGGCGCTCAACGAATTCGCGGACCGGGGTGCTCATCTTCCGGACATCCTGGCCAAAAAGTTCGCGGTCCACAATGAGCTGTCCGATCTTTGGCGTGCCGGCGCTCCAACTGGCGTTCGCGGGCGCCCCGCCGCATCGCCATTGCCGGTCAAGGGTGCCCGTGACGCTTGGTCCACAAGCTGCTTGCTCCAGGCATGAATCTGGTTCGGATGAGCCTGATAACGCCAGTCCAAATCGGCTAGCGCCGCCCGTTCCCGCACCCCCAAGCGCAACGTAGCTTTCAGCGCCGTGACGATCCTCCGCCTCGTTCGCTTCCTCTTCTCCGGCTCCGTCCGCTGCTAGGGAACGACTCCAGATCCTTAGTCCCGCCACTTCAACACATCTCAACGATGGTTCGTAGAGCCGTAGCGGGAGTCGCATTCACTTCCGGAAAAGCTATACTCTGCGTGACCCACAGCCCCTGTGGATCCAACAGGGCTAGGGTCGGGGTCCTCGCATGACCGCTGGGCCTTCGAAAGCAGTCCACATTTTTGGAGAGAATGATGGCCGCGAAGAAAGCTCGCCGCACAAAGCCGCAACAGCGAAAATCGAGGAGGTCCCCGAGGAAGACTTCCCGAAAAACGAAACGAACGGTTAGATCGCAGGCACGCAGTGGCCTGGCAAGAATGACTCTCGACGCGATTATTTCTCTACGCGATGAGGCAGAACGACTGATCAAGACTCGAGCGACCGCGCAAATAAAAGCTCTTGAAGAACAGCTTGCACGGATCAGCAGCTATATCGGCGGCCGGCCGGCAGGAGGAGTTCGTGCCGGCAAGAGCTCTCTTAAAGGGCGAAAGGTCGCTCCGAAATACCGGAATCCAGCAAACAAATCGGAGACCTGGGCGGGCAGAGGTGCGCGTCCTCGCTGGCTCCAGTCCCTCTTGCGGGAAGGGCACAAGATGGACGAGTTTCGCGTATCGTGAAGATCGGCGATGCGGGCTGGCGCTTTCCAAGCACCTCGCGCGCAATGGAGCCGGTGAGCAAGCGCCAATTGCCGAGATCGCTTCTATCGGAGCATTGGCATAGCCCTTTCGCTTGAGCAGCAAGTGCAGGCGCCGACAGCCGAAACGCTGGGCGCTCGTGCGCCGCCGCTTCAGCCGGTCTCGCAACTTGGCGTCGACCTCGCCGCGCACCAGCTTTGCCACGAGACGCACCGTACTAAAATGCTGCGCTTGGAATGGCTGGCAGCCCGAAATATACTATGAATGCTGTGTCCTGCCAGCAGCTCGGGACTCACCTGCTTTTCGATGCGCAAGAGCCAGAAGGAAGTACGACATGAATGGTGAGCGTCGAGTGCTGGTCACTGGTGGTGCAGGCTTCATCGGATCGCACCTCTGCCGGCGTCTGCTTGAGCGCGGCGATGAAGTCCTGTGCGTCGATAATTTTTACACCGGAACGCGGCGCAACGTTCATTCTCTGCTGTCGAATCCGTGCTTCGAATTGGTACGGCACGATGTGTGTTTCCCGCTCTACGTGGAAGTCGACGAGATCTTCAATCTAGCTTGTCCGGCTTCGCCGATTCACTACCAGTTCGATCCGGTTCAAACCACAAAGACCAGCGTTCATGGTGCCATCAACATGTTGGGCCTGGCAAAACGGGTGAAAGCCAAGATCCTGCAGGCCTCGACGTCAGAGGTATACGGCGACCCCGAAGTCCATCCTCAGACCGAGGATTATTGGGGCCATGTCAATCCGATCGGCGCCAGATCGTGTTATGACGAGGGCAAGCGTTGCGCCGAAACATTGTTTTTCGATTATCTGCGGCAGCATAAGCTGCGGATCAAAGTCGCCAGGATTTTCAACACCTATGGTCCGCATATGCATCCCTCGGATGGACGCGTCGTTTCAAATTTCATCATGCAGGCATTACGGAACCAAGACATCACGGTATATGGCGACGGCGATCAAACGCGTTCATTCTGCTACGTCGACGATCTCGTTGACGGTCTTTTGCGGTTGATGGAGTCGGGTGATCACGTCACCGGGCCTATAAACCTCGGTAACCCGGAAGAGTTCACGATTCGCCAGCTAGCCGAGACGGTCATTGGGTTGACCCGGTCGAAATCAAAGATTGTTCACCATCCGCTTCCGGAAGATGACCCGAAGCAGCGGCGGCCAAACATCAGCAAGGCCCAGGAAGCGCTGGGTTGGCGGCCCCGAATACCTTTGCGCGAAGGTTTGAAGACCACGATCGAATACTTCGAAAGCCTGATGAACGGCGAAGTGGCACGAGCCTAAAGCGCATCAACTTGGCCTAACTCGAGTTCAGGCGGGCGCGAGGTCGGCTTGAGCCGCTACCGGGACGCAAGCAGTAGGCCAGGTGCCCACCACCAGGTATTTTGCGCTTGCTCGGCAGCATCTACCTTAGGCTACGTTATTGGTCCGACTTGCAGCCGTTCGCTCGACTGCGCGCGGCGGCCGAGAGTCCAACTAACAAACGGGACCCAGTGGCCCTACCAATGCGGCCCGCTTGACCATGTCCCTCGCGCCGACCGCCGCCTCGCTGACCCAGCAGGGCAACAACCCGGGGCTTACTTGTCGCTCGATGAAGCGAGGGCTTGCGTCAGCTGCGAACCTACGAAGCATGTCCGCCGGAATCGTCCGATCATGCCCAATCTTGGGTGACTCTTCTGCGGCACTCCGCTAAATCCCCCGCAGTGCATCGCGCCACCGCCGGACCGCGATATATTGCGTGGCGAGATGACGTTTTTCTCATTGGAGAAGGTAGGCGCCGCCCGGCCCAAGTGCGTCCGAGTGCCGCACTCGTTGCGCATCCGCACACGCGTAGGACGCGCGAACATGAAGACGTCCGGTGATTCCTTGGACAAGGCCAACCATCTCTGCCATTCTACCGCAATGCCAGCTTTCGCCGTGTCGAGATCAACTTCGTACCCGGGCAGCCTCTTGTCCCGACGGCGGGAAAGCGCAGCCCTGAACGGACGTTACGGGTCGCCTGCTCTCAGCTCGATGCTCAACGCGCAACGGATCTTGCTCGTTTGTAAGAGAGCATGCGTAGTCGCAGAGGTATGTGGTGCCTTCCGACGCTGAGACTCGGCTGTCCCGGCAGGAGCGACGCGTGCTCGTTGTTGAAGACGATCACGTGATTGCTTCCTCTCTCGCCGATGATCTTAAAGAGTTCGGCTTCGTGGTGATTGGGCCTGCGCATAACTTGGCCGACGCGAGCGCTATGGCTTCTACTTCGACGCTGGATTGCGCTCTCATCGACATCGCGCTCGGAGTGGAGACGGCGCTTCCGGTGGCACAAATCCTCGCTGATCGACACATCCCTTTCGTGTTCATGACGGGGGCGAGCGAAGGCACGTTCCACGAGGTGCCTACGCTGCTGAAACCATTCACTTTCAAAGAATTGCGGCAGGCATTGCAACAGCTGCTGCCTCCCGATGATGATGACCCCGAAAGTAGCACTTCATCATCGAGGCCGAGCGGGCGGGACGCAAAACGTGTCTAGTCTCCGGCTCGCGCAAATCGAGGAGGGGAGATTGGCCGACGCGCGCGGGCAAGCTGGGGATACTGTAGATCCACTTTGCGAGATGTAACATCGCCACGATTCATGAGCAAGCGCACCACCAATCGCAAGGCGAAGGGTAGGTCCAGGGTCTGGATTAAACCCGAACTTACTTATCGCGCCCACGATCAGAAAGTCAAAGCTGCGATAATACGCAACTCCAAAGAGGCCAGGCTGTTGCGCGAAGCCTGCACAATCCTTGAAGCCAATGATCTCCTTTCGTCGGAGCTCAAGGACTGGTGGGTGAGACACAAGGAATAGCGGTCAGCTATGAACGGCCAGAACGCCACCATTTTAGTCCTCGACTTTCCTCCGCAAAGCAAATCCGGACTCCATTGGGCGCCGACACGAGCGGCAAGCCGGTTCGCGTCCAGAGCAACCTCGGTGTTCTCCGTCCTCAGTTTAGCAAAGCCACCGTACGGGGCGTCCACGGCGCGAGTCGTTGCCCAGACCGCGGTGCCTCCGCAGGCTCAGCGACGCTTGGCGGCCAGCGATGCGCTGTTCTTGCTTCTTGTTATTGTCAACGTCATTCGAACGCTGCGTCATGCAATGTGGCGCGATGAGCTGCAGATCTTCCTGCTCGCATTGTACAGCCCGTCGCCCTGGAGCCTTTTAGGTAAGCTGAAATACGAAGCCCATCCCGCGCTCTGGCACATGTTGGTCTGGGTGATCACTCGTTTCACTTCCGACCCGATGTGGATGCAGGTCCTGCACATTGGGCTGGCGATTGGAGCTTGGACCATCATCTACCTATGGTCGCCGTTCAACACACTTGAAAAACTCTTGTTGCTGTTGAGCTATTTCTTGTTTTGGGAATACTTCATTATCAGTCGAAGTTATGTACTCATTGCCTTTATTGCTTTCGCCTTCATCTCGTTTCGGGAGTGGCGGCCGCGGCCCGACTTCGCCCTTTGGCTGTTGCTAGGTTTACTCGCGAACGTGCAGACATTCGGCACAATTTGGTCGATGGTCTGGGCGGCCATGCTTTCGATCGAAGGAGTTCGACGCAGGTCAATCCACGTTGCTGGAGCAACTGTCTATCTCATCCTCCTGGTGTTCGCCATCGCAACGATGGTGCCTGCGCCTGACTATGGTCCTTGGGGACGCGACACTCTGGGCGTCCATCGCCTAATTTACGGACTCAAGATTCCATTTGGCGCGTTCGTGCCACTTAGCCCCGGTTCGATTTGGGACGCCATCGTTTTTTTGGCGCATCCACAGACTGCGAGTATTCCGCATTTCTGGAACGTAAGCCCGGCCACTGAGTTGATTGCGTTGACTCACGACACCAATCGCGCACTCAGACTGGCATTGATGATTCTGGTACTTCCAGCTCCAATCGCAGCCTGCTGGGTGATCGCTCGCGACCCACTGCTCGTTTTGGAATTTGCTCTAGTCTATCTGGGTATTTTGCTATTCGCCTACATCTGGAATTTTCCCGGTGTCGCTCGACATCACGGCATTGTATTTTTGGCTTTGATTGCATCGGCATGGTCGGCACGCTTACGCCACCCACCCGCTGTTTGCTCGTCTCGAGTCTTCGGGGCGTTTCTTATCATCAATGCTTGCGGTGGCATGCTGACGCTTGCTTCTGAACTGAGACCGTTCTCCGAAGGATACAATGCTGCTGCTTGGATAAAGCAAAGCCATCTGGCGGATAGTTTCCTCATCGGATCGAGTGACGCGCAGACCTCGACTGTCGCGGCATACCTCGGACGACCGATCTATTATCTCGAATGTGAATGTTTGGGAAGCTTCGTTGTTTGGAATAACAAGAGGATATTCCGAGTTTCTCCCGAGGAGTTCGGTCGTCGCCTGACCAAAGCTGTCGCCATGGCCAAACAGCGCGACACCATTTTCATCCGCTCAACTGACATCGCAGAAGACCTAATGTTGGGCTCTGCCGGCGTTTCTATAGCTCCGCTCACGTCTTTCACTGACGCCTTGACCGACGAAAAATTCTGGATTTATCGCGTTCGCCTAAAATAAGCGCCATCAACTACCTCGTTGGCAAGCTCGCAAAAGATTTGCACTCCAACGAGCATCAGCGGGATTAGCCACCCGGACGTCGTGCGTGCACGACTTTCTTAGGCCACCGCAAATTCGAGGAGGTGGAACCGCGCGTTCCCCTGGGCAAAAACGCCGTGGCCGGCGAAAATGCCGCCAAAGGTGAAACCAATATTTTCGACCTCGGCCAAAGCGGCCCAAAAGCCCGCTTCGTCATGCTGGCCGGCGACGTTAATCCATCGACCAGGAAGCAATTGCTCCTCAAGCGTGTACTCACCCGTCGCAAGGTCGAGCGGGCCGGACCAGAACCGATAGGACGCGTGGTCCCACCGCATATTGTCGCCGCGTCGCTGCATGTATAGACGGATGCGCGCAGGCGCATCGCCCTGCGTCGCCTTGAAGGTCGCTTCACCGACAATGCGGAACCGCATTCGCATGACCGAACGGGCCCTGATTGGGCCACTCCGTGTCGTGACGTAGTGAATGCCGTCCTCGTGCGGGAAGTCAAAATGCCATGGCGCATTCGGCCGCGGCGGCATGCCCGGCGAATACCGGATCCTCCACCGCGACGGGTCGAGTGGGTCGGTGCTGGTCAACTCGGCGCGAGAGGCGGTCACTTCCGAGATGAATGCGCCGAGGCCGATCACAACGATGCGTCGATCAAGCATGGTCAAATCCGTCGAACGCTCAGCGGTCCAGTGACGAGCGCCTTTCGTGACTTGCGCCGACAACACGTTCCGAATCGCGCCACGCGCTCGCGACCTGAGTGCGACAAGCCGGTGACCTCGTCTGTCGAGCAGCTCAGGCGTATCGTGTGAGGCTCCCGTCAAAGCCAAACGCACAGAAACCGACTTACGCAACGTTCCTATGCCCTCGTTGGTACCCGCGATGATAATCTGGATTCCGAGCGCCCAGGTGCGGCCCGTCAGATCGCCGCCGACCGGGCAATCACGACGAGCTCGCCTCTTACGGGCGGCAGAAGATGGTGCAATATGTCCACGACCTTGCCACGCTGGCTTGGCATGGCTCGGGTCCGCACTTCCACGGTCGCAAACCCGGCCGCAGCCAGAAATCGGCGGATCTCGGACGCGGTGTACTCGCGTACGTGCCCCATATGGCCGATCGTGCGCAACTTGCCATACTCGTGAACTGGGTCGAAAGCGAGCCCGCGACCAAGTGCAAAGCTGACGACATTCCCGAGCCGGTATAGGTTTGGTGTCGTGAGATAGAAGACCCCATCCGGGTTTAGCACCCTTCGGATCTCCTCCAACACGTAGGCAGGATCCACCCTCAAGTGCTCGAACGTCGCGCACATCGCGACTGTCCCGAAGGAATGGTCCTCAAACGGCAGCGGCTCTCGTTCGACATCGCACTTCAAGACTAGCAGGGACTGCGCACGAATCAATCCGTTTGCGCGTTGTGGGGCGAGGTCGATGGTCGTCAGGTCGACCCCCAGTTTCCGCAAACACATCGAAAAGAAAAAGGGATAGCCGCCGATTTCCAACAGGGGACCGCCACGATACAGTCTGGCAATGCGCATGAGGTCGTCCTTGTAACTCGGGCGCAGCTGCGTGAAGTAAGGGGAAAGGCGATCGATCCGGCGGAGCTCCGCCTCGACCTCATCGACGATTCTGCAGAATCGCGCTCGCATGCTCTTTCCATCATGTGGTCGCGGCTTGCGTACTTGCAACGCCGAATCAGCCAGCGGGCTCGTTCCGTCGCGCCAGCATGGATGAGCGCAATGGCCAAGCAAAGGC
>Ga0111539_10010729_pt1 | contig 11530 bp, 6 predicted proteins | sample RhiMethybrSRZTD1_FD_79667 | JGI IMG/M metagenome (GOLD analysis project Ga0111539, IMG submission 79667) | Populus rhizosphere microbial communities from Tennessee, USA - Rhizosphere MetaG P. TD hybrid SRZTD1 (version 2) (version 2) | ecosystem: Host-associated > Plants > Roots > Rhizosphere >...
GCCTTGAGCCCCTTCTTCCGCTGGTTCTGGATGGCGCGATAGATCCGGCGCTGGCGGATCCCGTAGCCCTTGCCTTCGGAGTAGCCGCTCGTCTCCGTCACCCAGCCGTCCTTGTTCGGCTCGAAGAGGATCGCGCTGGAGGTGACGATCAGCCGCTTCTTCTTCTTCCGGACGGCGGTCGCGATGCCCTCGGCGATGGCCGCCAGCTCCTCGGCCTCCCGCGCGGCGTACGCGCGGTCCTTGGGTCCCTTGGGCGCGGCCGGAATGGCCGCGTGGATCACGACGTCCGCGCGCGTGATCGCAGCCCCCCAGCGCCCCGGGTCGCGGATGTCGCCGAGCACGGGGACGACCGCGTAGGGAAGCCGGGCCTGCTGGTCTTCGTTTCGCGTCAGCCCGAGCACGCGATAGCCGCTCTGCACGAGCTCGCGGCAGACGACGCGGCCGATGGCCCCGGTCGGTCCGGTCACGAGCGCGGCAGGCGCGTGGCCTGCCACGGGATCGTAGAGGGGCTTCAGGGGCTCGGGGTTGTTCTTGTCGCGTTCGGACATGGCCGGGCAGTGTACCGCGCCGACGCGGGCGGCTCAAGAGCGGGAGGCAAGGCAGGCCGCGCGACGCCCTCGTCCGGGCTCCATGGCCTGCCACCTTTGGCTACCTGTCGGGACCGCCCGGATATCTCTACCCTCAATAGGTGGACCAGCCCCGTTGGGGGCTAGCTTCGACCCTGGCTGAACAGCGGCCCACCCTCCGAGCGAGAGCCCGTGTCCCTGCACCGCACCGCCCTACCGCGACTCGTTGCGATCCTGATCCTCTTCGCGATCCCCCGCCCTTCGCGCTCCGACGAGATCACGCTGCCGGCGGCGCAGGACAACGTCATCTACTCGGAATCCAACCTGAGCTACGGAGCGGGCAAGTGCCTTCAGGTGGGACGTCCCACGATCTCGACGGAACGGCAACCGCTGATTCGCCGCTCGCTCCTTCGCTTCGACCTCTCCGCCATTCCCGCGGGGAGCCGTATCGTCTCCGCGCGCCTCAACCTGTTCCGCTTCCTGCCCGGAGGGCCGGGTGATCGTTTGTACATCCACAGGCTGAACCAGGATTGGGGCGAGGGTGACGAGGGCGCCCTGGATGAATGCAACGCCCGCCCCAAGCAGTGGGGCCGGACACCGTCCGAGATGGCGTCGACCTGGAATTACCGGTTCTTCGGAGCCAAAACGGTCTGGTCGGACGAGTCGGGCGTTGCTTTGCATGGCGGAACGTTCGAGAGCGCGTTCAGCGACTCCGGATCGTTCCCGGGGTGGATGCAAGTCGTCGGAATGACTGGCACTGGGATCACGAGGGACGTCGCCGGCTGGTTCGAGGATCCGTCGACGAATCACGGCTGGATCATGCGGGGTGACGAGACGAGGGGAGGCACGGGAGCGCGATACGCGAGCCGCCAGCATCCCGATCCCAAGCTCCACCCCACCTTGACGGTCTTCTTCACCCGTCTCGTCGGCGCCTGCTGCAAGCCGGACGGCACGTGCGACCTCGTGACCCAGGAGGAATGCGACGCGGCGTCGGGATCCTACGCGGGAGACAATTCCACGTGCGAGGAACAGGTCTGCCTCGAGCCTTACGTCGACGATCTCCCGATCCCGCCGGTCGCACGGCCGTTCCGCGGACGCTCGGGAGGAGTGGGCTGGTACGACCTCGCGATGAAGGAATTCCGGCAGAAGCTCCACCGGGACCTGCCCCCCACCTTGCTCTGGGGTTACGACGGGAAGTTCCCGGGGCCGACGATCGAGGCCTCCGAGAACCAGCCGGTCCACGTCCGCTGGATTAATGACCTCCGCGACATCGAGACCGGTCTTCCGCGAGCCACGCATTATTTCGAGATCGACACGCACATGGGCGGTCCCGACGCGGACGGGCAGGCGCCACGGACCGTGGTGCATCTCCACGGAGGTCACGTTCCGTCCAGCTTCGACGGTTTCCCGGAGTCGACCTTCGTCTCCGGCGGCTCGAGGCTCTACCGATATCCGAACGCGCAGCTGCCGGCGACGCTCTGGTACCACGATCACGCCCTCGGCATCACGCGCTACAACGTGATGATGGGGCTGGCCGGGCTCTACGTCATCCGGGGCCGCGAGGAGGAGTCGCTCCCGCTCCCGCGCGGCCGGTACGAGATCCCGCTCCTGGTCCAGGATCGCTCGTTCCATCCAGACGGCTCGCTTCGCTATCCGGCCATGTGGGAGATGAAGCCGTTCCTGGGCGACAAGGTCCTCGTGAACGGGATCGTGTGGCCCAAGCTCTCCGTGGACCGAGGGAAGTACCGGTTCCGCGTGGTGAACGGCTCCAACCACCGGATCTTCACGCTCGCTCTTTCGGATCGCCGCGCGTTCCGCGTGATCGGGAGCGACGGCGGCCTTCTGCAGGCGCCGGTCGAGGTCCGCGCGCTCACGATGGGACCGGCGGAGCGTGCCGACTTAGTGATCGACTTCGGCCATGACGCTCCGGGAACGGAGGTGCTCCTCGAGGACACGCTCGAGTCGGGTCAGATGGAACGGACCGATCCGGCCGTCAGCCGAGTCATGAAGTTCGTCGTCTCGGCAACGGCGGGCTGGACGGCGCCGCTCCCCTCCTCACTCAGGCGCGTGGAGCGCACGCCGGAGAGCGAGGCCGTGCGGACCCGGACGTTCCAGCTCCGCTTCGACGAGGTCCGGCAGAAGTTTCTCTTCGGGGATCTAGGCTGGGGCGAGGCGACCGAGTTCCCGGCCCTGGGCACGACCGAGATCTGGCAGTTCGCGAACGAGACGGCGGAAGAGCATCCCATCCACATGCATCTGGTCGAATTCCAGGTCCTCGATCGCTCGAGCTTCGAGATCGTCGATGGTCAGGTGATCCCGGGCACGGACAAGCGGCCGCCGAGCCCCGACGAGGAGGGCTGGAAGGACACGGCGCGCGTGAAGCCTCACGAGCTCCTTCGCGTGATCATGCGCTTCGGTCCCGACGGCTATCTGGGCGATTACGTCTTCCATTGCCACATGCTCGAGCACGAAGACAACGACATGATGCGGCGATTCACCGTGGTCCCGCCCAAGGGGCCGAAGCCCGAAGTGGCGACCGCGCGCGCCGAGCCGTCCCGGCTCTGGCCTCCCGATCGCGAATTGGCTCCAGTGACGATCACCGGCGTGGTCGACTCCGACGGCGCCCCCGCTTCGATCCACGTGACGCGGGTGACCCAGGACGAGCCGATGCGAAGGGACGGCGCGGATCGCCCGTGCACGGACGCCGCCGTCGTCGGAGGACAGCTCTATCTTCGCCGGGAACGCGTGGACGGCGGCAACGGCCGGGTCTACCGCGTCTTCTTCACCGCGGTGACGCGCGACGGCGGGGCCGCGGAGGGGTCGGCGGCCGTGGCCGTTCCACGCGAGGAGGGCGTGCGCCGGGCATCGGACGACGGACAGGTCTACAACTCACTCGAGGGATGTCCGGACCATGGGAGCGGGATGGAGATGGCGATGCAGGGACCGCGGAGCGCCGGCCCGTCCTTCCGTACGTCGCTCGGAGTCCCCCGCGTCGAAGGAGGGCGTGCGGTTCTGGAGTACACGCTGGGCCAGCCAGGGGAGGTCTCGCTCGCGATCTACGACGTCAACGGGCGCCAGGTGCCCAGCCTCGGCGTCGCGTCGCGCGAATCGGGGATCCACCGCGCTTCACTCCCGCTGGATCACCTCGCCCACGGCATCTACTTCGTGCGGATGCGCGTGGGTCACGACTCCTACGTGCGCCGCCTGCCCGTCCTCCGGATCGCCAGGTAGCCGATCAGGTCTTCTTTTCCTTCTTCTCCGCGGCGGGGAAGAGGACGTTGTTCAGGATGAGCCGGTAGCCGGGGGAGTGCTTGTGTAAGGCGAGGTCGGTCGGCGGATCGCCCACGGCGTGCTGGTAGTCCTCGGGATCGTGGCCGCCGTAGAACGTGAACGTGCCCTTCCCGTAGTGGCCGTGCAGGTACTTCACGTCGTCCGCGCCGGGCGTCTCCGCGAGGATCGTGACCCCGGGCTTCAGCATGCTCTTCTCGAATCCGGTCGTCTGCCCCATGAAGCCGGGGACGTTCGCGACGTGATCCTGAACCAGCATCGACGGCACCGGATCCTGCTTGGCCGAGAAGTCGAAGAGGGTGAAGAAGTCGTTCCGCTGTCCGCGCGTCGACGCCTTCGTGGTCGTGTCGAGATTCGAGAACTCGTAGACCAGCGGATTCATCTCGAGCTCGAAATTCTGGAAGGCGAGGCACTGCGAGAAGTCGAGCTTGGCGTTGGCGTTGGGGTCGAACCCGTCGTGGTCGTACTCGGGGCCGACGATGTCCACGCCCTCGGACGCGAGCGCGATGTCGAACGTGTCCGTGGCGGAGCACATCGCGAAGAGGAAGCCCCCGTTCGCGACATACGCCTTGATGGTGCGCGCGACCGCCTTCTTGAGATCGGAGACCTTGGCGAACCCGTGCGACTTCGCCATCGCCTCGTTCTCCGCCACCTGGCGGCGGTACCAGTCGGTCGCGGCGAAGGCGGCGAAAAACTTCCCGTACTGTCCGGTGAAATCCTCGTGGTGGAGATGCAGCCAGTCGTACTCGGCGAGCTTCCCGTCCAGCACCTCGGCGTCCCACAGCTTCGTGTACGGGATCTGCGCGTAGTCGAGCGCGAGCTGCACCGCGTCGTCCCACGGCGGCGCGCTCGGCGGCACGTAGACCGCGACGCGGGGCGTCGTCTCGAGCTTGATCGACTCCATGTTGTTGTCCGCGATCTCGGCCATGATCCGCGCCACGGCCCCCTCGTCGATGACCTCCGAGCTGACGCCGCGCACTACCGCCTCGGCCTTGAGCTGCGCGTTGTCCGGCAAGAGGAACGATCCGCCGCGATAGTTGAGGAGCCACTCGCCGCGGAGGCCGTGGCTCAGGGCCCAGTACGTGAGGCCGTAGGCACGAAGGTGGTCGGTCTGCGCCTGATCCATCGGAACGAGGATGCGGGCCCAGGCCGATGACGGCCCGAAGGCCGCGACAACGACGAGGAACGGCAGGATCGCCGCGCGTGCCAGGAATCGCCTCATAGCTGGAGCTTCTTTCTCATGTCGAGGATCTGCGACCGGACGCCCGGCGCGAGCGGCGACTCCGGGTATCGCTCCAGGAGCTCCTGGTAGATCTTGAGCGCCTTCTCCTGCCCCTGTCCCATCGCGATCGTCTCGTCCCCGGCGAGCTTGAGCGCCGCCGGCGCGAGCCGGCTCTTCGAGGTGGAGTCGGCCACCGCGAGCGCCTGGGCCACCGCTTCGGTGTGATCGCCGCGCTCGCGCGCGAGATCGGCGAGCTGATAGCGGAGGTGATAGCGCACCGCGGAGCCGGGCCACATCTGGAGCGTCGCTTGGGCCACCGACGCCGCGGAATCGGGATGCCCCGTCGCGCGGAGCGAGAGCACGCGGCCGTAGGCGCGAAGCGGCTGGTAATCGAAATCGCGGCAGTTCTTCGCGAGGAGCACGAGCTCCAGCGCCTCGTTCACCTTGAGGTTCCTCACGTACGTCCGCACGAACTCGTTGGCGGCGACCTGCGCCACCTCGATCTGCCCGTCGTAGAACGCCTGGAGCGCCGCGTGGTACATCCCGTCCCCGAGCGTGTCCGCGGCCGCGCGCGACGCCCCGGATCGCAGAATCGCGCGATACACATCGGTCGCCCGCGGATCCTGAGGCTGCGGCTGCCCCGGCTTCTGCAATTCCGGCACGCTGGGAATCGCCGCCTTGGGCGTGGACGAGGTCTTCGGCGCCGGCGTCTGGTCCTGCGCCGTCTTGGGCTTCGCCACCGCGTGCGATGGGATCATCACGGCGAGCCCGAGGGCAAGGAGGAGCACTGGGGCGTGCTTACGCAGGAGTCCCCGTCGCAAGTACGTCATCGCGCCTTCCCCTCGAGAATGGACTGGAAGTACTCATCGACCGTCGCGCGATACCGCGGCGCGATCGGATCCCGGCTCCCGCGCGCGAGAAGCGCTGCCAATGACGGCCGCGACTTGAGAAGGTCCCCCGACAGCGCCTCGGGCGACGAGCGAACGACGTCCACGCCCGGGCGCGACGTGCGCTTCCGCGAGTAGTCCCGCTTCTCCACGCTCCGCGGAGCGTCGAGGAGCCGGCTCAGGATCTTCTGCTGGCGCTCGACCGTGTCGGCCTCGAGCCGTCCGGAGCGGAGATCCTGCTCCACCTTCTTCATCTCCTCGGCGACGTCGCCCATGTTGCCGAGCGTGCTCCCGCCGCTCTGGTTCATCTTCTGCATCGTCTCTTCCAGGCCGCGGCGAATGGCCTCCTGCTCGGCCGCCATGCGTCCGAGCGCCTGCCCCGATCCTTCCTGGAGCCTTTGGCCGCCCTCTCCGGATCCCATGCCGTCCTGCTGCCCCGGCATCATGCCCATGGTCTGCTCGTTCACCCCCTGCTGCTGTCCGGCGAGGGACTGCAGACTCTCCATCGCCTCCTGCATGCCGGTCGAGGACTTCGCCCCCTGCATCGATTCCTTCTGCCGGAGGAGTCCCGTCGCGGCCTGATTCAGCGAGATCGTCGCCTCCTTCGAGGCATTCAGACCGCCGGCCAGATCCTGGTTGGAATAGCGCCCCACCGCGTTCGATTGATTGGTGAGGGCACGGCCGAGCGATTGCGCGATGTCGGGCGTGATGAAGAGGGACTGCTTGGCCATCTGCCCGATGCGCTCGGTGGCCCCCTCCGTGGTCTCCTGGAGACCCTTCTGCGTCTCCGCGCGGTCGTTCATGCTGCTCTGGTCGTCGCCGAGGAGCTTCTCCTGCACCGACGCGATGTCCATCAGGTCCTGCGCCGCGTCTTCCATCTTCTTGGCGAGCTCGTTCTTCTTCTTCTGGCTGAAGCCCTCGCGCATCTTGTCGACGGACTTCCGCATCTGCTCGAGATTCTTCGAGAGCTGCTTGGCCTGCTGCTGCGCTTCGGACTGCTCCCCAGCCTCCATCGAGCCGCTCATCTGCTGCATGTCCTGCTGCATCCCCTTCTCGCCGTACTGATCCGCGAGCTGCTCCGCCTCCTTCGCCGTCTCGGCGTCGTCGGCCTTCATTTGCGAAGCGATGGAATCGAGCGCGGCCGACTGCTCCTTCGACATGTCGGAGAGCTGCTTCTGGCTCTTGGAGAGCTGGTTCATCGTGCTCTTCTGGTCTTTCCCCTGAGCGCGGGAGAGCGAGTCGTTCACCGCGAGCTGGCGGCGCTCCATCTCCGCGGCGCGCTGCGACGCAGCCTCGAGCATCTCCTCCGTCTTGAGCTGCTTCAGCATCTCGATGGTCCGCTCGAGATTCTTGATGACCTCGTCCTGCGAGAGCTGGAAGTTCTGGAGTGCTCGCTCCATCTCCTGGGGCGTCATCTTCTTCATCGCTTCCTGGAGCCGCTGCATCGACTTGAGGAGCGACTGATCCTTGATCTGGCTCAGGAGCTGGTGGAGCTCCTCGATCTTCTGGACGAGCTCGCTCCTTAGCGGCGACTGCGAGAGCTTCTCCGCGTCCTGCGACAGCTTTTCGGCCACTTTGTCGAGCTGCTCCTTGGCCTGCTGCTGCCCTTCGAGGTTCTTCTGGAGCTCCTGCTTCTGCTCCCAGGTCAGCTCCTTCGTGCGCCCCACGTCGCGCGAGAGGTCCTCGGACTTCTGCTGGAGGTCGCGCACATTCTTGAGCACGTCCTCGAGCGTGTCGATGGACTCGCTGCGCTCCCGGTCCATGTTCGCGAGGATCTCGGTCGCGGACGGGAAGCGGAGGCGCCGCGTGTCCGACCACGTGGTCTGCGGCCCGTCGACCGCGTTTCCGTCGACCGCGCCCACCTGGTACTCGATCTCGTCGCCGGGCAGGAGTCCGAAGGTCCCGAGCGCCCAGCCATAGCGGATCGCGAGCTCCCGCGCCCCCGCCTTCTCCTCGTGGAGCGTCTCCACCTTGACCGCCTCTTCGCGCACCCGGTAGCGGAGGAGGATCTTCCGGACGCCGTGATCGTCGGTCGCGCCCGCGAGGATCGTCGTGCTCATGTCGTGCCCCACATCGTCCACCGGACCGGGCGCGAGCACGGTCACCGTCGGTGGGCGGTCGGGAATGGCGCGGAGCTCGAACGGGCCGAGGATCGCGCGGCGTCCGCGTCGATCCGTAAGGCGAATGGAGAAGCGGCCGTCGGTCCGGATCGGAACGGTGAGCTCCGCCCCGTGCTCGCCCCCGGAGCCCGCGATCTGGCCGCCCCCGTCGAAGAGGATCGCCGCGTCACCCACCGCGCGGTTCGTTCCGACGTCGATCGTGGCGCGCGTGCCGCGCGGCGCCGCGAGGTCAGCCGTGATGGCCTGGGCTTCCTCGGCCCTGAGGCCCGTGTAAGCCGGATAGTCGTAGCGGATGCGATAGCCCGTCGCGCGCGGAAGGTCGCGCACGCTCAAAGCGAAGACCGGCGTCTCCTGATCGGCGATCTTGATCTTGTAGGTGACGTCTTCCTTCACGTTCCGGAGTGTCGCCGCGTAGACGTGCTCGCCGGAGCGCGCTCCCTCGGAGCTGGGAGCGGCGTCGAACGACGCGTCCTTCCAGTCGTCGCCGGATCGCGTGAGGAGCTTGGGATGGCGCAGCGTGCCCGCGACGTACGCGCGGATCGACACAGTCTCGCCGCCTTCGATCTCGCGGTTCCCGGGCACGACGCGAATCTTGATGGGCGCGACCGGCGCGCTGGCCGGGCGCGCGATGCGCTGGATCACCGTGCTCGTCCGCGAGCCTCCGAGGACTCCCGTGACCGCGAGGAGAAGGAGCACGCAGCCGCTCGCCGCGAGCCAGCGCCCACGTCGATCCCAGCGCCTGAGCCGCTCGATCGGGAGCCCTTGCGCCCGCTCCGCCGCGGCGCGCACAGCGGCATCGCGGAGGGACGACGAGGTCCACGCATCGCCTCCTTCCGCGCCCTGCGACAGCTCGAGCGCGGTCAGGAGCTCGTCCTCGCGATCGCCGCCCAATCGGCCCGCTTCGATCGCGGCCTGGGACAGCGCCGCCTTCGTGCTCCACACGCGCACGACCGCCGCGAGCACGAAGAGCGTCGCGGCGCCGAGGAGCGCATTCCGGATCGCCGCGTACTCCGCGCGGTAGAGCGGCGCGACGAGCGCGATCGCGAGCGCGAGAAGCGCCACGGCCAGGAGCCCGACGATCGTCGCGATCCCCGCGCGCTCGATGGCGCGGAGCAGGATGATGCGGCGCGCCGCGCGGAGCCGCTCGAGGAGGGCCTGGTACGAGGGATTCATCAATTGTCCACCGCGTACGTCGCCACGTTGATGGCGAACCGCATCGCGGCCGCGCGCTTGTCCGCCGGATCGTCGTGAACGCCTTCGTCCTCGATGCCGTTCCCGATGTCGCAGTCGAAGGTGTAGAGCACCCGCACCCGGCCGTCCTTGACGATGGCGAAGACCCGCGCGGGGCCGCCGTCGTGCTCGTGGATCTTGGGAGCGCCGTTCGGGAAGGCGTTGGGACTCCGGAACAGCTCATGGCTGAACGGCAGCTCGACGAGCGGCGTTTCCGGATAGAGACGGCGCATCAGCTCGCGGAAGGATTTATCGAGGCCGAAGTTGTCGTCGGCCCAGAGAAATCCGCCCTGATCGAGATAGCGGCGCATCGATCGAAGCTCCTCGTCGCTCATCTTCACGTTGCCGTGCCCCGTCATGAACACCAGTGGATAGTTCCAGAGCTCCGGATCGGTCGCGGTCACCACCGCTTCCTTGTCCTGCCCGACCCGGATGCCGCCCTGCGCCTTGAGCGCGCGCAGCAGGTTCCGGAGCGAGCTCTCATCGGAGTACCAGTCTCCGCCCCCCGTGTATTTCAGCCTGGCGAGCGTGAATCCCCCTGAAACGCCCTGGGAGGTCCCGGAGCCCGGGGCCCCGGACGCGTGGATCGGACCGAGACTGAGCAAGAGTGCGGCCACACTCCCTGCCCAAAAGGCGGCGACCGACCGATTTGCCGTTCCGAATCGCGCCATTCCATCTCCTGGGAATTGAGACGCTGCCTGGGGCCGGGGGGTTGGGGCTCCAGGCCTTCGAATCAAGGATAGCAGAGGGGGAAAAACGCCGAACCCCGCCCCGCTAGCTAAACATCGGCCGGAACGGGAGGTTCCGGAGCCGGGACGGGGCTCCGGGCCGCGGCGCCGGTGGGCGCCATTACGACGGGTCCGCCGTGAACCTTCGGGCGGCCTCGGCCAGGACTTGCGCCGTCCGGACCACGGAGTCGAGGTCCACCCACTCGACCGCCTCGTGGGCGCCGAACCCCGTAGGGCCGTAGTCCACGGCGGGGATGCCCGCCTGACCGAAAACGGCCGCGTCCATCCAGAACGGTACGCCGGCCTCCTGGGCGGGCTCGCCATGGATCGCCCAGATCGCCTCGCGCGCCGCGCGGGCGACCTTGGCGCCCGGGTCGCAGGTCAAGGGGGGGCGGGAAAAGACGATCGACAGGTCCGCCTCCTCGCCAGCTCCGGCGATCGTCGAGCGCATCTCCTCGAGCGCTGATTCGGGAGTCTCACCCGGGAGCGTGCGGCGCTCGACGACCAGGGTGCACGAGGGCGCGTAGGTCGAATAGCCCACGCCGCCGTCGATTTTGGCGCAATGGAGCGACGCGGGTCCCACGAGCGGATGGGTCCGAGTGCGGAGGATGCGCCGGTCGAGCTCGTCGAGCGCGGCCACGATCCGTCCCATCCGCGCGATCGCGCTCACGCCGAGATCCCACCGGCTGCCGTGCGCCGCGCGTCCTTCTGTGCGCGCTTCGATCCACGCGAATCCCTTGGTGGTGGTGATCAGTCTCCCCTCGCTCGCTTCGGTCAAGATGCAGCCGTCGGCGCGGTGGCGGCGCACGAAGTCGTCCGCTCCGAGGCTCGTGTACTCTTCATCCGCAACGAGCGCGAGGAGGACGCGGCCCCCGAGTCCTGCGTCCCGGAGGGCGACCGCGGCCGCCAGGATGGCCGCCACCCCTCCCTTCATGTCGAAGCTCCCGCGGCCGTACACGCGATTCCCTTCCACGCGCGGCTCGAAGGGAGGGATCGTCATCCCCGCGGTTCCGACCGTGTCGAGGTGCGCGCAGAAGACGAGGGTCGGTCCCCGGTCCGCGCCCACCGACGCGAACACGTTGGGCCGCCCCGGCGCGGCTTCCTCGAGGCGCGCTTCGATCCCGCGCGCGTCGAGCCAGTCGCGCACGAAGCCGGCGATCTCGGCCTCCCCTCCGCCTTCGTCGGGAGCCAGGGTCGGATTGACGGACGGGATGCGCACGAGACTCTGCAGGATCTCGAGGACGAACTCGGGCGCGAGCGGATCGCGAGCGGCGGTGGCGCGCGCGCTCAAGGCCGCGCCTTCCGGAGCCACGGCAGAAGGAAATCGAGGCTCACGCGCCAGTTGCTCTCGAGGAGGCGGACCGCCGTCTCGCGGTCGTCCTTCTCGAGGGCTTCGAGGATCTCCTCGTGCTGACGCGTCGAGGCGAAGACACGCCCCGAATCGGCCATGTACGCGCGTTCGTAGCAGCGCGCCTGGTCCTTCAGCACC
>Ga0111539_10010730_pt1 | contig 11530 bp, 10 predicted proteins | sample RhiMethybrSRZTD1_FD_79667 | JGI IMG/M metagenome (GOLD analysis project Ga0111539, IMG submission 79667) | Populus rhizosphere microbial communities from Tennessee, USA - Rhizosphere MetaG P. TD hybrid SRZTD1 (version 2) (version 2) | ecosystem: Host-associated > Plants > Roots > Rhizosphere >...
GCCGCGACTAAGAAGTTCATCAACACGCTCCAGAATGTCATCGCCCGTGACCAGACCGATTTTGAAACTTCCGGCCAGCCCCAGATCCCGCGCGACATCTCGCACTGCGGTTGCGCAGCCGGCAACGTTTACACCACCGGCATTGGCGGTGACTTTGATTCCACGCTCAACGCAGGTCGGAAGGATCCGGCGCATCAAGGGAACGAAATCACGCGCATAACCGGCATTTGGATCGCGGGCTTTCTGTTTCTGCATGATCGACATCGTGACTTCTGCCAGATAGTCGAGCATCAAATAATCAATTGGCCCATCTTCAACCTGACGCACCGGGGCATCGGGAAGATCGCCCCAGAATCCCTGACCGGCCGCGATGCGAATCTTTTGTTTCATACTCTGAACATAATAAGACACGGGGACCCGAACGGACAGAATCGATCTGTCGCGTCGCGGCCCCGTGTCTCCGCGTTTGACTGCTGAAACCTGACTACCTTACGAACTCGCCTTGGCGCTGAACCAGACTTGCTTCGGCTCCCCGGGGACACTCGTCAGCGTCAGGGTTTTGCCGACTTTCTTTGCGCGGAGAGACATCGCCGGCAAAGCTGGCGGCGGATTCGGACCCGGCGGCGGCGGAGTCAGGTCACCCATCATCATCGTCACGCCGGTGTATCCACAGGTGGTGACAGCCGTGATGCGTCCCGAGTGGGTCTCCGAGCCCGACGTCATCGTGAATTGATTTCCCGTGATCGTCAGCGTCGCCTCTTGTGCAGCCCCTTTGTCGTGGCGAACTTTGCCGGTGTAAGTGCCCGATAGATCGGCCTGCTCATGTTTCATCGGGTCGCAGCGGCCGGTCCAGGTTTTCTTGGTTTTGGATTTACGTGGCTTGGGTTTCGCCGTTTCCGTCATGGTCATTGACGAATTCGCATTTTGCGCGGATACAACCAGGCCCGCGCCAGCGAGCGTCGCCAGGACTACAACCACTAAACCCAGAGTAAAAAGATAGATGGTCTTTCTCACTTTTCCTTCTCCTTTGTGTATTCACTCAGAGAGCGAGTAAAAAACTTGTCGGGGACTAAGTAAGACTCTTCCCCGAACACCGCGCAAGTTCAATTGCAATGCACCCGAAAGCGGCGCAGGAAAGCGTCAATTCAGCCTATCCGTCGCCGACGAAATACCTTACGAAAGCGACGCTGGCAAAACAAACTGGCCCAGATGGGCTCCTGAATAATTCAAACTGAGAGATAATGCAAGCTCTAAAGTGGCCCGCGTCCGGTCCGGCGCTATGACCGCATCGACAAATCCGCGGGCCGCCGCATATTTCGCGTCCAGGTCGCGCTCGTAAGTCGCCCGCACCTGATCCATTTCCGTTTCAAGCTTTTGATCAGGCTGCTGGCCGTTTTTCTTTAACTTGTCGAGCTGACTTCCGAAGACCGCCTGGACCGCCGATTCGCCTTCCATCACTCCCATTCGCCCGGTGGGCCAACTGAAAATGAAGTCGGGATCGAAGCCCTGACCGGCCATGGCGTAATAACCTGCGCCTGAGGCATGATTCACCGTCAACACAATCTTTGGCACGGTTGCGGTGGCCATGGCTTCGACAAAGCGCGCCCCGGCACGAATAATTCCTGAGTGCTCGGCTTCGGATCCCACCATAAATCCGGAGACATCCTGCACAAAGAGCAAAGGCGTCTGATGGCGGTTACAGGTGTCTATGAAGTACGCGACCTTTTCAGCGGATTCAGTATAAATGATTCCACCGAATCGTGGCGGCCCACCTGTCGCGTCGCGAAACATTCCGCGCGCATTGGCGATCACTCCGACCTGCATCCCACACACGCGCGCATGGCCGGTGATAATTTCGCGGGCATAGTCCGCCTGAAATTCGTCGAGATGACCGTCGTCGAGAATACAGTTGAGCAGCTCGCGCATATTATACGGCTGCCGGTGGTCTGCGGGAATTATTTCGTACACCTTTTCCGCCGCAGCTCCCGCGGTACGCAGGCTTCCAGCCTGCTTCTCTTCCCTGGCACCACCCGTCCACGGCAGCTCTGAGATAAACTCCCTGATCTTCGTAACCGCCTCTTCATCGTTTTTAACTCGATAATGGGCAACGCCCGAGACCTCGTTATGCGTGCGCGCGCCGCCCAGGGTTTCGTTATCGATCGACTGTCCGGTTGCACCTTTCACCAGATTCGCGCCACCCAACCCCATGAACGAAGTGCCTTCGACCATAATGATGATGTCTGAAAGCGCAGGCAGGTATGCGCCGCCGGCGATGCACGGCCCCATCACTGCGGCAATCTGCGGCACTTTTAAATAACGCCGCATGATCGAGTTGTAATAGAAAATCCGCGACGCGCCATATTGTCCGGGAAAGACGCCGCCCTGATAAGGCAGATTCACTCCGGCTGAATCGACCAGATAAATGATTGGGACCCGCGAGCGCATGGCAATCTCTTGCGCGCGCAAAATTTTCTTGATGGTCTCCGGCCACCACGAGCCGGCCTTCACGGTAGCATCGTTCGCAACGACGACGACTTCCCGGCCCTCGACACGGCCAATAGTCGTAACCACGCCGGCCGCCGGCGCCCCACCGTCATACTGATCGTAGGCAACCAGCAATCCGATCTCCTGCTGAACAGAATTCCTATCCAGCAGCAAATCAATTCGTTCACGAGCGGTAAGTTTTCCCTGCTGGTGCTGGCGTTCGATTTTTTCGGGGCCGCCACCGGCACGAAGTCGCTCCTCCAGCTGGCGCAACTCAGCAGTCAACTCTCCCAGCCGCCCAGGCGCGACACTGGGTGAAAGATCAGTTGGCAGCTCGGCTTTTGCTGACGATGGGATCCTGGAGAGCGTTCTAATCTTAAACTTCGACGCTGGCATGCTTTGAGACTCGGAGGACACCTTCCCTGCTCATTCTGAACGCATCAGATTCTCGAAATGTAATTGGCTGAGCGAAAATACCACAGTTAAGTTGTTGTTCTCAATCGCCTTGTCGCAATGCTTTAAGCAATGTATCGATTCCTGGCTCGCCGGTAACCCCGTCGACAATCAGTACTCGGGGACCGCGAAGTTCAATAACTGTGACGCCCTCGGGCGTTCGCAACGTCTGTAAGCCGGGCGCATTTCGCTGAGAGTCTGTCAAAGTCGTCGCCATCGGATATCGAAGCTGCGTACGCTTTACGTAAGCATCAAAAAACTCCCGCGCATCGTTTTCTGTGTCCCAGGTGGAAAGCGAGAGATAGAGCACATCGCCCGTCTGATTTTCGTAAACCGAGGTACGATCGCCGGCCCATCCTGCCGCCGCCCGGCGGGATTCGACAGGCGACTTGAGAAACTGATCGAGGATCAGGTAGAAGCCCCATTCGCCATTTACATCTGAGGCGAGCCGTTTCCAGGAGGAGATGGCTTGGAAACCAGAGGCTGACCTCTGACTTCTGACCTCTGACTTCTTGCTCCCACTATTTAAAAGGCTGGTGATATCCGGCAGCAGGACTTTCACCGGTGCCTCGTGCGCGAAGTACTTGTCTGGATGCAGAATCTGCTCAGTCGATTGCGGTAAGGTCGTAAACGCTTTGGAAACCTCGGCCCAACCGCCTTGCTTGTAAAGCGCTCGCGTCCAGTTCATTCCTTCCTGATACGGGAACAGAAGACTCTCGCGCACAGACCGAGGCGCTTTATCCAGCTCTTCGGTAGCAATGCTCATGGCCCCCATGGACTTCAGGAACGTCAGCGCGCGCAATGGATTGCTGGCGACATACATGGCCATCGCCATCGTCGCATCGCCTTCGATCAAAGCGTGCGCGGCCAGTTCCGCGTCCGAATCTCCTTTGGGCCAGTTATTAAAGCGGCGAAGCTTGAAATGCTGATCCTGCAAAGCATGTGTCAGCTCGTGCGCGATGATTGGCTTCTGACCATCGATATCGATCCAATCGGCCAGATAAAACTGTCGCGTCTTCGGCTCGTAGTAGCCGGCTACTTGTTCCGTCAAGAGCCGGATCATCAACGCCCGGTATTGAAACTCGGGCGGCGCCAGGCCCAGTTTTTTCAGAGTGACTTCGGCGGCGTGCATGTCCGCCGGCGTAACCTCTTCGTCAAGATTCTTCATCACAGCGCGCTCAATTTCAGCACGCGACTGGGTCGAACTTTGGACCGGGCGAAGAATCGAAAGCTGTCTTAAATCACTCGTTTCTTTCAAAACCTCCTGCGTTGCCGCGATTAGGGCTGCATTGCGTGCCGCCGCGCTTGTAGTCGCGGGTTGTTGCGGCGCTGGTTGAGCTGCCCCGCCAGGCGGCATTAATACTGCAGTAATACTTAGTGCAATTAGCAGAACTCCGGCGGGGTACCAGCCAAGCCTCGGGGGGTTGGCTCGCTCTCCTGAAGGGACATGCGCCTGAATTTGTTTTGACATCCTCATGTTTCGCTCTTATAGTCCGCTAAAACGATCAGCAATTCAATAGCGGAAGAAACGAGGACTGGCTGCTCCCGGGTTGTCGAGCAGTCAACCGAAACACCAGCTTTGATGAGTCCTGAAGAACTGGAAGACGCAGACCAATGGCACGAGGCGCTTCTGCGTGTGCGTTATGCGGAAACGGACAAGATGGGCGTGGTTTATCACGCAAACTATCTCATCTGGTTCGAGATTGGCCGCACAGAGTTTTGTCGCGCCCGCGGCTTTTCTTACCGTGACATGGAAGAGAGCGAGAATGCTTTTCTGGTCGTGGCTGAGAGTTACTGCCGCTACAAAGCGCCTGCTTACTACGACGATGTCTTGTCGGTGAGAACTCACATTACCGAGCTGCGGCGTCGTTCGCTTCGCTTTGGATACGAGATTGTGCGGGAAGCCGACGGTACCGTCATCGCAGAAGGTGAGACCGGACACGTGGTCACCGATGGCAATGGTCGGGTCCGATCGTTCCCGCCGGGATTTGCTGAGTTGCTGCTCTCATCGCCGGTTGCAACAGAAAACGTCGGCGAACCTGTGCCGGACGATGAAGCACCTTTGTGAGAAAAGGAATCGGCCGCGGATGAACGCGGATACGGCGCGAATCAGAAAAACATTCAAGGTCACCTCACTCGCCAGGGCCCGGTCAACCTACCGTAACCTCTGACGGCAAGGCTGGACGACGCTACGACCCGCTAAGGTGAAATTAATAAAGAAGTACAAATCAAAAAAATAAAGCTTTAACAAAGGAAGCAAGTGGCTCCTTGAACAGGTACAGGATTGGTACTTGTTTGAACACCAAATACTTTCTACTTTCGACCGAGATCTAGAGATCAATGCCGAAGACGGCAAACAGGAAGCCTAAACATCGCGCCTAACCGACTGCCAGACACAGTGGGCGAGTTGAATTAACTGATTTCCAAAATCATCTCCACACCATCATGAAAGAAACCACCAAGCGTTCGATTTTTCGCTTGATTCACATCGTTTTTGGCATTCCGATAGCCGGCTATGTTTATAGTCCGTTTAAGGAACTTCCAAACTACGCCCCGGTTGTTCGGTATGTTGCCCTTCCGGCAATTGTCCTTTCGGGACTATGGATGTGGAAAGGCCATGTCGTTCGACGATTTATTTCGAAGCGACCGGCGTAAGCAGACGACGCGGCGACGTGTTGGTCGCGAGACAGGAGTGTTCGATCAATGAATAATACGAATCCAAAGGTTGATTTCTTTTTTAATAAAGCCGGAAAGTGGCAAGAGGAATTTGAGAAACTAAGAAAGATCGTCCTTGACTGCGGGCTGAACGAAGAACTGAAGTGGGGCCAGCCTTGTTACACGTTTCAGAAAAAGAACATTGTTCTAATACACGGATTTAAGGACTACTGTGCGTTTCTGTTTTTCAAAGGCGCCTTGCTACAGGATGCCAATGGAATTCTGATTCAACAAACGGAGAATGTGCAGGCGGCCCGCCAGATTCGGTTCACCAAGGTTCGCGAAATCGTGAAGATGAAACCCATCTTGAAAGCCTATATTCACGAGGCCATTGAAGTTGAGAAGGCCGGCTTGAAAGTAAACTTCAAAAAGACAACAGAGTTCACCGTTCCTGAAGAATTCCAAAATAAATTAGATGAACTTCCTGCCTTGAAGACCGCTTTTGATGCTTTAACACCGGGAAGGCAAAGAGCATACGTTCTTTACTTTTCGGCACCCAAACAATCCAAAACTCGCGGGTCGAGGGTGGAAAAACATATGCCTCAAATTCTGATTGGAAAGGGATTAGATGATCAGTAGTCCAATGAGAAAATTGCTTAAGAGGTGTGCTCCAGATTAATCCGCTCAATCGATCGCGCTCGTCCAGTTTCTTCATCGACATCCACCACCACGCCGCAGATGCGGACCTCGGCCCTCGAGTGGTCCGGCTTGCGATGAATGGGCGAAGTGAATCGATTGATGATGTCACCCTTCTTCATGCCAATGACCCCGCCGTAGCTTCCGGTCATTCCCAGGTCGGTAATGAACGCCGTTCCTTCGTGCAATAAGCGCTCGTCGGCGGTCTGAACGTGGGTGTGAGTTCCGTAGACAGCGCTGGCCCGGCCGTCGAGATACCAACCCATCGCGGCCTTTTCAGAGGTCGCCTCGGCATGCATATCCACGATGCGAACCTTAACGTCATCAGGCAGCGACGTAATTAATTCGTTCACAATACGAAAGGGATCATCCGCCGGCTGCATAAAAACGCGACCCAGCAGGCTAATCACGGCAATCCGAACTCCTCTGGCCTCACCCACCCACATACCGTTTCCGGGCGTGTGCGGCGGGTAGTTGGCGGGACGCAGCAGCCGCGGTTGCTGCCGAATGTAATCGACGACCTCATGCTTATCGAAAATATGATTGCCTGAGGTCATCACGTCGATACCGGACGAGAACAAAAGCTCGGCAATCGCCGCTGTGATCGAAAAACCGCCGGCGACATTCTCGGCATTCATCACCGTAAAATCGATCGCGTGCTGCTCTTGCAAATCCTGCAAACGATCGAGCAGGGCTGAGCGCCCGGGTTTTCCCACCACATCGCCGATTAGCAAAAGCTTCATAAGAGTGTCAGAACCGTCGGTCCGTTGCTGACGGTCGAACCTGATATTAACCCGATCGAAGTCGAGATCTCGTTGGATCAAACAAGAAACCGCCCGCTACCGCAGACGGTTCTGACGAAATTCATAGGTTTGACAGAGGGAAAACCGCCTGGCCGCTCCGAAGTCGTAATTGAACCTGAGTAATCAGGTGGGTGGCCTTTTTTTCACCGCCGGCTTTCGACTCTTCTTAACGATGAAGAAAAGCACTAGCCCGCGATGTCGGCCTCCCTTGTGAACGACGTTGGCTCAACCATCGTAATCGGTGGCGAACCCGGCAGAATGCCTCCCCCTGCCGCGGGGATAGTAACACAAAACTCGCACGCTCGTTAGCAAGGATTTTTCATCCGCAGATTTCGCAGATTTCGCAGACAAAGCAAACAAAACCCACCACCGGAGGGTCATTTTGGTTTGAGGATTTTATCTGTGTATCTGCGTAATCTGCGGATTTACGTCGTAGCCGCCGGCCGGTCGAGACTGCGTGGAACCTTCAGTAAACGGTCGAGCATCTCGGAGCATTCGACGCTGCGAGTCGCCAGCTGTTCGTCGTTCTGCTCGTGCGCTTTCCGCAACTGATGAAGCTCGTCAGCGATGTAGAGGGCTGCGAGAATCGCCACCTTGCGTGAATCAACCGTCAAGGTTCCGGATGAGATCTCGCGCATGCGCTGGTCGACATACTCGGCGAGTTGTTTGAGGTATTCCGGGTCGCCGTCGGAACGAACCGTGTAAGCCTGATCGTAAATCTCAACCTTGATGGTTGGTGATTCCGCTATGCTCGCGTTCCGGTCAAAATTGAGTCCATCCGCGCTCATCGGTTTATCGCCTCCGCAATTTCAGGGTCAGCAGCCGCAATCGCCGCCAGCATTCTCTGCACCTTCGTGCGAATGGCCGCGCGTTCAGCGAGCAGTTGATCGATTTCCGCAGTGCGATCCTGTTTAGCACCGCTGCGGGCCGTGGCCAACTGCCGCTCGAGATCATCCTTCTCCTGACGCAAAGCCTTGGTTAGCTCGATCGTGCGATAGATTTTATCTTCGAGGTGTGAGAATTTTTCCAGTCCGTTGGTCGCGGCCATCGGTTCCTCCAACGCATGTATTAGATCGCGCCGATTATCCGATCTCGCGAGCAAGAGCGCAAGAGTTTTGTAGGAGTACGCGCAGCCGGGTTGCTCGGGTGTCAGAACCCGGAGGATCTGACAACCTGTCAATTCTTACAGGTGGCACACACCAGAGCGGCAAATACCATGCACAGGATCAAATGACTGGTAGCGTTGCCCGGCCCGTCACAAAAGGAGACTAAGATGAAAGTATTCTTTGCATTTCTGGTAATGATGCTCGCCTTCACGGTATCGCAGACTAGCGCTTTCGCGCAGCGGGAAACCGCCAACGGCGTCGAGGTGGAAAAAGATCTCAACCTGCTTCGTCGTGATATTAAGGCAGACAAAAAGAAGCTCATTGCGGCCAATCTGCCGCTGACCGCAGACGAAGCCACCAAATTCTGGCCGGTTTATGACGAGTACGTCGCGGAGATGTCCAAAGCCTATGATGAGTTTTATGGGGTCATCAAGGATTATGCGGCCAATCAAAAAACGATCACCGATGCGCAGGCCAGCAGCATGATCAAGCGATGGGCGGACATCCAGGTGCGCCAGGCACGGACCCGCCAGAAGTACATTCCGCTCGTGGAAAAAACCATTGCTGGCAAGAAGGCCGCTCTGTTCTTTCAGATCGACCGGCGGCTGTATGCGCTGATGGATATGCAAGTGGCCGGGCAAATTCCTCTGGTTGTGCAGTAACTACCGATTACAACCTCGGGAGTCAGGCCGCGGATCTGAGGCGACGGCAAACATGCTATCGCCCCCGGTTCTGACACGGGTCACTTTACCGAACTTCCGCGCTGAATTTTTCCTGGAGAGCTTTGACGATGGACCAATGAACGTCATCGATCTCTTCGTCGCGCAAGGTTCGATCGGGCGCACGATATTCGAAGCGAAGAGTCACTGAACGCTGGTTATCCGGAATGCCTTCACCTTCGTAGATGCCGACAAAATTCGCGGCGATGAAGTGTGGGCCGCTTTGATTTTCAGCAGTCGAGACTAATTCACCTACCGGCACCTGACGATCCACCAGCAGCGAAACGTCGCGCACTATTGAAGGAAAGCGCGGCAGAGGCGAGTAGAGCACCGGCTGCTCCGGCAGTTCGAGCAGCGCCGTAAGATCCACTTCAGCCACGAATACAGGTTGGCGGAACTTGTAGTTTGCTGCGACCCCTTCGGCAAGTCTGCCAATCGAGCCAACCGGCGCTCCGTTCGCACGAATCACGGCCGATTGTCCGGGTCGCAAGTGTTTCACGGCGGCGGCTGCGAAAGTAGCTCCAGGCAGGTTCATCGCCTCAATCGCTGATTCGAGGGCGCCTTTAACATCAAAGAAATCCAGGTCGCGCGCGGCCTGAGCGCGATCCGCTTCCAGCGTTCCCCCGGTGGCCACCAGCGCCAGCGCTTCGCGTTCGTCCGGAAGTTGCGAATCGTCGGACGAGCCTGTGAAGACTCTGCCCGTTTCAAACAAACAAACGTCGCGCATTCCGTGGTTCAGGTTATGCCGAACCGCGTGCAAAAGACCCGGCAAGAGTGTCTGCCGCATGCGTGAGGCCTCTTCGATAATCGGATTCGTTAAAGTGACCTGGTCGCTTTGATTGGCAAATTCAGGGATTAACTCAAAATCGTTTGTCAGCTCAATAAAGCTCAAGCTGATTGCTTCATTGAATCCAAAGGCCTTCAACGCCAGCCGCAACGCGCGCTTGCGCTTTTCGCTGGAATGATACTCACCGGCAAAACTCGCCGGCGGGAGGGCCGTTTTGATTCTGTCGTAACCGGTGTGCCGCGCAACTTCTTCGACCAAATCTTCTTCGATTGAGATGTCATGACGCCAGGAGGGGACCTCAAAGGTCAGCGCGGCATTATGTTCGCCAAGCAAATTGAATCCCAGCGCCGTGAGGATACGTCTTGCTTCGTTCTCTTCAACCCGCAGACTCGTAATCGCTTCCACTCGGTGAGGCCGGAGATTAACCGAACGGGTCATCACGGGATTCGGATAGACATCAATCGCGTCCTCGGTCGCAATGCCGCCGGCCAGTTCGCAAATCAGCGAGACGCAGCGATTGAGTGCGTCTAAAACGCCTTCGGGATTCGTACCGCGCTCGAAGCGATGCGACGCCTCTGTGTGCAGGCCGAGTAATTTCGCCGTGCGACGCACTGACGACGCGTTGAAGTAGGCACTCTCAATCAAAACCTCGGTCGTCGAGTTGGAGATTTCCGAATCTTCACCGCCCATGACGCCGCCGACCGCAACTGCGCGCCCGGCATCAGCGATGACCAGCATTTCCGAATCCAGCTTTCTCTCGACACCATCGAGAGTCTTCAGCATTTCCCCGCCAGTCGCACGCCGAACCACAATGGATTTCTCAGCGAGTTTGGCCAGATCAAACGCATGCAGCGGCTGACCAACCTCATGCAGGACGTAGTTCGTGACGTCGGCCACATTGTTGATTGGTCGCTGGCCGATGGCCTCGAGCTTTTTCACCAGCCACTCAGGCGACGGGGCAATCTTCACGCCGCGAACGCTTCGGGCTGAGTAACGCGGACACAGATCAGGATCGAGAATCTCAACCGACGCAAACTCACCTGTCTTTCCTGCTGTCTTCTCGACTTTGGACTTTGGACTTTCGACTTTGGACTTTTCAATGACCGCGAGTTCGCGCGCAATCCCGACATGCGAAAGACAATCACCGCGATTTGACGGCACCTCGACATCAATCACCGAGTCGTCGCCGCGCGCCTCGACCGCATCGACCGCCAGACCAACATTAGTCAGCCGGTCCCGAATCTCTTCAGGACTCAGCCTGGTGCCGGTAAGTTCACGCAGCCAGTTGTAACTAATAAACATGATCTTTGGTTTTTGGTCTTTGTGCTTAGTGCTTAGTGCTTAGTGCTTAGTTCTTAGTGCTTAGTGCTTAGTGCTTAGTGCTTAGTTCTTAGTTCTTAGTTCTTAGTTCTTAGTTCTTAGTTCTTAGTTCTTAGTTCTTAGACCTCTAATCAAGGTACGCCTTGCTCCTGCTCACTGATTAAAACGACGACCAAGCACTAAGCACTAAGCACTAAGCACTAAGCTCTAAGCACTAAGCTCTAAGAACTAAGCTCTAAGCACTAAGCTCTAAGCTCTAAGCTCTAAGCACTAAGCTCTAAGCACTAAGCACTAAGCTCTAAGCTCTAAGCACTAAGCTCGTCTCATCTAAATTGCTCCAGGAACCTCACATCGTTCTCGAACAACAAACGAATATCATCGAGCTCGTAAATGCGGGCGCAGGTGCGATCGATCCCCAGGCCGAACGCAAATCCGGTGAACTCTTCAGGATCGACATTGGCGGCGCGCAGAACGTTTGGATGGACCATCCCCGAGCCGCCCAGTTCA
>Ga0111539_10010731_pt1 | contig 11530 bp, 9 predicted proteins | sample RhiMethybrSRZTD1_FD_79667 | JGI IMG/M metagenome (GOLD analysis project Ga0111539, IMG submission 79667) | Populus rhizosphere microbial communities from Tennessee, USA - Rhizosphere MetaG P. TD hybrid SRZTD1 (version 2) (version 2) | ecosystem: Host-associated > Plants > Roots > Rhizosphere >...
CGTCGAGACGGCAGTCGGCGGCGGCCACGCCGGTGTGACGGCTGGCGAAGTCGAGGATGTTGTCGCGCAAGGCCTTGGCCGTAAGATTCACCGCCTGACCGGCGACCACGGTGCCGGTGCTGGCGAACGTGCCGGTGTCGTACGGCGTCAGATCGGTGTCAGCATTGATGATGGCGACGCTCTCTGCCCGTGCACCGAGCACCGACGCGGCGATCTGCCGGTGCGAGGTCACCGATCCGTTGCCCATCTCGGTAGAGCCGACCGCAAGGTGAAAGCTGCCGTCGGGCAGCAGCGTCATCTGCGCTCCCGAGCGATGCTCGGTGGGCGGGCCGCAATCCAGCATTGCCAGCGCGATGCCGGTGCCCTCCATCCATTCATCGCCTGCGGGCTTGGGTGCGCCGCCGCCCGATGCCAAGGCCTTCTCGACGAGGTCGAGGCATTGGTCGAGCCCGTAGCTGCCGAAATCGACGTCGGAAGGGTCTTTCCAGACCGACTCGATCCAGTCGGTGGGCCGCACCATGTTCTTGCGGCGAATCTCGAATGGATTCATCCCGAGCAGCCGCGCCAGTTCGTCGATCGCACACTCGATCGCGAACGTCGTCTGCGACGAGCCGTAGCCGCGAAAGCCGCCGCCGGGGACCATGTTGGTGTAGACGGCGTAGCCGACCGCCTTCTTGTTGGCGCACCGGTAAGCCGCCATCGGGCTGCCGAGCGAGGCGGCGAGCGTCTCGCTGGCGTGGCCGCCATAGCCGCCGGTGTTGGAGACGACGTGAATATCGATAGCGGTCAGCGTCCCGTCGCGTTTGGCGCCGAGCTTCACCCGCGTCGTCATCTGATGCCGCGTGGTCGCGCCGATGAACTGTTCTTCGCGGGTGAACTCCCACTTCACCGGCCGCCCGGTCTTGATCGTGGCGAGCAGGCAGAGGTCCTCGGAGATCATCTCCTGCTTGCCGCCGAACCCCCCGCCGACGCGCTCGGTGAAGACGTGCAGGTCGCGCGCGCGCAGGCCGAAGATGTGGCAGAGCTTCTGCCGCACCACGAACGGTGCCTGCGAGCTGGTGCGGATATGCAGCCGCCCGTCATCGCCGCGCCAGGCAATCGACCCGTGCGTTTCAAGATGGACGTGCTGAACGCGCGAGGTGGAGTAGGTCATCTCGTGCACGGCGTCCGCGGCCTTGAGGCCGTCCGCCACGCTGCCGACCTCGCCGTGGATGTCGACGAAGATGTTGCGTCTCTCCTCTCCACCCTTCTCGTGCAGGATCGGCGCTTCGGGTTCCATTGCCGCGACCGGATCGAACACCGCGGGCAATATCTCGTAAGTGACGTCGAGCAGCCGGCAGGCCTGTTCTGCGGCGGCCTCGCTCTCGGCGACGACGGCGGCGATCCGTTGGCCGACGAAACGCACCACGTTGTCGAGAACGTAGGTATCGTCGGGGTCGACCAAGTGGTCTTCGTGGAGCGCGGTACTAAAGAGCCGGCGCGGAACGTCCTCCCAGGTGAATATCTCCACCACTCCCGGCACCGCCATCGCCCGCTCGCGGCCGATGGCGAGGATGCGGGCGTGGGCGTGCGGAGAGCGCAGCACCTTGAGGTGCAGGAGCCCTTCCATCGCCACGTCCATGGTGTAGCGTGCCCGGCCGGTGACGATCCCCTCGGCGAACGGATTCGGGACGCTCGTGCCGCAGGCTTTGCCGGCGACGTCCTCCTCGATCTCGGTCACGCCTGCAAAAGCGTCGCCGATCGAGCGATAGCCGGTGCAACGGCACAGGTTGCCCTTGAGCGCATGCGGCAGGTCCGCTCGCTGCTCTTCCGTTAGCGCGGCTGCTGTCATGATCATGCCGGCGGCGCAGAATCCGCACTGGAAGGCCTGCGCATTCAAGAAGGCTTGCTGCATCGGATGCAGCGCACCATCCTTCGCCAGTCCTTCGATCGTGGTTATTTCGCGCCCGGCGGCGCGGAAGGCCGGCATCAGGCAGGAATGAATGGGCACGCCGTCGAGCCACACGGTGCAGGCGCCACAATCGCCGGCGTCGCAGCCTTTCTTGACGCCGAACACGCCGCGATCGCGCAGGAAGGTGCGCAGGCATTGTCCCGGCGCCGGCTCGGCGGAAAACAGCTTGCCATCGACCTTGTAGTTCATCCGGGCATCGACGGAGCCGGCGCGATGCGCATCCGCAACCTCGGCATCTTTCATTTGCGCGCTCCGGGTTGCGCCAGTTCGGCGCGGATCTGCTCAGCGAAATAGCGGGTGACCTGGCGCTTGTAGGCGGCCGAGCCGTGGACGTCGTCGAAGTATGCGTCGGCGGGGATGCGCTCGTCGATCATGCGCCGCAGCTCTGTTGCGGATGGTGGCTGTTTGAATCGCAGTTGGATCGGGCGCGGCGTCGCCGCGGTGATGGTGATCAGGAGATCGTCGCCGGCGGCGCTTTGCGTACCGATCAACAGCGCCGCCGAGCGCCCGAGATGCGTGAGCGACGCGTGACGAAACGCGAAGCGCTTCGATAGCGCCGATGCCGGCAGGTGAATGCTGCGGAGCAGCTCTCCCGGTTGGAGAATGTTGGCGTGATTTCCGGTCACGAAATCGATCGACGGGATTTCGCGTGGCGCCGCCGTGCGCGGCCACAGGGTATACGTGGCTTCGAGCGCGACCGTCAGGGAGATCATCGGCCCGGCCGGCAGCGACATGCAGATGTTGCCGCCAACCGTTGCCGCGTTCCAGATTTTGAACGACGCCAGGAAGGCGTTGCAGCATTCCCGCACGACCGGCAACGCGTGCCAGTCGGAGGGACCGACGAACCGATAGAGCTCCGCGACGGTGCACGTCGCCGCGATGTCGAGACCGGCGCCGGAGGACTGCAGCGCCGGCCAGTTCAACTGATGAAGGTCGATGAGCGTGTCGGTGGAGACCTGCGGCTCCGAGAACAGCCAAGTGCCGCCGGCAAGCCACGCGTAGCCATCGCGCCATTGCGTGATCTGATCCGCAGACGTCGGGCGCTTCACCTCAGCGATGGTGTTGAGGTTCATTGCTGCGCTCCCTTTGCGAGCTATCCGGCAGGCAAGCCGGATCGCCTTGCGATCCGGCTACCGAGGCTGGCCGGCAAGACGGTCACGGCAGGTCGGCGAGGGAGGTGGGCCCCGGTCCGGGCGTGATCAGGGTAGGCCACTGATTGGAGCCGAACGGCACGGCGGGCGGCAGGAACGGCTTCATGCCACGCTTGTCCGCCTCGGCGATGATCGCGGCGCGGGCATCGCCCCCCATGAGTTCATAGTCCATCAAGTGGTAGTTGCCGAAGAACAGCGATCCGACCGAACGGTCGCCGATGATGCGGGTGAGCGAATCGAGCATGTCGTCCGGTGTCGTCGTGAACGAGATGGTCTCGATCAGCATCAGCCGGTTGTTGACGGCCTCCGGCCCGAAGAATTGCGCCAGGACGCTGAACAGGATGTTGTTCTGGCGCGCCACGTAGATGGTGTTGCTGGCCGCATAGGTTTTGTCCCAGTCGGCGCCGAGCATCGTCTTCCACTCGCCGATCACCGACATCCAATGGGCGACCTGGGTCTGCGCCGCCCACGCGATATCCTTCTTGAGATAGGGCCCCTGCTTCTTGGAGAAGGCGGCCAACGCGGCAAAGGAGATGGAACCCTTGGCCACGCAATCGTCCATGAACGCGAGGTTGTTTTCGAGGATGATGCGATTGTTCTCGCGCCAGTCCGCGGGCATCGGCGTGAGGTCGAGGCCGTCGAGCGCGGATTTCATCCGGCTGCGATAGGCGAGCATGGCGCCGCGCCAGGATTGATCCGCGGGATTGTCGAGGTAGGGACCCACGACCTGGGTCAGCGCCATCGTGCTGTGGCCGATGGACTTCAGCAATTGATAAACGACGGGGACGGAAGGCGCTTCGAGCGGGGCCATGCCCGGCCGGTAGAGAATGAACCGCCCGCCCGCCCCCGAGAACAGGCCGAGGATCACGGGGTGCTTGCTCAGGATATTTCGCTTGAAGACCTGGGCGGCGTCGCCGTAGAGCTCGAACATCCCGGTATTGAGCGCCAACACGTTATTGGTCGCCGTCTGGGCGGGCGTTGAGTCCGTGCGACCGGCGATGGGCGCCATGAATGACGGCAACTCTTGGGCCGTCGCCGCCGTGCCCAGTGCCGCCAGGATGATGGAAGCCGCCGCCACGCGGGCGTAGTTCATGACCGACTCAGTTCGCATGGATGTCCTCTCTGGAATGCTGTCGATCAACTCGTGAACACGCAACAGATCATGCAGCGAGGCCGACCAGCTCGCCCGCGTTGGTTTTCATGAGCAGACTCAGCACACATGGTTGGTGGCCAGGTGACGAATGTGCTCAAACCCGACCGATATGTGCCCGATCCCGCGACCAGGTGGCAGCCGCGTGCGCCGGCCTGCCCCAGCGCAGGAGACGACGACAAAGATCGAACTCTTGCAATCCTTATAACCCATAAGCTCACGGGAGTGCTAGGCCGTAGGTCCGGCTGGGCGTGCGCCGCCGGTTGCCGCGGCTCAGCGGAGCGTCCGCTCCATCAAAGCTTGATCCGCAGAACTTGGGCGAGTTCGCCGATGATGCCGCGGCGGAACAGCAACACGCAGACGACGAAGATCATGCCTTGGACCACGAATACCCATTGTCCCATCGTGGTCAGGAAATTCTCCAACGTGACGATGAAGAACGCGCCCACGACCGGCCCGAACAAGGTGCCGAGGCCGCCGACCAGCGTCATCAGAATGACCTCGCCCGACATCGGCCAGTCGACATCGGTCAAGGAGGCAAGCTGAAAGACCAGGGCCTTGGTCGCACCGGCCACCCCTGCGAACGTGGCGGAGAGCACGAAGGCGAGGAGCTTGAACCGCTCGGTCTTGTAGCCGAGCGAGATGGCGCGGGCCTCGTTCTCGCGAATCGCCTTGAGCACTTCGCCGAAGGGCGAATTGATGATGCGGTAGATGAGCAGGAAGCAGCCGAGGAAGATCACCAGCACGGTGACATACATGTTGGTCTGGTCGGCCAAGTCGATGAAACCGAACAGCTTGCCGCGCGGCACCGCTTGAATGCCGTCCTCGCCGTGGGTGAACGGCGCCTGGATGGCGAAGAAGTACATCATCTGCGCCAGAGCGAGGGTGATCATGGCGAAATAGATGCCTTGCCGGCGGATCGCGAGCGCGCCGACGATAGTGCCGAGCCCGGCGGCGGCCACGGTCCCGCACGCGATCGCGAGTTCCGGCGGGAAGCCCCAGACCTTGGCGGCGTGAGCGCAGACATAGCTCGCCCAACCGAAGAACAGGGCGTGGCCGAACGACAGCAGGCCGACATAGCCGATCAGCAGGTTGAACGCGCAGGCAAACAACGCGAAGCACAACGCCTTCATCAGGAATACGGGATAGGCGAACATCGGCGCCACGATGAGGGCGCAGACCATCAAGAAGAACGCCACCGCCTCGCTCTGCGAGCGCCACGTATGCGCCACGCTCGGTTCGGTAGCGCGCTGCACGTTACGTGGCCCTTCCGAACAGGCCGGCCGGCCTGATCAACAGCACGATCGCCATGATGATGAAGATGACGGTGTTGGATGCTTCGGGAAAGAAAACTTTGGTCAGCCCTTCGATGATGCCCAGCCCGAACCCGGTCACGATCGCTCCCATGATCGAGCCCATGCCACCGATCACGACCACGGCGAACACCACGATGATCAGGTTCGCCCCCATTTGCGGACTGACGTTGTAGATCGGCGCCGCCATCACGCCTGCCAGCGCGGCGAGCGCAACGCCAAATCCATAGGTGAGGGTGATCATGCGCGGCACGTTGATGCCGAAGGCGCGTACCAGTGTCGGATTCTCGGTCGCGGCGCGCAGGTAGGAGCCGAGCTTGGTGCGCTCGATCACGAACCAGGTGGTGAGGCACACGGCGAGCGAAAAGACCACGACCCAGGCGCGGTAGTTCGGCAAGAACATGAATCCGAGATTTCGCCCGCCCTGCAGCTCCGGCGGCACGGAATAGGGCAATCCCGACGAGCCGAAGAAATTGCGGAAGGTGCCTTCGAAAATAAGCGCGAGGCCGAAAGTGAGCAGCAATCCGTAGAGATGGTCGAGCTTATAGAGCCATTGCAGAAACAGCCGCTCGATGATGATGCCGGTGATCCCCACTGCGAGGGGGGCGATGACGATCGCCCACCAATAACCTATCCCCGCATATTGCAGCAGGAAGAACGCCGTGAACGCGCCCAGCATATACTGGGCGCCGTGGGTGAAGTTGATGATGTTGAGCATGCCGAAGATGACGGCAAGCCCCAGGCTGAGCAGCGCGTAGAACGAGCCGTTGATGAGCCCGATGAGCAATTGCCCGAACAGGGCCTGGGAGCTGATGCCGAACAGTTCGAACATGGCGGATCACCGCTGGCCGGAGAACGGACGGCTCCGTTCTCCGGCGTGGCGAAGTCGTCGGGTCAGCTCTTGACCAACGGGCAACCGCCTTCGGCCAGCGGGCGGAACGCTTCCTCTGCCGGGATGGTGGCGCGGACCTTGTAGTAGTCCCATGGCCCCTTCGACTCGGCCGGCTTCTTCACTTCGAACAGATACATCGGATGGATCTTGCGACCGTCGGCGCGCACTGTTCCCTTGCCGAAGAGTTTGTCGTCGGTCGGCATCTCTTTCATCTTGGCGACGACGGCCTTGCCGTCGGCGTCGCTCTTGAGCGCCTCGACCGCCTTGAGATAGTGCGTGACCGCCGAGTAGACGCCGGCATGCACCATGGTGGGGTGCACGCCCTTGTCCTGGGGCGCAAATTTCTTCGCAAATTCGCGATTGGCGTCGTTCATGTCCCAATACCAGGCTTCCGTCATGATCAGGCCCTGGGCGGTCTTCAGCCCGAGGGCATGCACGTCGGTGATGAAGGCGAGCAGCGCGGCGAGGTTCTGACCGCCCTGCGTAATGCCGAACTCCGAGGCCTGCTTGATCGAGTTGATGGTGTCGCTGCCGGCATTGGCGAGCCCGATGATCTTCGCCTTCGAGGCCTGCGCCTGCAGCAGGAAGGACGAGAAGTCGGTGCCGGGGAAGGGATGACGCACCTTGCCTACGACCTTGCCGCCGTTCTTCTCGACAACCGCCGCCGTGTCACGCTCGAGCGCGTGACCGAAGGCGTAGTCGGCGGTGAGAAAGAACCAGGTGTCGCCGCCGGTCTTCACGATCGCCTTGCCGGTGCCGTTGGCCAGCGCCCACGTGTCATAGGTCCAATGGATCGTGTTGGGCGTGCATTTGGGACCGGTCAGATCGGAGGCGGCCGCGCCCGAGACGAGAAATACCTTGTTCTTGTCGCGCACGATCTCGTTCACGGCGAGCGCGACCGAGGACGTCGGCACGTCAACGATGACGTCAACCTTGTCGACGTCGATCCAGGTGCGCACCACATTCGAGCCCACGTCCGGCTTGTTCTGGTGGTCGGCGCCGACGATCTCGACTTTCATGCCCTTGGCGGCGGCGCCGAAGTCCTCCACCGCCATTCGCGCCGCGATCACGGAGCCCTGACCGCTCAGGTCGGAATAGGTCCCCGACATATCGTTCATGACGCCGATCTTGATAGTTCCGTCGCTGTATTGCGCCTGCGCGGAGCCGCATCCCAATGCGACTGTGAGTGCCGTCAGGCTGATCAGTCCTTTCATGGCATTCTCTCCTATTGATCGCTTTTTATGGTGTGCACCCCGGCATTCCAGGTCGCGTTCGTCAAGTCATACCCCCAGGTAATTGTGCAGCTTGTCGAGGTTCGCCTCGAGCTCGGCATTGGCGAACCGATCGATGATGCGACCGTTCTCGACCACGTAATAGCGGTCCGCCACCGTCGAAGCGAAGCGAAAATTCTGCTCGACCAGGAGGATGGTGAAGCCCTGCTGCTTGAGCATGCCGATGGTCTTGCCGATCTGCTGGATGATGACGGGCGACAGACCTTCGGTGGGCTCGTCGAGGAGCAACAGCCGGGCACCCGTGCGCAGGATCCGGCCGATGGCCAGCATCTGCTGTTCGCCCCCCGAAAGCTTCGTTCCCTGACTGGACAGGCGTTCCTCGAGGTTGGGAAAGAGTTCGAAGATACGCGGAAGGTCGAGACCGCCGGCACGTACGCGGGGCGGCAGCAGAAGGTTCTCCTCGACGCTGAGGCTGGCGAAAATACCGCGCTCCTCGGGACAGAGCGCAATGCCCAGCCGCGCGATCCGATCGCTGGTCAGGCCGATGAGCTCTTTGCCCTCGTAGCGCACCGATCCGGTCCGCTGGCTGACGATGCCCATGATCGATTTCAGTGTCGTGGTCTTGCCGGCGCCGTTGCGACCGAGCAGCGTCACCACCTCGCCGGGGAGAACCTCGAACGTGGCGCCGTGCAGCACATGGGATTCGCCGTACCAGGCCTGCAGCCCTTCGACCGCGAGCAGCGGAGCGACACTCGGGCTAAGCATCGCCGACCCCGAGATAGGCTTCGCGCACGCGAGGATCGGCGGAGACCCGGTCGTAGTGACCTTCGGCGAGCACGCGGCCGCGGGTGAGCACGGTGATGCAGTCGGAAAGATTGGCGACCACGCTGAGATTATGCTCGACCATCAGCACCGTGCGTTCGGCCGCCACCGCCTTGATGAGGGCGCTGATGCGATCGATGTCTTCGTGACCCATTCCGGCCATGGGTTCGTCGAGCAGCAGCATTTCGGGATCGAGCGCCAAGGTGGTGGCGATCTCCAAAGCGCGTTTGCGCCCATAGGGCAGTTCCACCGCGGTCCAATGGGCGAAGGACGAAAGGCCGACGTCGGTGACGAGCGCCATCGCCCGCTCGTTGAAGACATCGAGGACGCGCTTCGACCGCCAGAAGTCGAACGAGGTTCCGCGCTTGCGCTGCAACGCGACGCGCACGTTTTCCAACACCGTCAGGTGGGGAAAGACGGCTGAAATCTGGAACGAGCGCACCAATCCGAGCCGAGCGACGTCGGCCGGCGGGAGCGGCGTGATGTCGCGCCCTTTGTAGACGATCCGCCCTCGGGTCGGGCTCATGAATTTCGTCAGCAGATTGAAGCAGGTCGTCTTGCCGGCGCCGTTCGGGCCGATCAGCGCATGAATGGTGCCGCGCGCGACGCGCAGGTTAACCCCGTTCACGGCGACAAAGCCGGCGAACTCCTTGGTGAGATTCTCGGTTTCGAGGATGAAATCGTCGCTCACGACGCCACGGCCCAGATTGTCGACGATAGTGGTAGCACGTCCCGAGCGCATTCAGCAAAAGGAGTGCGGACATATAGCCTTTCGTCGTAGCAGAGCGGGCGCGCCGGTCCGCTCGCGCTGCAGCCGCGGCCTGCCGCGCATCGCCGCCGCTCTTCCTCAAGCTTCCCCGCATTCTTATGTAGTGGCACAATAACCTTCGCGACCCGCCCGATTCTGCTGGAACGGCGTGGGCGGCGACCAGTGGGAGTACTCGTTTTGCGCCTCCTCGTCATCGAGGACGATCCCGATCTCAACCGGCAACTCACGACCGCGCTTACCGACGCGGGCTACGTGGTGGATCGCGCCTTCGACGGCGAAGAGGGCCACTTTCTCGGCGAAAGCGAGCCCTATGACGCCGTCATTCTCGATATCGGACTGCCCAAAATGGACGGCATCTCGGTGCTGGAAGCGTGGCGTCGGGCTGGACGGGCCATGCCCGTTCTCATCCTGACCGCGCGCGACCGCTGGAGCGACAAGGTCCAGGGCTTCGACGCCGGCGCCGACGACTATGTCGCCAAGCCTTTCCATCTCGAGGAAATCCTGGCACGCATCCGCGCCCTGCTGCGTCGTTCGGCCGGCCACGCCAAGAGCGAGCTCAATTGCGGCAGCGTACGCCTCGACACGCGCACCGGCCGGGTCACCGTCGACGGCAACCCGGTCAAGCTGACCTCGCACGAATATCGGCTGCTCTCCTACCTGATGCATCACACCGGACGCGTGGTTTCGCGCAGCGAGCTGGTCGAGCATCTCTACGACCAGGACTTCGATCGTGATTCCAACACCATCGAAGTCTTCGTTGGGCGCATTCGCAAGAAGCTCGGCGTCGATGTGATCCAGACCGTGCGGGGACTCGGCTACCTCCTCGCTGCGCCGGGCGATGCGTCTTAATTCGCTCGCCCTCAGGCTTTTCTTCTCGGCGACAACGTGGACCGTGGTGATTCTCGTCGTCACCGGCATCGTGCTGTCGTCGATTTACCGCTCGGCGGTGGAGCGCGCGTTCGACCGAAGGCTCGGCGTTTATCTGCGCACCCTCGTCGCCGATGTCGCAGCGCCCGAAGAGAATGTCGACAAGTTCCCCCAATCCATCGGCGAGCCGTTGTTCGATTTGCCGCTCTCGGGCTGGTATTGGCAGGTGACGCGGCTCGACGCGCCGACGCCCGACGTGCGCTCATCGCGGTCGTTGTGGGATGCAAGGCTGCCGCAGCTCGCCGACCTCAGCGTCTCGTGGGTGCCGGGCAGCGCCCGGCAGGGCTACGTCGACGGCCCCGAAGGCCAGCAGTTGCGCATCGTCGAGCGGACCATCGATCTTGGCGAGGAGGGCCGGTTTCTCGTCGCCGTCGCCGGAGACGCCAATGAGATCGACGAGGAGACCCACAGCTTCGACAGCGCGCTCGTCATTACGTTCGGGGTGCTCGGGATCGTGCTGCTGCTGACCACGACCTTCCAGGTGCGGTTCGGCCTGGCGCCGCTCAAACGCATCTCGGAGGGTCTTGCCGCCATCCGTTCGGGGATGGCGGAACGGCTTGAAGGTGCGTTCCCGGTTGAAATTGCGCCGCTGGCGCGTGAGACCAACGCGCTCATCGAGGCCAATCGAGAGATCGTCACGCGCGCGCGCACCCATGTCGGCAACCTCGCGCATGCACTCAAGACGCCGATCTCGGTCATGATGAACGAGGCGACCACCCACGGCACCGATCCGTTTGCGTTGAAGGTGCGGGAGCAGACGGAGATCATGCGCGATCAAGTCGCGCGCCATCTCGAGCGTGCGCGTCTCGCGGCGCGAGTCGCGGTGATAGGGACCGTGACCGACGTGCGTCCGGTCGTATTCGCACTCGCGCGCACGATGGAAAAGATCCACCACCACCGCGGCGTGGTGATCGACATCGATGCGCCGGAGGGCGCGCGTTTTCGCGGCGAGCAGCAGGACCTCGAGGAGATGGTCGGCAACCTCGTCGACAATGCCTGCAAATGGGCGCAGTCGCGGGTCGCGGTCGAGGTGTTCTCGGAAAAGCCCGAACCACGGGACGACCGCCGCGTCGTACGCATCGTGGTCGACGATGACGGGCCGGGACTTTCGCCGCAGCAACGCGAACAGGTGGCACGCCGAGGCCGCCGTCTCGACGAGACCAAGCCCGGTTCGGGGCTCGGGCTGTCGATCGTGGTCGAGCTCGCAAGCCTCTATGGCGGCGGCCTCACGCTGGGCACGGCGCCGATCGGCGGACTGCGCGCGGAGCTGGTCGTCCCGGGAGCCTGATGCCTCCCCTTGGAGCCCGGGACAGAGTTTTGCCC
>Ga0111539_10010735_pt1 | contig 11526 bp, 7 predicted proteins | sample RhiMethybrSRZTD1_FD_79667 | JGI IMG/M metagenome (GOLD analysis project Ga0111539, IMG submission 79667) | Populus rhizosphere microbial communities from Tennessee, USA - Rhizosphere MetaG P. TD hybrid SRZTD1 (version 2) (version 2) | ecosystem: Host-associated > Plants > Roots > Rhizosphere >...
CGCCGGCGGCAAACAGGATCAAAAGAGCCGGAACGAGCCTGATCCAAACTCGATCCCGGAAAAGCCGCACTACCTCAACAACCCCGGCGCCGGCGAAAAGCACCAGTAGGGGCACTAGCGGATAACGGTAACGGCCAAATACATAGAAGATTGCGACGCTTGCCGCCAGGGCTAGGATCATCGCGTAGAGCGGCCACAAATACCGCCACCGGTCACGGGTTAGCCATAATCCTAGTGCGGCCAATGGAGCCAGAATTCCAAAATGATTGATCCAGCCTAACAATTTGAGCAGCCAGGACCACTCACGATAAATATAGAAATCGTTAGAGTCTTCGATTTCCCGCGCGTTCCAGACCAAAAGCCATTTCACGCCCAAAAGACCCAGCCATTCGCCCGGACGCGAGCGAATATAATCAAGCGATTGACGAAACCAATAATTGGAAACTTCGCCTGGCGTGAGATCACGCCCCTCTGCCCTTTCAGCCAAGCGTTTGGCGTCCGCCCCTTCGAGTTGCGTTTCACGAATAATGTTTCTAACCGAGCCATAGGTTCCGTCAGCACGCGGGTTATTGCCGATAAAGAAATTCGCGCCGAACTGGGACGTCGTGAGTTTGAATTCCCCGCCGGCGCTCAGGTTCCTGAAACCGACGGGAACGAGCACCAGCAGCGAACCCACAACAAACAGCCCAAGCCAGCGTAATCGATTCGCCAATGGTTGGGGTGGAAAATAAAACCAAATCGACAAAGCGATTACCGGTATTAGAATCAGAGCATTTTCGCGAGACAAACCGAGGAGACCAAGAACCGCCCCCGCACCCAACCATTTCGCCCAACTTTCTCTATGGTTAATGCCAAACACGAGAAACAACAAAGCAGAGAGGAGAAACAAATCGAGGACGCTTTTCTCTATAAGCCCATCGAAAAATATTGCCGGGGCATTACACGCGAGCAGCAGGCCCGATGCAATTCCGGCATCGCGTGAAAATAGCTTTCTTCCAACAACAAAAATCCAAGCACAGGAGATGGCTCCCAGTGTAATTTGAATAAGTCGTATCGACCAAAGATCATGTCTCAGAACGCTTTGGAGGATTCCCAAGAAGTAAGGATAAAGCGGCGCTTGATAAAAAACCCCTTTGCCCAGCCAGTCTCCGGCGGCAATCCGTTGCGCCCACTCGTCATAAGCGTGGCCGTCTCCCGCAAGATTTTCAAATAAAGGGATCGCCGCGATTTGCAATAAATAGATTAATCGCAAGAACAATGCGCCGCATAATATTAGCCAAAACCACTGGGTATCCGTCAGCCCCTTGATTCCGACATTCACCCTGGCGTCCCGTCGACGTCGCTGAGATCTTACTGATTTCCGTGAATCTGTGTGCGCCCTGCGCATTGACCCGTCTTCAATCGCCATGAAGTTGTTTTCCGGAAGCAGCCAGCTATGTACATTTTTTTTATTGTTGGATAATGATGATGACCAAGCTTGCTGCATGAGTAACAAAAAACCCAAGACATTTCGACCGCACAAACTCGACACGCAACCAGCCACGCACCGGTTTCAGTGGTTCACTTCATGCGCCGGACCCAGCATTATTGTCGTAGTTTTCTTCGCAATGGCTTTCTGGAGCTGGCGGAAATGGCCCGACATCCAGATCGACTTCGGTCAGCAGTTATACATCCCCTGGCAACTCGCCAATGGAAAACTCCTTCACGAGGACATTGTAATTCTTCATGGTCCTCTCTCACAGTATTTCAACGCATTCTGGTTCATGCTCTTCGGGCCGTCTCTCACCGTCCTAATCTTTCTAAACCTGTTTATTCTGGCCGGTATGACCGCCGTGATTTACTTGACTATCCGTCGATTCGCCGATTCGTTCACCGCGACGGTGGCTTGTGTTGTATTGCTGACTTTATTTGGATTTTCGCAGTACGTAGGGGTCGGTAACTACAATTATGTCACTCCCTACACCCATGAAGCCACCCATGGTATGGCCTTGACCGTAGTGATGATTTTCGCGTTAATCCGCTATTTCACACGCGGTGGCCGCCTTCCATGCGCAGTTTCCGGTCTCTGCCTTGGACTAGTACTGCTCACCAAAGTAGAGGTTGCCATAGCCGCGACAATTGTTGCGTTGATCGGCTTTGCCAGCGCATACTTCATTGCTCCTCCAACCGTCTCGCCAAAGAAGCGCGAACTTGCGATTTTCTGCGCTGCCGCGTTAGCGCCCGCTTTGGGCTTTTTCCTATATTTCCTCTCCTACCTAACCGCCGGCCAAGCGCTACGTGCCGTTGGCCAGGGATTCTTAGTTCTTTCGAACGAGCTGACAAAAACAACTTTTTATATGCGGATATTGGGGCTCGACGATCCCGGTGAGAATTTCCGTCGGATGCTAAGCATGTTCTTAGGCGTAGTAATCTTTATTCTATTCGCCTCAGCCGTCGACTTCGCGATTAACCGCGTGACACGCAGCCCCGGGCTAATTGCCATCGGCTTGGGCGCCGTGTCTGCGCTGATCCTTTACCTGAATCGCAACGTCATGCCGTGGATCGATATTCTCCGAGCCCTTCCCCTGACGACAGCTCTCACCCTAGCGGTTTTTATCACACTGCTTAAAAGACATTCACACCGGGTTGAATTGTGGACCACCATTTTACCGATGGTCTTGTGGACCACTTTCGCCCTCAGCCTGCTCGCCAAGATGGCCCTAAATGTTCACATCTATCACTATGGCTTTTATTTGCCGATGCCCGCCACCCTTGTACTGGTCATCTGTCTATTTTACTGGATCCCCAAAGTTTTATCAGGGACGTCTGGGTCTGGCGTCGTTTTCCGGTCCCTAGCAATGGCTATTTTAGTCGTAGCGATCTTCTATCATCTCGACTGGTCACAAAAGTTCTATCGATTGAAGGATTTCGCCGTGGGCCAAGGTGCCGATACAATCATCACTTATGGACCCAAGGTACGAGTAGCGGGCTTAGTCACTGCTCTGACACTGGAGTGGATCGAAGAAAAGACTTCTCGAGGTGCGACATTTGTCGGGCTGCCAGAGGGGATCATGCTCAACTATCTATCGCGGAGAACGACAACAGTGCCTTACGTAAATTTCATGATACCCGAAATGATCGTCTTTGGAGAGCCGCGAATGCTTAACGACTTTAAATCCAGCCCTCCCGAATACGTCATGTTGATCGATAATAACTCTTCCGAGTTCGGTGTCGGTCCTTTCGGATCCGATCCACGCAACGGGAAGCAAATCATGGAGTGGGTGAATCAAAACTATAAGCCGGTTACCCTGATCGGCAGTGAACCGTTGCAAGGTGGCAATTTTGGCATCAAGATTCTCAGACACAGTGAAAGAGCCATTGTCAAGTAGCAGGTTTCGCTTTACAAATGAAAAAGTGCTTTGAGGCGCATGTTAGGAACCAAAGTAAGTGAAGCAAAAGAGATTTGCGCGCCGCCATTTGAGCATGAAACGGTTCTTATTCACAGCGCGTTGGACTCCCACGGCTTTCACGTTAAGCAGTTCGCTTCGTCAGTTTGGCCATGCGCACCAGATTGAGTGCCCGCCTACTAAGCCGCCCACTGAGTTTCTCGGCGCTTAAAGCGGGTTTGGACTGCGCTGTAGCGAAAACCCTAGAGAAAGAACGCTGAGTCTCGTTTGCAAAAAAACGGTCGCGTAGAATTCATCGATGGCACCACCTTTCGCTGACGCTAACAAACAAGGATGATTGCATTGCCAGCATCGTCCCTAAAAGGCTCTTGCACTTAGGCGGAACCCTTAGGACGTACATCAGGATCGTGGCAAAAGATTTTCGTTGAAGATAATGCCCAGAAAACAAAAAAAGCCTCAGCGTAACCTTCGCGCAAAGTCGACAGCCGCGGCGGAGCACAAGGATCGAAGAGCGTTGAGCGCTCTTCAATTAGCTTTTGTTTTTCTCTGCATCGCCTGCGCAGTGTCGCTGGGCTTGCATTTCAGTGTCGACAAGTTTCCCGATCCGGATGTGTTTTATCATTTTCGCCATGCGGAACTTTATGGCAGCATTACCCAGATTTTCAGAACAGACTTTCCTTGGGTTCATTATTCGATCATCAGCAAGCTGTCTTCGGACTTGTGGTACGGATTTCATGTCCTGATAATTCCCTTTACACTCGTGGGCGATCGCATCTTGGGAATGCAACTCGCAGGAGCTTTCGTTACGACTGTGTTTTTGGCTTCATTCTATGCAGCCTGCATTCGCCTCAAAATTAATCTCGCACTCTTTTGGCCATTCTTCTTGTTATTCTCTTCCGCCTTTTTGCTCCACCGCCTCGGCATGCTCCGACCACAAGTCCTTTCCCTTGGCTTGAGTAGTTTGTTGTTTGCTCTTCTAGCGACTGGAAGCGTTTGGGGGGTGTTTTGGGCGACCTTGGCCTCAACATTTCTGCATTTGAACTTTTTTTTCGTGTCATTCTTGGTTGTCGGCGTTTTTACACTAATAAAAATCTTTACCGAAAAATTGCTTCCATGGCGTGAGTGCATCGCATTACTCGGCGGGGTCTTGGCAGGCTGGATCTTGCGTCCCAACCCCATGGGGGCGGCAAGCATTCTCTATACTCAGCTATTTCAACTAACCATAGAAAAGATTGGGGGCAGCCCGCTCGATCTTGCCGCAGAAATGTCACCCTTGAAACTCAAGGCCAATAGCAACTATATGTTTTTTATTGTGCTTTTGTTTTTCAGTCTTTTTTGGATGGTGTGGAAATTCTCCAGAAAAGGCCCGGATCTTTCAGGCCGCGACCGGACTGTCCTTATCGCCCTCGCCGCTTTATCAACCATATTTTTCTTGTTATCGGTGTTTTTTGCTCGGCGCGCTTTTGATTTTTGTTCCGGCTTCGGCGTTCTTTTCATCGGTCTAGTTTTTTCCCATTATTTTAGTCGGAACTGGCCGGCCCGACTGTTTTTGATTTGTGCTTTTCTTGGGCTAGCGTTCTACGGCTTAAACCTTCGCAATCAGGTTCTAGCCGTCGGCTGGGAGCCAAATCGTTTTGAAAGTACAGCTAAGTGGATTGCCGACAACTCTAACCCTGGCGAGATCGTCTTTAACGCGCGCTGGGAATATTTCCCCGAGTTATTCTTTTGGAATACTAAGAACGTTTACTCCAATGGTATGGATCCGATATTCCAATACGCATATGACCCGGATCTCTTCCGGCAAGGCCATGATTTGGTTACCGGGAAGCGGAGCGCATCAGGTTCCCCTGATTCCTACCAGGTTCTGAAAGAAAAGTTTAACGCACGGTATGTGTTTCTGGCGAAACCGTTCGACGATTCTCTATACTTCCGCCTCTGGGCTGACCCTAGATTCTCGCTCAGAAAAGAAAACCAGTATTCGGTAGTTTTTGAGGTTAACTAAATTCATCGCACGTGCCAATTCGCTATGGCCTTGTCGTCGAATCAAGAATTAGAAATTTATGGACAAGGATGCTCCAAGTTTAGAAATCGTTCTCTGCCCTCTCAAGATGTCAGGTAAGTCGTGAATCCCGGTAATCCCCAAGAAAACTCGGGGGCGAACCAGCCGGCCGATAGCCGAGTCTTCGTGGTGGTTAGAGCGTATAATGAAGCGCCGGTAATACGCGATGTCGTTGCCTCCCTGTGCAATCACTTTGATCACATAGTCGTCGTCGACGACGGTTCCACCGATGCGACCGCCGCCTGCCTCCATGGATTGAAAGTGACATTAATCAGTCATGCTGTGAATTTGGGCGGAGGCGCCGCCCTGCAAACGGGTATTACCTATGCCCTATCCAAAGGCGCAGATTGGATTCTCACCTTTGACGCTGACGGTCAACACGCGATTGACGATGCGTTGACGCTCCTGAAGTCATTACAGTCGGGTAACTGCGATGTTGTGTTTGGTTCGCGTTTTTTAGGAAGTGCCGTCAACATGCCGAAAACGCGCGCGTTACTTTTAATCGCCGCACGGTGGTTTTCGAATCTTACCTCTGGCATTCGACTGACCGATACGCATAATGGCCTGCGCGGGTTTAATCGCAAAGCGGCATCGTTATTGACGATACAACAAAACGATATGGCTTACGCGTCGGAAATCTTGCATCAGTTGAAGCAGGGAAATATGACGATCCGAGAAATTCCCGTAACCATCAAATACACCGAATATTCACGGCGCAAGGGGCAAGCCTCTTCTAATGCCATCACAATTTTAATCGATCTAATTACGGGGAGGTTGATCCGATGAACTTTAGATACCTGCTGCTAATTTCTCTGGGTACGTTTTTCATTTACGTGTTGCTACTTCCAAAGCATGCCATGATAAGAAAGTTTTTTGTTCTATGCTTTGTGTCCGGTATGTTGATATTCGCTTTGAATCCCGATTGGTCGACGGAGATTGCAAACTACTTTGGCATTGTTCGAGGCGTCGATTTCCTTTTTTACCTGTCCAATCTCGCACTATTCTTCATTGCTTTCGTGAATTATCTAAAGTTTAAGAAAATGGAAATCAGGTTCGCCAAGTTGGTCCGGCGGGTTGCCATGGATCATGCGGTAGAAATGAAAACCTGAGGCATTTTTAAAATATTAAGATTTTTAACAGCCGGCAACTCAACGGTTCCTTCGAGTGCCGATCATGATGGCGGTGCGGCGCTTTCAACGTTGCCGCCGTTACGTTCCGCTTTTAAGAGCCGCATGGCTTCGCCATAATGTTTTTGCGCCTCAGATGTTTTCCCCTGTGCGGCCAATAATCGAGCCAGCAGCACATGAGCATCGGCGAAATCCGCTTTCAAGTTAATGGCGGCAACAAGGTACTCTGTTGCTGATTTCACATTCCCCTGGCGCGCAAGAACTTCCGCCAGGCTTACTAGAATAACCGCCTCTCTCGGGTCTAAGCGATTCGCCTCGCGATAGTAGTTGGTAGCTTGCGCGAGATCGCCTTCTTGAGCAAAGACCCGACCTAAATTGAAAAATGCTCGAGCGAAGTTTGGATCGATTTTGGCGGCCTTTTGAAACTCGTCCAGCGCCGCTTCGATCTCGCCCTGCACCTCCAGCAGCACGCCCAAATTATTGTGCGTCTCGGCATCATCGGGCTTGATTTGTAAGGCTTTGCGATAATGCGCCAGGGCCTCTACCGGCAGACCTTTACGAACCAACATATCTGCCAGGCTATGATGCGCATTGGCGTAGCTCGGATTGATTGTCACGGCACGACGATAAAATTCGATCGCTTGATCGACTTTTGCTGCGGTTTCGAACGTTTTGCCTAAGTTATAATAGGCTATGCTCGAATCTGGCGTTACGGCAATCGCATGTTGCCAAAGGGTCCGGGTATCGCGCCACACCAACGACTGTTTCCATGTCAACAAACCGAGACTCAGCATAGTCACGACCACCAAAGAAAGCCTAGCCCCGGAAACCCACGGGAAATTTTTGGTGGAATCCGTTAACAGCGAGACGTTAAACAGTGTTCCTCCGATCAACACTGCCCAGCTGAGGCATGCCAGGTAACTATATCGGTCGGCGACCAATTGCGGCCCGCTTTGAGCAATACCCGAGACCGGAGAGAGAACAATGATGTAGTAGACCCAGCAAGCAAGCGCGGCGGGCCACCGCCGCCTCGCCCAATACAAACCGAGCGTAATCGCAAGCGCGCCGCAGGCGGCCAGAACAAAAAGCCGCTTCCAGGCGTCATCCAGCAGCGGCAATTCGTAAAGTGGCGATAGTTGTACGGGGAAAATACTCTTCCCGATACCAAAAAAAACGCCGTAGAAGGTCTGACCCAGGCGGATAGGCAGCTCGTGCTGCGCCAGCGTCTTGAGGGCTCCGACGCTGCGTTGCGCACTCAAGGCGATCAAAGCAAATCCGCAAGCGAGGATAAGAAATGGCACCTTCTCGAACCACACGCCCCTCTGCTCCGGTTTAAACCACTCCGCGACCCTACCTTTGAACCTTCGCAAGGGATAAATATCGAGCAGGATCAAAATGGCCGGCAGCGTCATCGCTGTTCCCTTTGAAAATAGCGATAGAGCATAGGTCACACAGGCTAGGCTCAGCCATCGCCGCGAATGTGTCCGCTCAACGTTTGCTGCGCGCAGGTAAGTGTAGATGGTAAGCAGGTAGAATAACCCCGACAGAACATCGCGCCGCTCCGTAACCCACGCAACCGATTCGACTCGTAAAGGATGAATCCCAAACAATAGAGCGGAAAAAGCCGCGCTGAGGTTTAGCTGCCAGTTTTTTTCGTATACGGACAGAGCAATTGATAACAGCCAACGACTTATGAAGTAGAACAGCACGGTATTGGCTGCATGAATAAGCAGATTGGTCAGATGGTAACCCAATGGGTCCATGCCCCAGAGCACATAGTCGAACCCGAGAGTGAGCCAGCTCAACGGCTGGTAGTGCCCCCCATGAAACGTCGTAACCATCCAGCTGATCTGTTCCCAACCCAGACCTCTGTAGTGAGGATTTTGCAGGAAATTCACCGCGTCGTCCCATTCGACGAAGCCGTTCTGAAGCACGGGGTAGAAAACCAACGATACGATCAGAACCAAGAGAGCCGGTATCGAGCAGCGGACATACCATGCCGGTTGTGAACCTTGTGGTGGTATAACTGGCGGGTTGGATTTACCTCGGCCATCAACGATTCGTTTTTTGGTTTTCATGTAGCCCAGGCAATGAACTCGAATTTGTCGCCTCTGTCAGGCCTCTACTTTCGAGCGCATCACGGCAATCCAGCCTCCCGATAGTTTGACTTCCGACTGGTTCCCTGGTTACTGATTTGCTAGTCACAGCAATCTTGCCCAACGCAATGACCTACAACGATTTAAATAGCTTCGTTCGCGCCTTGGAGCAAGCCGGCGAACTTAAGCGCGTAGTCTATCCGGTCAAGGCAGAATTGGAAATCACCGAGATCGCGGATCGCGTGATGAAGAGCGGTGGCCCTGCGCTGCTCTTTGAAAATGTCATTGGAAAACAGATTCCGGTTTTGATCAACGCATTCGGCTCACAAAAACGCATGGCGCTGGCGTTGGGAGTCCAGGATATCGAAGAAATCGCCGCCGAGATCAGCAAGCTAATTCAAACCAAACCGCCAAAATCGTTCAAAGACAAACTGCAATTGGCGTCAGATTTGATAAAGCTTGCCGGCATCCCGCCCAAGATCGTCAAAGACGGCGCCTGTCAGGAAGTGATCCTTCGCGAACCGGATCTGAATATTCTTCCTGTGCTCACCTGCTGGCCAGGTGACGCCGGGCCATTTATTACGCTGCCGATGGTCTTTTCCAAAGATCCCGTCAAAGGCACGAGAAACGTCGGGCTCTATCGCTTGCAAGTTTTCGATGCGCGCACCACCGGCATGCATTGGCACCTCCACAAAGTCGGTGCTCGCCACTTTCAACAGCAAAAAGAAACACAGGGGAAGATGCCGCTGGCCGTTTGTCTCGGCGGCGATCCGGCGATGATCTACGCCGCTACCGCGCCGCTGCCACCTCAAATCGATGAAGTTCTATTTACCGGTTTTTTGCGCAAGAAAGGCGTCGAACTGGTGAAGGGAATTACCGTCGATATCGAGGTGCCGGCCAACTCCGACATCGTGATCGAAGGCTATGTCGACCCGGCGGAGCCGCTCCGGCGCGAAGGGCCGTTCGGCGATCATACCGGTTTCTATTCTCTGGGGGACGACTATCCGGTTTTTCATGTGACCTGCATCACCCACAGAAGGAATCCCATTTATCCGACAACCATCGTTGGCCGGCCCCCGATGGAAGATGCCTATCTCGGTAAAGCCACGGAAAGACTCTTTCTGCCGCTGCTGCGCGTCACCCTTCCTGAGATCGTCGACATGAACCTGCCGGTGCATGGTGTATTTCATAACCTGGCGATTATCTCGATCAAGAAGGAATATCCGGCCCACGCGAGAAAGGTCATGCATGCGCTCTGGGGCCTTGGGCAGATGATGTTCACCAAGACACTGATCGTCGTCGATCACGATGTTAACGTGCAGGACTTATCCGAAGTCACCTGGATTGTCGGAAACCATATCGATCCCAAACGGGATACGATTTTCGTCGACGGCCCGGTCGATATCCTCGATCACGCGGCACCGGTATTGGGGCATGGCACCAAGATCGGCATCGACGGGACCCGAAAATGGCCTAGCGAAGGCTTCGCGCGCCAATGGCCGGATGCGATCGTCATGGACGAACAAACCAAACATTATGTGGACTCTGTCTGGGATAAACTTGGGCTATGAAGGCTGACTCTCTCCGCCAAACCAAACCGCAATATCTAAAATCCAAGATCGCCGACTACGCGCGCCTGGTGCGCTTCTCCCATACCGTGTTTGCTTTGCCGTTCGCGCTCTCTTCGATTGCCTTGGCGTGGCCAAGGCATCCGGTAACGCTGCGCGGTTTTTTGTGGATCTTGATCGCCATGGTGAGCGCGCGCAGCGCGGCGATGGGCTTTAACCGCTTGGTCGACCGCAATTTCGACGCGCTCAACCCGCGCACGCAAGCCTGGGAGTTGCCCACGGGAAAAGTTAAAGTTTGGGAAGCGTCCTTATTGACGACCACAGCGTCGCTGTTGTTCGTCTTTGCCGCCTACCAATTGAGTTGGATATGTTTGTTGTTAGCGCCGGTGGCGCTCGCCATTGTGTTTTTTTACTCGTTAACCAAACGATTCACTTGGGCATCGCACCTGTTTCTTGGGCTTGCTCTCGCGCTCGCCCCGATCGGTGCTTGGCTCGCAGTGGCGGGTCCAGCGATCACACTTGCTGAGTTGGCGGTGCCGTTATTATTGGGCCTCGCGGTGCTCTTCTGGCTCGCCGGCTTTGATATCATCTATTCACTCCAAGATCGCGATTTCGACCGTCAACAGGGCCTCCATTCGATTCCCGTGCGATTCGGCACTGCCGCCGCATTGCGGCTGTCCAGTGTTTTTCATGTCGTAACGATCGCCTTTCTTGCGCTGGTCGGCGTCATGGCCGGCCTCGGCATCATCTATTGGATCGGGTTTGGCGCGGTTGCCGTTGTGCTTTTCTGGGAGCATCGCATCGTCGCACCGAATGATTTGTCCCGCATTAATCGAGCATTCTTCGATTTTAATGCATATATGAGCATCGTTTATTTTGTCGCCACCTTGACCGATTTGTTTTTGATCTCCGGCGCTGGGACTGCTTTGCAATGAGCTTGCTGCTGGCCGCCGTCTACGCCGCCCGAAGCCTGCGCTTCGCTAGTATGGCCGTCTTTGCTCTTCGTCTCTAGTGCGGTTGGATTGACTCTTGACTCAAGTGGACTTCGGCACAACCCCCCGATCGGGGGATTGCATTTTAACAGCGCGATGACTATTATTTGCCGACGCGAAAGGTGGAAAGAACTATGAAAACAAAATGCTTCCTGGGTTTCTTCTCCGTAGTTATTTTCCTCTCAGGCTGCGCGAGGATGCAGACGGCCACCGAAGTCAATTCCGGCCGCCAGGCTTATATCACTGGCAATAACGAAACCGCCAACGCTTATTTTCGTAGCGCCGCGCAAAAAGATCC